>FTLB01838681.1_pt1 | contig 11900 bp, 11 predicted proteins | sample 1658291 | NCBI WGS metagenome assembly FTLB01 (sample SAMEA3914812, study PRJEB12502) | metagenome | biome: forest; material: soil | place: Canada | collected 2011-07-07 | depth 0.1 m
TCGCATTTCGTCCGTGATTACGGGGACCGAATACTTGGCATCCTATAAACCTGCCCGAGAGACTGTGTGACATGGTAGCTTGTCACCCGTCAACCGAGCCGCTGTCAAAACTTGTACTTCGTCCTTTATTTTCTACAATGCCCAAATGGGGAGACCTTGCCATTTCTAGTCCTGGAGCTGCCAGGCGTCGGCTTGCACTCACGTGCACGGATTGCATGGTACAATATACATGTGAGGACCGTATATATGTATGTGTTTGCGTTCTGCTGAGGGAACCTAAAATAAAATATCTCTACCTTGGGGATAGGTAAGATCGAGACGCAGAGGCGCAGAAGTACCCTAGTAGAAGACGCGAGGAACCTCCTAAACTCTACCCAGTATGGCCCGAAAGCCTGGCCGCTTCGGGTCTGCCGTCTGGAGAAGGTGGGGGGAGACGACGGGGTCGGAGCGAGCATGAGAGCTCGGAAGCGCTCAGAACCCGACCATCTCGGGTACACCTGTTCTACGAGCTTTCCGAACCGTGTGCATCACATCAAGTATGGGTCGTGTCCGCGGGCAGTACACACCAGTCGGCGTTGCATTCGGCTCGTCGCACGCGAGAGACAGTGTCAGAAGGTGGGAAAGAGGCGCGGCTGTCCACCTGGCCCCTAGAGGATCCCGCTGAGCACAACATTCGGCGCAGAGGGCACAGATTACGTTTGTCCTCCCTCACGTTGGCAGCTGAATCGGGACCACCGGTAGTTGGACCGGGTGCTGAGAGATCGTCACGGCTCTGCTCGCTCCCTTCTCAATGTGCGCCCCGCCGAGGCCGTAAACCAGCATCAGTGGCGGGATGTCACGAATAGGAGCCATCGTTCTAGCGCAGGAGCATGCACAAACACTCTATCTCCATTATCGTGCTAGCAGCGCCGTCAGTCGACGAAGCCGAGATGCGGACAGTGTTCCGAACCCCACGGCGCCGCACTTACAGGTGTTAGTCCCTCGGCGGCGGGTCTCCTCGCACACGGGCGCAAAAGATCCAAGGTGAAGCGGGACGGTAGCTGAGGAGAAAAGAAGCCACTGTTCATACCATGGTACTTTAACCTTGCTTGGCCCTCTACTCAATTAACCGGCTTGGCAACGCACCAGATGTCTGGCATGCCCCTTTTTCGTTGGTAGCGTGGGGAGGATGAGCGAGTCAGAACGGTCCCAACAACAACATTAACACTTCCAGGCACCTTCAACATCGCAAATATTGGCTGACAACAACCTGGGAAGCCAGCATGCTCGCCAAGGGCTCAGCGTGCCAACTTCTAGCAAAAAAAAAACATGCACCGACTTGACAGTTGCCCAAAAAGTTGCACGAGGGGAGAGGCAGCCCGTCGTGTTGTTGCGTTTGTATACATTTGTAGACCGTTACAACGGTTCACTCTATCTACGGTGGCGCCCAGTCCACAACGTCTACACATTCCTGCATCTCGGCGGGCAGCCAAGGGAGGGCTGAGGGTCTCATTTAGGAGGTGGATCTTTCCAACCCCTTGGTAACAGACTCACTTGGATTTCCAATGCTACACGTAATTCGGTCTCTTCGGACGAGATATCTCTTCTCGTGCTGAGCCAAGACGCCAACCAAGAGACAGTGGGTTGGCGCTGATTCACAGGCATTCGGGCCCCTTCAGGGGCCAACTGCGACCCGGAGTATGCTTTACCTGCCAGGGCCTAGTTTACCTGCGGTATGCTTCTTACGGTATGCCGCCACCATAGAGAGGGAGAAGAAAAGAAGAAGAAAATGGGCAAGTTTGTGAGACTTAGTCTCTAGACAGGCGCTCGTCATAGCGCGTGCTAAACTAATTTGTCCCCTGATGTGCCGAATAGAGATCCAAGGAGCGCTCTGGACTCCTCGCGATCTTACTTAGTCAGACCAATCGCCTTGCTTCCGGGGGGCTGTTGTCTCCATGCGGGCACCATCGGACCCCTGGACTGGGGGTCCTAAGTGGATGCCCTCCTTGCCAGACGACAAGATCCCTCGGGCTCTTGGAACCTCGCTCAGGACGAGAAATTATACTGTAACCTTGGCTGGCTACCGAGTGCGAACTACGGAGTAGTTTTGACAGGGCTTGTGAAGTTATCGACCAACCCCTCGGGAATATGGCATGTTGGCGAGCATCAAAATCCCTCAGCAAAAGTGCTTGCAGCTGCGCGTGTTGCCACAGCTTGGGAGAGGTTGACTATTGGCTTGGCCCTGTAGGCTGTAGAAGATAGACAATACCTCAAGGTTTTATTGCATGTGTCGAGAGCCGGACGGTTGGGGAGCTGGCCAGTGGGAATGCACCATGACGAATACAAGTACGGTGGCCGCGGTACCATCTTCTGATATGACGCGCCCCATCCGAATCCGATAGGGAATGCATCTCAACAAAAACATGGTGTAAGCCCGAACAGCTTTCTTGCAGAGCGCATCGAGATGCCGGTTGCCTCACGGGGAAGACTGAGGTCGTATCTCGGGGACGGGGATCCTTCTCCATCAACCAGGACCACAGGACAGGCCGGAAGAGTATTTCGGACAACCCGGATTGCGCATTGTAGAGGAGGAGGAAGAAAACGCGCAAATATCCAATATTTCAAAGTCTCCTAGCTCGGATCAACCCCTGAGGTTGATGAACGATTCGAGAGAGGAAGAGCGCCAGAGTAGTATGGTTTGAACAGACACAACTTGGCATCGATCTTCACGAGCAACAAAGTACCCATTGGTGCTTTCCTTATCCAGCATCAAACAGAACTAATCCTATCTTACTTGGTCTCATCCCAGTCTACACTTGGTCATACAGGCCCTGCCTCGAGGAAGCGTATACATGGGTAAGCAGACCTGTACAGTAATGTCACAGCAAGCGGCCGAGAGGGAGCCCGTTCATCCGTCCGTGGTTCCGCCACCGCAAAGCCCGAAATTCATGATGCCACACGGCTGTGGAAAATAGCCGTCCAGCAGAGAAGAGTAATGCCCCCAACACATCGAAGTAACCCAGTACCATAGTACATATTCCGACCCAAAGAAAAGGCGAGTTCTACACAACCTTGTGAAGGGAACGGGGATGCCCTGCGCGAGGCATTGGTATCAACCGAAAAGTGAACTCCACGAGTCTTAGGAGTTATACTGGAGTGCATATTCGTCCAGCGCGGCGTGAGACTCTTGCGCACCGCCCGTACTGAAGTACGTCGAGTCGTTGGTGATACCCGTGTCGGTGGAGATGTCACAGGGGTGAGAGTGCGAGATGGTAGCGAGAAACGCCTCCAAGTCAAAGGAGTTATCCGACAGAACATCCCGGATGAGCGGGTGGTCGATTGCATCGAGCCCCGACGACCACTCGCCGATCGCCGATGGAGTCGCCACCGGCGACGCCGGCGCGGCCTGGGGGTTGCCGGTGCCCAGGTCATGGGCGGCCGACTGCTGGGCGGAGAAGACCCACGTCCGCACGAGGTTGTCGTGGATCTCGTGGCAGAGCTGCTCGGCGCGCACCTTCACGGCGCGCTCGATCGATTTGAAGTGCCGCTCGACCTCCTGCTCGATCAGCGGCTTGACCTTGCGCGGGAGCTCGCGGCGCACGTATTCCTTGTACGCCTCGATTTCGCGCTCCTTGTCCTTGTTCCCGGCGTCGTCCGGGCTGGTCTCGCCAGTATCGTAGTCTGTTTTCCCTTTCGTCAGGATTCTTCAGTCCGCGGGGTCGAGTCACGCAAACGGCGTGGGTGCACTTACATGGAGACGGCACATTAGCCGTCGGGAAGAGGATTCGGTACATCTCGACCCACTTCTCCTGGTCAGTGACGTTGCCCCGGGCCCGGACACGGAGCCTTTTCTCTTGGTCTTCGGTGAAGCCATCCGGCGGGGCGCTCGTCTTCACGTCACACGCGGGGACGGCTCGCTGGTGCTGTTTCAGCTTGTCGCCGTCGTCGAACGAGGCGTAGCAGCGGACACATGTGTGCTCTGGGAGCTTGTGGTTTCTGTACAGATGTTCTCTGGCCCCCCCAAAATGTTAGAACCCTTTCCGGAGATGGTTTGTAGCTAACTAGGCAGAGCTAGCATGCATGCTTACTTGACACGGTGAGTTGTATCCCAACCCGGTCCCATACACGTCTTGATGCCCTTGTACCTGTCTGGACTGTGCTTGTAGAAGGGACAAGCAAACTTCCGCACTTCGACTTCGCGCTTGGCCCGCTTCTGTCTGGTCCGCGCGACGCGAGGCGAGCCGACACCACCAGCAGGGGAGAGCGGCGCATGGTCCTCCTCGGCGGCGGTGTCCGTCTCGTCCCTCGCCCGCTTTCCCTGCAGTCTGACCAGGGCAGAGGGGGTCGTGTTATCAAGCCATGTGTTGAGTCGAGTTTCGAACACAGCCATAGATTTGGCAACAATCTCTTTCTTCTTCCGGCTGAGAAGGCTTGGAGCAAGCGGGTGGAGCTCGTCGGCGGATTCGTCGCTGCTGTACGAGTACCGGGCCATGTAGCGGTTTTGATATGAGTAGGCTAGAGACCGTTGCTCTCAGGTTGCGAGACCAATGGCTCTGCAACCTGCAAGACTTTCTGCGCTGTGGACAGCGATCAAGGGTCGGACTACTCAGTCTCAGAGCAAGGGAACCCAAACGCCACGGGCAAGTCAAAGCAATGAAGAGTAGCGCAGAGTGTACTGCAGAGACGTCAGCGTGTTTCAATGGCAGGCTGAGAGGGTAGCAATGGATGCTCACATCTTATAGTGTACGCCCAGCGTGAGGTATTTAAGGGTGGCCAACTCTAACGAGAAGTCTTCCCAGCACTCAAATGCCAGCCGAGTAGTCGCCAAGGACTAGCAGCCAGTGTAGCTTAGCATGGGGCGATATGATGTCTTACGGGGGGGATTGCATCAATTTAAATTACCGAGAGAGCCATCAGATCAATTGGAGACTCAATTGACATAGCGAGCGGCCAGGCGATACTCTCTGAAGGGGGGAAGATGAGGCTCTGCAACAAATTTCCCGCGGACCATACCAGACCAGCAAGAGCAGCTTTATATCTGGCCGTCTCCGCGCAGCGTTTGCGCAAATGCGGAGAACCGCACTCGGCAAACAAGACGACCTTTCTCGCGCCCGCCGCTAGCAATGCACATCTTTCATGCAATAGCAGCTGCTCGGCTGCTGATGACGCCCCGACTCGCCAATGACGTGCGTGCCACCATGCAAGACACGCCGACAGACCCGCCCGGTCCTATCTGATTGAACGCCTTTCTTCGCTCCGGTGCTGGGCATTGGACGGCCGTGATGCCCGGGACGAATGTCAGGTGGCCCAGTCCGGAATGGCCTGGCAGCACAGCCCCGGATCTGTATTAATGGTGACACTGAACGTGGTCGAATGAGAGACAGCGGGGGAGAACGCGGGAGAGGGAGCGCGCAAGAGAGAGAGAGACATAAGGGAAGAAGGCATCAGCTTGCGAACCAATCTGCTCATCCGCGAACTGGGCAGCCGAGTCCAAATCCCCGGTCCTCGCAGCTGCGAAATGGTAACGCAAAGCTGGCCCGAGACGCGTGGGTCTATCTGCGGCTCGTTTCGTTGGGCCGCAACGCAGGAACCCCGTCCCATCGCGTGCTCTCCCTTGCAGACCAGCCTATGATGCCAGAATGTCGCGCATGAGGAGCCGCAGACCCCCTCTCTTGTCCGAAAGGCACGATACTTGGTTGGTGTGCCTTGGGTGACGAGCACAATTTCGCTGCAAATCTCTACCCAAGGCTGCCGAGACGCAGCAGGTCCCTGGGCACAGCCAACACGAAGATGCGCGAGCTACGTGGGATTGCTCCCCAGAGGTTGCTCCCGGCAGCCTGGTCACCTATGACTTCGTGGCTGGTTTCATGCACGGCTTTCGACGCAAGTATGTGTCTCTCCCGGGAAGGGGACGAATGCTCAATTGCGAAAGCCTCTCGTTGATCGTATCGAGAACTTGACAGAATGGGGAGCAGCTGGCTCATATAAGAGTCGAAGAGCTACGTGCATAGAGGAAAGAGAAAGAGTTCTTCACTGTCCAGAGCTACTCGACTATAATCGAGGAAATAAAATAAGCCACCTCTTTCATTACCCTAATTCACAAAGCCAAGAAAGGCGTCATGTCATCCAAGTCTAACACGATGCGTCTCTCGGGCGATGAGCAAGTTATGCCCCTCTCTGCTGGCTAAATCAGATCCTAACCGTCTTGAACAGGTCGAGCCCATCAAGACTATCATACGCCATGGAACAATATCTCCGAGCGGATAAGACTATTGTGGAGAGGCTCATAGCTCCGGGAAGCTTGGCAAACTGTATGGAGCGTCTCGAGAACAACGACTCTGCGTCGAACTGCGCAGTCACGCCTAAGGATTCGTCGCCCAGCAGCTGAAGTGGCTCGGAAGGATGTAATACTGAGAGATCGTGCAGGTTGGGACAGCGCGAGATAATCTGGGGGAAACGAGGAGAAAGATAACCCTCGGTTGCAGGCTCCTTGCCCAGGATCTCGGCGAAATGGGCAGTGTACTAAATGTTTAGATATGTAGATTCTTACATCCGGGTGCCTGAGTTGGCACTGGAGCATGTAGATGAGGCACCGATAAAGTCATTCAGTATACATATGCCTCTTTATCCAAACCAATGTGTCAAGCAGCTCCTATGGAAAAGTCGATACTCTGTTAGAGAAGAAGCGCTTTGTTTACTAGACAGGGGTTCAGCAGGCGAGAGAAATTACTTGCTCTATAGGGTAGTCAGATCAGCGTAGTATTTTGACATCATTATTTCGGGATAGTGTTAGATATCCATAAAAGGTGTTACTATATCTTGAAAATATGTTCCGTTACCATAGCAATCTGGGAGTCTGAAGTTCAATTGGTCCTTCAATGCCCTCAAGTTCCTGTTCGTAACAACTGCGAAATCAGGCTTCACATTCCTCATTTAGATAACGTAGTCCCTACAACAGCTCGTACAATATCATCTGTGGTAGCTACCAGAGATCATCGCCGTCCGGGTCGATAGATATCCCCGTAATGTAAATCATTGGACCTACGAACTTGAATCGCTAGTCCCAATAAAGACGACAAGAACTGCCGCGAATCTAGGATGCGAGCCACATTAGAATAAGCCCGACCGAGTGTGATTCCGAAAGACTTACGCTGCAGCAGCTCCGAATACCTCGGTTATTTTCGCACGCGTGGCGAGGCTCAAACACAGGGAAAACGAAACCGTGACGGCAGCGAGGACACCCAGTCTGGTTTTCATATCCTTAATGGCGTATAGCACCACGATAGAAACAACCGGGAAGAGGCCGCCAATCACTGTGGTAATTACCTTACCAACTCGGTTGACTATTTCCATGTCGTAGTTGACCGAGTTTCTGAGGTGCTCGTCGGCCGGATCGGGTTTCTCCTGTTGCGTGAACACTCAACTCCTTCGGACGCAAGCATGCAAAAAAGGGGCATATGACTCACATGAATGTATCTTCCGATAAAATCGTGGTATTTCAAAAACAGGTACTGAGTCGCCCATGTGTCGGTCTCGTCCACGCATACAAGATCTTTGGAATTCGGTTTGGACCATATCTCCTTATCCAGGCCCGTCAACCACATGTAGCCCATCGAGTCTCGCCGCATCCACTCTTGTAGGAACATGAGCGTCTGTTTCCGAGGCTTGGCAAGTTTCATGATCTCGCGATGTCTCAGCAGGCTCTCATCTAGATTGGATCAGTCACACTGGCCAGGGAATGGGGAAAAATCAGTAGAGTAACTGCTGGGTAATTTCGTACGATATTCCTTCAGTTTTTCCCGTATCTCCAATGCGGTGTCCCATTGGTTTTCTTCGTCATCTGCGTATTCCGAATGCCGGAGTTTGTCCCAGTTGTAGATGCGCTGTTGCTTTACAACATCCAGCGAGATTCTATTGGCTTCTTGAGTTTCGCGCCAGTCGGTCTCTAGGGTAGCCAGCTCGGCCTGGAGGTAGAGCAGGTTTTCAGCTGATAGAGCGGCAAAGCTCCGAAATATCCCTGTCTCCGGGACGTCTCCCATCAGCCTCCCCAGCAAATCGTAACCCCCTTTCCTCGGCCGTGGGTTTTGCGCCTCGACATCTATGTCGCCCAGTTCGACATCGGCCATCTCGGACGTGGTTGTGAGTTACAAATTCAGCTCGTGTCGAGAAATCCTTTCGGGGCGTTCTTGGCCCGCCCGCCCAGCCTGGTCTTCGAATTTGTTGCACATTGATAAGGCATCCAGGCCGAACCAGTCATGCTGCGTCTTCGGAGGTAGAAAAAGGGAACCGAAACCAATAGAAACAGCACGCGGCTGCCTCGTGCAGCGAAGCGAAGAGTAGCGATACTGGAAGGAGGTCTGACGAGCGCTCCTATTTGCCCAAATTTCCGCCAGAGTGCACTTCCTGCTGCCCAAGGCAACCCCTCTTCAGCCCCGGCACGCCCTCTCTCCGGCCTTTCTTTTAAATTAAGAGTGTCTTGTTCCCCTTCTGCCTCGTTGTTCGATCTTTGATCTTCAGACAGCGCTCCAAACGATCTGATAGCCGAAAATGTCGCGTGGTGTCGATTCGAAACAGAAGAACCAGTCGTATACGACGACTAACCAATCCTATCCACATGCCTACGGCGGCAGCCCGCAGCCTGGTTTTGAGTATGACCAGCACTCGGACTCGGACCCCTACACTCCGGATGGTCAATACTACACTCCGGATGGCCAACACTACACTCCGGATGGTCAATACTGCACTCACCAACAAACGTATGCGTGGCACGGCCAAGCATCGCCGGCGGATGACGACGACGACGGTGATGCGGCCAGCATGTGCACGCTGGACGAGAGGAAGCGCCACGCCCAAGGCCTAGCCCTACGTGCAAGCCAACATGGTGCGACAGCATCAAAACACGGACGATCCGCCCAAAGAGGAGCCAGTTCTCGGCACGGACCGCAAGCGGCTGCATACTTTCCTCAGAGCGAACCCGAGGACCCGAGCTATGAGGACACCAGCTACTGCTACAGCGCCACCGCAGAGTCCGAACGGGAACTGCAGCAGCTGTATCGCAATATGGGTGCCATTTTCCTGGGTGACAGGGTCCTGGCAGTGCAGAGCGGAGGCAGCCTGGAATTGGACCTCGGCGACGACGACGCCGAGGAGGTTCCTCACAGCTTTGAGGATGACTTCTACGGCGAGCACTATGAACGGCACGACAGACCGCCCCCGGAGCTGCCTAGGCAGAGACCTGGGGGACCACTTAACCGCAGAGACGCGCAAAAAGACGAAGCGGTAGAGGTATGTGTTCTGCGCGCGATGGCCCAAACCCGCCCAAGTGTACCTCGTTCGCTGACAAGCCGATGACGGAATAGGCATGGAGAACCATTCATATCGGTTTCCAGGGGAGCAGGGGGCCTGCCACTCTAGTAGCGCTGAAAGACTCCGGGTCCAACGCAGGCAACTTCATAACCATGAACGCCGTCAAGTCGCTTGGCCTCACCCACAAGATCGAGAAGAGACTTCGCGGCACGCGGGTTTACACCGGCGGTGGGCCTGTGGATGTCGAAGGGACGATCCGGCTGCAGGCCAACGGCAACGGCAAGCATTCGGACGAGGCTTTCTACGTCTGGAAGCCCCGGCAAGGCGGCTATGATGTTATCATGGGGGCCGAGTGGTGTTATGATAACGACGCCTTGAGCGTGAGAGATGGCACAATGGGCGGCGGCGGCGGCAGCCGTGAGCTTCGCGGCCTCGACATGAACCCCATCACCTGGAGATCAAAAGAGGACGAAGGTGCGTTTCTGAAACCCCCCTACCCTAGGGTGGATTACCTACAGTGACCTGATCTTCTGCCTTCCTTCATCCTGCTGACCGTACCGTAGCCGAAGCCAGAAGAAATGCGGCTAATGAAGAGCAGAGAGCTCTGGAAGCAGCTCAAGCTGAGACCGCTCGCCGGGCTAGGAAAGCGCAGGAGAGGCAGGGCAGGAACCGTAGATAAATGAGATTTTATCTGTCTTCTGAAAGGCACTGGGTATAAGCTGAGGTAGGGCAGGAACCGTAGATAAATGAGAATTTATCTGTACTCTGTATGGCGCCGGGTTTAGGTTGGCTATAGGCTGGCAGCATTTGCAAGACGATCGATCTGGGCGGGAGAAAGGAGACATTTTCACTCTCAGCGGCGGGCTTCTTCCTTGACCAGGGTCTCGGGGAATTGGGCAATGTACTAGATGTTTAAAACTCTACCATGTACATCAAGTTAAGCTCCAACAACAGAAAAGAGAAATTTTTAAAAAAGGGAAATCGCCAAGAGACGGCGAGCCTTCTGCTGGCCATGCAGAGAAATCAGCACCGAAACCATGTCACTGGAAAATGTCCGTGCCTTCGCTCAACTCGTTGATATGGCGCGACATCCTCTCCGCTATCCGGATGTCGTCGTACCCTCGGTCTTTTTTTCTTTTTGCAAAGTCTTTCATACATGATACAAAAAGAATCGAATTTGTGTACACGCTGAATGGGGGCCGAAATCATGTCTCTCCCCTCGAGAAAGTTGCTCTGACGAAGACCCTCCTCCCTCCTCCCCTCGGATACTTTCCATCTCCACCTGGTCTTGTACATCCCTCGGTCCCCCCCCCTCCTGCAACATAAGAGCTATTTAACAGAGCGATGTGTGGTATTGAATGACAAGAGAGTGCACGTCCAGTTCGAAGAAAGCGGAAATAAAAATAAATATATGTACAAATATGAGCGTGTCGGCTGGGGGTGCGTAAAGATGGGACGGCCCTCCGGTCTACGCCGTAGGCGTCAGGCCACAATGCAATGGAACAGATGAAAGACGAAAGAGCACAGATGCCCGAGTGCCTGCTCTGCTTGGCAGATGTGAGTGGGTGTTGCATCCTTTTTCCCCCCTCTCTTCTATTCGCCGTATGCATCATGCGACAAATGGGATTAAAAAAATTCGAGGCAAGTCGCCCTGGATGGCGAGTGAGAGAAGGTGAGGGACTGTATGTGCGGATGGAAGGTTACTGGCTTGAACCGAATAAATTGGGTTATCCAGAACCGATAATGATGTCGTCAGACTTGATATGTGCAGGAAAGATCGGGTTATCCTGAACAGTCACGATTTGTTGCTGGTTTCCCTCGCGAGTAGAAATTGGTGTTATGCAGCGCCTGGGTCGCTATCCTCTCGGGAAGCGGGCTTTGGTGAGGGAGCTCCTCACTCCTCATCCAAGCTTCCCATCGCCCCATTTCCCTTAGACTTCTTCGTCCCGCCAATCTTGAGTAGACTCAACCGCTTCCTAACGCTTCCAACTCTGGACGGTGCGGGAAACCCGTTTAGGGCAAAGGCATTCTCTTTATCCTTCTCCAAGGTTAAGCCATCCGAGCTTTCGCGCAGTCCCGCGTCGGTCAGCCACTCGGTGCCATTAGCACCCGACATGTCTGTGGACCCGAGTCCATTGATCGGGGGCTGGCGATTGTCGTTCGCGTGAGCACGGAAGAAGCTTCTCCGGTTCGGATTGTCCTTGCTGAGGTTACGAGCATGGCTCAGATTCATCTCGCTGTCTGGGTGGCTGGTGGCATCCTCGTTTATCTGAGAAATCGAGAGCTCTTTCTTGCGACCGCCGAGGAAGCTGAGACGTGCTCCCCGGCCTTGTCTGAGGGAAACCGGCTGGACAGTGGAGACCTCTTCGGCCGCGATTCCGTTAACGGCCGAGGCGCCTTGCTTTTGCGATTGCTGCTGAGCCGTCGGCGACAACATGACGGTGGATGACGGCGACCGCGGCCAGGTCGGAGACCCGGAGCTGCCGTCACGGAGGGGCTGGACTGGAGCGAAGGTTGCGATCTCGGGGGCAAAGGTGCGTTCGAAGTCTGGCACGGCACGGTCATCAGTCTCGGACCCTAAAAGCGTCTCGCGCGGGCCGCCGCGGGGGGGGGGG
>FTLB01843459.1_pt1 | contig 11900 bp, 12 predicted proteins | sample 1658291 | NCBI WGS metagenome assembly FTLB01 (sample SAMEA3914812, study PRJEB12502) | metagenome | biome: forest; material: soil | place: Canada | collected 2011-07-07 | depth 0.1 m
TCTTTGGGTTACGAGAATAAATCTACGGGCGCATCCGTTGGCGGAATACCCAATGCAACCGGGTGCAGACCCATGGTGCAACCAAGATGGCCGAGTTCACACGGAAGAGGCGCAACTTACAGCTCATGACGGGCGAGCTAGGTGGCTTGTGTTGACAAGGAGGGGTTGTGAAGCTATTTTCGATAGGGAGGGGTAGATAGACCGTTGTATAGTCGGTGCTCCTAGTGTGTTTGAGATCCGAGGGATGTACGGCGTGTCGTCCCCTCGCACTTTTCCTTCTAGCAATGTTCTAGCAGTGAGGGAAGAAGGGGAAAAAAGGGAGAGAGAATGAGAGAGGAACGGAGAACCGAAGGAAGGAGGCGACGGTGACGATGCGAACTTAAAGATCAGGATCGAAAAGAAAGTTGGTTGACGGCCAAGAGACGGCGCGGCTGAGGCAGCTGAGGTGGTGGGATATCCTTCCCTAGCTTGGCTGCTAGCAAACTGAGACCCTTTGGGCTGATGTACGGTACGAAGGGAGAGGGGGAGGGGCAAGCGAGGCAGAGGTACTGTAGACTGGACGAGGGATCCTTTAGTGCTTTGGCTTTCGTGCGACAACCGATCGAAGCACCCTCGCTTTTAGGGGTCGAGCGCGTGAGAGGCACGAGAGGCAACCGTCTGCTAGATCCTGCCAGATCCAGAATTCGGAAGAGGCAGATCTCACTCCTCAGGGAAATTGAGGCTGGACAAAGCATGGGACCCTCCCTTTCTCCCCAAAGACGCCTGAGGGCCCGACCAGAGACAGAGGTGGGGGAGCGCAGCCCCGATTAGCGGGCGGTGGGGAGCCTCTACTTGACCATTTACTACGTATTTCGTGCCTTACTCCGTACCGTCGATAGTGTGCGACCCATCATTCGCTAAACTTGTGCATGGGTCAAGGTGGCTTTCACCACTTGCATTGCCATCTTGGCTACCTGCTAGGCATTCGGCACGGTACAGAGGAACCGCTCAGGTTCTCCTACGCCAAGCCTTCCTGGCACCCAATAAATCCGTACATCCTGTCAGATAGTGTTTGTACGGATACGCGGTTACCGTCTTGGGCATCTACATATATTATGTACTCTACCTACTTTTAACTACCTTAGTCATTTCCGTAGATGGGGATGTTCTCACGGGAGAAGGCCCGCTCTACTCCGCCTACACACGGGGACTACTTGATACCATCTCCCTACCGCAGTACTCTAATATGAAGTATGAATCAAGCGGCCGCCACCCTACGGAGCCTGATCTTCAGTCCCATTGAGCTGACCGCGGCTAACTGCCACATACATAGCTCCTCAAGCTCCTGTTCCGCTCAGAGTAGTGTAAGTCTTAATCAAAGGAAAGGGGTTCCACCAAATCACCCATGGAACACGAAAAAGCCTGGCAAGCCTGGCCTATCTCACTGCCCAGCCTGCCGTGCCCGCGAAGAACATGGCCGTCATTCTTGGGAGTAGAGACGAGTCGCGAATGCGCTGGGAGGCTCTCAGTTCTATGGAAACTAAATTCTCAGAATTTGGCCCTCAAGCTGCATGATTTATGAATCAAGTTTCCAAACGCGAGAGACGTAAGATTTGCCAGCTAGGACTACCGTACTGGTTTCTCAGGATCTTTCAAATGAATTCGCCTCTCTCATTCACAGTCTCAGCTCCGCCTAAGTAAGTGAGTGAAAGGAGAAGAAGGGGCCAATAGTTGCATCTACCTACGTAAGCACGTGCTACTAGATTCATGCCTGGGATTCGTTCAACTCCGAACAAGGAGAGCCTGCAGCTATGGTGGTGAACCCATTCTAGGGTGCGTCACAGCGTCCAAGACGAGTGTAAAATACTGTACTTATTACTAGGTCCTTTGCAGTATGCGTGGCGGCATTATTTGTCTCTGCCACGAAGACAATGTGTACCAATCAAGCCAAACAGTAGGTCTGATAGTGTGGGGGGCGGGTTGCGGTGGGCGGGAACAGGACAAAGGACTGTGGTAGTTCCTGCCGCAGTAGCAGTGCGACGGTTCCATGGGCCACTAATAAGTATTCCATTGGCACAAGACTGGCTCATTCCGCTTCGACGTCTGTTTCCTGGACCATCATGCGGCTACCATAGAATTGCCTCCCTCTTGGAAATAAAATAGAAATTCACCAACAGCAAGCGACGCTCCTCGCCCGACACTTGGCGTACCGGCAATCCTGCGCGCCGCTGATTCATCTAGTCCAAAACCCCTCCATCCTTCTCGAAAGCCGCTGCCTCCCCCACCAACCTTTTTCGAACCCCACCGTGCCGACGAAGATCTGAGGCCTAGGTCGCCCTATCTACAATCTGCGGCTGACTGGTTGAGCCTCGTCCTCCAGTACGCATCCCCGCGCGTACATACGGCCAAGATGAGCTTCGCGACCAAGCGGTTGAGCAAAGAGCTACAGAAGGTAAATATGAGCAATGCCATGCGTCATGGTAGCTTGATCACTATCCTGACTGCTTGCCCCCGTGCTCCCACTCCCGCTTGAAGTGCCAGGAGCTGATTTCGACTATGCGAAGATAAACGGCAATCTGCCACCCGGGATCACACTCATCTCTGCCGAGAACTTCGAAGAGTGGCTGTTAGATATCAAAGTCCTCGACCAGAACCCCCTCTACCTAGATCAGACGTACCGCTTGAAGTTCAAGTTTAGCTCGCAATACCCGATCGGTAGGGACTTCATGTTTGGCCTGCTCTGCGAGGCTCGTACCCGCGCAACGGAAGCGCCTTGGCTGAACGTATGTGTAACAGAACCACCAGAAGTTGTCTTCGTCAAGCTATCCGACCGCCCAATCCCGATCCATCCTCACATCTATTCGAATGGCATCATCTGCCTCGACCTTCTTGGGCACCAAGGCTGGAGTCCCGTACAGAATGTGGAGAGCGTGTGCATGAGCCTGCAGAGCATGTTGACGGGGAACTCGAAGAACGAGCGCCCTCCCGGCGACGAGGACTTTGTGCGTGCCAACCGGCTACGACCACGGGACATCGATTTCTACTACCACGACAACACTGTCTGATTCGAGGCGTTTGCCTAACGCAACTCGTGCTTTCCACAGACGCGATCAAGACTGGCCCGGCGCGGTTCGGCGGTTGCATCTCTCTTATTTGTCTATTTCGGGAATTCAGCGTCCCATCAACACCGGGGAAAGGGGTTTAGCTATGACATGGAGCATGAAGGGTTATGGAAGGCTTGGAATCCATACGAGGAGTCTGTCTACACTGGTACTCAGGTCTGTGAGATCAGATCGGGATGAGCATATCTACCGTGGCACCAACATACTTGGGCCACGCGCATTACGAGCGACAGGGAAAGAGATTAACTGACAGCGCAACAAGAAGCATGATGAACACTCAAGATCATTGCATTTCTTGCAGCGCTGGCGTTAGATGCAACTTTGAGACCGACGTTTTTCCTGTGAAAGCGAATGACCCTCCCAGAACATCAGATGCGCGAGGCTTCATTTAGCAGTACCGGAGTCTCTTACCCAAACCAATCATGGGTCCTTGGAGCAAAAGAATCTCTATGCTTCTAGAGATATGCTCCTGATTCTGTAAATAACCGTAGGACAGCCCCATTAATACCCCATTAAGCTGGTGGTCGCTAAATGTACGGTACCTCGGGCACTTCAACTTTTGGGAAGCCTTATAATAAGGTACAGTAGTTGCACACGGCTACGCAGGAGGACGCATCGGTGGGGTCCCGAGCCCGGTGGGTGGATCTGGGCGACGTCAAAGTGGCTGGACCTCAACTGAGCTTCTACCTCCAGTTCCCCACGCGCGCTTTGCATTACAGCTACACATTCAAGACCCAACCTCTGCATGGCGTAGCGACATGGCCCCTCATGCTGGGTTTGACACCGATCAGATAAAAGAGAAAGCTCGGAAGGATCTCTTGTATTTGCTTGAAGGCGTAAGTGGCATCCTCGTATCCCGCCTGCTGCCTGTCACCCGCGCACGCCATTAACCTCCCCGCTCTAGGTCAGAGGCAAGAAGAACCTAGTTATCGAGAAGAGCTTGGCCGGTCCCCTCGGTGTCGTCGTCAAAGCTTCCACACTACGCGATTACGGGGTTGAGAATTTCTTCTTCCTCGAGAACAAGAATGCGGATACCAGCCAACGCAATGTTGTTTTCGTCGCTCGCGGCGAGTGCGGGCGGCACGTAACAGCCATCGCAGGTCAGTAAAGATCCTATACACTTTATGGGAGTATGCCTTACGCCCCAGTGGATTTTCTCTCCGGTTCACGACACGTGGAGCACCACAAGAGCTCCCAGGCTTTCAGATCATCGCGGCGTGCAATGGCGACGTCACAGCAATTTGCTAACCCTCCTTAGAGCAGATGAGACGACTCCAACGAGAGAGCCATACCGGGCACGAATTCCACATCTTCTGGGTACCACGTCGAACCAAAGTATCTGAGAAACTTCTCGAAGAAGCCGGCGTGCTTGGTGATGCCACCATCTGGGACCTCCCGCTCTACTTCTTCCCCCTAGAGCGAGATGTCCTGTCGCTGGAGTTGGACGACTCCTTCCAAGACCTCTACCTATCCAAGGATCCGACTCCGACCTTCTTGCTCGCACGCGCTTTGATGGGAATCCAACAGAAACATGGCTTGTTCCCTAGGATTGTCGGTAAGGGGGACCACGCAAAAAGGGTCGCCGAGCTTCTCTCGCGCATGAGACAGGAGCTTCTCGCCGGCGAGGATATGCATGAGGCGGACAAGGTGGGCTTGAGCCCGAGTACGACCAACGAGAGCCTGATCATCATCGACCGTGAGATTGACTTCGTGACGCCCCTGCTCACGCAATTGACATACGAAGGGCTCATAGATGAGGTATTTGGTATCCAAAACAACCAAGCAGACGTCGATTCGACCATCGTGGGCGCCCCGGGACAAGGGAACTCCCAGAACGCCGCTGCTGCGACTGGCACGGGGACACAGACAAGGAGCCGAAAGATTCAGCTCGATTCCTCGGACAAGCTGTTCGCCCAACTTCGTGATACCAATTTCGCCATCGTAGGAGGCCTGCTCAACAAAGTAGCCCGCCGCCTACGGAGCGACTACGAAAGCCGACATGCTACCAAGACGACTGCCGAGCTGAAGGACTTTGTCCAGAAACTACCCGGGTACCAGGCCGAACAGCAGAGTTTAAAGATACACACCGGTCTGGCAGAAGAAATCATGAAGCACACCCGGACCGAGCAGTTTACGAGGATCCTGGAGGTTCAGCAGAATCTCGCAGCCGGCGCGGACCCTTCGTCACAGTTCGATGCGATCGAAGAGCTCATCGCACGGGATGCGCCGCTGTCGCAAGTCCTCCGGCTCTTGTGTATCTATTCTTGCATCTCGGGTGGGATCAAGACCAAGGAATTCGACCATTTTCGCAGACTCATCCTGCAAGGTTATGGATACCAACATCTGCTGACTCTACAGAACTTGGAAAAGCTTCAGATGTTTCTCTCGCGCTCTTCCCCTCTCGCTTCTATGATTCCCATGGCAGGCTCCGCCAACGCAACAGGCACCAAGACCAACTACACCTATCTTCGAAAACAGCTACGCCTCATAGTCGATGAGGTCAACGAGCACGATCCGAACGACATTGCCTACGTCTATAGCGGCTATGCTCCGCTTTCGGTGCGTCTCGTGCAGTGCATTATCCAGAAGCAATATCTGCTCTCTATCACAAAGGGGGCCAGTGGGAATGCAGCTGCAGCCGCCGGGGCAGCAGGTGGGGCACAGGGATGGCGAGGATTTGATGATGCTGTCAAGCATGCGAGGGGCCAGACCTTCGACGAGGTTCAGAAGGGCGAGGACAAGGCCGTGAAGGCGCGCGCCCTGCTATCGGGCGGCGGCGAGCCGAAGACGGTGTTCGTTGTATTCGTTGGTGGTATCAGCTTTTCGGAGATCGCCGCGCTCAGGTTTATTGCGAGCAAAGAAGAAGGTATGTCTCTCGTCTGTGTGTGTCCCAACCGTCCCATACACGAGCCGGTCGCTAACTGTGGTGGTTGATTCCAGGTCGGAGAAATATCGTTATCTGTACAACATCGATTATTAGCGGAAATAGGATGATGGACGCTGCGACCGAGACGGAATCGTTCGGGAAGGATAATACAGGAGCAGCTTCGGTAGCGGGCGTGACGGCGGCCACTGCTTCTTGACACTATGAGCTATTGTCACGCATTGAATATACCCTTACTAGTCAGAAACACACGATGATCGGGTCGTATAGGCTCTTTGGGAGATGCCACGGTGCAAGCCAATTGTGACTGGCTGACTGATTGACTGACCTGACTGCGCTTGCAGAATTCAGAAAAAGTGAATTTTACTACAGGTGCCTTGTCCTCGGTACCTCATTAACATCGAATGAGGTTGAGCTTCAGCTGGGCTCACTTGTAAAGTTCCGCGAACAGGAAATAATACAGTGGGGCACATTCCTGTGTCGGCTGGGTCAAGTATTTTGTAACGGTAAGCATTCCCCTCCCGTCTCACGTGATGGTGCCATTCCTTTAGGGGGATCAGTGCTTCATTTGTGTCGGGTCGTCTACCGGGAGGTGGAGTCGAAGCATCTACTGATATCTTCGCATGAGAGACGACGTACAGTGGTTGATCGGTTCAATTCCCCATTGATTGAGCTGAAAATGCTGTTGGGCAGTTGTGCTTGAGTCGGACTTGGAGGCAACGGCCCGCCTCGGCTGAGAAGAACTCGAGAGCAGCCGATATGCATGATCGAAGTAGGTATTTTCGAGGTACCCTTTCCTTTCGAGCATTCTGCGAGTACTATATCCGTGCTGAGGAGAGGGGAGCCCCAATGAAGTGAAAATACTAACCGTAGAAACTAGATCGCATGATATTGCTGGTGATATAGCGATAAGAGCTGCTCGCGGGCAGTTTGTGTAAATTTCATCTTCCCTTGACTGACCCTCGTGGTACCTGCGCATGGAACGAACCCCCCCGTCAGCGACGACGAACTCACTCACGGTCCCTGTTGATATCCAACCTCAAAACCGCCGATTCCAACCTAAGCGGGCCAGGAGCGATGGTCAGAGTTTCCAGATCTGCCTCGGGACAAGTTCGCTTAGGAAAGGGTTGGGTGAAGGCGTCGGAGGAGGGACCTAAATCAGATTTCCAGGACCATCAGGTCCAGTTTTCATCCACCAACAAAGCTGGCACAACCACCATCACCAGCGGTGGTCGCCAGAGTCGAAACCCGGCCGCCAGGTCACCGGGATGCCAGTCTGCTGGAACCTCGATACAAGAAACTTCACCCATTCAAGCTGAAAATATCTTTGCTGAGATAATCGTCAAGACCGACCAAGACATGGAGATCGATTCTCCCAGCGGTGGTGCAATTCCACCCCAGCAGCGGAATTCGTGAGTGCCTTCTTGACTTTGCTTACCCTACCCATCTTCCACCTCCTGAGCCTCCTTCACTGTTCGTCACGAATGGGATTTTATGGTTTTCTTTTGATTTTCTCCCATGTCGCTCAGCCAATCCATCTCATCTCTTTCTGACCTGATCAGAATTTTCACTGACAACGAAAACATCAGTTCTCCTCTGCCTCGTCCACCACAAATTTCTCAGGTGCTCGCTGCCGCCGAGGATCAAAACGGAACCTCTTTCACCTCATCTATGTCGGCCGCATCGGATCCCTCTGAACTATCTTCAGTCCTGTCTTCGCTCTCGAGTAAGGCTACTACCCCAGTCGAAGGAGGAGACAGCTCAAAGGAGGTGTCGGCGCCACAATTGTCCACCCCCCGCCCAAGTCGTTCTCGCGAGGTCCCGAGGAAGAGATACGATGTTCGGCCGAAGGTCTCGATCCCTCCCGGTCTCGCACTGCGGGAGTACGCGATGCAATGCATAGCTGCCGCCGAGTCGTCACGATTGAACCCGTCCGCCTTGCATCAGGACGAATATTTGATGTTGAGAGACCACATTAGCCATGCTCAAGTCACCACTTATCTGAACATCAGGAATGGAATCTTGAGACTCTGGATTCGAAACCCTCAGATTGCCGTGACGCGCGAAGAGGCCATTGGCTGCGCCAAAGATGCCCGGTGGTTTGACGTCGCAAGCGTCTCCTTTGACTGGCTTGTGCGACATGGTTATATCAACTTCGGATGTGTCGAGGTCAAGCCATCGTTGAAGAAACGCATCGACGAGGCAGCCAAACCCCATGCCAAACAAAAAACAGTAGTGGTGATCGGAGCCGGTATGTCGGGCCTAGGATGTGCTCGGCAGCTACAGGGCCTGTTCGCGCAGTATTCTAGGAGATTCCGTGACCTAGACGAGCTGCCGCCGAAGGTCATTGTACTCGAAGGCCGGAACCGGGTTGGAGGCAGAGTCTACTCTCGGGCCTTTAGAACAACCCCCAAGTATCCCGACCCGCGATTCGAAGGCAAGCGCTTCACATCCGAGATGGGCGGCATGATTGTCACGGGTTTCGAGAGAGGCAACCCTCTGAACGTACTAGTCCGAGGTCAGCTTGGTCTTCCTTACTATGAGTTGCGAACCACGACGACACTTTACGATTCAAATGGGAAGCCCGTTGACTTGGACCGAGATTCGCCACTCGAGAAGCTCTACAACTACTGTCTAGAGCGGGTTAGCGAGTACAAATTCAAACCCGCGACCTCCAAGCTGATAGAGGGAAACCGGGACCTCATGGAGGAAGGTAGAGATAGCTCGGCCGAAGTACATAAGACCATACGACAGGCCGAAGAAGCGTTGGCTGCTGGACCGCACGCCCCGCCAATCTCGGAGCAGAGCATGGCGCCACAGATCAATGTTATCCCCGTGTCATCAGACCGCGCGACTGGACGCATTCTCACGAAGCCTGGAAACCCTAGCTCCGAAAACGCAGCACACATGGCCGTTAAGTTCGGCTTGACGCTCAAAAATGGCATCTCCGAAGACGAAGATTTCGAACTCGACCGAGCGGCACAGGTACCCGGCGCAACCCTAGGTACCGTTACGGACAATGTGATTGAGCAGTACAAGAAGTTTATCGACTTGAACCCTCTAGATTACCGCCTCATCAACTGGCACATTGCAAATCTCGAGTACGCCAATGCTACCAACTACCACCAGATGAGTTTGAAAGGCTGGGACATTGATGTCGGCAATGAATGGGAAGGTAAGCACACCATGATCATTGGCGGCTATCAAGCAGTCCCGCGAGGCCTGGTACACTGCCCCACCCCTCTGGATCTTCGACAGCAATGCTCGGTCCATAAGATAGCATACAACCCCCGCGATGCCTCGGCTGGTGGCGCCAAGGTCTACTGTGACGATGGCTCCATAGTCGATGCCGATTATGTCGTGAGCACTATCCCGCTGGGTGTCTTAAAGCATGGTAACGTTAAATTCGAGCCCCCTCTACCCACCTGGAAGTCGGACGCCATTCATCGTCTTGGCTTTGGTGTCCTCAACAAGGTCATGCTCGTATTCTCAGAGCCTTTTTGGGACCAGGACCGAGACATATTCGGTGTCTTGCGAACACCCTCGAACCGACACAGTGTGGATCAGAGAGAGTATGCAGCCCCGCGGGGCCGTTTCTTCCAGTGGTTCAATATTTCCAAAACCACCGGGCTGCCTTGCTTGCTGGCTCTCATGGCGGGTGACGCGGCTTTCAGCACCGAGCAGACGTCCAACGACGACCTCATCGCCGAGGCAGTTGGCGTACTCCGCAGTATCCATGGCCAGAGTGTTCCTTATCCAGTGGAGTGCGTAGTGACGAGGTGGGCGTCGGACAAATTCGCGCGAGGGTCGTACTCCTTCGCTGGGATTGACATGGAGCAAGACGACTACGATGTCATGGCTCGGTCGGTCGGAAACCTGTTCTTTGCCGGAGAGCACACCACTGGTACGCATCCCGCTACGGTGCACGGCGCATATCTCTCGGGCTTACGCGCTGCCTCGGAGGTGGTCGATGCAATGCTAGGCCCCATTGACATTCCCACTCCGCTCATCATCCCGAAAGAGACGCACGTTTCTCTGAAGCGTACTACGTCCGGGAGCAAAGACACCACGCCGATTACCACGCCGATTCGGCGAGAGCCAGCTTCGGTCACCAGAATCCGTGAGGAAGCCCCCCAGCCATCCCCCGAGGCACCTCCCCAGTCGCCACTCGCCATAGCCGCGTACAAACTGTTTCACGAAGTGTATGAGTCGCAGGCTCGCGAGATTTGTGCCGCGGAGCGGAAACGTAAGCCCACTACAGATGAAGTGCGCGACATGACCGCCAAAATGTGGGAGGAGGCCTCGCCCGGTGAACGAGCCCCGTTCGAGTCGACGGCCAAAGATGATGCGGAATTCGGGACCGGTGCGCTCCAGGTATCCGCCACCTCATCAGAGAACCCCACGGAGAACCCTACGACGAACCCTACAACGAATCCTACGATGAACCCTTTGGCGAACCCTAGGGGACGCAGGTCAGCCAGGAATATTCCAGAGAGCAGACCGGCAGCACCGCGAGGACGAAATAAGAGGGCTAGGATAAATCCTGCAAACGAGAGGGGCAGCGGCGAAGCCACGGGCTCGGACCCGATGGATCTAGGACCATAACCTCCGCAGAGAACGAGCTTCCTCGGCCGTCTGACGAATATGCCCTCTTCTGGTTTTTTTTGTTCTTTATTTAGTATTTTTATAATAGTCGGACAGAACTTGTCCTTGAAACGTTCTCACCGGGACGCGGGCGGCGTCTAGGGCTCAGTTGGCCAGGAGGAACCGCCACACTTCATTTTAGGGACCCGGCTGCGATCTGTGGTTCGGGAACGGAGTTGGGCGGCTGCATGCATCTCCAAGCCCCCTGCTTGAGAGTCGGATGGAGTTAGAGGAAGCTTGCATCGGAGTCACGTCGCCACGGCATTTCGTCTCGCATGCAGGTAGCTAAGGTAGCCAAATCCCGCAAGGGAGTCAAAGCTATTCTCACCAAAATAAAATAATGATGTTTTTTTTTTTTTCTCCGAGATAATAATCTTCCCATTCGAACGCTGCCAGTGTGAGTTGCTTGATGATTTGAATTGTATGGCATGAGGCATTCGATGTAGGTATGCTCTTTTCGTGGCCCCCGAGCAATAGAGAAGCAGATAAAGGAGTCGCTCAAGCTCTAGCAACGGCAGAGCAAGGGGGATGTCAACAGGGAACACGGCATGGCCGGCGATACTAGGTCGCGTTCGAACACACAAGTTTTACAAAATTGCGGTATCTTGAGGCTACAGACATGGAATTTCAGGCATAGCCTGGAATGTAGTTCTTTGGGATGAGGTGATGAAAATTTATTCGAGGGGCTTTAGTACACTGAGCCAACGAGGCACCATTGATACACAAAGGAAAATGTCTTTTCTCGTCTCCTCACGCCTTGTATCAATCCACATTCTCTCTTTACATATCCTCCGAGGCGGTGGCACCAGTGATAATCTCGACCAGCTCGCCAGTAATGACGGCTTGACGGGTTCGGTTGAACAGAATCTGGTACTTGCTGATCATCTCACCAGCGTTCTTGGAAGCGTTCTAGAGTCGTTTGTCAGCGGGGGCGAGTTCCTCTATCGCGTCTAATCCTGTCAGGAGAGGGTGCGGGCGGCTTACATCCATGGCGTTGCGACGGGCAGACTGCTCGCAGGCGTGGCCCTCGGCAAGAGCCCAGTAGAGGGAGTTGGCGAGAGCATATTCCCGGAGGTTGGAGAGGAGCTCCTCGTCGACCTCGAAGGAAGCGAAGTTGGCTAAGATTCGTCGTCAGTACCGTGCCTTCACGTTCTCTCTACTCCGACAGAAGGATCCTTACGAGAAGCAGCGATGGCCTCCTCGGAGAAAGCTGCGATGATGGTGGGCTCGTAGCTCTGGGCGTTGATGAACTTGTTGTAAACAATCTCGAT
>FTLB01787385.1_pt1 | contig 11898 bp, 13 predicted proteins | sample 1658291 | NCBI WGS metagenome assembly FTLB01 (sample SAMEA3914812, study PRJEB12502) | metagenome | biome: forest; material: soil | place: Canada | collected 2011-07-07 | depth 0.1 m
GGGGGGTGGTCTCTCGTGCTAGGCGGGGGGGATGAGACCTGAAAGAGAGAGCGTGAGAGGGAGAGAGAAGAGAGAGGAGGGGCCAGGGAGGACCTTGACCGTAGATGGGCAAAGTGCCATGGGTTCAGTACAGGCCTGTTCGTGGTGGGATGGTCCACTTGTGGACATGTAATCTTTGTGCTGTACGGAGTAGCGTAGCGCCCAAGAAAGCTTGGACAGGTACCGTAGCTTGTAACATTAGGCGGCGGGGGGAGGGGTGGAGGGGGACAAGCGTGGGTGACGACTTGTTAGCTCTCTAGGCCGGGTAGGTAAAGGTAGGTCCAACGAGAGTACGAAGTACGTAGTAAGAAGGGCCAAGCGAGGGATGACCATCCATCCTCGTATGTAGGCTATTTATTGCCCAGTGGTTGTTGGCGAGGGGAGAAAGAAAGAAAACAGAAAAGAGCGCAGTATGAAACGATTCAGCGTTGGGACATTGGCAGTGACTAAACCTACGTATATATAATATTTATATGTAGAAACACAGTAGGTAAGTATAAAATTTTAATAAATGCTATATGGACACTACTAGGTGGGCGCTATGATGGCATGTACATAGCTTTTTCGATAAAGAACGCATTCTTCGCACCAATGTTATATGTACTTCTGTGCTCTGCTGTGTGCTTCAAGAAACGGCCACAAGGCAGGGTACCCTACCTGAGTACGGAGTAGCAGTCTCAAAGACCCTTGAGCTACCTTAAGTAGGTGTCTATCTACCTTCGCGTGGTATAAACGATGCGAGAGTGTCTTTCCTCAATTCCGTCTACACTGAAGCCCGTCCCTATTTCTCACATCTGGAACGCCAAATACTTACGAGTTACTACCTTACGTTTGTGTTCCTCAAGTGCCTCTCCGGGAATGGCAGAGCTACCATTACTCCCGAGATGGCGTAGAGAGGTACCTGAGATATGCATGTATCTGTATGTAGGCACGTATGTACAGTATGTACATATGCAGGTGCCTTCCTGCCAAGATCTTGACTCGTACGCTGCTGGCCTAGTCGTCGTCGGTCGAGAGGGACAATCTCGGCTTCTCCCAGAAGCCAAATAGTCGGCGTCCCATTCAAGAATAACCACCTGTTCCTAAACTCAGGTACCTCCTCGCGGTCTTCTGTCATCAACAGCTACTACGCCCTCAGTCCCGATGGCCTGTCTCCCTGTAACTCAGCAGTGGAAAAGGGAATTGACGGCCGCGAAACGAGGTCCCACGGCCGATGAGAGGAGGGTCAAGCCAAGATGCTGCCGCCGGTGGTCAGTGACCATCCCTGGAGATCCCCCCCTCCTGCGCTCTGCAACCGGAGAAAGCTCCATAACGGTGGGGCATCGCGGTGACGGTGGCAGCGGCGCTTCTCGTGGAAATAGATGCAGGAATAGCTACGGAAGACAGAGTACGACCTTCAAAGGGGGCGGGGGCTGGGAAAGCAAGAACGGTTGCTAGCGCCGACCCTCTCGCGCATTGGTTTTACGGTGAAATGAAAATTAGGAAAAATTAGAAGGGATTTGGATCGCTTGCCCGCCTTGGTATTAATGGTGCCACTAGGTCGATCGAAGCCGAATCTGGTCAAGGAAGCCTCCGTCTGCGGTCGCTCACGCCTCGATGCGATTGGACATTAGATAATGCGAAAATGGATACGTTCAGTTTCAACAAGCCCAAGCTCATAATTGTTGCATATATATTTTACACACATGGGCATTTGACCTAGTCGCGCGCCCATGGCACGACGGAATAAGGATGATAAGCAATTTATTAAAGAGACGATTCGACCGGCGGTGGAGCGAGGCACGCCGAGCCAAAGTCACTCTTGAGATCTATCTCCCTTGTTTCCCCTGCTTCCTCTTGGCTCCCTTCGCCATGCACCATGCCATAGGCCCGTCTCCAAGGGACTGCGTACATGCGCGTGTAGTAGCAGAGTACAGGACGTTAGGCGCTCAGCGACTTGTTGGTCGCTCCCACACCCCCTTTGCATCTTATTCACTCAGCCATTCGCTCAGGGCTTGCTGCATCGGGCCAGCCACCACCTACTCTTACCTACCAGCCTACTTAAGGTAGGGCCAACAAAAACCTGCATTCAGGACATGCATATCCCTCGACAAGCCATTCCTGCACTGCTATCTCCTTGCAGCGCATGCCGCTGAAGAGTTTTCTCAAAACGAGGCAACGACGTGGGATGCCGGGCAACGATTTGCATCCTAGATGCATCGGCCTGCAGCATTCACTTCGCTCCGTCCGTCGTGTGTCATTTCGTACTTGCGCATATGCCTTGATGTCGTGTGCTATCTTTCTCGAGTCGGGTGTCCCAGGGCTCCCATGTCGGATCTGATCATCTACTCGAAAGGTAAATTGAAAATCCAAGGGGTCCATCTAAGACTGTTGCAGAAAGAGGGTCCGGCAAGTGCCCTGAGGCGCTTTCGGTCTATCGTCATCGCCGCATCCGTCGACAATCATAAATGCACCGGGGTCCATTCTCTGACATATACGTTGTAGGTCTATCTCTCCAGCAGGTACTTTGTACGGAGTTCTCTCTCTCGCTCTCTCTGTGCGTGTGTGTGTGTGTATGTGTCTGCCTGTCTCATCCTGCTCCTGTTCCAACCTCTTCCCATCCAGTCTTTTCTTGTTCCGTCGTCTCGGTGCAATTTCTACCTTACGCATTCACCAAGTCCGGCGGATTTTGTGATAGGTGCAAAAAGGGGGGACGGGCTCAGAACCCTACGGGCGGAGACACGAAGAGCTCGTCTTCCCAGCCTTTCATCCCAATTCTCGCAGACTGGACGAGCAGGTGGGGGAGAGGCACTAGTAGATCAGCATCTACCCGGGCACCGGAGGAGTACCTTAGTATGGATTTCCGTAGCATGCCTGGGTGTGCCTGGGTACGGGTGTACCTGGCTGCCCAGAGAGGGATCAAGAGAACGCCAAGTCATGTCGACGAACTTTTGTTCGAGGCTGTCCCACCTTCGGACTTATCTTTTCTTTCGTTCTCGGAGTAGGGGAGGGGGGGGGATGTTCACCGGTCTTTGCAGCCAGTTTTGTAAATTACAAGCCTTGTCTCATAACCGTACTACTGCGTGGGAATGAATTGCCCTGGAACTGTCTGGATCAATGCCCTATCTGACAAGAGTGTGGCCTCGCGGGATGCTGTTACATCAAGAACATGTGTCACTGAAAACACCACTGCCAATCTCCAAACTTCCATTTCAATCGGGGTGGGGAAGAGGGGGGGCTCGAAGGGGGGGCCTTCACGCTCACAGGTTCAATCGGAGATGCAGGTGAACCTGCAGGGAAATCTCTTCAGGTGTGGGAAGGTCCTGCCCTCGCTGCCCCACTAGAGCTTGGTCGTGGTCTCCACAGGAGCTCTGGCGGAGGGGCACGACTTCCACCAATCTGGTTTTGGACCTGGCTGCATTCAGCAGCGAAAATTTTCTTTAAGCTCTTTTTTTTTTTTCCCTTTTGCCCATCCCGAAAAACTCCTCCAGAGCTCTCCAATGGCGCTTCATGCAACACGTCGGCCGGCTCTTGCTTGATGCCTATTCTTGGTTTCTGACCCCCAAATCTCTTTGCCTCTACTCCCTCTGGCACAGGAACGCCCTGGTGTATCATGTCGATCCAACGAATCTCCAATCGTGTCCAGCGCCACCGCGTCTCAAGCGTTCCGAGCTTTGCTGCCTGCTACGGTCCTTGATTGCCACATCTTAGCTGAAGCCTTCGGCGAACCCTATCACACGGCTCGGCCGGCCGGACAACTGCTTGCTACTGTTGTGTTGTTCCAAACTCAAGCTCCGCAGCCTCATCCGTTCCTTCTGGCCGGTACCGAAATCCAGGCCGAGCGTTTCGGCTTTGTCTGTCCAGTCCTATATGCGGATACACTGGGAGCTACGGCCAGTTTTCGGTATCAGTTGCCACCCAGCCCGGCGCCGTGTTGGACGGGCCGCGCTAAACGCTAAACCGTCTCGCCTCAGTTCGTGGCCGGCTGCGAATCATGGCACCAATGGAATGTGGTAGCAAGTCCTTGAAATGAAGTCATCTGAATTCGATGGTTTCCCCGTTTCAAACCTAGCTTTCAATCCAATTCTTTGGATTGTGTGTGCTGCTTTACCAAGGGATCAGCTGTGGAAGGGACCTGGAACTCGACTACGTCCCGTCCCTTGGCTCCCGATGGGGGTACATAAGACCACTTTTTTCAGCTACCGGCAACCAACAGGGCCCCTAAACCGAGCTAGCCTTCGAGTGGGCTGCAAGATATCACGGCCTCTCCGGATCTCCCAGCCCAACGACAGAGCCTGCTATTCGCAACTCCATGGGATGGACCATGAAAATCTCGAATCGCGCAAGCCCGATCCCCACGAGACCAGGCTGTCCCTGCCCATGATGCGCATATTTGATTTGGGGTACCCAGAGTACTTTTGTGCCTCGACTGCATACCCGCGGGGGGTGTTGCTCGCTGGAGGGCTCTGGTTCGCTCACCTGGATCAGCGGAACTAGCATACGTCTCTCGACCGGGCCAGCCCTGCGATATTGGCATCTCTAAGATGCAGCAGGCGATGTCATCTCCCTGATCTTGCATTGCATTGTCCTGCTTGGCAACCCATGGTCCCGATCCTTTGGGCATCAGCGAAAAGCCCCCGGAACGGTCACTTCAAAGGATCGCTTCCCCGCGAAGTGAACTTGGATTCCAATGAAAGCCCGGGCCACTCTTTGCGCATATCCCCCAAGCTCTCGAGCTCCCCTTCCGGCCGTATCACAAGCGTCAAAACTGGACTGGCCACTATCCAGTTTCAACGTTATGCCTACTATTCAGGACGGGCTGCTACTCGGCGTGCTCTCGTTTTAATTTTCCGGGCATATCTTATCAGGTGTGCGGCTTGCCACATCAAGCTATGTCACCCTCATTCATATAATGGTGGCATCGTCTCCTCGAGATGCTTGGCTTAGGAGGATGAGAAATGATCTGGACCATCGATGATCGGCTGGATTACGGGGCATGCCAAGACATTTGAACCTATCCCTCCTAGCCATCTATGACCAAGTCCCCTGCAGCTGTAATTTTTTTTTCACTGCAGCGTGGGTGGCTAGGTCATAGGTGGAGGGCAGGATGGGCGGTAATGATTGGCGATGCCCGAAGAGAAATTTGTCCCGCTATACGCTTCAGGTGAGCATGGGCAGCTCCAATGCCTCTTTGGTGCAGGTGCACGACCCCCACGTTGGGACCAGGGCGTCGAATTCTCCGTCAAGTCATTCGACCCCGGACTGGTCCATCCAAGGTTCAGGTAGGGCAGCTCATACTGAAGCAGGGCACTTCCGCCACTACGTACCAGTGGCGTAGGGGTAGGCAATCTTCGGGAGTCGCCCTGGACGCCGGCTTCGCCGCCCAGCGGAAACATGAAAATTTTCTCGAGATTCGAATGCCTTCGATGCTCACCACCATGAGCGTCGTCGTCGTCGTTGTTGGAAGCGTGGAGCAATCTCGTCTCCCGGCCCGGCTCATCATCACACTGCATGGCGACCCAAACCAAAGTTGGATTTGGGCCAGGCATGGAGTCGCCGACTGAGCATTATCAACTGATGCATTCTGTTGTCTCGCATGGAGCTAGATGGCACCGCGAGATACGCTGGCGCATAGGTTCTGCATGCTCGCCGTCAATCGTAGTCCAATATCACCGGCGTGACAAGGTCTTAGCATGCACGGGTGATGAGGAATCCTGACCCTTTTTGGGGAGACGACGGAGAGGTCGAGGACGTCGGGGTATGTCTCATGCATGGCCTGCTTCCCCAGCTGCGCATTGTCACGAATCTTCGGATTTGACAATCCCCATGTCATTTTATTTCCATTGGCATGGGTGCTACGCGGCTGGGAGATCAAAACATACGACCCGTCGCTGGGCGCCCGGGTCTAGGGGTCATTCTGACTCCGAGGAGGCTTTGGGAATCAGCAGTGGTTACAAACAATGGTACTCAGTACGCCTTGCCGACACTCGTGAGCCAAGTGAGGCAGTTCCTTGCGAGCCATGTAAGATCGTGCGGGGAGGGGTATGGGGTTACATAATACCGGCCCGTCGTCCAGCCCTCTCTGGGTTCAACCCCTTGTGGATGGGAGACAGACATCCTTCATGGGTAGGGATAGTCCAGAAATCAAGTGAGATCCTACTTGCTTTCGACTTTCTCTCCCTCCCCCTCCCTACCTCCTCCCCAACCCCCTTCGCTCTCAACCAGTCTCTCTGTCCCTGTCTGTCTGCTCGCGGGTCGGTGATACCCTTGACCGACTATCTCGGTGCATGGAGATTAGAACTCGGTGGCATGGGGGCGAAGGCGGGCAGACTATATCGGCTGCACATCGACGTACCAGAGACCCCGTATCAGTAGATCCGAGCTACCCAGAGGTTGGTCTTGTCTTCTCCGCGTCCTGATACGACCCGGCGGTCCACACTTCCCTCTCCGTAGAGCACAATGTCCAGTCGTGGTTGGAGAGAAACCTTCCCAGCCGATAATGCAAGCCTGCGGGTTTCCACCAAATGGGTGTAGACAGCCAAGGATATCCAATCCCGACGGTTCTTGAATCCCACCGACAGTGTCGTAGTCCCCCTCCTCCATGCAGCCACTTGGCCGGCAGGAAGTGACGAGTCCTCTCTGGTGATAATCATCCCACCCCGGACATGTGGGAGAAGCTGAGGAGGAGGAGGGTGTCCCCGTCCACGGGAGAAGAGGGTGTCTCCGGCATGTTCAGGTGGAGAGTACCAGCCAGCCGCTTACTCCGCGGCACGGGTCCCACGTCGCCGCCAGTCGTGTCTGGAACGTGGGAAGCAAGAAGCAATAGGCCCGGTCCCGAAAGTATCTATCAGTAGTTCGCCGTCTTGTTGACTCAGCATAGCCGAGCTCTCTCGGTTGCGCCAGTGAGACTGCCTTAGTACCGAGAAAAGGGTCCAGGCGAGGAGAGCATAGGTTAGGCACCTGTAGCCTAGTAATCAGACAGCGGCGGCTCCCCTTTCGCCTTCTTTGCAACCCAAGCAAGAACCTTGCTAGACCGCTCCGCCTGCACCTGTGTCATTGGCATGATTATCACCGCATGTCTCGGCCCGGGTACCGGCATTGTGTTCCACACACGTCAGAAAAGAAGGGGAGAAGAAAAGAAAATAAATGGAGACAGAAAAAAGGTTTCCATGCTGGAAGAAAAAGCAACCAGCTCTTCGGCGTTAGACGACGACTCTCGATATAATGTGGTTATTGATTACATTAATGTGTGTGACCTTCGGCTGGGTGCAGAGTAACTACCGCGCCGCGAAGACCCCCAGAATTGCGGCTACCGGGAGAGCGGCAGTGGATGGGTGAATGGAGCACGTACTGGCCCATGCGCATGTTGTTCTAGGTACCGAAAGCAGGCTAGGGTACCCAACTCCCAGGAGGCCTGTGCCTTAAGGGCGGCAGGTGCCAGGCGCCTTTGGGGATTTGACAGCTATGCATAGGTACCTATCTTGGCTACAGGGAGCAAAGGAGGGGAGAGATACCCTACTTAGGTCCTGTACGGTACCCATTCAGGTAAGGTAGGTGGTTCTCGGTATGCACCCTCTTCCTGTAGCAAGGTACGAGAAGCGACTATTGCTTCGCGCTGCACCGAGCCGCAGAATCCATTCAGCCCATCACTTTGTCCATGGGTAAAACGATTTCTCTAGGGGGGAGTTACGGGCGTATATACCTTACGAAATAATAATATTGTATTATTTTTTTTCGGGTAACATTTCTTCATTCGGCAGTCCCCTCCATCGCTATATCCTGTACTGCAGTCACCTAAGACTGCAGGACTTATAGCCCCAACTGGTTATGCGAATGTCCCATATTCTCCCAAACACAAACAAAGTACTACGGATCCATATTGTAGCTAATAGAGACTGTGTGCACTCCGTACATACAGTACTTTCCTTAAGACCGAGACCAGAATTTTACACCTTCTCCTCCGACCCGGGCCCAACCAGACGATTAAAAAAAAGACTTTTGACCGAAGGTCAAATGCGTTCCTAGATTCCGCGTACAAGGAACGCTAGCAGCTAGGGAGCGATCCGCTGCCGTCTCTTGTCAGCGAATCAAGCACCACGGGGGGGCATTGGCGATTTTTTTCGAAGCTGGCTGTACTTCCTAAGTCCAACGCCTCCGGTCACGTCACACCACACTTCCGCCGTCCTCATGCCCCAACCTTGCCTCAGAGAGCCATTCAAGCTTTTTGGCAGCCATTCAGCTGGCTCTCCTGGCCAAAAGAATGCGACTAGTCCAGCAACGTGCTCTTGTTCCCTAGGGTAGTAAGATACTTAGGCAAGCCAAAAGTACTTTACCTACCTTGGTTAAAGGTACCTTATCTTACTCAAGCTGCTGCATTTAGGCACAGGTACCTTAGTCAAGCAACCAAGGTTATCAGTCAGAACTAGGTACCTTACACCAAAAGACCGAAGTTTCTCCTTCGCGCGCACCCTCTTTTTTCCCTTCCCTTCCTGTCACACCCGCTTCCTTTCCCACCCGGACTTCGCCGTCTGCCCGCTCACTCACCTCACCGTCGAAACCAGCTTGGCACCTTTTGCGAAATCCGAACACGATTTGCTCCGATCCGGTACCAGCCAATCCGTTTCCCTGCACCTCTCGCGACCCGGGACCTCGCGATGGGTGTCGGCGCCCCTCCGCCTCCAGGCAGGGACCCAGTCAGGTAGGTCCACCCTTGCCGTTGGTTTCCCCCATGCCGTTGGCTCCTTTTTGGCTGCTGCGAAAGCCCATCCCCAGCTGGTGGTGGCGAGCTGGGCTGCCGTGACGTACCTACTCTGCTGGAGTGCAGTCCGCGTGTGCTCAGAAATATTACGCTTCTCTCTTCTTCGGTGCATTCGTGTCATGATGCACGTGGTGAGTAGTCAGTCCATGGAGGTAACGCGAGTCGCTAGGCCGGTTCATATCGCCTTTGTCGGCGCTGGCGCCGTCGGTTGCTTCTACGCCTCCCGGTTGCACTATGTGAGTTTCCCCCTGTCGTCTTGGTTTGTTTACTTTTGAAACTTGTAACTGCCCGTTTCCTTGTGCCTGTGTTTTGTGGATTGTTCTCTTGTCTTCTCGCCGGAAGAGCAGGCACTATAGTTCATGGATCGTTTGCCCTGTTGGCGCTGTAACACCTTCGCTCGCGTGTCGACGACTTCCACTTATATTGTAACTTCACACGACATGCCGCCTATCTAACCGCCGAGCAGCCCGATCACAATGTCTACACATCTTTAATAGCCCGGTCCAACTACAAAGCTCTCCTCGACAATGGGGTTCAGCTTCAGACGCACTCCTTTGGCGACTACACCTTCAAGCCACATGCCGTGTTCCCTTCGCCAGCCGCGGCGGCTGTCTCGCCTGACTCGTCGTCACCCGGGCCTACTGAATGGGACTTCATCGTCGTCACCACCAAGGCACTCCCGGACCGCACCAATGATGCCGAGCTCATTGCACCGCTCGTGGGCCCTCGCTCTACTATCGTCCTGATCCAGAACGGCGTGGGCGTCGAGGAGCCTTATCGCACGCGCTTTCCTGACACCCCCATCATCAGCGCCGTGACCGTCATCTCCGCCGCGCAGATCACCCCAGGCACCGTCAAGCAGCACCGCTGGACGAGGATCCACCTGGGTCCCTACAGCAACTCGGCGTCCTCCAGCACTAGCAGCAGAAGTTCCCCCTCGGTCTCCGACGACCTGGAGCGACGCGGCCTCGAACGCGCCAACGAGCTCGCCGACTACTGGACCCGCCTGGGCGGCATCCGCGACGTCGAGGTGTCGGACGAGATCGGGCTGCAGCTGGTGCGCTGGCACAAGCTGTGCATCAACGCCGCCTTCAACCCCTCGGCCGTCCTGAGCGGCGGCCGCGGCAACGCCGACATGGTGCGCGACCCCGAGCTGCGGATCCACCTCGCCGGCGTCATGGACGAGATCTGGGCCGCCGTCCCGCGCCTCCTCGGCCGCCCGTTCCCCGACGACCTCGCGCGCCCCGAGCGCATCCTCAAGAGCACCGAGCGCAACGTCGGCAGCAAGCCCAGCATGCTGCTGGACTGGGAGGGCCGCCGGCCCCTCGAGCTCGAGGTCATCCTGGGCAACCCCGTCAGGATCGCCCGCGCCAAGGGCGTGGACCTGCCCCGCATGCAGAGCCTCTACGCGCTCCTGCGGAGCATGCAGGCCTTGCGGGAGGAGGCTGCTATTGTCCAGAAGGTAAAGCTGTGATCTGGGTTGTACCTGTCCTGGATGCCGCTGTGAGGGAGATCACGCACCTGGGGCGTCGTCCTCTCTATGAACTACAAGCCGATGGAGCGGCCAAGCTGAGCCATCTTTATATGTCAAATAGTGTTGATCAAACCTATTTTTGTATATGCAATCAAGATATGGGAACATGGGGCATTATATTGTTCAGTACCGATGTTTCTGATACTATACTTGCTTCGTGAGACCTGAACATACCGTGCACATGGCGTGCAAGATTCTAGATGGCTGGTTGCCGTGACATTCACTACGTCTTCCCAACTACCATGATGTTCGAGCTAATCTCATAACTTCATGACTACTTAGATACGCACAGTATCTTGCCTATTTAAACGTCGCGAGATTTATCATTATCAGCTGTCTCGCTCGTCGCCGCCAGCATAGAAACCACTTCTCCAATTCTTTTTTGTCATCGTTATCACGCATAAATACTGGCACATTTCGTTAAAAAAAATTCATTCGAGATGAACTTGAGAAAGTGCCTTCTTACCCTGCAAAAATGGCCAGGTCAGCTGATCCCGCATGTATCGATTGGGTGGCAGTGCTCCAAAATGCACAACGAGTTCGGCAGGCCCAGCCTCGCCGGCGACTTCCTTCCTTCCTTCTCCCTTTCCTTGACACACCCATCCCATACATTACAGCCATACCGCCTCCGTCTGGAAATGAAACCAGCTTCAAGCACTTAAGCAGAGATCGATACCCTGCGACAGCCATAGCACACCCGCCCCGAAGCCCGGGAGATCCATAGGCATGTCGTCCTCCTCTCGTGCTGGGGTGACGGGGATGCCCAAGGTGCCGGAGACTGGGTTAACGGTTCTCTACGCCCCCGACCAACCATCTATCGAGTATGTTCGCACTATTTATATGAGATTTACTAGATGGATTGATAACATATAAAAAAAAGCATCGTCTTCGTACATGGATTCACCGGTCATCCTGAGCGTACATGGACCTCGAAAAAAGCAAATCCGAGACGCCAGAACGACGAGCCGACAGCGAACGAATCTGGCGAGCCCCCTTCCAAGTTTCGAAGGCTCAACCCGCTCTCGGTATCCCGTCGTGATGGAGACAACCCGTCTTCCGCTGTCTACTGGCCACTAGACTTGGTTCCAACGACAGTGCCCCACGCCCGAGTCCTGACATATGGCTACGATACACACATGAGACACTGGGCTGGGCGTCCTATAGCCCAGAACTCGGTCTACGATATCGCGAGGAATCTCCTGGTGGGCATAGAATCTGAGCGTATAGCAGAGCCGTTGTGGCCCATCCTATTTGTGGCACACAGCCTTGGCTGGATTGTGGTCAAAGAGATGCTACGGCAGTCCAAGACCAGCTAAGCACCCGGCCAGACCAGCCAGTCTATCTTTGAGTCCACGGTCGGCATCATGTTCTTCGGCACTCCGCACGCCGGCTCCGATCCGCGTAGTTTTCTCCACCACATTGCAGAGAAGGTGGTCAAAGCAGCCGGATTTTCGGTCAACGAGCATATTGTCAACACTCTGCTGCCAACCTCTGAGCGTCTGACAGAATTGCGGGCTGAATTTGGTCCTTTGGCTGTGGACCGAGGCTGGGCTATACACTCCTTCCAGGAGCAGCTCGGCGTCAAAGC
>FTLB01843321.1_pt1 | contig 11889 bp, 7 predicted proteins | sample 1658291 | NCBI WGS metagenome assembly FTLB01 (sample SAMEA3914812, study PRJEB12502) | metagenome | biome: forest; material: soil | place: Canada | collected 2011-07-07 | depth 0.1 m
TGCAAACTCTACTGCGAGGGCCCAACTTCAGCACACTCAGACAGCTGCTTCTAGCGAATGCCGCTGTTTCCGGGGCAGTCTGGCGTCGCTTAGTTCCGAGCTATAAGCGCCAGCCTCGATCTAACAGGTTCCAGGCCGGGGCAGCCGTCTCTATTGATGCATGAAGGCTGTTCGAGACTCAGACTCTTGCCCCTTGAACAGCCACCACTGGTCGAAAACCGTGGCGTGCTTGCGGCATGTTTTACTGGCTATTTTTCGACCCTCTGTCATCATCGCGTCTTTTCCAATTCTCCCTTCTCAATTAATAAGTTTTGACCAGCGATGGCGTCGTTCATCCTGAGCCACAGTAAAAGTACTGGAATGGAGTATTTTTGGAACGAAGGAAAAAAAAAGAGGGAAAAGTAACGCATGCTGACCCACCCAACACCACTTTCTTTGGACTACGCCTCAAAGAAGCCCGTTTGCAGCCACAACCACACTCAGCGATAATGTTTCTGGTTCCAATCCGTCGTCAGGATGACATGGCTCGCACCATCTCTGCCGCCGTAGGCCTATGAACTTGGATTAATTATTTTTTCCTCGGCTCTCGTGCAGCCGATAATTCGACGCCACTTGGATGATAATGGCCATGAACTCGTGATCCTGCGCTCGGAGAGGCCTAGACTGCTCAGCTGAAGAGGTCTCCCATTGCCTGATTCGCGTTGGGAGAAAACACACAGCGAGACTTCGGGCATGAAACAAGACTATCGGTTCCGATGGCGTTGGGGGGCGTGCTGCCACCGTCCAGTGCCTCCCAGTGCTGCCCTCCAACTGGCCTGTCCCAGCGCCACGAATGTCTCTTATCAAGAATCGAACTAGGCCGTTCTTGGATCAGTGTTGGAAACCGCTTGCAGTGTCTTAGTCGACCACCCGTACTTAGGGGCCGCATTGCGTGGCCCCCTTGGTGCGTAGTTGCTTCTTTGAGGAGCCCATCCATTCACGGTTTGCTGACACCTGCCCGTGGGCTCTCCCCTCTTTGCTCTAATTTCTGACTACCTTAAGCTTCGCACCAATCGTCCCCTCCTATACTCGTGATACGTGTGCGACTCGCCCATGTGACCTGCGCCAACAAGACCCAACGAGAGGCGTGGTTGGAAACTATGTGCGGCCAATCCTAAACGACGAAATCTGCCAAGCCAAGTCGGCGCCATCCTGCTGGAGCTGGTTCCCTAGATTCGCGTCCATCAGCCCTTCTAGTCGATTGTTTCGAGTTTCCGCGCTCCTATCCGTTGCGTGTGCGCTATGCCCTGCAGACGCGTGGCATTATCTTTATCCCCGAGCCCCCCTCTCGTCAGCCGTCAACTTTCGCCTCGGACCTTGTAGTGGCCGCCATGCCGTGCCCGAGATCCGTTGCGCATATGCTAGTCTTACAATTCCGATATCCCGTAGCCAACCTGCTCCATGCAGAAGCTGGCTTCATCGTAGCTAAAGACGCTGACGCTAGGAGACCAATGCTGCGGGTTTACCGCAGAAAATGGAGAGAGACATGTCTGAGCCAGAAACGTGCTGTCTAGGGGCGTAAATATGCATCAGAGGGACGCGTGACTGTGTAAGCAACAATCTCCACCACGTGGACGCATAGTGACGCCACTCTGCCTCAGCTACTCTTGCTGAAAAAGAGAAATCCAAGACAATGCAGAGGAAAAGGGGAGATTTGTGTTGTAATGCACTCCGCCTTTCCTTGTCCCATCTCTAGTTTGTGTCGCTGCCTGACTCGTCCGTGATTGCCTCGACTCGTCGTTCCCACGGTGCCAACGTAAACGGGTTGATGGTTTCGCGGTGTTCCATAGAAACGTCTTTCAGCATGTCCGCTACCTGGTAAAATGGCGAGCGGTGGTACCTTCTGAATTTGCGTATTCGGCTTATATTTCTACCCAGGGGGTGGGTTCCTGGCAGCCTGTGGATGTCTGTCCACATCTTGATCGCTTTCCTCCAGAATCTTTCTTGCGCACTTGCGATGCGGGCTTCTGCCTCTGCTACGCTCATAGCGACAGACATGAACGTCCCTACAACTGCTTGTGCCTCAATTCTCTGTACCCTCGGGATGGAGCTCGCCGCTCTGTAGTGGCACTCGTGCATCCAAACGTTTGAGGCGTAGTCCATTACCGTGGCGACTGTGGATGTAAAAGACTGCCGTGCAATGGTTGGAGATAGCCCCTTGAGGCGTTTCAGCTCCAAGACGGCTTCCAGTCCCTCCGATCCTACTCTTGCCATATCCCCTCTATATTTAAGTCTGGTATCCTTGATTACTCTAAGAACCTGTATACCATCTTGGGGCTTGATTCCCTGTCCTTTCATGTTAAATGACTCTATATCAGACTTATATTGCTTACAGGTAAGTAGATAATGGCAGGTTTATCTGCTTTAAATATCGCGTCACTTCTCCTTTCCCAGTCTATAACATTGCTGGTGGTTCACTCTATACCTTTGCTATTATCCTATACTATCGGTCTAGTAACCTAAGCTATAAATCATCAACAAATAGTATTACTCCTCTGTAACAGTCAATTCGTCTCTTCACCAAGTCTCTGTTAGAGAAGAGAAATAGGACTCGGAGATAGTAGGGACCGTTGCAGCAGACCGGCTTATAATAAGTCTCGCGTTTTAGAAAGTTGACCATTGACTTGGGTAGATACCGTACGATCGGAGCAGAAAGCCTCAACCCATCGAAGTAACGCTTACGGTCTACCTCGGGCTATCATCTTTTAGAAGAGTCTCCTCTTATATACCCCGGTATATTCCCTTTAGCATCAAAGCTTACAAGTCTAAAGATTGGCGGCTACGCCAGGCGGTATAGACTTGTTCTCACAAGAGTAATGCTATCTACCCGGGTAATCGTTGCTTCAAGGCTCCGAAGTGGCTGATAGAGAAGACTCTGTATACATCGAGTGCATATAAGATCTTTATGTAATCACCGATTCCAATACTTGGCCTAGCGTCGATAGAGCGAAGTTGGTCTCTATGCCTTTGCACCTATATAGTCCTACTTCCCAGGCTTCTTCAGCGGAATGATTTTGGCATGGCGCAACTGGTCTGGTAGTGTCCGTTCTTCCAGAGAACATCCGAAACAGGGCCAAGACGTGGTGCTTGACTGCCGACCACGTCTGCTTCCACACTATAGCCAGCAGCCCGTCCTCCCCGGGAACTTTCCATGATAATAGGGGCAACGTGTGGAAAGAAAAAGAGTAATGGCTTAGCGGTGGTTATTTACAGTTGGGGGGGCAGAGAGTGTATAGTGCTCTATAAGGTTCCCAGCAGGGCAGTTCTAGATCATGTAGATTATCTAATGGGTAGATTGTCCCCGAGGAACCACGGTACTATTGTGACTTTACCTCCCGCAACTGCGGGAGGATTCGCAGCCAGCTATCTTCTGAATGGGCCAGAATGTGCGAGCTAAATAAGGAACGGCAAACTTTGCCATTTTAGGAAAAACGTGGCTATATTCCATTGTTCAAAAACAACTCGGCTCTCATCTAATTTTGGCACTTTAACACCGATTCCAGCTATTTAATTCCATTCCTATCAGATGTTCTGCAAATGGTACCAAAGGCAGTAGAATACGGCTATGATGGCTATATCATGGCCTTATCATAGTCTTTAAAACTCCAATGAGCAGCTGATTATATCGTGAGTGTTATCGTCACGTAGGCAAACACCCGGGAACTCGCTGAATAACATTAACCGACTTCTCAAAGATATAGATCTCATCAGCCATAGATTGAAACATTACTCTGCCACTCGCATGTCCAAAATACGATCAACCAAGGACATTATCATATTAGACGGAAAGCTCTGTAAGCATGGAGTCTAAACCCATGATAAATACTTACCATAGCTAGCAAATGCGATAATGAAAGCGCAAGATTTGCTGACTGCTTTGGTATTATCTGAAGCACTTCATTGATAAGGAACTTCTAGGCTGCTAAAAAGATCATAATCTACAGAGTAAATGTTACGGGCTGGAGCCAACATAATTTCCGAAGCCACCACGGCGCGGCCCCTTACGCTGCAAGCGCCTCGTACACTGCAAGCATGAAATGATGTCGTTTAATTGGATAATTGTTGATCCCGAGGCTAGTAGGATAAATTATTTATCATATGGTACAGCCAGATAAAACGGCTAGCAACTCAATTATCGCGAACAGCTTTTTGGGGCATCTTAGGCACTGCCCCGTCTCTAGCGACCACACCTCGGCTTCCAGTCGGGGGTCTGTGGCCACACAGAACGCATAGCTGTAGTGTATCCGCCCATTTTGGCCGTTACTCTGCGATAGGTTATATTACCCAGTTCCCGTATCTCTATTCCATCCAAGAATTTGGATATATCGAATACTCTGTGTGGGGGAACTTGCATAATATAAAGTTTTGATTCACGCCTTTCAGTTTACTTATTTGGAACCTTCTACAGATGCTCCGAATTAACGGCAAATTACTATATATAACTATAATTAAAACACTACCGATTCATGATTCACCTGGCACACCGTGCAAGCTTATCCATTTCCAAACCCCAACTTAGAAATTAATAGTAAGTCTATTCACAGCTAAACGGATATATAGTTCGTCCGGAAAGATGTAGAGAGTTCTTGTGTACCAACCCACGTTCTCCGCTCGCTTGCCATGCCAATTTCATCGTGACAATGTTAAGAGTAGCGATTTTGCGGCGCTTCGACATGGAGAAGGCGAGCGCTAAGGAGTAATTCACCGACTTATATGAAAACCCTCCGCCTCGGCACTTGCAAGCCGATACGAAGCTCTTACTGTCGGCAAGCCCGTGTGACACCTGACATTGCGGAACTCTTTTCCCTCGTCGCAGCACCTCCTCTGCTTTCACCGCAGAGCCGCGCTATCACAATCTTCAAGAAGACTGCGCATGGTCAGATTGCACAATGGAAGCTCCAAAAGCTACTCATAACATTAAGATGCTACGTTCCCGGCACGGTTGTCTCGCATGCCGTCGCCGGCACACCAAGGTCGGTACTTCATCCGCCAATGGTTCCATTATTCAGCAGAAAAACTGAAATTTTATTTCTTGGTTTTGAGTAGTGTGATGAAACAAAGCCTCACTGCCATTCGTGTATACGACTCAACATTCGGTGCCCGGGATATACAACTTCTTTTGTCTTTCGCGACATTACTGAAGCCGTCAGCCGTCGGTCCACCCTTATCGAAAGCCAAGTATGGGATGCTATCAGAGCTCGCGATCGTGACTACGCCCGTAGGCAGCGGCGACCTAGGCGGCCGAGTCAGAGCGATGACGACGCACAAGCAGAATTTTCGCGTTCGGTCACACAAAGTTCCGAACACACTCTGAGAGACAGCAGCCCTGCTTGGTCAACGTCACCTCTAGACTCTTCTCCGCTTGATATTATATCATGGCGTAGTCATTCTACTGGTGAAGCGCTAGTATTACCGATTTCATCATGCAGTACCAATACGATCCCGGGGTCGAAACTCGATGCGCACTTCGGCCCAGACTCAAGAGTCATTCCCAGTAGTTCGATATGGCATGAGTTGGACGACCCAAGCCTACCAATAGATGAGACGGCCTTTGCCTATCTCCCGAATATATTCCGAGACATAAACAGAGGTATCGGATACTCTAATGCGGCTCTTCAGTTTGCCGTCCTTGCGATCAACGCTTCTCCGAGGATTGGAGATGAGATTCCGAGTGAGGAGGGGGCAAAATGCTTAAGCTTTTACACGCTAGCACTCCAGGCGATGGCAAAAAGTCTCCCTTGCCCGCCGCAAATTGCCCAGGTCATCGTGCTGCTTGCGACCCTCACCATATTCCTTCGTCTCGAAACAAAACTAGGAACCCTTCGTGGTGGCCTCATTCACTGCAAACAGGCAGACTTGTTAATCATAAAGCACATAAATCAACTCATACTATTGCCCATCGGCTGCCGCCTCTTGTGCGTGTTGGTGTCGATCAAGTCGTGGTATTCTCTTCAGAGTTCGCCCTGGGATCATCAGGCATATCTACTGCCCGAGGTGGCCAGGACACCTCTCTTGCGGGTCCTCCGCGCTTGCCCGGATCAAGGACACCTTGTGTTGGCGCTTCTCTGCGAGAGCAAAAACATATATACTCGCATACTCCTTGGGCGCCTTTTTGGGCCCAGCACGTCTCATCCATCCTTCAGGTCTTGGTCCCGGCAGTACGAAACAATCAGAGGGATAGCTCTGCCCCAGGGTGGCGTATATGCACATGAAACAGAGGAATGCTACCTAGCAAAGCTGGCAAAGTTACAGCGGGAGCTCGATGCTTGGCATGATCGGCTCACTACGCATGACTCTCCGATATACGGCAAGACAGTATGGTCAAGCGAGTCGCTCAAGGCTAGGCCGTCTATCCTGCGCCACCAACCATTACGTTTCAGATCTTATGGTGCCGCCATGAACTACATGCACTATGCTGCCGCGCAGGCGCTCTGTTCGCGTAGAATTCTCGATACGGTTACAGGCGAGGACCTCACCACGGAGCCCAAGCTTGATCCGTGGATCCAAATAATTCTGCAGGTCATGTCTGGATTGGACCCGGCGCCGAGTACAGAGTATGACTTCATGAATGTCGGCCTCATGTGGGTCATATATGTGGTCCTTTTTTGCTCGCTTCATCAAGACGTTTTATACGCCTTCGACAGTGAGTTTCCGTGGCTCCAGGCAGTCAGTGCAGCACCGGGATCCACGGCGCCTCTATGGATGATACGCCGACTTGTACAAAATATACGCGAGGAGCGAGCGCTGGGGCGCATCGTCCTCTGTACGGCAGCCAATCTAGGCAATGCGGAGGAGTGGTCGAACATCTGGTCGGCTCAGGTCCAATATAGGTTGATGGTGATGGGGCGTGTAATTGAGACTGGGGCCGGCTTTTACGATGTTTTGCAGGTTTTTTAAGGTCTTAGGGAAGTTATGTAGACAGCAAGAGTAGTTAGCTAACAGCCAAGAGCCGCTTTAAAGGGCAATACATTTTCCACGCTGCGTCATTCCGCAGATCAACCACAGCGAATCTAAGTCAAAGTCAACTTCCCAGCATATGCATGAGATGTCTGAGAGACTTGGCGAGAGCATAGATCTAGGTCAAAGGCTACGAGTCCAAAGGGCACATCCGCCATCAATTGTATATTGCATTTGACAGTCTGACTGCTCCAAGTCGAGTCCCACCGACCAGGACGAGTGTATAGGTACCTACACTTGACAAAGCTGGCCGTCTATTTCTTTCCATTTCTCACTCCCCACGCAAGGAATACACCACAGTACATCGTCAGGATCGACATGTCGCTTGATGCTTAGAAGTCGATCATAATTGTCACCCCAAAAGGCGGTCTGCCAGTCGGGTTCGTACTTCGACGCCTTATACTCCAAGTCAGACAACGCAATCGTTTATTTTGTCGAGTGGCAAGATAAGAAAAACATTACTTCATTTATGTATGCGCCAGAATCTGGGTTAAGCTTCCGTAGCGCAGCCGTATAACTTTGAATGGCATCGATGGCAGCCAGTCTTGCGGTGGCGTTTTGAGGAGGAAACTCGACGGTTCTCGCTATTTACACCATTTAGTGTCATGCATAGGCCACTGAAATGGGGGAAACAGACTAGCATGAACATATGCCTTCCTCCAGGCGGGCAAGATGGCATTGCTTCCACCCCTCGGTTTTGCGTTATGCACACCATTCCCTGAGACGAGGAAGACCGCCGCCTCGCCTCCGGCTGAGAATTCCTCTAGGGCGATTCGTAATGCGGTCTCGTTTGCTGTTAAAGAATTCTTATCGAGTAATCGGGACCCCACAACTTTGTCGTGACCGGTCGGTGAAGAGTCAAAGTTCTGATTAAACCAACTATTCCAGTCTGAAAACTGCGAGGAATTCATAAAGACGTACGTATTCGGATAGCTGCTCGTAATGTTGATAATTATCGGCCGGATAATACTAGAAAGATCATTTTCATCTGAAGCATCGGTCATAATAAACCTAGCTTTGATGCCGCTGATTTTTCGACTGCCTCCTCCGAGGAAGTTTGGAACCGAGTTGAAGATGATGGGATACCCTGAAATCCCTTTGTCTGCGAAAGAGGGGAATCTTCTGACGAAACCAGTGATCCAGTCAAATGTAACCGCGTCCTCTGCAGCCGCAGCCAGGAGAACGTCTAGGTTAAGCACCTTTGGGCTGGGTACTAGCTGAGAGGTGATGGAGGTTAGAATCCCGAAGGTAGAGGCGCCGCCTCCTCTTGCTGCCCAGAATAGATCTGTATTCTGACACTCGTTCAAAGTCAATATTTCGCCCTTGGGGGTGACCATCTCCATCTCCAGAACTCTGTCGGCTGCCAGACCGTATCTCGGCGATAAGAGACTGTGACCAGCACCACTAATGAAACCTCCCAAGGCTACAGTCCTGCCGTTTCCACCAACTACAGTGTGATTGATTTCGGCTGTTGCTTTATAGATTTCTGCCATCTGGCTTCCCGCTCCTGCTGTAATTGCAGCTCCGTAGATAGTAGTATTGCAGCTTGTCAAGCTGAAGGCTTTTTGGTGTAACACTATCTTCTTCATATGATGTACCCAGATGGATAAAGAATTGGCGCCACTGGAGCGACCAACATAGTCGTGACCGCTGTTTTTGACAGTCAGACGAATATTTCTTTCTCTCGCTAGCATAATTAGCCAATCTAGTTAGCTGCCGGTATGTGAGCAGAGGGATAACCTCGACAGCGCCCTACCAAAGTCGATGCCAGCTTTCACATGCTCAGGTGCTGTCGCATTGATGACATAGATCGGGTATCCAGACGAACTGCAAGCTAGTTTTGGATCGGGAGGGCATGTGTCATTAACCCAGTTATTCCATTCTACTGAGATGGGATTCTCAGAGTGGAAGAATTCGTCCTCCCATAACGCCTGAACTTTGGCACATTCCGCAGGGGCAAATGTCAGTTGCGTCTGATGACAAACCGCCCCTGGTGGCTGTGGCTGGAGCAAGCGGCCAGCTACAGTGTCGTTCAGGAGATCCCAGGACTCTTTCAACGGCCAGCCCGTACCATACGGAGTCGCTTTACACCTCACCGAATCCGCCGTTGGGAATGGCCGCGCCCAGTTAACCAGGTAAATAAGTGTTAGTACAGAACGCATGCTGGTTGCGCTATTGACTTCATGGAATCGACGGGCGACTATAGGAACAGCTCCAAACCGCTCTGTAGCCGCGCCATAGATATGTAGGCCACAACCAGCTATCGGGAGCAACGCCTCTCGATGCGGATAAACTCGCCTCCCTTCAAACAAGCCCCCCACAAATTCAACGCGTATTTTTTCCTAAACAGGACATCGTCGCCTACTCTCAAGAGGCTGACCGTATACCGAAGAGCCAATGTCCACCGGTCCTAGATCTCTCTTCCAAATTAAGTTAGGAGGGAGCGTGGTCAATAAATCTATATTTTACTTATTTATTCGGGACTCTAGAGACTCACTAGAGGCCGACAAGACCGAGTACCTGAAAAGTACCTTCACCCATTTCGGTCTCTAATGCGCGCGAGACTATGCTAAATTGGGCGAGTTTTATCATTCTTAGTTTGGCAACGGGAATCATAGCTTTGATGGTATGTATATAGACGCCTAGGACTAGGAGGAAGTGAGTCTCTCTTGCGCTGTTCGATTTCGACAAATACTCTGAATATCTCAACTGATCATCTTAAACCACAGCATCAAGATGCGCACTGTCTATATCCCTCTTTTGCTTATCCCGTCGGTGCTCGGGGGTATGGAAATTACCAACCGCCCGACGCCGCCGACGCCAGGTTGGAAATATCTGTTCAATTGCAATATCACATTGGGATACCACATTCAGTACGGAACGGGGCTTAGGAACACGAGTCGCAACGTACTACCGATCCAAGGAGGGCAGTTTGAGGGATCTGACGGTTTGAGTGGTTCGATGCTACTGGCCAAATAACAACGTTGTTGCTGTTTATAAGCTGACCACTCAGTAGGCAAAGTGCTGGCCATCGGCGCTGAATGGGCCGCGAGCAACGACGTGGGCTACTTTGTGTCAGATTCACGATACCAGCTGGAGACGTTAGATCGTGGTGAGATCTACGTCAACGCGCATGGCAACACGGCTCTGGACGGGCTTGTCCATATTCACGCCAAGTTTGAAACGATTGCCCCAAAATACCTCTGGCTTAACGATACTTGCTATCGGAATCCTGCAGCCCACGAAACTGGGATACATGGTGGACATGTGGCAGGTTCTATCATCCAATTATACAGCATGATGAATTGTATTTAGTGATGAATAGTTGATATTTTACCACCATTATTTTCTTTATCCCTGAACAAGTGTAGGGCATTAGTACAAAAAGTCATTCAGAAATCTGGTTGGGATACTTAGTAAACTCACCTAGCTACATATTGCTGGGAAAATAATTTGAATTCTGGCCTTTCAGGCGCAAGAGGAGTTAAATTTAGACACAAACCAACACAAAAAGAAATGGGGAAGGGTGGCCTAATAAACAAACTGGTACAAGAGTGATACTTCCGTTTGACGAAGATCGAGTGGCACTATCTTGCGGACAGAATAATGACGCCGCATAAACAGCCTAATGTGTATCATTCATTTAACTACATTTTGACTGATAATCAGAATATCTTGTTGTTTCCTCTGAACCGATTGTACTTTCTAATGTGTTGGGGTGCTACAAGGCTGCGCTATTGCCTTGACAGCCGTTGCTAAGAAGTCTTCCGAAATAGCGATCTATATATATGTGTGTTTGTACAGGAGCTCTTTGCCATCGCTTCATAGCAGCAACGACCAGCAAAGACTAATAAATCTCGACGCACGGCATGGCTTCAACATTCTTTCTCGTCATAGGCCTCCTGACAGCTTACATGACTGTCCCTTGCCAGTCATTCCTCCAGGCAGTACACCCAGACAAGCCCATTTCTTCATCCGTCGACCCAAGCAGCTATTTTCAACTCCCGAAACCATCTCAGGATTCATGGTACCTTCCACCTCCCGGGTGGGAATCCGAATCGCCCGGAACAGTCTTGAGAGTTCGCGACCACGCCTACAAAGGGCCTAAGGGCATTCCCGATTATTACGATGTTTTTCAGGTTCTATACCGTACAACAGATAGCCACTCGCGGCCCAATTACGCCGCCACAACCGTTTTTATACCAGAGTCTCACAAGACATGTGCGGAGACCTTTCGAAACGTCACAGAGCCGAAAAATTGCTCGTACGCCTTACTGTCCTACCAATTGCCATATGATTCAGCATGTTTCGACGCCAGCCCTAGCTACAATCTACAGATTGGTGAGCCATACGGCGATATAGGGATCATGCTGAGGCGTGGCTATTTTGTATCTGTCCCGGACTATGAAGGCCCGCGCGCCAGTTACGGGGCGAGTATACTTGCGGGTTTCACTATACTCGACCAATTCCGCGCCCTCAAAGCCACCTTGGGTGACTACGGGTTTCAAACCAACGTCTCTCGCTTCGCCATGTGGGGATACAGCAGCGGCGGAACAGCGACCGAGTTTGCGGCCGAGTTGGCTGCGCAGTACGCACCCGACGTCAAGCTCGTAGGCACCGTTATAGGGGGCTTGGCGGGCAATGTTTCTGTGTCGCTAGACATCGTCAATGCGCACGACGTCGCAGGGCTGCTGGTCCATGGGCTTGTCGGGCTGACAAAAGAGTACCCCGAACAGCGCAAATTTCTGGACTCACGGCTTAAGAAAGAAGGGATGTACAACATATCGGAGTTCTATCTAGCCCAGCAGTTGACAGGTTCAGATGGGTTGGCACAATATCTATATCAAGATATCTACGAATACTTCCAAGACGGCCGCAACGATGTCTTTGCAC
>FTLB01000842.1_pt2 | contig 11875 bp, 15 predicted proteins | sample 1658291 | NCBI WGS metagenome assembly FTLB01 (sample SAMEA3914812, study PRJEB12502) | metagenome | biome: forest; material: soil | place: Canada | collected 2011-07-07 | depth 0.1 m
GTGACTACCTACGACGCATCGAAAAGCAGCAAAGGTACACGGGGAACGAGAGCCCTTCCTCCATTTTCTCCATCAAAAAACGGCTCTCCAACAGCCAAAGTGCCATTTCCATACCTCCCTTCCTCTTCTACATGGTCAAATATGATGCCCGCCTCATGTCTCCCTCCAAGTGGTGGACATGACCCTCTCCTCTCGAGTTATCGTCCAAAGGATGATTCTCATCTCGTTTTTTTGGTACTAGTGATGTGCCGAGAAAGACACCGGCCGGGGGTACCGGTAGTTCGTTGTGAATAAAAAGGTATGAAGCGGAAGAGTGTACTACATAGGAGCATAAATATTTTTGCAAAGCAACCGATGCGTAGCTGGTCGCTACATCGATGCGGTAAAAGAATTTTCACAACGCCCGTCTCAGCGAGGATTTGTCGATGATCGACAAAAAGATAATAGAATGCAAACCCCCAGGAGAAAAATCAAGAGGAAAAAAAAGTGGTATAGACATGATCCAGTGCGGATACGTGAACAAGAAAGGGCAAAAGGACGACTACCGCCGATCCTATTCGTTAGGTCTGCCGCGTTGGGTTGATCGGCTTAGCGGGTGCCACCAAGGGCGCTGATGCGAGCACCAGAGGGCCTGTGGATCAGGCTCTCGGCGTGCTTGCCGAGCATGCTGGTATCATGAGGGATGGGATTTGACTCGCCGTCGGTGGGCTCGTCAAGGTCGTCCTCGTCGTCCTCGACGATTTTCGTCGGGATCTCATGCCCGATCATGTACTGCTGCGAGGCACGCTCGGGGGTGGTCGCCGTGCTGGCGATCGACATGCTCGTGCTGGCCCGGTTGGGAATGAGATCCGGGGTTGGGGGGATGCTGGAGATGCGATTGTGCGGGTGCAGCATGCTCTCGTCACCAGCCTCGGAGGTGACAGCGGAGTGGCCGTCGTCGCTGGGGACGGCGGAGAGGTTGCTTCCCCGGCGGCTCTTGCGGCTACGGGCGGCATCGCTGTCGCTGGCATCAAGATCGTGGGCCACCTGCAGGCTCTCGACTGCGGCGTGGCACTGCTCCGCGATGTTGCGGATGATGTGGGCAATAGCATCCGTCTTGTCCTTCAGATGACGGTCTGCGACATCCTTGAAGCTGGACGACGAAAGGCGCTTGGTAGCGGCCGTCAAGTTCTTGATGAATCGGCTCTCGGCTTCTAGAACTGGGAGTTAGCGCGTGTCACGGGGTTGGGCATGCTCATGAAGATTTCGCTACACATACCGTCCACGGTGTCGGGGTCGGTCTCGTCATCCATGACCTGCAGACCGGCAGCAATTTCGGCGACGAGGTCGTCGGGGCTGGTCAGACTCTTGACCAAATGCTCCATGTGGTGGCTCTGGCCGCTGATCAGGCTGCGCAGGTGCAGCACGACGCGGCGAGCCTCGTCCCGCTGCCGGGTGATGGTGTGGTTGGTGTGCTGCAGAGCGCTGAGCTCCTTCTTATTCCTCTTGCGCTCACGCTCCAGCTCCTCGGCGATCTCCTGCTGGAGGACAAGCGCCTCAAGAGCATCATCACGCTGCTTCTCGGTGCCAGTGAGGCGGACCGACATGCGTGCGGCATCGTCCTTCTGCTGGTCAATGAGGCTCGCCAGGCGGCGGTTCTCGCGCTTGTGACCGTCAATCTTGGACTTGAGATCTTGTGTCTCCTTGGTAAGCTGCTCGGCGAATGCCTGGAACTTCAGGAACTGTGGGAAAGATGTTAGGAACGGCTAGTCGCGAATCAACGAGTTTCTTGGTACTCACCTGCTGCTTCCAGCTCTCGAGCTCTTCCACCAGGTAGTTGTTGCGCTTAGTGACCTTGGCGAGCTCCGTGTCCATGCGGCCCTTGAGGTTGATGAAATCCTGCCAGGCCTCGAGGGCGTCGCGCGAGTACTGGTTCCTCTCGCGGACGATCTCGTTGAGATGCCTCATCGACACCTTAGTCATCAGGGGCTTCTTGACGGATCCTCCGAACACGGCCTTGATTCCAGAGTTGCGGCCCTATCGACGGCACGAGAACACGTTAGCAATCCGGTCGGCTCGGGATTTCCCCATTTTTTGCACACAAGGACGGCGAAACTTACAATCTTCTCGCAGACGTGATCCATGACGGACATGATCGAGTCCTGGTTCCACCACTCGGGATCCTGGATGGACTCGACCTCTCCGCGCATGACGATAATCTGGCCGGCGGGAACCAGCTTACCACCGCCATAGGCAGAGCGCAGGTGCTGAGGGACACCCGAGGGGGTCACGTCGCCGTTCAGAGACTCGGTGAGGCGGCTGACGAACTTGTTGCGCTGTCCAGGGGTGAGGGCTGTCGGGGGGCTGGAGGTAAGGACGAAGTTGCGGTCGAGGTCAATGACCAAGGCATCCGTGGGTGCGGTGAACAGAGATCGGCACTCGGCCGTGACACCGAGAATGTACGGGCCGGGCTCCTCGACGAGCTCCTTGGCGTGGCGAGCGTGCACGACAGGGACGTAGAGTCCACTCCACTCGTAGACACGCACGCAGTAGCGGACCGTCTCCGCAGCCATGGTCAGCATGGCAGGGTAGTGGCTGACGAAAATGATGCGGCGAGTGGGCGAAATGGCAGCTTCGATGACACCCACGATGTTGGGGATCGAGAGACAGCAGAAGAGCGGCCACATGGCGAAGTTCTGAAAGCCGGTGGGCGAGGAAGGGAATTGGTAGCACAGGGCATAGTCCTTCATGTCGATGCGGACGAGGTCATTCAGGCGCGGAGCCGGGAAGCTGAGGATGCGAGACACCTCCTCGGCGTGGAACAGGTTGGTGGCCTTGTTCCAATGGATCCACATGCCTCGAAGGTAGTCGCCCAGGAGGTTGTAGAGGGGATAGCGCGACAGGAACGACAAGCAGTAGGGAATCCAGTAGGTCTCGTCCGGGTTGTCGTAGAAGTCGGGCTCGGTGCGCTTCCTCAGGTCGCGGATCGTCTCGGCCCGCTTCTCGTCGGCCCGCGACCAAACGCGCAGGGAAATACCGTACAGGGTGTGGGAAGAGTCCTGCTGGAGAACGAAAGCGTGGTGCACGCAGTGCGGCTGGCTCCGGCCCGTGCAAATCTCGACGTCGTGGGGGAAGCACGCCTGGAACGGAGAGAGACAAGGTTAGTAGGCGAACCCGATGCGCGCGCTTTCAGAGGACTTCAATCCTTCCGTCAAGAGGAAAAGGAAGTACTCACCCGCATGGCAGCGTGGAGAGCACGGGCAATCTCGTTGTCCTGCTCGAGCCTCGGGCTGCTGCCCAGGATCTCCGGGAGCCAGAATTGGCCTACGGCACCCTTCATGTGGCCAATCTTGCCCTGGGACGGCGCGGGAGCCTTGACCCATTGGGAGGGCTCGCGACCAACACCGCACACCATGTAGGCGTGGGTGAGAGTCTTGGGGGTCCGCTGCTGGGGCTTCATGTTAAGCGTCGAGGGGATCGGCTGGGTGATGCGCGAGTGCAGCGAAGAGGTCCGGCTGGGGATGATCAGGTTGCTGTCGGCCTGATCGCGGGTGACTGGCCGGCCTTCGCGGTCGCTCGTCCGAGGACGCTGGAAAGAGGTGTGTGCGGTGAGAGAGGGCGCCATTTTGACTACTATAGTCTCGTGGTGGCTAGTAGAGGTTCCAGAAGTTGGAGAGAGCCCTCAAGAGAGCCCGCGAGAAAGCGAGAGAGATAAGAATGTCTTTCTCAAAGATGCTGCCCGGAATGCTGGAACAACACTGTGTGGGATCCGCGTCTTGCCGTAGGTCTCGCGGATTGTCTGAGTTTAATATCCAATGTTGCTGGCAACGGAAGCGATACGACCAAGGTAATGCTGAAGAAGTTGAAGGAGCAACTTGCCAATCAATGCCTGTCGCTGTTGTCCTTACTGAGAGAGAAGGCAAAAAGAACCAGAAGAAAAAAAACCACTGCACGCTCTTAAGAAAGAAACAAAAGGTAAGGCGAGAATGAGGTTTGTATAGGAGAAAGTTGGATCGGCGTGAAGCTCCAAGTCTTCGATTCGAGCAGGCCCCGTCTATTTGCACGAAGAAACTCGAACAACAGACGTTGATGCTCCTCCAGACGCCTTGTGAGGGGGGCAAGAGTGGAATATGTTCCAGCTGGAAGAAACCTCAAGAGCACAAGGCGAGGGAACGACAGAGAGGAAAGAGAGGAGCAGGAACAACCCAGGCTCAAGAGATCAGGAAGGGGCCCGAGACAAAAGGGAAAATGGGACGGGGGCTGAGGAAGCAGGGACTAAAGCACGCGAGTACTCCGTAGGTGAGTTGACATGGGGGGGTTTGGCCATCAATTTGATTGGGGGGGAGGTGTGAGGGGGGCAGAATAGGGAATAGACAGGTACAATTACTACCATAGCTCCGTAGTAGGCACACAGGAACAGGAGAGCAATGGGAGAACCATTTGGCAACCAGTTGGGATTAAGCTGGGGGGGGGGAGGGTTGCAAACAGAGGTGTCCATGGGAGCCAAGTTCTTTCCCTTCCCACCCTCTCAACCTCTCTTTCTCGCTCACGCACGCTCTGCCACCAACAGAATCGACTCTCACCGTGCCTGGGCTAAGGACAATCAACCCTCCACAGCTTCACAGCTACGACAAAAAAGGTCAGGTCTCGGGTGGAGGCCGGCCTGGAGCTACGCAGTAAGGGGGAAAGGTTTCCAAGCTAGGGTGGGCCGGCCACTCGGGGCTCTAGCGGGAGGGGAGGGGAGGGTACTTCGTACATACAATGAGGTGATGAGATGACTTCCTCATTTAAAAAGGGGGGATTACCCTGTTTGCCTGTACAACGTACAGAGAGTACTGTACCTAACCGTTGATCTTGGCTCCCCTTGGGGGTCGCTACTCTCCTTCTCTCTCTCTCTCTCTCTCTCTACGGAGATGTACCTGATCTCTTTATTTCCTCGTACTCGGTATATACCTCTCTCTACATACCTAAGGTCCCTTACATTACTCCATCACAGGTACAGTACATCACTCGCCTGCTCACTCCAGTACGGCAGCGCGCGCACGGCTCGGAGAACCCATGGTTTCTCCTGAATCAATGGCAGCTTTCGGCGCTGGACGCAATCGGCAGATTCCTTCTAAGCCAGAAGCAAAAACCCTCCCCCAGCCGTTTAAAACTCGGGGGAAAAAAGAAGCAAGTATTGGATCCCCGTGGAAATAATGAACAGGGGCCACGGGGGGGACCTGTCGGTTTTCCTGCACCTCCCCCTTGCAGGGTCCCCGGAGCAGCATTGCCTACCAGGTCTTAGTGGCTGGATCCTTGCTCCCCTTTCATTCTCGTCCCGAACGACCCCACTCATTTCTTTTCTTTTTTCTTTGATCTCCCTTTCTGTCGTCTCGTCGTCAAGGGCCCCTGCTTCTCTTTCTGCTGGCTGCTCTGTCTGCGGCACTCTGCAGCTCCCGGTGACCAATCGCTCACCTCAAACTGGTTCCCTCTCGATACAGGCCAACTGCATGTTGCTTTCCGGCTCTGCTCGTAATGAAACGCGGTACCCAAGTAACTACCTGGAATACAAGCTATCTACCTTACCTGCCTCACCTACTCTGCCGCAAGAGATCGATTTCCAATCCTGTGTTTTCACAACAGCAAAGGAACTGCAGTCAAATAAGATGGAAACAAAGTCTTCATCCGTAAATAAAATCGGGATAGCCAGGGATCTGCAGCAGAAGCATTTTTTTTACCGGGTTGTACGAGAATGTTGACCTGTTGTGCCGAATTCTGACTCGCCGCTGCAAGCGACTCTCGGGTTTCTTATCCCAGCGAGACCGATCGTATTTCGGGCGTGGTACCTACCATACGTGCTATTACTCCGTGGAGAATAGCTATAACCACCCACAGCGGCAAGGGATCAAGCAAATACCCGGGGCGGTTGGCGTCGCTGCTAAAATATTTCCTGGGCCCAGGCCCGATGCTTAACTCTGGACCGCTATAGCTTAGGGGCCAGCTTGGGGACGCAAACGAAGCGAGTTAGTGGATGGACATATCATACAGTGTACCTACAAGCCATGTCGTCCGCTTGCCAAAGAGGTCAGTACCATGCCTCAAAGACAGGTTGCTTTTCAGACTCGAATGTTTGACTGAAATTACATTGACGGATATCGGTGCTACCCAGCAAGCGTACGGAATACATTAATCAGCCAATCAGCCAAGTTCCGGTGTAACTCGATTCGGGATGCTCGTTTGATCACTGGCCCCATCGAAACGCTACCTCCCAGGATGCAGCATGGCAGACGGCCGATATATCGTCCAGGGAGGCAATGTTCTTTGCGCCGTAAAATCCAACATGTCGAGGATGTGTAGATATCAGTCAACGAGAGAGACTGGCTCTCGTCCTACCTTGTCATAGCTTCCTAGGTAGGACTCCATCGGTGGATGAGTTTCGTCTTCTTCCATTCCACCACGGAAGTGTGGACTTGTGGAGAGACCTACATAGCACGCACCCTACAGAGGTCTGAGAGGCACTCTACTCCGTAGGGTTATCCGCACCGTGCAACCCACTCTGGAGTAAGCTATTGTTGAATGAGCCTCGCAGTTCAGGCGCATTGCCTCGCTTTTTCTAGGGAGCATTGGACAGCCAGCCCTGGGCCGGAACGCGCGCGAGGTGTGTTTTGCGCTTATTTAGGACTTGCTGTTAACAGGAACTACTGCGTACCTTAACTTTACTATGAGCTCGGAACTCTCGCCGGGTACAAGTGGAGGGCTGGTTTTCGCTGATCTAGACCACGCCGAGTTGCTGATCTCTGCTTGGAAGCCACTTGAGACGTGCCGCGCCATTCCGGGCTAAGTCACAATGGCACTTTCGTGTACGCCGTCGATATGGAGGCATGCAAACTCGAACCAAGTATCTCAGGGTTTAGTGAGCGAGTATGGCCATCTCGGACCGCGATTGCTGTGTAATGATACCCCCAAAAAGCCGTGATAACATCACTGGACGTGCACAAACCCTCGTTTCCCCTCTCTGCCGGCCGCAGGCCATTCCCCCCCACTAGCTAGCGAGACGCACTGGTCCCGCCTCACAGTTACATACTATAGCTTGTGTGCTCGGACCCGTCACAGTGGATGGACACGAAGACACGGACTGTGCGCCAGCGATCAGAGGGAGGGGGAGAGCTCGCGCGCGTTGTGTGTGAATACATCGGCCAGCTGGGCCGACTGACACCTGCAAGTCGGTCACAGCGAGCGAAACAAGGTCCGGGTGCAGGTCCGTGAGAGATCTTCGATTGTGATTACGACTGTTTGCTCGCTCTGTGCCCTCTCTGCATGGCTGGGCTTCTCCTACCTGGACCTATCGCGGATTGGGTTTCTTGCCGGAGGATTCAAAAAGACATGCTTCACTTGAGTGCTCCCGCAAAATGCCGCACAGAACCGCGGGGATGGCTAGATAGGCCCCCTAGCTTCCGCGAAAGTGTGTGCACCTTCAGGGCATGTCCAGTAGGACTTGGACGAAGCACCAGTGCGTGTTGCTTCCTTATTTCAGACGACAATGGCAAGAGATTTTTCTTTTCTCTCCGGGCTAGTGTCCGATTAGGTGCGTGCCAGCCTGCCTTCCATGCAACGCTGTTGGCGAGACGGTAAAACGTATCTACTCTACTACGTAACGTAATATGTTTGTAACGGCATTATCGGCGACAGACGCAATCGCACGTTGCTTGTTTCTTCGTCCCCAAGAAGGAGGGAAAAAACCAATAAGCCGAGACAATCCCCTCGCAGAGTGGCAGCACGGGCAGAAACATATGCAGCCGAGCTGCAAACAATTGCTTCTGATCCGCGAGACGTGCAGCAGAATCGACGTAGAAAGGAACAGACGGAAGCAACACATCCCCTCTCTCTGCTTTCCCGCACGTTTGCCCGCACCGGCCGGACGTGGGCTGGTGGGAGAGACGAGAGAAAGAAGGGGGGGGGGGTCATCGAGCACACGGACGCCCTGGATGGTCTCAGCACTGTTGGCCGCGGGGGATGTTTGTGATAGAGGCTACTGAGAAACGATAGCACCTGAGGCCATCCGAGCATCCCCGTGCGCCTATAGCCCTCCCGCTCAATAGCGATGGTGTGCGAAGCCGACAGAGAGCCAGCAGGGCAGCAGAAGGAGATGCCGTCAGAGCCCCCCGCGGCTTTTTCCAAATGGCCCAGCCCCTCGTCCATATGTCGAGCATTCTTGATCGAGGGGTACTCCGTAGGGGAGGGACTCCAAAGGAGAGGGGTTCTCCGTGTGTGCGTATGTGACCTGGATCAAGGTTGTTTGCATGTCACACAATAATAATAACAACTCCTCATTATTAAAACACTGCGTCCCGGTCCCTAACGGTCGCCAGCTGGTTCGAACCAGAGTCTCAAGCGACGGGATCGGCGCAATCGACGTTTTCGTGATTGGAAACGAGCCAAGCCACCATTCTATTTTCGAAACTCCAGGAAAAGGAGTCTGGATGGACTAGTAGGCGGGCAGTCCCCCAGCAGATCGATGGCAATTTTCATGCCTTGAGAGCCTAGGAAATCACCACGAAATAAGAATAATGCAGCCCGGGACATTTTGCGACAAGTCGAATGTCTGAGACCGCGCGGTGCGAAATACCAGCTCCAGCGCCGTGGACACTGGGCAGCGTGTTGCCCTTTCACGAAGCTAAGCTGCTTCTATCTCTCAGCGCCCACCCGAGACAGAAATCGTCTTTTCCTTCCAAGGGGGATCCATTCTACCCTTCCCACGTGGGTGGCTACCCCCAGCTGGTCCTCCTCCTCCACCTGGGCAATAAACCAGAGACGCGGCAGCTTCGTCCGGAGATATAGTCCCACCGTGCAAGTTTGCGCATTCGGTCGTTCTACGGTGACCACGCTGATTCTCGTTTCCCTTTTGCTGCCCCAGCTTCCGGTTTAATCGTGACCGTGAACATGATGTCCAGAGCTCGGTCAAGACGCAGCCAATGCATGCTGAGAGTGCACCAGGCACTAGGATCTCGTCACTATCACTCCGAAGCGAAGCTGTCAAATATCATTCATCCGTTGTCAGTCCCCCCCCTCCCCCCTTGACTCAATCAGCAAGGGAGTCAAGACTGAAAGAGGGAAGATAAGCTGGCAGGCTGGCTGGGCTGAGAAATCAAGTTGGGTTAACCGAATGGTGGTCAAGATCAAAGTGCGGTACGAGGCAGGTATTTCCCGAATGTAGCACCGGCTGGGTGATGGGGTGCCCTGCTCGGTGCCCCTGACTATGCCGGATTGGACGGCTCCCTGTTTTTTTTATGGTACAGAGTAAAGGCTTGGCCGGACGCAGGGGTGCACAGTCCTGTACAGTAGCTACGACCAGATCCTACTGGTGACTGATAATTTCTGTCGCGAGTCGCGAACCAGTTCAGAGGGAGATATACCCAAGTTGTTTTTTGTCCGTCCACGCTTACGAAAGTATTACGATGTACAGACAAGTCCCCTAGGACTTATAGCGAGTTTTTTTAATTGAGCGATTGATGGTCGCGTCGTTAATGAAGCGGGAGATCGTTGCGACTTCCAATGCGCTAGCGATAGATGACGCTGATTGGCCAACTTGGAGGCCCACATTTCGGGATATCCCGAGTTTTTTTTGGTCTCTTTCTGACGATACACTGGGGCCGGAACCGGATTTTCACAAACAGCCTATCGCTCCAAGAAAAAGTTGCGATAAGGATTTCCGAGCTCTGAAGTGCCGACGAGAAACAAAGCACCCGGACGAGCGTCACGATCGACTCCGCCCCGAGACGTTGTACACGCTGTTTCACCAGTCGAGAAGCTTCGTCCATGGTCCGCTAGAACGCCAGCATGGCCGATCCTCTCCTGTCTACCCTCTGCAGCATCTGCCACGCCGAGCCCCAGAAGTACAAATGCCCTGGCTGCGGTACTCGCACCTGCTCGGTCCCTTGCATCCGCAAGCACAAAGCTCGCGCCGAGTGCTCCGGGCAGCGCAATCCCCGCGCATACGTCCCAGCGGCCCAGATCCGCACCGATGCCGGCGTCGACCACGACTACAATTTCCTGTCGAGCATCGAGCGCTCCAAGCTGCGGCTGGAGAAGGAGATCCTCGAGACGCGGGGCTTGATGAGCCAGCACGAGCTCCGGCCGAACAACGAGAAGCAGCAATACGACGAGGTGTGGTATGGCGATGAGCTGCACCACATACGAAAGTCGAACGGGCAGGCGAGGGGAAAACCTGGTCTCTCGGAGGACCGCCTGCGATTCGGAGGCTCCGACAAGAGCATGCGCCGGCGGCTGAGGTTACAAGATATCGAGATGGTCATGATGCCCCGAGGACTGCAGAGGCAGAGGGACAACAAGACAGCCTTCAACCGGAGGACCCTGACCATCAATTGGCAGGTCGAGTGGTTGGTGGCGGGCGGCGCAGCCCCGCCCGCGAGGATCATGAGGAAAGCACTCGACGAGATGCCCTTGAATGAGGCAGCCTCCGAGGCCCTTCGTTGGGACCAACACCAGGCGGAGCGCCGGAGACAGGAGGAGGAAGAAACCGGGGCAGGCGACGAGGCGGAGCCCCTGAAGAAGCGAAGGAAACCCGCGGGGAAGAAATCCAAGGGGGGCGCGGATACACAAGATACCATGCAAGACATGACCACAACGGCATGGCCCTGCTCCGACTACACGCTCCAAAATTCGGCCACGGGCGTTTGGGATCAGGTGTCAGACGCCGCCTCGGTACCTCTAAGTGGTCCCGAGCAGGCGAACCAGCTGGCGCGGTGGAAGTTTTTCCTCCTGAAGGCGGGCAAGGGCATCAGCGAAAAGGCCCTTATTCCGGTATCGTCGACAGAGACACTCTCCGCCGCGCTCTCGGGCCGTACTGTGGTCGAATTTCCCACCATCTACGTCCTCGGCCCTTCGGCAGAGCTTCCCGGAGGATTCGTGCTCGCGTCTACCGAGCGACGGAAACGCAAGGCTGTCGAGCTGTCGGACGATGAGGACGAGACTACCCATGCGCATAAGAGAAAGCAGCGCACGCAGAACGACGGCCGCAAGCAGCCCGCTGGCCGAGAGCCTCGCAATGGACGGAAAGGCCCCGGTCCCTTTCCCGGCCCAGCGGAGCCTAGCGCTGTGGACAATAGCGAAGAGGGCGAGATCAACAGCGAGGGCGAGGACGTGGACATGGAGGACAAAGCGGGCATTGAGAGCGACGATAGCTCGACACACTCTAACTCGGCTGCCAAGTACAAGGGCTTGTCTGTCGAGGAGGAGAAATCCTATCAAGGATCCGCCACGGCTCCCGATGATAGCCAACAGCCCCAGTCCAAAGCCCAGCAACGAGGGGGCCTCGTGGACTACGGATCTTCTGATGATTCCGAGTGAGCACCACGGTGCAGAGGTGGGGGGGCTATAGGGCATCTGCACAAGTCTTCCACGTCGAAGGTTCTCTCCGCCAGACAGGGAGTTTCTGTCCTTGTTCTGGCCTTGTTCTATCTTCTACACTCAAAATGATACCCTTAAATAACACCAAGCATAGCCAGAATTAGAAATAGAGCTTCGCAGCAACATCAATAACCTTCACAAGCGTGGTCCACATGTGCTGTTCATGTGTTGAGGGCACGGAGGCGCGAGTCAAGTGCTTAGTTACATTCTTCATTCTCATCTATCTATTCTTTAAAGACAGGCAGGCAGGTAGATCAACTCAGCCGCCATGGGGGAATCATGCTATCTAGATATGTACAGGCCACAAAGAAAAAAACAAAAGCGAGAAACCCGGAACCACGCCGGGCAGCCGTTCCGCTCTCGTTCTATATACAATTTACGTTCCCCTTTTTTTTTTGCTTTTGTCTGGCTGGTCTCGAGCACGCTCAGTGCACCATGGACTTGCCGATCTCGCTCCGCCAGCCCTCGGCGCGCTCGAAGCCGTTGG
>FTLB01843319.1_pt1 | contig 11855 bp, 9 predicted proteins | sample 1658291 | NCBI WGS metagenome assembly FTLB01 (sample SAMEA3914812, study PRJEB12502) | metagenome | biome: forest; material: soil | place: Canada | collected 2011-07-07 | depth 0.1 m
GGTGTCAGCATTCTCGTACAAGAGGTTTTTGGGTCAGCTGCGTGCGACATGTGCAGCAGCGAAGATAATGGTGGGGGAATGACCCCATGAGACAGGATCGACGGTGCGCCGCGCCCCCAGCGCGCTTACAGCTGAACTTTCAGCGCAAGCGAAGACGGAAATCGCAGTGCAAAAAGAAAATCGGCAAATAATTACCCGTTGCTCGCCGTAGAGATCTTGTGCAAATCTTTGCGACACTCCTCGCAAAAATACTCATCTGGGCTGGCTTCCTCGGTCATGATGCCGACGCAGGCACCGTGCTGCCAGACCTTGCAAATGTCGCACTGCACAAAGAAGCCAGCTGCGTCGTCCGTGACATCGGCCTCGAAGATTGGATCGATCTCGAGGCCCTCCTTGGAACTGCGCCTCCTGGTGTCCTCGTCCAGGGGTGGAGGGCCGGGGTAGTCGTCGAAGCCGCAGATGCAGCGGACGGCTTCGTCCTCCTCTTCAATATCATCAACGCTGCCCATATCGACGGATTCTGCTTTGGGTAGGGCTTTGGTTCGATCCGTATCTCCAGCTCGGGTGCTGCGGCGGGTGGCGAGGGGATCTTCCGCTACGATGGAGTCCTCCGGTGGCTCTGAAGACAGCGAGTCGGTCGTTGAGGACTTCTGGGGTGAGGTTCCTTTGTGGAACGATCGCGTGTTTCGGTCGGCTCGACCCGATACGCTCGAGGACGTGGACGAGACGTTGGATGGTGCTTGCGTCGTTCTTGCTCTGGAAGACCGGCGCGGGTCTAGACCTGCCATTGCTTGCAGCCAAACGCCGCAGTTACAAGACAAGAGGCGATTTGAGTATAGGAAGGCCCGATTCACGCGAAGTGAGGGTCGGATGACACGCCTTGGGGGGGGGGTATGGTCGGTGCGAGCGGTTGTCTGGTGGTTCGCGGTAGGACTAGTTCCGATCGAGCGGGCGGCGCAAGAGAACGCGCCCGAGAGGGATTCGGAGACAGCTTTGAGGAAGAGGAATAGAAATCGTTCAGACAAGACTGTGCCTCGGCACAATGTTGATTCTTGGGTAGGTGTGTGTATCTCGAGGTTGTCGTCGGCTGAGAAGAAGATTTTGTGAGCTTGTGGCAACTGGGCGGCAGGAAAGCAGCTGACTCGTCTCGTACCTGAGAATTGGGCAATCCGACCCTTCGCCTGTCAAAACTCGATAGAGCTGGCTGGCAGAAAATGGTGCCGTATCGATTCTGTATGGACGATGATCCGTCGCGCACGGCGAAGGATTGGGTAGTGGTGAGGCGGCGACGAAGAATGGGAGAGAACCGAGGGTGTGGTCCTGAGATGCCTCGACCGAGGGGACGCACGACAGGACGCTCCAAGGAGAAGACGAGGTTCAATGGTCTCGAAAACCGGGTTTGAACACGTCTGCTCGAAAGCTGCTGTCGCGGAAAGGCTGAAATGTACGGATTGTCGAGTTTGGGATGGGTGAGGGTTGGGCAGAAGGAGGAAGAGAGAGCGGAGGGGAGGGACGCAGAGTAGCGAGAAGAGAGAGAGGGAAAGCGAGAGACAGCTAGGCGAGGGATCGCGACGTCCCTCAACTTCTTAAGCAAGGCTGGCTGTGGTGGGATTCGTGATGCAGGACTCGTTGGCGACCTTGAGAACTACCATGGCGAAAGGATGCCGGGGATCCAGAGACGAGTTCCAACGGACAAAGAGCCGTAGAGTAGAATTTGGTGGGAAAGAGGGAGGAGGGTGGTGAGAGGCGGCGGGAGCAGCGACCACCGCAGAAAACCGCCCCGGCGCTTTTTTTGGAGCAGCGACGACTCAGGACTAGAAGGCGGAAGCTGCTCTCATGCGGGGGCGACCCATCCGACCCATCGATCCAATGGCACGCAAAAGCGCAAAAGGCAGGGAGCCACCAGCAGCCAGCAGCAGACAACGGATAAATTACGGCTCTCTCAGAGTCACACACACACACGGTCGGTGGCTTCGGTCTCGTTGGCCCTTGCCCCAGGCGGGGCCTGTGCTGGGCCAATGTTCCTTGTGTTTCGACCTAATCACAAGTTGGCCGCCGGTATCAAATGCCATTAGCAATCATTCTCGAGCACACATTGAACTGCCCCTTAACTCAGATTCGCCCATTCGCCCATCGAGCACCGCTTGCTTTACTGGCTTGATAAGTCTTTTTTTTCCTCTCCTTTTTGGATTCGGCTCTCGATCGGAGCTGAATTTTGGAAGCTCGCATAGCCAGTGAGCTACGGAAAGGTTTGGTTGCCCGCCCCCGTCGACCGATCGCTATCGACCGTCCTCCTTGAGTCGTGTTCTCTTCCGCCGCCCTCGAGCGACGAACCGTTTGGGTCCCGACCGAGCCAAGCACCGACGAACGAGCCCGACCCTTGGATTTCGCAGCATCCGGGAGAAAATTTTGGTCCTTTGGGTATCTCGATTTTGCGCCGAGATTTTGTCTTGTATTGGCCCCGAAGCGTTGAGCCTTGGGAGATTTGGTGTCTGATGAGTCTCGCCAGGAAGAAAAGTCCTCGGTGACCTCCCCCCATCACCACGGCTGCAAAGGTCGCAAGTTGGCTAGCTGTAACTTGTACGGATCGTGTTTTCATCCTTTCTGGGACGCTCCGGAACCGATATATCCTCGCAAGAAACCCGAGTCGTCGGCCACCATCGAAAGTTTCCGGCTGCTCGATTGGGGCATCGTGTGGACATCGTGTCGGCCATTGAGCCAAGTCTTTGATTATCAGGTACGAGCCACGCCCGACAAGTGTGACTGGAGGAAAGACTACCCAGAAATGCCGGTCCGCTGTGTCCTTCCTCGGACTTCCCTGTGGTGTGCTCTCGTCACTTCCTCGGCATATGGCTACGTTTGCCTTACCTTGTCCCCCACCTTGTGGTCGTGCTTGCCTTGACCCTCAGGTTGGACTGAGCATGACCTGGAACGCACCTATGCATATCTCGATGGCAGATCGAGCTACAGCAGCTGCAGCTGCCTCGCTTTTCCCTTTCCGCATCACCATAGTATCTTTCGAGGACCGGCTGCTCCCATGATATTACTTGTCTTCTTCTTCGGAGTATCTCTCGTGGTCGGGTGGAAGCTAACAAAATGCCGTGGTGCCTCTATAGCTGCTCAACCCGGTCTTCGAGCCCCGTCAGAGTGTATACCGATCGAGGTCGAGTCGAGAATGACACCGGATACTTCGTCACCGTTGTATCCAGATCGCCCGATTCGGCCGCTCCCAAGACGACGCTTGCGAGAGCGTCTATCTCCGGACGTCGCCGACTCTATCCAGTACCCTCCTGCGCCGGAGAACTCGACTTCGCTTTTCTACTACCCCCCTAATATTCGGGAAGACGAGTATGATCCCGCGGAAGAGACTCGGCAAGGGAGGAGGAACACGCCGGTTGAGGACAGTGAGGATGAAGAGCTAGCCAATCGCAGGAATGTGGTAAATCGACGGGTGTTAAGCACAAGTCGTCGTCCTCATCTCTTTCCCAAACTAGACCAGCCAAAACAGTCAAACCCCCAGCCGCCTCCGTCAGCAGCGTCCTCGGTCGATGGCTATGACTCGCTAGAGAATAGTAACAATAAGAAGAAGAGGAAGATTCCTTCTGCTGGGGACTTGGCGGGAGACCGCGTGGTCGTCGACGTCACGTCTCAAGGTGGACCGTTAGCAGCCAAAGCTCAAGCGGACGGGCGCCGTGACACACCCCAAGCCTTGCCTTACTACGGGCAAGCAGGTGCCGTGGCAGGCGTGCAGAACGTTCCTGGTCCAGGAAGAGGCAGATATGGTCGCATTCGGAACGGCAGGAGTCCTCTTCGACCCTTGACTGATTCAACCAACAGTTGGGCTGGTAGAGGCCGGCCTCGCTCTGGCCAAGTGCCGCCTCAATCTCGTGAGTGTTTTTCCCCCTTTTATTTCTTTTCTTCTTTTCTTCCTTTTTTTTCCCCTCGTGCATGCTCCGCGGGCTGTTAGGCCTGATGTGGACTCCCGCCACCTGCGTTCGCACCACACACAAAGCCATTCGTATCTTTGTTCCCGTCAGCTTGTTTGGACAAAATTAAGAAGCTAATATTCCTTCGAGTGAAAGACCAAAATACTGGAATCATTTCCACCGCGATCGCGAATGCAGAGAAGATCCCCCACCCCGAAGGACAAGAGAACCTGAGTCTGCTCCACCAGCAATCCAAGCCGAGCCCTGTATCCTCACAGTTTACCTTCACCTGCGACTCACAAGTCCCTGGCTCAACTCCCTGGCCAGGCTCCGACCCTGCTCTCAGCATGGGGCTAGCTCACGGAGCTGGTCAGTCGTCCCAGGCTGTGCAGGCTGGCTATGGTTCCCAAGGTTCTCCTGCGGCGCATGACGGCTACCACCAGGACCCTAGATCGACCGAAGGCAGCCACCCGCAGCCGGCACCTCCGCAGAAGAAGCCCGAGAACATCGACCGGGAGCTGAGAGAACAGGCTCGAGCGCGCCGGCGCAACGCCCGATTCCAGAACAAGCACCACCCTCCCAAGCCCGAGGACGTCTGGGTTTGCGACTTTTGCATCTACGAAGATATCTACGGCTCTCCCCCGCGCCATCTCATCCGAGATTTCGAATTGAAAGAGCGGAAGCAACGCCTCCAAGAGGCTGCGCTGAAGCGCAAGATGGAAAAGATGAAGAAGGATGCCCGCAAGGGCAAGAGGGGTGGTAGGCTGGCGCCACCCCACGACCATGCCGCGCATGACCGCAACCTACCTCCGCACGATCATCACGCACCCGTAGACAACTATGAGAGCGAGGTCGACGATGAAGAATACGAGAACGACGAGTATGACGACGAAGGTGTCTACAGCCCGGACGAACCTCCTCCTCTGGAGCCGGATCCCCAGGCATACCATCACCCCCCACCAATAGGACAAGGACATCGGCACCAAGGCATCACGGCCGGAGGAGGTGGAGCCAGCTAGCGCGCACATGCTCGTTGCCGTGCAAGTCATGCCGCGGAACCGCCAGCAGCTCGCTTGCGGTGCCGGCTTGATTTTACGACGGCTCGCCGACTTCGGGCGACCTCGGGGAGGCATGCGGCCGATTCTATCCCCAAGCCAGATACTTAGCGATTTATGACAGCGTTCTCTTCTTACGCCATTCTGGGGCATTCTCCCTCTAGGACTAAAGGTTGGCGAGTCTGAGGCTATACTCTGGACAATACCGTCTCTCAGCCTCCGGTCAGCAGCAGAGAAGCTGGGATCGGCCCGCGGAGTGTATGCCAAGCAGGGGTGAATTTGGATCGCACGTGGACCCCGGGCCTCCGACTTGCTTATCAGAACGTTATTTCTTGGGAGGCTATCCTGAACGTTTCCAAATAGTTTCTACGGCATCTTAGCGTATGCGTCTGGGCCATTAACCCGCCCATAGCAATCCAGGACGATCAGGATAGCACTGATGACTCTCGTCGCCTTGGACATGCGCGCGGGTGGGAGAGGCTTCGAAGCCAACTCTCCTCACTCACCACACTCCACGTTCGACACTTGTTCAGCGAAGGGGGAGAAGGCTTGTCCTGGACTCCTCTCCCCGGGTTGGCCTAGTATATAGTCGTTCGGGTAGTGAGAATACCAAGCGTTCGCATCCTCTTCTCATTTGCAAAAGTGATTCTGGCCGAGAGTGTCTGATCTGCTGAAGAGAAAGCCGATGTTCTAAATTCTTGATCACAACCTATATACTTAGTACCTAAGGGAGTTGCTAGTTCACACCTAAGGTAGTCAGGTAGTCTCTTTGAAGACCAAACCCACCTAATTCAGTACTATGGGAGGAGGCCAGGGGCATACAAAGTCAGGTCCGTTGAGGCCGTAGTCACTCCCAAAGTCATAAGCTCTCATTCTCTTTCTCTCTCACTCTTACCGCTAAGACTCATGCCCCCCCCGGTAAGCATTTCTCTCTGCTACTAATCTGCACCGCTACCCGGAGCTGAGCTCCGAGCTCGGGTCGGGCCATGTTAACCAGCGCGGCCCAAGTGCCAAATGCCGGTGCGGCTGGAAGGTTGGCTTGCTGGGTTTGCTGGGCTGGCTGGCCAGTGTCTCCGCAGCGCCAAAAAAGTATGACGTATGTTGGAGGTCCCTGCATCCCATCGGATCTGGTGGCTGCGATGCGTTCGCTGGACGGCCATCCAATCCGAGGCGTAACAAATTAAAAACAAAAGCAAAAAAAAAAAAAAAAAAGTAGATCGACACAGGCAAATTAATTGCACTTTCCTGAGGCTTGTTCTGTTCTGCCGACACAACCTTTTGTACCCTGTAGAGAGGCTTGAGCGAGACTGTCCGTCGCGGTCTATGCAAGGACTCATGTATATTCCGTATACTAGCCTGCCTCCTAAGTAAGGTAAAAAGTAGGTTGCTGACGAACGAGTGGATCCTCTATTCCGTTGGCCATATGTAATTATGTCCAACGTCAAGAATAGCCAAGTCCGTATTAGAACCATGTGCTCGGTACAAGATTTTGCCTGTTGTGACTAGATGCGTTCCTCGACACCATTCGTACGACCGAGTGGCTGCGAGTCGAGCTGCTTCCTATTCCTCCCGAGGAACCTCGAGGTGAAGAGGATACAGCCCAAGGCAGCCCTCCTCGCGACAACCCAACAGACAATCGTGCAACGTGTGCGTTGATATCATGTCCGGCCGATGGGATGGATGGATTGGCCGTGGGATCCTGGGCAAAACAAGCCTCAAAGCCACAAAAAAACCCAATCCGGAGCCCTGGATTCCGAGACAGGCATTGTTGTGTCACCGGGGGGGCCCAGTGAGACCGTGGGATTGGAAACAGAAGGAAGAAAGGAAAGAAAAAAAAACCAGCCCGCTTTGGCCGAAAGAGATTAAGGATCGTCCTGATCATAACAGAGATTCGGTATATCCTCCTCATAGTTACCTTACTATATGCACCTCACCATCTTGAAAATGAAAATTGTCAAACTGTTCAACGAGAGTAGAGCTAGAACACACACTCTCCAAATTCATTCCATGCATGGGAGATGAAATGGCTGAAAATAGGTGCATCCCTGAAGATGCGGCAAAGACTTAGGCGTAAATTGTACCTATGATACTGGCGAGACTGGGAAGCAATTTCGTGGGAGGAGCGATCAACAGGGAATTACGACGTAGGGAGGAACCGAAAGGGCCGGGGCTAAGAAGTGATGTGTGTAAACGGAGTAGAATATGCGGGTACAAAATAAAGAAGGATAAATTCTGCAGCGGCATACTCGGGTAGTTTGGGCAACCCAACTAGAAGAAAAAGAAACGCCAATACAAAAATACCTTCAAAATATATTATTCAATTTTTTTTTAAAAAACAATAATTATATACAAAAATATATGAGAAAGCAGAGGCAGTAGTGCCTGTCGTATCCGAACGGAGGCTCTCCCTCCTCCCAGAAGCTCGGGTCGGTCGCATCACCCAAGGCAAAAGCTATCAGGGGCGTCTCGACATACGAGAGGAACAGCCTGCTATCATGAGTAGTACCGTGGCTAAGCAAGCCTAAGAGACCTAACCTGGGGCTAAACTGACTTTTTAATTCAATGGACTTTGTTCTTTCAGATTCAGTCCCAGAAGCATGACATCGAATCTAGGCACAGTACCTCGAGTGTACTTGGACGGGCAGCCTTGGTTTGCTTGGTTCGGCTACCGAGTCAAAGGTCCAGAGCAAGGCAGGCAACGCTTATTCTGTAGCTCTGCGTCCCAACTACTCCCGGCGCAGTTAGCCACTTCGCGCTAAGGGTCCACTGGCTTAGTCCGTTGCGGCGCTATGTCGTAGCTTGAAGTTTCCCCAAAACAACCTAACCGGCTCGTCATCATCATCTCAGAGCGGATCAGTCCATCCAACGCACCCGACAGCGTTCGTTCCCCTTCCAGGATCCTTTTTTTTCTCTCCCCTTCCTCACCTCAACCCTCTATTTATTCGAAAGGAACATCGGGAAACCAACCTAGGAACCTATGGGATATCTATCGGACTCGACGATGCAAGCTCGTAGGAGCTTAGAGAATTGAAGATGTTTGGGTCAAGGAGGAATCATCGGCCGGAAGCGGTACGTCATTATTTCCTCGTCGGCGGCCGCCCACGTCGCCGAGCTGTGCGCGAGCCGCCAACACGCCCACCGCGCGGTTTCCCTTGCGCGGGCGGAACCATGGGATGCCTCCTACGAAGCTGGAGCCCTGCCTTTTCTTTTTGAACAAAGATGTGGTCTCGCGATCTCGTGACCTACTCCGACCCCGTGCCACCGACGAGAAAACCCTCATGGATACTAGGCATACTGACTGTTTCCTCCCAGAGGCGGACTCCCCTCACTTCCGCGACGGCCGATCCCAACGCAGCGACTGCAGCGGCGGCAGTATTCAACAAGAATCGCGAGGCGAGTCCGTCCTTATCCGCCGCTGCGGCCGCGGCGGCTCTGCGCTCGCGCCCGATAACACCTACCAATGTCGCCGAAGTCCAGACGAAGCGGACGATGCGCCGAAACGCCTCCATCTCGTCGTCTGGCTCGGCGCCAGATCTCCGTAGCAGCAAGCCGGGACTCCAACGGCGCGCCAGCAACGGATCCATGACCGAGCGGACGTTTCGCAGCCCGAGTCCGCACCGTCCTGCCAGCAGCGGCTCGGCCCACCGACAGACTCGGTCGCAGAGTTTTGCCAACCCGGATGATATGCCGCCGGTTCCATCTCTCCCACAGTCCCTAAAGACGGAGAAGGTACACACGGCGACGGGCCCGACCAAGGAGGCTTATCCTGCGACCAGTCTGGGAATCCGCTCTCCACCCGTGCGCGTAGCATCTCAGAAGCTGGGCAAGGACGTAGCACCGGCGTGGTTCGGCGCTGCCCACATCGGCGACCCTGGGAATGTTCGTAGGACGGATCCTGCCATGGCAAGTCCGCCGTCGAGTCCTCCCCAGCCGCCCGCACCGGAAGAGCTGGCCCAAGATGGCGTGCGATCCAGCAGCAGGGCTTCGTCCATCAACTTTTCCTATCCAGCCAGGATGCGAGTTGGGTCGCCCCCGATCTCTCCTGTTGACACGCGAAGTTCCATGGAGTTTCCTCTCCACCCGGCCCAGGCACAAGTCTCCAGCCAGTCTGCATCTCAAGAGTGGCACCCCAAGCGATCTTCATCCGAGCCTCGCCCTGCCCCGAGAAGAGCACAAAATGCCCAGGCGACCGTGTCCTCGAAAGTTCCTGATCAGCCACTGGTGTACGACCCCAACTCGAGAAGGATGGTGCCGAGGACAGATTTACTCGCAGTGGAACAGGCCATACTTGACGCGTCGGAGAAGCCCAAGAAGAAGAAGCAGGCGGTCCCAAGCAAGGCGGGATCCCACCTGGCCCATGGTACCATTGCCCGTTCTAAGAGCGATGCCTCTGCCGTGCAACGGATCAGAGCCCGAGCAGAAGCGTTGCACGCGGCTAGCGATACCGAGGCCGAGCCACCGGCCACGACGTCCGGAATTCCCGCGGCGGTCGAGGAATATCAATACGAACCGGCCGTCAAGGCTTTGATTGCTTCGCCCAGGACAGAGGCGACAAAAATCGAGCAACAAAACTTCCACGCCGAACCAACGCAACCCCCCGCCAGTCTTGCCGATGATGCCCCGCGAATGGCAGAGGTGGCACCTCCTATCCAAACAATACGCAGGCAGCCGTCCATGGTCAAGGAAGAACCCGAGCTGGAAGACGAAGAGCACGGGCATCATCATGCCGCTTGGGCTGACTCGGATGCCGTTGGGGTGGCCCCGCCAAGCCAGCAGCTCGAAAGCCACCCCCCCGTCGAGTCCGTTCCGCCTGCACACTATATAGCGGACGACGTAGTGGTGGAGACACCGAGACCTGGCGTCAGATCACCATCTCTCCTAGACACCCCGGCGGCCCCGGCAGCGGCAGGGGGGGCTACTGCTCTGGTGTCGTCTTCTCCTGAGCTCTTGGAGAAAAACGAGCCCAAGATGGTAGCATTTCACCCTTCAGCGGCCGTGCCAGACCTCAAACCTGCTCGGACAAAGTCGAATAGTCCTCCCAGGCAAGCTCGGTTTGGTTCCGTATCCGAAAACCTGATGGTCAGGCACAACCCTCCTCCTCGGTCTATCTCCCCGCGGAAGTCTGCTATGAAGCCGAGTCCGTCTCGAGGCGCATCGCCGTCCGACGATACCTCGGAAGCTTCCACCGGTGTTGGCTCGCTGGAAGAAGCCCCTCTTCCGCGTAAAAAGTCGGTGAGGGTCAGCTTTGACGAGAGCGCCGTTGTTGTCGGAGAATCGGCAGCGGCCAACCAGGCTGGTTCACCGGTCGTCGCCAGCCCACAAACCACCCCTGGGCGCCGCCCCTGGTACAGCAATATCGGACGCAGCAAGAAGAAGGAGTTCGTGCCCCTCGAAGACGATGAGGTGATGCAACCGCGACCGGTGCTGCCCAGTTTTGGCAGCGTCCGGGACAAGAAGCCGAGAGATCGCAGCCCAGAAGAGGCTGAACGAGCCCTTGTCAGGCCCTCACTGGAGCCCACCAACAGCCCATCTCTACCGGCCACACCCATTCTCCTGCCGGACTTTGACGGCTCCCAGCCGGAATCCAGTTCTCTTGGCCAGAGCAGCGATCACGCTATCGGGTCCCTCCTACAGCAAGAGCAGGAGAGTATGTCCAAATTCTCCGCGAATACTTCGAGGTTTAGGGAACCGCTGCCACCGGTCGTCACATCTGTAGAGGGTAGTGGCTATATTAGCGAGAGCGCGGAATCCGACGAGGCAGACCCCGAGTATATGGTCGAGACAGACAAGGATTACGAGGCCGCAAGCTCGAATGACGCTGTGACAGCACATGACAGGGAAGAGCCAGAAGTCCTCAAGCAAGGCGTAGAGACGTCGGTAGGAGAAGAGAAGGGGCATCCCGGCTACTTTCACGGAGGGCAAGAGGCCAGCGATGGACCAGTCAAGGCAACCCAACAGGCGATCCCAGCTATCGCGGTCACTCAGGCGAGCCCTTCGCCGACGCAGGAGACGCCACGCGTGCGGAAATTGGACGTCCCTGGGGGGTTCCCAGAGGACGAATCCGACGGGTCAATGGCCGGAGTCTCGCAGGGAATAACGGCACCTGCGGTAGTCGCCGCCCAACCTGCGCAACTCAGGCAACATGCGTTCGAACCTTCGGTGGCTACCGAAGAATCCCTGCCCAAATCGCAGCTCCCGGCTACCGTGCTGGCCCTCAATTCTTCTGCTCTGCGCGAAACCACGGACGACGACAGCAGCGTCTATAGTGATGCCTACGAAGATCTTTCTGATCTCGAAGGCGATGGGTTTCAATCTCTGAACGCCGTGCTCGAGGCTCCGGTGCCGCAGCCTATGCCGCAGCATGCCAAGCCGGTTGCGTCTAGCGACTTGATGTCTACCATGGCTCCGCCGCCGCCGGCATACAGGGAGACAGCGGTGGTCTCACCGAAAATCGAACCTGAGATATCAGCAGCGAGTACGCTGGTGGCCACCCAGCCGACAGCGGTATCTGAGACAGACTGGGAAAACGCCAAAGCCTACTGGAGGAGTTTGACGGCGGATAAGAGAGCCCAGCTAGAGAAGGAAGCCAGGGAAGATGCTGCAGTCGAAGGGGACCTGGAGGACGTCCAGTCTTCGCTCAAGCCTAGGAAGAAGAAGTCCATCGAACGAAGGAACTCGGAGCGAAGGGCGTTGGCAGTCCACGTGGCACAGCAGATCATGGCCCAGCACCAAGATGATGCAGCTGGACATCCTGAGCGATCATACATGATCAAGCCCGGGACTAAGTGGACTGAGGCTGACGCGACAGCGGCGCCTATAATGCGAACCACGCTCCGGAGCCCTCCACCGCAGCAACACGGTGCCTACGGCCCTG
>FTLB01002702.1_pt1 | contig 11843 bp, 14 predicted proteins | sample 1658291 | NCBI WGS metagenome assembly FTLB01 (sample SAMEA3914812, study PRJEB12502) | metagenome | biome: forest; material: soil | place: Canada | collected 2011-07-07 | depth 0.1 m
AGGCATATCTGGGCCGTCAGGTTCCTTTGGTGTCTCGGCGGCAAACTGGTTTATGCGCGTTACCGCTCCAAGACTGGTCTCGAGCTGAGTCCAAGATTGGATCAACATACTCAAGGTCATTCCGATGCCCATAACACTGGTAAGGGCGACGCCAAGTAGGCCGGGGTTGATCCTATCACGCAATGCGATGGATAGACCAACCAGTAACACAGCTAACCCTGCTACGATGAAATCGAGCGTCATAGTCAGCCATCTTTGCAGGCAAAACAGGAGATAGTATGGCCGCTGGGATTCGTTCAGGCGCTTTAGGTTCTCCTCCGCCGCGAGCTTGGTCCAGCCATATCCTCGTATGGCTGTGAGCCCCGCAAATGACGATATGAAGTACGAGTAGAGTGGTGATTTCGCCTCGAGGTCCAACAGTCGCATCTGCCTCGAAGTACGGAGATAGAACTTTTGAAGGAAGAATAAGATGAGACCCATCAAGGGGACACATAGCGCTAACCACCCGGAGGCTACGCAGGTGAGAACAATCTGCGCAACCGCACCAATGACCTCTATGGCTACTGGTCAGAATTCTGCAATTCAGTGGTACCCAGGGGGTTTATGTAATATAACTTACGTCCGTAGCTCATCATGAACGACATGGGTAGGGGCATGTCCACCAGTGTCATGTCCTGACTGAATCTAAGAGGGGCTTAGCTATGTCACGAGGGACTTTTCAGGGGCAGGGGCCCAGGGCATACCGGTTGACTATCTCACCAGTGTCTGTTGCCACAAAGTAGGACAGAGGGGCGCTGTAGCAAGATTAGGGTCTCGATTCTGACATCAAATGGAGACGAACGTAGACGAGACTTACTGCATGGCCGCAGTCAGAACCTTTTTATGTAGCAGCTTCGCAGAATGAGGAACGATGTATATCATAAACACCCTGTGACTGTCAGCTTGATCCTGGACCTTTTCCGTCGTAGTGGTGGAATTTGGAATTGATCCGCCAGAGTGTTGCCTTACCAGAATTCAAGCCCTAGGAAAATCACATTGAGGGCTCCAAAGAGGACGTAGATCCCAACATAGAATCCCTCGTTTGCGTCGGGATTAGTCTCGTTGGCTGATGTCCACACGTTTAGCCACAATGCTACAGACATGTTAGCCTTCGAACTCGGTGAATGGGCAAGATGCAGGCTCTATGGCGCTTACGCTGGGCGCTGCGAAATCCAATGTTGCAGACCGTGAATATGCAGAAAACAGGGAAGTAGACGTTGCCCATTGACTTCATATAGGAGAAGAGCGCATCGGCATTGCGCTTTCCCCGTGATTTCCCCCCCTTCTCGACTGCGGCACCTGACTCTGCTTTCTGGGAAGTGATCTTTACTAGGACTTTCTCCTTTTCGAGCCTCTCTTCTTCCTCCTCTTCTTCCACAACTGCCGCGGCTTCTTGGACCGCCGATTTCTTCAGACCCAGAGCCTCGACGTAACCGCCCGAGGCGTTCAGGTGATCGAAGCTGCCCTTTTCCAGAACGCGGCCTTCCTCATTCAGGACGACAATATGTTCGGCATGCGGCAGTAACTGAACTGGAGACTGTGTCAGCTCACGTACAGAGTGTTGCTTGTTTGCCAAGAGTTCTCACTGTTGTGGGTCGCCAGAATTACAGCTGTGCGATTCCTTCGGATTAGCCCCTCGGGGCCTAAAACGGCAGAAAAGCATTTCGCATACGTGTCTGCGTCGAGGCCTTTCAGGATATCATCCAGAATGACAATGGGCTTGCGGTTGTAGATAGCCCGTGCTAGTGCCTAGTAGCCGGCTCGTGTGAGTTGTATGTCCTCATTAGTTTGTTTTAGGTTGGCCAGGGACATGGCTAGGGGCAAGTAACCTACCACTCGTTGCTTCTGGCCTCCGCTTAGCGAAACTCCCTGGCTGCCTATCAATGTGTCATCCCGCTTGGGGAACTGATCTATATCCTCAACAAGCTGGCAGGCTTGGACCACACTGTCATAAAATTCTTCGGAGTAGCTCTCGAAGGCGAGAATATTCTCTTGGATGGTACGGTTGAGAAGCCAGGCATCTTGGTCGCAGTACGCTACCTCCTCGGGAATCGTAAACTCCACGGAGCCTGAGAGCATGTGGGCTTCTCCGAGCAAAGCTTTCAGAAGAGTAGACTTCCCGGAGGCGACCGGTCCGGTAATAACTGTTAGCTGACCGGGTAATATATCTAGGTCGACATCCTTAACAATGGCGGTTTCTTTGTCCCATCCGAAATTGCCCCCACGCACTTTGATAACGGGCTCATCAGGCTTCTCGTGCTTCTCCGACACGTCATCGGGGCACAGGGCGGACTCCCTGGTTGTGAACGACCCACTGTCCCCGCGAGACAGCAGTGTCCTGTAGTCCTCTCGCTTTTCCTTCAACAGAAAGGCTTGGATGCGGTCAAGACAGGCAAGGGCAGCTGACATGTTGGTCCAAGCAGTGGTGAGGTCCATGACCGGACTGATCAACACAGAGAGCAGACTCAACGAAGTGAAAGCCTGTGCTACCCCGAATTGGCTTCCACCAGAGACTTTTTGTGCAATAGCGTACACAGTGAAAGTAACCGCGGGCATCAACAGAGTCGGTGACACGCCTGGAAGGAACTGTAAGTTTCCAGCTGCAACAAGTAGTCCGAGGATAGGCCAGGAGAGGGGCGAGGAGAAGACTCACCAAGCAGTAGGGTAGTAATATTGAGTTTACGGAAGTGCACCGACTGCTCAAGCTCGTAGTCTCGGAGTCCCTGGATCTGCTTCTCAGCCTTGTTCCCCATTCCGGCGACCTTGACACCTTTCATGGAACCGATGATATCCGATGTTATGCCCACCCGTTTCTGGATCGCTGCCATCCAACGACGCTGCCGAGGAGGAACCATCTTAGCGATACGGGCGGCAATTCCAGCGCAAATTACGCAAAGAATGACGGGAGCGATCGAGGTAGCCCCCAACTGGACACCGAGTATCCATAAGGCGATGGCAAGCTGTACGACGTCCGGAGCCAGGTTGACGATGAAAAACGTTGTCATGGTGATCCTGTCAACGTCGGTGCTCATTAGCGACAGCGCGGCCGATGAGTTGCCGCTCTCGGCTCTAATTGTCAGCATGGTCTTATAAATGATGGTAACCAGACTGCCCCTGATCTTGGTCATAGTTCGGAAGGCGATGTGCATCCACCAACGATTGCTCAGCTGCGAGTCATCAGCGGGGGTGATTGTAGCGGTATGGGGCGAGGATTTGGTATGGGAACTGCGGTGTTTGTATGGCCATATTGTATCTAGCAGGGAAACGTACAGCAATTCCTGTGTAGCATAGAGCGTACCCCCCTATCAGTCCGTACCCGCGGCTGACCGGAAGGGTCTCGTGGAATGTAATGTACAGAATTGTATTGTTCACGAGATAGGGCTGAGCAAGGCTGAAGCCCATGTAAGCCAGTCGAGGTATACAGGCGAGGCTCAATTCCGGAAGGAATGTCTGCACGACCGCCAAGGTCAAGCAGTGCTTCCGGCCCTGGTTGACTAGAACCAAGTCAGTACTTAACCAGACCCATCTTCTTCTCTCCGGGATACTTGCCAGCGTTCCAGGATTTGAGCAGCCTGTTGTACAGTATCGTGCCTTTGAGTCCGTCGTCAATGGCGAAGAGGTCATCCATTGTAAGGTCTCTGTGATATCCCTCGAGGAAGAGAGGATTGAGCCACCAGAAGAAAGTACAGCCAAAGATGCCCTGGCGTTCCTCTGGAGGAATTTTTTCTGCTGGTATGTTTGAGCGGTGCCATTTTTGGACCGACTCAAGCCAGAGAAGAGGCAACCGCAGCACAAGGACCACCGTTGCGAGGGCTGCTGCGACAGTATTCCCGTCAAGGAACCACTGCGTCCGAATTCGGGGCAGGTCGACCAAGATGGTCATGAAATAGAAAAGCTGAAGTATCGCTGAGGGCCGAATAGATCGACCATGTTCAAAGAAGGATAGAACCAACAAACATATCGTCGAGACGAGCGCCAATACAGCGCCTGCGAGAGTCGTGCGTGTGACCACACCTCGCCCTGTACCCCATAGCACCGCCAACGCAAGTTGCAGGGCAGCTTGTGAGACATAGGTAACCTGTAGCCAGTACGGTGAGCCTTGATATCCAGCAGGGACACCCAGATCGAGCTTCGACATACCAGTTTAGCGGCTTGAAGAAGTTGCCAGCGGACCGAGACCGGTCGGCGTAGTAAAAAATACAGGCGAACTGCAGCGAGGGGTAACACGATAGCACACGGGACTATGGAGAATATCGATTCTTCAAACACTAGAGTAAAGTCAAAGTTGTAACATCCATCGGACTCGGGCCCCAGGACGGGGCCGAAGGTGTCGTCACCACTACACCGGATCATGGTGGCTGGTGCAGCTCACTGAACACTCTACCCTTAACCAAAATAAACAAGCAGCCAATTTCGACGTACCCGGGATCGTGTTGTAATTAAATGAAGCAATTCGGGCTGCTGGCTTTATTATTAATTTATTCTGCTGATGTCGGCGCTCGGTGCCAGATGAAGCCGGGCATGGTGTCTGTCGATTGGACAAGAGAATTACCGATCGACACCTATATATTCTCTGGCCGGTGCGCGCCATCCCACAGAAGGCCAGCAGATGCGATGGGGTACCATGGGTGGTTTGGTAGCTGCATTTCACCCTGCACGGAGGGGCGGCTTGCCTGGATAGGGCAGGGGAGGGCTATTGCGAGCAGGACCGGTGACGCTGCCGCCGTTCTGGCGTCTGCCCGATTCAGGCTCTATCAGTTCGTCCGTCCTCTGCCGTACCAGCCAGTGCAAGCTTTTGGGCGAGACATCCGGATGGGCAGCTTTGAAACGGTCGGGATCTTTGCAAACCATCCGGGGCAAATGGCTGTAACACCGATACCGTAGACTGTATCTTCCCATGGTCGGGAACTACTGTAACTAAGGGACCTACGTGTTTGCTTACTCCTAGATGGGGACCGCAAACGCTGCTTGCGACGAGAGGCACTTTGCTCAGCTTGGAATGCCTGTGGGCAGCTGCCGCTTCGAGCCGTGTAGTCTCCCAGCTCGCGTGAGTCAAGCGAAAGGGCCAAAGGCCCTTCCCTACCACAGACGCGGAGCCAGGCAGCGTACCCGCGTTACGATTCGTTTCCGTCGAGGTTGGTGCGCCATTGCGCTCGGGAAACAAGCTCCGTGTGGGGAACGTGAGCTGCCGATGGACGGCACAGGAATTGGTTGACCTTGCTTTGACATTGGGAGGTTTGGCACCAAATCAGGCTTGGGGGAACAACTGGAAAACCCGTGAAGTCCTTCGAACAAAAGCTTCAGCGTCTCAGGTGCCAGGCAGTACGTGCCGGCACCGATAAGCCTGATCTCGCAACCGATGCCGAACCATGACAGCCACATCCGACGTGGTTACTCGAAGCTACCGATTCGCTCTCTTATCTCTTTTCTCTCCTTTCCGTTGTGCTGATCCACTGAGTCTGCATTGAGCCAGAGCGATACGCAGCGTTGGCAGTGTCGGATCTTTGCCGTCTCTCGATCTGCCGCGCCATACACAAAATGCCAGCTGATTATTGCCCCTGTTGCAGCTGTGTTCTGTTAATACCACCCAGTAAATCGACGGCTGTCCAGATTGCGACCGAGCTTTTAGGTTCCACCCAGTAGAATCCTGCTCATTATTAACGCGTCTAATACGACCCAGCCTACCCTGAATGGAACGGCCTAGACCCGCGTCGTTCTTTCTGCGCCTGTAGGCTGGGAGTCTTAGCCACTGGCCCGCCCTGGAAGCCAAGCTTAACTCTACCTCTTCAGGTACAGTTCACCTGGAGTTGCGAATGTCGTCGTTTCGCGGATGAGGCTCAACAACGCCTATTAGATTGTCTGCATAGGACTGCGTTTTAGCCTAAGCAGTTGTGCAGTATACTTCTCTAGGAAACCAGGAAACATCTGGTGATTAATCGCGTAATTTTGCCTTAATAACTTATACATGTTTCTGTTCTTATTTAAATATCTCCTCGCAAGTCCATTGAAGCTACAAGAGCAGACGTGTTATATAAGGCAGCATACCGACGGTAGCACTACCGATATTCAACGCGTAATTATTTGCCCCCGCAGTCTAGGGTACATTGAGCTGTCGTGTCGTCTACCAACTTATGGACCTCCGGGAACACGGCACGTCAAGTCATGGAACTTGTGTGAACGATTGCTGATATTCCTCTCGCCGATGATCGGTCTTCGGGAACTATGGGCGCCGGAAGGGCAGACCAATGTCCGATGTTGCTTACCTGCTGCCGTCCCATAACAATGAATTTATAACCGATCTGTAGTTCCTTGGCTCCGGTGATTGCATCCCTACTTGCTCTGCATGATAGATTAACTCGCTATCACATTTGCTGGCGACTCGGTCCATGGACCTGGTGTCTGGAGAGTGGGCGAGCAGAGTTGTGAAGTACTATGGCTAGATTCGCAAGAGCCGGCCAGGGTTGTCGCCGGCGGCCGAAGAAACATGCCCGAGTCCTAGACGTCTCACTTCCCCTTTCTCGCCAGGCCGTGCGCATTTCCTCGTCCCTGCCAGGTGGCTGACGTGCTCTTTGCAATAAGATTGAGAAGGACTGGACCCCAGAGCCCAGCTCCCATCTCGGTGGAAAGTGTGGGAGTGACGGGGTATTCAGTTGGGGGAGGCGAAGAATGTTTGCTATCCGACTACATCCCACTTATCCCATGCTTTTCGCACTCCGTAAGCCTTCGCCTACGGAGTAACGACCACGATCGGATTTTATTTTGATGCGTTCAGGACAATGCCAGGGGTCGCAGAAATGTATCTCCAGCCGATACCCAATCTATGCTCTCCTCACCAGCGTCCTTCAGCCTCCTCCCCGGTATCCCAAATACTTCATCCTTACTTTTCGTTCGGGAACGCCCAAAATGCTACCCTTGGTGAACGTACCATCTCCCATTCCACTCACCTGAAGGATGCAGGGGTAAGCAATACAGTTTTGGACACCCCAGGCTGGTTATCTCAAGGAAGCTTTCAGGAGGCGATCCTTGAGGCATGGATATGGAATCGATCTGTCCCTACGAATGGAGACTATACATATGCACTTATCTTTACAAATACATGTACGCGAGCAAACATGTTAGGCCATCACGAAGTGGCAGCAGAAAATTGCTGACAGGCGCACCTTAAGATTGCTACTCGGTAGCTACTGGAGCTGTGAACGATTGAGCGAAAGCATCCTGTATAATACCACCATCTCTAGGACCAAAGCCCCGACCATGAATCTGCCCACACCAAACGCCGTGCCATGCAACAGAGCCCAAAAAAGAAAAGGGGAAAACGAAAAAAAGGGCACCAATATGCTGCCTTCAATCCCAAAATTTTATATCCCCTTTTGCCCCCGCCGTGAAGAACTTGCTCGTCTCTTGCTCCGAAAACACCACGCAGTTGATAGCCTCATCGCTAGCCTGGATTTTGTGATACAGCTTACAAGTCTTGAAATCCCAAAAGCAGGCGAAGCCGGCGGTGTCACCGCTGGCCACGAACTGCCCGTCCGGTGATATTGCGACGTCGATTGGACTCCCGGCATTGTTGTGACCGCGGTACGATTTTTTATGGTTCAGCTTGAACTTCTCAGGGCCTAGCCAGGTATCAGCAAACAGCGCACGGAGGAGGTAGGAGGAGATGGTACATACCTGCACTGTAGGCCACTATTTCATTAGCACTTTGGTAAAGAACCATCTTCCCGTTAGGATGCTTGGCAGCTCTGGACAAGGCAAACATGTTTGGCTCGGCAATGCTACAACGAATTAGCCAGCTGTTCGCAGATCAAAAATACAGTCGAGAACTAAGAAAGGGCTTACTATTTGATGGGCACAGGAATTGACCAATCCCATACCCTCAGTGACCGGTCATTACTGGTCGACATGAAGCGTCGATTCTCATCGCAAAATACGAGGGTAGTGATCCCGTCAAGATGATGATCGTACTCTTGGACCACTTCATTGCCGGTTCTCGTGTCAAATTGCAAGATCTTCTTGTCCGACATGCCTGCTAGGAAACATGTGGAATGCTCCACAGATGGGTTGAACTTGACCACGTTCGGCGTCTTGCCAGAGGTGAAGCGACCGAGGCAGGCGCCAGTTTCGGTGTCCCATAACTTGATATGTCTATCCCAGCTACCAGATAGGAACCGAGTGCCATCAAGGTTGAAATCTAGATCCGTGATTGCTTTAGTGTGGCCAGAAAACGAGCGTAATAGCTCCTTCTGGCGGTAAACATCGAAAATCTTGATCGTGGAATCGGCGGAGCCTGACAAGCCCAGGTGGCTTGACTTTGGGAATAAACGAAGCGTTGTGACGGCCGTTGTATGATGTTTCCACGTGTGGACGAGTTTCCTGGGGATATAATTTGTTATGGAACCAACTTCCTTGTCCAGGTCGATGTCGAGATCCTGCGGGACGTGCATGTACGTTCGGCCTTGATAATCGAGTTCGCTCTCCCCGTGGAATGCTGTCGTCTCTGACCCCATATCTTCGACCTCTTTTCGTCTTGCCAATGCTTCAGCCGGTGCTTGGACGGTAGTTCCGCTCGGCACGACCTCGTTGTCTTCCTCGTCCTCCTCGACGATTTCATATTCCTCGTCGCTGCCGAGCTCATCTTCATTCAGTTCCACCTCCTCATATTCAGACCTCTTGTACTTTGCCCAAGGTCCAACATAAGCGTTGGTCCCTTCGGCAACGGTGGCATCGCCTCTTTGCTCTCGAGTGGATCGAAGTTGAGAAGCTTCTTGCTTCAGCTGGGCGCCAGTCAAATGCTCGCGCGATGGACCGCCACTTCGTTCGACTGCGCGGTGCTTAGATCGGAATGTATGCTCGCTAATGTACGTCTCTTCGGCGTGGCCTGTCAAGACACGCTTTCGGCTCTCGCGTGACGCTTCGTCTCGGAACGGGTTTGCAGGCCCCAGGGTGGATTGCATCAGAGAGTCGCCTGAGTATGGAACGACCGCGTGATCGTCCTTGGTTTCTTGTCGGACGATGAGCGCATCTTGAGGCGCCATATTGGGCGGATAAGCCCCAAAATTGGCCATCGTTGTGCACTCTATAGAGGTTTGTGGCCGAGTATGCAGCTACCAAAGCTTTTCAAGAAAAATGTCAACCAACTTTGTTGCTGGATGCGCCGGGTGTCCGGATGAATTTCGGCTGAACCTTTTTGGGAGGGTTTTCGGGTCCACTATGGTCGCCATCGACATATTACCGGGCTAGACACCGGCCAAACATGGCAAATAGATAGATAGGCCTTAGGGATATTTAATTTCACGAGTATCTAAGTAAATAGATGGAGTCGTAGTTGGACCAAAAAAAGAAAGAAAGATCGTCACTTGTGATCCGTTCTCAACTATTATCCCGGGGATGCTTCGCTCAAAACTTGGTCACAAAAGCCCGCCACACTCAACCACTCTAGAGGAAGATAGTCGTATTACACGTCGTTTACAGTGCTCTGTCCACCTAGGACGATTCCATAAAACCCGTGAACTATAAACATTCCTCTCATGACATAATCATCATAGCTAGGGATGGTTGAATGCCATATCCAGCTGCAAATCCCGTTGAAACCACCGAGTCTCGCTTTGAATGTGCTCGAATGGGCCACCTTAGCCTGGCTCTCTTCTGTTCAAGTTGACTTAACCATACGTCGTACTCTGCTCTATATCAACCGCCCCCCCTGCTCTTGCGCTCTTGGCGCAGTGACTGCGCAATGTTCCATGCTGGTTACTTATATCTCGTGATCTCCTCGAGCTTAGACGCCCTAGTGGGTCTCATCCTTGATCAAGGCTACGATCATGCTGTAGAGGTAGAAGAAGAACATGATCAGATGGAATCCCAGCTTGGTGAATGATTCCTGTATATTTGTGTTAGCTTGTTGCTCCCTTTCGTCAACAATTTACGAGCAAATCGTTCCCACCTTCTTGTGTACGTTCAACTTGCGGAAAATTTCCGTCGCGTCCAAAAGATGAGTGTTGTCCACAATCCTATTTCAAGTCAGAATAAGAGACAGACCATAGACACCCGGGCTTGACGCGGGTGTTTGCAACGGGATGCCTACTTCTTGATGTTCCAGGCGAGAAGAGGGATGTTGAGAATTAGAGGAACCCAGTATCCGTTGATCAGGAAGAGGAAGGTGAGGAACCCATGCACAGCAGCTTCGGGAATGATATACGTATTCAAGCGGTTGCAGAGATCGATAGGGTTGATGTAGTCACTGCAGCACGATCAGCGTTAGCTGTGAAGAGAAACCACCAAATCCGATGCGGAAAGGGAAAGGGGCGATGAGCGCCTGGATCGGCTCGTGGGTGTCAAGCCAAGAGCTTCCATACCATTCAAGATCGCTGTACATGATAGTGAAGAAGACCTGGAGGAACAGATTGACGGCATTTATGACAACCGCAAAGAGGTATAACCACGCCTCGCCCGACATGTTGGCGACTGTGAAGCTTCCGAACGGTAGGTACGGGAGTCGCCTAAGACGCTGGATCGATCGCTTCAGGGAACGACGAGAATGAGTCGAGAGTGCTCTGTTCGCGATTTGAGAGTGGAAACGGAGAAGAGGCCCTGGCGCACTGCAGATGGGATTGCGATCAAGCTCAGGGGTATTCGAATGATAAGCTTGTGGAGGGCGCTATGGGGCACAATGAGCAATGCGCAAATTAGCTTTTTTCGGACAAGATGGCAAATGGACCGACCAGAAGTCTGGGTTGCCTTTCTTTCTCTGACACGTAGTGATTCGATTAGGGATCCTAGATGTTCACGACGTGGCCTCGATGAGAGATTCGGTGGTTGGGGTCAGCGTGGACTGCGGAGAGGAAAAGATGATGAAAGCGGCTCGATGCCTTGTCACTAAGGGCTTCCAACCTTCCATGCCAGCCAGGCCCGCTGGGCACCGTGATTGGTCCGAGCTCTGTGGTAGATTTTTCTGGTGACATGGCCCGAGCTTCATGCCCTTCGCCTCAGACGTCACGGTTTCCCCTCATTCAAATGACTGCACGGTGACTTTTATCGTGCTTACCTTAGCTGCTCGATCCTGGGACCTACCCAGATTTCTCCGTAGGTCGGCTCAAGAAGCTGCCAGGGACTAACACTTTGTTTTTTCTTAAACTATCCACACAGCGGATCGTGCGCCGAACGAGAAAAGGCGTTGCAACCAGAACAAGAGCGACGTGTATATCTCCAGGTACCTTAGATGTGCCGCAATACATTTATGGGGGGTCACTGGCGGAGATAGATGTACGTAGCCCTTCACGACAACCATCATATAGATACCCTGCTGCCCATGCAAGCGGGAAAGAGGGTCTTACTATTGTCTCTCTTCACCAACATACCAGTAGAAGTGTACCTGGTAATACTTGTGCGGTCTAAAAAAGGCTAGCTAGGGGTTGTGCCATTTGGCGCAGCGTTTGTTGATTCTGGCATCGATATTGGACCGCCGGGAGAATCAGCCTTGCGAGCTGTAAGGATTTCCACACCAGTTTCGGTCACGAGAAGGGTATGCTCTGGAACAACTGTCAGACAGCAGATTCGATGAAACAGATCAATGAAGGGAGTGGGGACATAAGCTCACCAAACTGCGACGTCCTCTTGCCGTCTATGGTGGTACTTGTCCAGTTGTCAGGCCAGGTAACATCGCGATATTTGCCCAGCGCAATCATCGGTTCGATGGTAAATGTCATGCCCGGTTTGCATTCACCCACGGCTTTGTTCTTGGCATAGTGGGGGATATTTGGGGGACAGTGGAAGACGCTGTTGATGCCATGCCCAACATAAGTCCTAAT
>FTLB01843299.1_pt1 | contig 11842 bp, 5 predicted proteins | sample 1658291 | NCBI WGS metagenome assembly FTLB01 (sample SAMEA3914812, study PRJEB12502) | metagenome | biome: forest; material: soil | place: Canada | collected 2011-07-07 | depth 0.1 m
GTCCGGATCGTAGTCAAACAGAACCTCGTCATCCTCAGCAGCATTCTCCATGCCCCGTTCTTTCATCTCCTCGTCTCTCTTGCGTGATTCTTCCTCCTCTTTGATCTTCGCCAGGTACCGATCCCGGTCTTGTCTCGTACGGAACAAGATGCGGTCACACCAGCTGGGCGCTCTCCGCTTCTCACTAGAATCGAAGAGCCCGACGGTTCCAACATCGTACTTGTACGTCGGGAGGAAGGAGATGGGTCCTTCCCGCCAGCCGTCTTGAAAGATTCTTCGCTCCTTCATGACGCGGAGAAGCTGGTCGTGCGGAAGCAGCGAATCCAGCGTAGCCTGGACCGAACCAGGGTCTTCGTGCGGATCGGGAACGAACTCATCCGGGTCGGGCAAGGAGAGGGTGTCGTCGGTGACCTGGTCTGTCGAGCCTGTCGTGACGGAGTCCTGGTCCGTCTGGCCGTCGCTGCTGTCCGAGCTCCTCACTATGATGCCCTCTCCTTCCAGAGAGTCTTCCCTTGGGCCCATCTTCTTGCTCAGATCATACTCGCCTCGAGTGTGGAGCATCAAGAGCCGCCGAATGTCGTCACCCGGAAGCCCGTCCAGGCGAAAATTCAGATCCCCCAACCAAAAGGCAAAATCCTCGTCTCCAATCTTGTCCGCTTGCTCTTCCGAAACGCCGGCAAAACTAATCGGGGCAAACGAGGTCGAGGTCATGATCTTGTTGGCGTCCCATATGCGGCGATCGAGGAAGGTATTATCGTGGCCACTGGCGAGGTGGCAATTAACGAAGACCATCTTGGTTGCTTCGCCCAAGACGATTCGAGTAGTGACAGCACCCTTATTTCCCAAATATCCAAGCAACCCGGTACCGACACTCACTGTACTGACATTGCTGATTGTGGGCACAATCTCGGGGGAGGCGTAGACAAGGAGCAGCAGTCCAGAGAGCTGCTCACAGGCCACAAGTTCGTAGCCGGAAGGCATCGCTGCCTGCATGGCTGTCTTCCATCGCTCTATGGTGACGGTATCCGTGGCGTATACCCGGTTCATCAGTTGCGTCGTAGCCGAGTTCAGGTCTACGACTTCTTGCAGGCCGAGCACGTAGAGTCCGATCTTGTCTCCTCCCACCAAATGTATCGGCTGGGCATTCCCGGCTCCGCCGTCATGGTTATCGGGATCGGGCGACTGCTCTACGGCGGCGTTGTGTTCTAGATCCAGCGACGATAGTTTTGCCTCGACCCCTCTGCCAGAAATAAACCAGCTTGCCAGATCCTTATCCGTGCCTGGACAAGCCGCTACGTTCCACGTTCCAACCTTGACGCGGACGCGATGAGGTCGGGTATACTCGGCCCGTCGGGCATGGACGGCGCGGTGCAGAGAGTGAGGGCTGCTGGCGGACAGATCGACGGGCTCGGTGGTCTGGGAATCCGCGGGCGGGGGCGATGGCTCTCGCGATGCCATTGTTGGCTAGCTGTCTGAGAGGTAGGGAGTATCGCGACCGAAGCGGTTCCAACTATTATTTACTTCCAAGCTATCCAAAGGGGGGGTTGCCAGGTCGCATTAGTACGGCATGGTTGGTATCCGGCTCGGAGGGCGGGTTTGGTTTGAAGGGGCCTGCGAGCGCGCCGGGAGGGGTGGAAGCCGAAGGCGATTCTCGTGAGAAAGCTTGGCTGAGATACTCGTACGGCCTGAGATTAGCAAATAAACAGAAAGAGCGTGCAGTGTAAGCGACGTGTTTAGCAACCGTGGGAGCAACCGTGGGCTGGGTTGGCTGATTTTAAGATCTGCAGAATTGCCACTGCTGAAGAGTCAGGTGGGCTGGGAATCGAGTTGGGGCGATGACGCGCTGTCGGACCTCTTATCGCATTTTACCGGTTCAGGGCTTATCGAACACGCTTACCTAACTGCAAGGGCCTGGGGCTGTGCGTGCTACACCTATAGAAACTGGCGCTACCCCTCTATCCAAAAGACTCTTTGCAGCAAAACTCAACCAGAAATCAAGCAAGGAAATGGTCGCGTGGCTAATGTTCTGCACGACGACTGCGCAAAAAATAAAGTCATAATATCTAATTGCGTGCCAGTCGAGTTTGGCGAGTTTCCTGAGTCCACTAGCCTTGGAATGAGAAACACATCAACCTCTGAGTCCTCAAAGCATTCAGTGAAGCTGCATGAAAGACAAGATGGGACCTGGCAAGAGTATCGTTACCGGACACATTGGATAGGTATTATCTAGCTTTATTCTCAATGGCTTAGTTAGGTACTATAAAGACAAATGAGATGTACCATACTGTAGGGTTTTAGACCAGCACCTTTTCTACTTCTGCAAAGTACCAGGTACAGATTCTTGTCAGATGCAACGGGGCGACAGCAGGAGAGGTGGGTCAGATCAAAAAGTGGGGGTGGAGAGCTTCCTCAGCCCAACCTAAACCGTCTGCGACACCGCCCAGCATCATCAAAAGCTCAGATTTCCTCTCTCAATACACATGGCTATTGTACACCACAAATGAGTAAGAAAGTACAAAACTTTTTTAAACATAATCGGCTAGGCCATTCTCAACACAGCGACGGTCGCTAAGAAAAAGGGTCTTTGGCGCCCGAGCCAACGATTTCTCTCTGTCTCTCCCAAACTCCGAAGACACACGCGAAGCCTCTGTCCCAAAGATGAGCCGCTCAACACCACGCAAATCACGGCACCGTCACCAGCCAAGCGGTGGCGGCCCCCGAAACATTCAGGCTTCAGACTACGAATCCGATGCTGCGCATTATATGGAGACGAGAGAAGCGCCGCTGCTGCCCCCGATGCTGCATCGCACGAATACCGACCTCAACCTCAGCGTGCTCCGACGGCACCGCCCGAACATCGAGACGATCCTCTCGCAGGCCGCGAACGCGGTCGTATACATCTTCTCGGCCGAGGAGCAGGAGTGGCACAAGCACGGCGTGGAGGGGACCATGTTCGTCTGCCAGCAAGAGCCTCTGGTCCTCCCCAACGGGCAGGTCATACCACAGTCGTGCGTCTTCATCATGAACCGGAGGAGTCTTACGAATCTCGTCGTCGACTTGATCAAGGTCAGCCACTGCGAAGTGGCGGGGGATCTGATCATACTCAAGCTGCAGGAAGGCGAGGCCTTCGAGGGCGTGGAGGAGGAAGGGGGAGACGCCAAGGTTCTTGGGCTCTGGGTGCACGCGGACAAGCAGGATACTCGCGAGGTCAATGCCGTCGTTATCGAAGCCGCCTGGAACTCGGCACGGGCAGCGGTTGAGCAACTGGCGCAGACGATTGCCGCAGGCGGTAATCCCGGTGAATATCCCACCGAGGCATCCGAGGCCCGTCATGCGCAGGAGTCGCAGGGTGCGGGGAGGCGCCTTAGCATCACAGATCTTTTCGGGCAGAATAACGGACACGGCTGATTCGTCCATAATGATCCGCCAGGGATTCCAGAGAAGAGAAAAGAGAAACTACTTGATACCCTCCAGGGCTCCTGTCCGAGTTGCAGTGATCTCCATGATGCCAAGTCACGTCCACCTGATGCTTTTCCTTCGCAAATCTCACGCATAGATAAGCTGATAATCTACATCAAGCCAGATACTGCAGGTTATGGTGCCTTCTCTATGATTTCCTCTGGCCCTTACTGATCCATATCGAATTCAGAGGAGAGGATTGCCACTCAGAACATGTGGACAACAAGCCCTCATACGAGGCTGGCTCTTATCGCATCGCCACATCTTTTTCTGTCAGCGGAGGATGATAATATTGCCGCCGAGGACATGGGGGACGGGTTGGATGTCCCTTTTATGGGGTTGGCCTTCGAAAGTATGACTGAACTACGAATAATTGTGCAATATTTACATTACGCAGCCAGCAGCATGGCGGCGGAAATTAGAACTCTTCAAGTACTCGCGAGGCCAGAGCAAACAGGTTCCAGGATCAACTCAGTTGTCGGACTTCAGTGATCTCGACTCTAGGATATCGCCCGCCTCATAGCGTGTTCCCCGCTGATCAATAATATAACTGAGTATTGAAAAATATGGCGTACAGCTGCAGTGCTGGTCTCGGGGTTCTGATCGCTGGTGCAAAGCAAACAAGCTTATTATCCCAATGGTCGAGCAACGGGCAAAGCTCTGACAACCAACCTTCGTTAGCCTGCCCGAGCGTTTATATGCGTGGCTAGGGTCGAATTTAGAGATCTAACCAGGTTCCACTATACAATATTCCTTGGCGAATCCTACTCGCCGCTACGTCTAGTCATGATCTTGGCGGTGAAGGACCAATCATCGGCTTAGCGATGGCTTGTCCGGAACATAAAAAAACTTGGCACGATATAGGCTTGCAAGGGTTTCGCAGTATTAAACTAGAATCACGGGCAGGCAGAGAAGGAGAGTTAGGAATAAAGATTGATTTGTAACAGGCTCAGCATGAGGCCCGAATCAACCTAGCGGGTGCCTGAGCAGCTACCTTGTGGCTTTCCAACAAGCCTGTGGGCTACCAGACAGCCAAAGTATGTCCTTGTTTTCATGACTGAAGTAACTATATACAAAGAAGGGGCCTCAAGAAGGCAACATCTCCTTCTACCGCGTGCCGTCAATTTACGAAGAGGTGCAGGCGACGAAATCATCGCCGCTGGCTCCGGTGTGGGTGATGAGGGAGTCGAAGTTTCCGTCCGAGTCGAAGATGACACGGTCCGCGCCGGGGGAGCCACCCGTGAAGACCTTGAAGCTGGACAGGATCGGGTACTCGTACCAGGGACCGCTGGTGGGGAACGAGAATCCCTCGTAGTCGTTGTACTGGTGGGGGTAGCTGTCTGCAAAGGGAAGTTAGGAATTAGATTGCTGTATCGGTGGGCTACGCCCGCCAAAGGGAAGCCGAAGAATCCATACCAATCTCCTTGCCGGACTGCTGGAGCGAGACACCCTTCTGCAAAGCAGCATCAATGTCCGACTGCCAATAGCAGTTCCCGCCACACGAGAACACGCAGCTATCCCTCTGCTGGATAGCAGCTGCCGAGACAGAGCTGACAGAGAGGAGGACGGCGACGACCGCCGAGACAAGCTATTTAGGGCGCATGTTAGGAGACTTTGTGTTTTTAAATGAATTTGGGGTTACACCAGCATTGCGCACCTTGAGTCCAGCCATTTCGTACGAGAGTAGAGGGCGATCGTAAGAGAATCGTTTTGGCAGTGCTACTTTCGGTCGACTCAAGTGAGCAAGGTACCTGAGGCTCAGTTGTTCGGCGCGTGAGAGAACGAGTGTACCACCAACTCCGGAGCAGCAGAGACGACGAGTTATATAGGCCAGCAACGGGCCAGGACGGGGTGGAAGCCAGCAACTACATTGCTACGTAGGTGTAAGTGAGTGAAACCAGCCTAACGATGATTGGGGCAGGCAACCATAATTGGAGGGATGTGATCGCCAGCGCATTGCGCCCTGGCTAAGTGTGACCCCACCGAACCAGTTGACAACTCTATCTCAACTGGTTTGCACATGGCATCGCGCCGCGTTCCGCCCCTCGCCGGCCTGTGCCTCTTCCAAAGACCGGGCGTTGACGTCCGCTCCTCCCGCCACGTGAACCGCTTAGGACATCAGACCGCTTGTGTTCCTGAAGACTCGGTGATTGAAATCGCCCAAGCGACGACCTAGACGCTCCTCTCAAGCTCACAATCCTACCTCGCATGCGCCCGCGTGGGTTCAAATCTCAGTATCGGGCTGGATCTGTTGACCGAGCTTGTGGCATGCATACTGGTAGGAGTGCGGGACCGGCGGTTCTAAGGTGCTCTTCTGGCAGGACACAGGGGCAAACCACCCTCACTGATTGGGGGAAACGGGCAGATATGGGAGGGGTTCGCCGGGGCCACAGGTACGCGCCTTACACCCAAAGAGGAAAGAAACGGGTGGATTGCCGATGCGGGTTACAGTGGTGGTTCAAGGGTTCCCCCTAGCGTCGGCAGATCAGCGCAATCACGCGAATCAAGATGCGAGCCAGATCTTCTAGTCTCAGTATCAAACACATGCGCCTGTCTAAACCGGGAAGCTGGTAAGGCTGTAATCAATACGGATAAGAGAGCTTGGGGGCTGGTATTATTTTCTTATTCACCACCACAGTCTTTCTTTCCATAGCTAATTACCTGCTTTCTTCCATGGCGGCTGCAGGGAATTTCCGTCTTCTTTTCTGTTGGCCGTCGGAGAATTGTTTAAATACGAGTTAGTATTTGCAAGGTTATCCCCTGGGAACTTTGGTCTGGCGGAGTAGGGTACCGTAGAGTGGTAACGAACTACAAATAGTACCACGGGCAGATCTTTCCCCTTCGTCGCCTTTTCAGGACAAGACTTCATGTGATCTAATTGGTACAATAGTCGCTGTACTTGCTGCTTAGGTGTCCCTCTTATATAATGCTAGCTCCAAGATCAACACAGCAAGTATGCTTATTAAATGGGGTAGAACCCTGATTCGATGCAATTGGCATGACTGTAATTACCACCGAGACAGCAGGGATTACGTCTCGAGTGACCAGAGTTTCATGTACGGGAGTGGCCAAGATTTTAAGAGCCGCGGGCCGGATAACGCGGAACTCGGGTGGTCGCCTTGGACGGTAGGAGTTGGACCAATTGCGCACTCATTCTATAGACGTCTCCGAGTTACTGTGTCCTAAGCGGATTCCGTGTTACGTAAACTATTGTTTTTACCACTTATCGAGTTGTTCGCAAAGGCAGCCTGCTCTCAAGTGCAGAAATGGACGAATCATTGTGACAGGGAAAAAACATGCAAGTTATGGTGTCTCGGCGACAGTTGTGAGCGAACACATGATCGCAGTTTTGAAGCGGGAATTGTCCAGTTGGCATCGCACATGTAGCAACAGTGTACAGAATGGGTGGCATTATATAAGCCGATCCACGACGCCTACCAATGGCGTAGTAAATGTCAGCTAATCAAAGTAATAGAGCCATTCATTACCTGACATGTATCAGGTATGTGTACATGTGTGTATTTGTGCATCTCGTTTGCAGGAATCTCTTCGCCCTGTGTATAGTCTGATGAACAAATTCAGGTATTCGTAAGGGAGAACCAGACACCTCATCTCGGAGCTTATATCTCACGATAGCAGATTTAAAGGTTCGTCTCACGGCCCTCCTCAGGCTTTGCTGAAAACGATTGGGCTTGACGACCAGTCCTTATCACCTGCTTAGAACTTCACGCCGTACACATTACCTTGCCGCCAAATTCCTGAATTATGAAGTGATCACGGGTTTCGAACTCGTCGCAACTGACGTTTAAAGCCAACATTCGAGTACAGCTGAGGCAGTTGAGTCCTGTAGGGCGTTGAACATTGTAGCTAGTTTGGTTCTGGTGATGAGCATAAAGCGATATCGCAGAAGAAAGAGCTCGCTATAAGAGTAGCACTCGAGGACTTCGGCCCAGAGCTTTTTAAACTCACTTGATATATCTGTTTACCTTCGCCTGCTGGTCTTTGTTTGTGTGTGTTGGGTGGAACGTAAGATAGCATTTATCTAAGCAGGATCAGAATGCAAAGTCCTAAGAACGACCGTCTCCTCGAGGAATGGTGTAGGCGTCGAATATACTGGGGTATTGAATTATAGTGTGTGAGTTTTCACTCATAGCTCTATGCACAAAGCTACCTAGATAGTAGCACATGCGCCACTTGTGCACCTCCGCTCTACCGCTACGACATGGGAACACCCTCCGGCTTCCTAGCTCTGCCTTGATCTCTCGTTGAGGTTGTCGAGCATCCCTGAGTGTGGGACCCTGAGCACTCTTAGAGGGCAAATCCAGCCAGCCCGACAATCCAAGCAAGACCGAAGAGGCCAGTCATGATATAGTCTCGTCCGAGGGGGGCAGGAGACATTGGACCGGCATTCTTGCCCGTGGTCGTCGGGGCGGCGCCGCCACCAGCAGTGGCTGTCGGGGTGGAGCCTCCAGAGCCTCCTCCTCCTCCTCCGTTGGGGGTGGCGGTAACAGGGACACCGCCGGGGCCGGGTCCCGAGCCGTATCCCAGAGCCGCGCAGGCGCTCAAGCTGTCAGCAAGCCCGGTCCAGGTGTCATCCGGGGTACAATACTTGGTGAAGCAACTAGTCACAGACGCCAAGTTAGCGGTGTTACATAAAAAAATGGAGACGTGGACCGCAATGGGGGGAGGCCAAGAGGGAGGGGATGACACGTACGTGTATACCGTGGAAGCCGTGGCGCAAGCGCAAGAGGTCTGTTGTGGGCCTGCGAGAGTGAGGCACGCAGTATTCGTCATCTGGTCATTGCAAGACAAGTATGCCCTAATTACCGCGTACAGAAGTATAGTTAGTTCCCTTTCTTGGGTATCGGTGGCGACGGAAGTGTTGCGATTCAACGTACGGGTTGGTGTAGCATGCCTGGACACCAGTCTGCCGAGCGACGATACGGTCCGGTTCGACGGCAGCGCCATCGAGGGCCAAAACCTGCGCAACAAGTGCAGTGGCCGCGGAGAAGATTGCCAATCTCATGATTGTTGACTTGTTTTGTTTATATTGAAACTCGACTTTTTGGCCAAGTAATGGGTCGTGGCAAGGAGACGACGCGATGATAAATTCTTGTTTTGTTTTCTCGCGGTACAACGGCGCTTCACCCGCCAGGTACTGTGGCACAAGATACCTCTATATACGCAAGAGCATTTCGAGCCTTGAAATATCAGCTCCTTTTTCTTTTGCTAGCTAGGCAGATTGGCCTCCAGAGCTGGAGTTTCGGAGATCGCATGGCGCCTGCGGCTGATCGGTTCAAGATTGAGCTCGAATCATCAGCCCAATGAGAGAAAGTCGCTGAATGCCAAGACCAGCCACATCCCTTGTCGAGCAGCCAACCAGGACGATGAGAATTCTCTGTGGCGTGCGTTCGTCAATCAGATCAAAGACGCATTGGCATGGACCCAGGGCAAGAGATGAAACCAGCGAAAGAATTGCATGGCGCGCTGAGCCTTGCGATGTCCGATGAGAGGAATGCGGCTGAAGCGACCGGGGGGGCTTTGTGCTGTCCCTCTCGCAGTGTAAGCCAAAATCTTTTGCTGGCAAAAGAGTAAGTACATATCTAAGCCCCTTCCATGCCAAGACGTTCAGCCATACCCAAATCGAAGCCACTTCAGAGATAGGGTACATGAACTATCTTCCGTGCTACATGTCACGAGACGTTATCGCGAACGTACAGAGTCAGCCCCGCGTCCCGCGGACGCGGAGCTGGAGTTCCGTGGACCATGCTGCTGCAAAGCGCTGACAATGATATCTTGCACGGAAACTTAAAGGTTTCTACCATATCGCTCCCAATCCTACTTTAAGGTTATCCATACTCGGTTCCCATACAGCGGCAGAGATCCACTCAACTCTGTACCGCATGCCATTACGAAACGGTTTTCTTCTAACCTTGCATGACTGTGGAGATTCAAGTGGTTGCGCCAGGGCTGCTACCCAGATCAGTCTAGCCTCCCGCCCTTAGCCAGGTAGAGATGTACAGGTGCAATTTGGGTGCCTGAACGGGGTTCGGACTCAAGCTCCTGATAATTCGCCCGTGGTATGGGTAACTGATGCTGTTTGCTGGGAAGAAGTGCATAGGACGATACCATATGTTTACGGAATTTACAGGCCAAAAATCTTGAGGTGGTCGAAAGGTGTATAATATTAATCCCAGTATTAGTCCCCTCCACCATCCTTCTCCGAGATTTTCTGGAAGAAAACAAAAGAAACAACCCTCCAAATACGCCTTCCCCCCACCGCCACCACCAAAGGGAAAAAAAAAAAACGAACAACGGGGCTGCTGGTCCTTCGCATACCATAAATTCCGGACCATGTTTACCGACAGACTAGCGACCCAGCCGTACCAGAGTGGTCAATCTCGTGGTGCTGTCTTACATATGCGGGTTGTTCTGTGGTTGGGTGGGGCTTAGTCATTTCCATTTCGTACCCGATATCGAACTCTGGACGACGCATCGCACCGGCATGGGGAATAGCCATGGCCTCAGACATCTCGCGGGACCCGTCGTTGAGTATACGTCTATACTATCTTATTCTCTGTTTCCATCGATAATATTTGTAGCCAATTGGGGAGACCGCTGGCTAAGGAAATTAAGTAAGATCAGTATAGTAATCAGCCTGGTTGGAAGTTATGCTACGTCGCAATGAAGAGAGGGAAGGCTTCTGCAATTCTTATTTAGTAAGCGCCTTATCCTCGTGTTTAACGTAAGCTGGGTGGGAGCCACTGGAAGGTAGGGTCGCCTCTACGGAGTACCTACCCGAGCTGTAATACCTTAATCCGTAGCGCGTTCGACTCCCAAACCTGCTCTCTTTCCTCTTTTAGCGTGGTTCTAGCCTGTACCATGCCTAAGTGGGGACTGCAGCCATTACTAATACCCTGCACTTCTACCGTCCACGTTATCAAAGCCTTTCTCTCACCGCCTTTACTCTTAGATCCCGAGTGTACCACGGGATTAACGCGCTTCTCCTTACTAACACACAACCACGGCGCGCGTATCCAGAAACATTAGCGCAAGGGTCGATCCTAAAAAGGGAAACTCATTCTGCCGGCAGAATAAGGCGGTGATAGAATCTCATGATAGCGTCCCCAGTACCGCCAAGCAGGTGGCTAAACTAGGCCGGGTCCTAGCACCCAATTCCGAGGTGCTCTGCCTTTCGAGCCTCCCATCCCTATTTTGAGGACTTTAATACTTGCTTATCTGAACTAAACTCCCCGTGGAAAGAGCTGCTCTGGGCGAGGGCACCGTGATATCCTTCATGCTGTAGTAGTCATGCCTACGTACGAGTTCTTCAGCTCGGAAGGGCCCAAGGGGAAGTTCGTCGCATCGAACAAGGCAATCCGGAGCCATGCGATGAAAACGGCCCTCCGCATGCGGCCCGGCCGAGGGGACGCTTCGGAGAGTCTGATATCCCCAAATAACTCGGAGGAAATTATACGGCGGAAGGACGAGCTCACGCGTCGGTTCCGGTTGACCAAGAAGACAAAAAAGGGCGACGAAGCAAAGTCGGAAGGGAAGAAATCAAAGGTGGTACGTTGGGACGAGACTGCGACCTTGCACGCCAAGATGCCGAGCCAGGAAAGAAAAAGCCCCTGTATAGACTGACTCAAATATTTCTAGCAAACTAAACCCGTTTCACCTGTCTCTCTCGAGCTGGTCAGCCGCCACGTCCATCACCATCAGCATGAGGCGGTGGTTTTCCAGACCATCAACATCCAAGGCGTCGACCCTTTCCAGACCTTACCGGTTGTTGGCAGCCAAAATGTAGATTTATTAGTAAAGTATTGTTAGTCTGCCACGGCCGCAACCTCCCCCGGAATTTGCGACAGAACGCATGTGCTGACAAATCCCGTTCCTGGCCAGTCCTGACGGCCTTTAACCTGAACATTTCTACGGTCGACACCCAGAAAACCTGGTTTTCGTACGCCATGGAGAGCCCCTTGCTCATGCAGGCGACGCTGGCCCTCGCCGCCAGCTTCTGGACCTCCAGCCTGAGGCATCCCTATCCGGCCATCGAGCAGGAAGGGCTCAGCCAGAAGGGACAAGCGATGGCCGCTATCCGAACCTACCTGAGCACTCGTCTCGCGGGCGATCGGGTCAAAAATGAGATACTTGCCGGAATGGGGGCTCTCGCAAATGTCGAAGTGAGTGTAACCCGCCCGTCTGGTGGCACGTCTCGGATCCGCAGAGGCCGAGCCCCGATACGAGCCCGATACTCATGCAGCATTCTGATCTAGGCGTTCCACGGCGACTTCATGGCCGCGGCCGTTCACTTGAGCGCCGTCAAAGATTTAATAGAGACGCGGGGCGGCGTCGAGACAATACTCGACGACTTTCATTTATG
>FTLB01061819.1_pt1 | contig 11838 bp, 13 predicted proteins | sample 1658291 | NCBI WGS metagenome assembly FTLB01 (sample SAMEA3914812, study PRJEB12502) | metagenome | biome: forest; material: soil | place: Canada | collected 2011-07-07 | depth 0.1 m
GGGATATAACTTTGGGAACATAAAAAGAGTTTTTAAAAAAGAATAAAAACACTCCCTCTTATTAATCTATAGTTTTTACATCTTGTTAATAGTGTTAATATTGCACAAAAGATGTTTATACTACAATGAATAATTCCAAGTCGTTTGTTTTGTCTGTTACAGTTTTGTATGCACTTGCGCTGGCAGTTATAACGTACCTGCATGAACCCTGGAGGGATGAGCTGCATGCCTGGGCCATTGTTCTGGCAAGCAACTCCTTTGAGCAGCTCATAGAAAATACAAGGTACGAAGGACACCCGATGCTGTGGTTTACGCTGTTGTATGCTGTTTCTAAAATAACCGTCAGCTACATTGGGATGCAGGTTCTGAACTGGGTTATTTCTGTGGCAACGGCCTATGTATTGCTTAGGTATGCTCCGTTTACCCGTCTGCAAAGATTTTTATTAGTATTTGGATACTTCTTTTTCTACGAATATGGCGTCATTTCCCGTAACTATCAAATTGGCATTCTACTATTCTTTCTTTTTTTTGTAGTATACTTTGGCCGTTCTCCTAATAAAATATACTACCTGGCGGGGCTGGCATTTTTGCTTGCGCAAAGCAATTTGTTTGCTGTAGCATTAACTTGTTCTATTTCCCTGCTGGCGCTAAAGCTTTGGGTAGAAAAGGGGATCTCTCTTCGCCAATTTGCCGTGTACTGCACAGTGACTTTTATTGGAATAGCGCTATCTGTCTCTCAAATGCACCGCGCACAAGGGGAAGGGCTTCGCACTAATGGTTTTCAGTTTGATGTGTTCCGTTCTTGCCTGATGACTTTTCTTAAGGCGGTATTTCCCGTACCTGTGCTAAGCGACTTTAGTAATTGGAACAGTGTTTTAAAATTAGGATTGACGCAATATATTTTACTTGCGCTGCTAATTGTTTTTGTACTAGTAAGGTTTAGCGATAGTAAATGGGCGCTGGCTATTTTAGGAAGTTATTTTTTGCTTTCTTTTGCTGTATATTATTTTATTTATTATGGTTTTGCAAGGCATCACGGGCATTTTTATATACTATTAATTGGCTGTATTTGGATTACAGAACTATTTAAACCTGAAAAAAGACCGGTTTCTATTTTTTTGCTCACTACTATTTTAACAATACAGGCGCTGGTATGCGTTTATTTTTCTGTAAAAGATTGCTCAGCTGCTTTTTCTCAGATAGAGGCATGTTCCAACTACGTTAAAGAAACATTTACCAAGGACGATGTTTTTTATGTAGGGTATAACGACTATACTACAGAGGGTATTTCCTTATTATCTGGTAAAAGAATTTATTTTCCTTCTTCTAATTCCTATAATCCTTATGTAATATGGGGCGTTTCCAGAAGGTACGATTTTTTTGATGATATTACCTGTTACAACATGTGCCTGGCAGAAGCGAAAAGAACCGGCAAAAGAAAAATACTCTTTATTATAAACCAGGAACCTACAAAAAATACGGAAGCAAGGCTTGGCAAACGCATAAGAACTTTTGAACCCAGCATAGTGGGCGACGAAAATTTCTATCTGTATCTGAAGGAATAATTTTCCTCTTCTGCCCAAGCCTTGCTAGTACATTTGGTTACTAGTTAAATAATTCCTTCCGTACAAAGAAGCCAACGTTTGCGTTGCTAAAATTATACTCACCTTGCAATTGCTCGAAGGTAACGCCAAAACCTATCTGAAAGGTTTTTAGTTCAATGCCTAAACGCACTTGTTCGTAAGAATAGGTTCTGGTTTCAAAACTTGTGGACGAGTTATAAATCTGTAGCCTGGAATAGAGCTTTACAGATTTAGCAATAGCCGGCCTGTACTGAAAGATCATGAGCAGGGACTGGTAGTTGTTGGAACTCCAGTTAACGGTTGGCAGTACGGTAGTAAAGAAGGTCTTTCCCGCATACGTATATTGCAAGGCGGCAATGGGGTGGAAGCCTGTTGTGCTCATATATGCGCCAAGGCCGCCGGTTAGGCCTTTATAGATCTCCCTGTTCACGATGGATTGTATAACCATAGTATTATAAAGCGGCGACTGGTAATTGGCGTTATAGGTGGCAATGTGGTATACGCCCCAGGCGCTGCCCGGGAAAAACTTTTTAGAAACGAAGTTCTGAAAAGTGCAATACTTGGTCCCTGCAAAAGCCTCTACAGATATAGGAGGGTTTACAGGCTTTGGAAGCTGAACGGCTGGCGGTTCCTGCGCAAAGCAGCATAGGCTGCTAAAAACTAATATGGTGGTTATAAGTGTAATTTTTTTCATACCTGAACGTAATTTGGTTAACAGGTACAAAGCTATAGCGCCAGCAGAGGCTAGGGTTAATCTAAACTATGCAGGTACTATGCAAAATCAATCAATAGTGCGGTATTCGGTTGGCGACTGGCCTGTTCTGCTTTTAAATAGACGGCTAAAATCGGTAGGGGTTTTACCAAACTGAAAGGCAATATCCGATATTGGTAAATCGGTTTGCTGCAACAGCACTTTCGATTCCATCAGGATCATATCCTGTATCAGTTCATGGGTAGACTTTCCGGTAGCTTCTTTAATACACTTATTCAGGTGATTGGGGGTAACTGCCAGCATGCTGGCATAGTCTGTTACTTTTTGTTTCTCTTTGTAGTGTAGGGCCAGCGCCTTTTTAAACTGAGAAGTTATGCGTGCGGCGGCGTTACTAGTTACTGTGTTTTCTTTCTTCTCAAATTTACTAAGCTCGAAGAACAGGCTTAGTAAATATATGCCTATTATGTCTTTCCAGTTAGCTGGTTTCTCCAGGTATTCTTTTTCAATCCTTTTTATGATGGCAAGGATTTGCGGCAAGCCCTCCTTATCAATGTTTATGAGCGGGTAGCCTGCAAATTGCAAAAAGCTGAATTTTTTAAAAAGCTCTTTTCCCATAGACAGGGGAGAAAAGAAGTCCAGATCAAAAGAAAAATAATATCCTTCAATATCCTTGCTGACGGATTCGCTGCCGGTTATCTGGTAGGCAGGCACAAAGAAAAGCTGGTTCTTGCGGACAGTATATTTATCGATGCCTTTGTACCGCACTGTTGATCCTTTAGTTAAAAACAGAAATTCGTATACTGGTTTACGATGAACCTTTATAGGCGTTTTTAAAAAGATGTATTGAAGGTAAAAGCCTTTATAATCCACAGGATTTTTTAGCCTGTGCTCTGCAGAGTAGTACTTTTCCCTAAATAGGTCTGGCGTTAAAAGAGGTATTTCTTTCTGTTTGGACACAGCGCAATTTAATACTTTTCTATCTTTTAAGTTATGGTAAGTTTAATAACGTAAATGGTTTTATAGTACAACTTTTTTCCGGGCGGTTTTGGTTACCAATGTTAAGGAGCATGTTGTTATTTTCTTTTAGCGTAATTGTTTTTAAATTGGCCTATGAGCGTAATTATATTTTTTTGTCTATAAAATAGTAACCGTATGAATGCAGAACAAACTAAACAACTAATGCTGGGACAATGGGTAAGCATAGCGCCTGAACTGCGCCCCAGCGCTATTAAGAATGCCGATGGCAGCCTAAAACCTTTTTACCTGAGCAGGTTTTTTACTTACCTGCCTGGCGACAAGTTTGAACTGGAACTGATTAACTATGCCGATGCTTATGGCAAAGTTCCTCTTGCCAGGTTGTTTATTAAAGGGCATGTGCTATGGAAAGGGGCGCACCCTATAGCGGAGGGCGCACAGAAGGTTGATTTTATAGCGGATGAAGAGTATACGGTAACTCCCTTGCTTCAGCCTTTTGCCGATGTGCTTAACCAGTTTGCCAAGGGCTTTGATGCATGGGAGCCAGGTAAAACACAGAGTATTTTTAAAAAAGCATTTGCGCCTTTCGGGCTTGCCGAAGGGCAGGTATTTGCAGAATATGATCTGGTATACATATTTAACGATATGCTGTTATGGGGAGCCAGAAATATTGACGGCAGAGGCTTTGACAAGGAAGAGAACAGGCCAACCAATTTACAGATTCCACTGGTGAGGAAGAGGTAGCAAAATTTTATAGTAGTACTTCTTACTCTTTTGACACACGCGACTCGCGTGCGCCAACAGGGTGCTTTTTTTGTTATACTACTTTTTTAGTCACTTCTTCAGTTTCTGTATTAAAGATTAAAAGCCCTTCGCTGTTTTCGTCAAGTTGGCCAATTAAAGCGCCTTTTTTTGACCACACAGAACTTTTGCCAATGCTTGTAAAATTGTCGCAATAGCCAGTACAATTTGCCATTAATACTGGTATAGAGTATTTTTTTGCTAATTCTGGATAATACTTTATTGCTTTGTTGAAACCATTTTCAGATTTAGCCACACTTGCTAAATAAATTTCAGCTCCTAGCCTGATACTATTTTCGGAATGTTCTGGCTGAAGGCTTTCATAGCAAATAGCTGGCGCTATTTTTTTCTTGTCAACTGTTAGTATTAATTGTTCTTTGCCCTTTTCAAAGTATGCTAGCTCATCAGAGTGTAGGTATTGTTTTGAGTAGGTTTGTATTGATTGATTGGGTTGAAAAACTACCATACTTATGTTTATTCCTTTCACTGATTTTGTTGGTAATCCAATTCCAATTGTTATTTTATTTTTGTCACTAAGTTTTTGAAATATATCAAGACGGTTATCGTTTTGATCTGTTGCCAAATTCTGTGCAAGTGTTGGTTCATAACTTGTAAGTGAGAGCTCTGGAAAGAATATTGAAGTAGCTTTTAATAATGAAGCAAGCTCAATAAGTTTTTCGTGTTTTTTAGTGTTAGTCGATATATCACCTTTTATTGATTTTGTCTGAGCGATACTAATTTTCATTGCCCTTGTTTTTTAATTGGACTAACCTCCCAACTGGCGCAAGTATTCACTTGTGCTTCATCAAAAAATAGCACAAGCAAATGCTTGCGCCAGAAACAAATAGTATATTACTACGCCTTCTCTGTTTCTTCTTCGGTCTGTTTTTGGTACAGTTGCTTGTAGGCTCCGTTCTGGGCCAGCAGTTCTTCGTGAGAGCCTTGTTCTATTAGTTGCCCGTCTGATAGTACTATGATCTTATGCGCCAGCTTGGCAGAAGAAACCCGGTGCGAGATGATGAGCGTGGTGCGGTTCTTCATAATGCGTTCCAGGTTGTTCAGTATGACGTTCTCTGTTTTGGTGTCTACGGCAGAAAGGCTATCGTCCAGCATAAGCAGGCGGGGCTTGCGTATAATGGCGCGGGCTATTGAAAGGCGTTGCTTTTGCCCGCCGCTAAGGGTAATGCCTCGCTCGCCCAGTATGGTGTCGAACTTATCAGGAAAGTCTACAATGTTGTTGTACAGGTCGGCGTCTTTGGCGGCCTCGGCCATTTGCTCTTCCGTAATATTTTCAGCCCCAAAGGCAATGTTGTTTCTAATAGTATCGGAGAATAGGAACACGTCCTGCGGCACATAACCAATCTGGCTGCGCAGCGAGGATAGGTTATAGTCTCTTATGTCCCGCCCGTCTACCAGTATTTTACCGGAGCTGGCATCGTACAGGCGGCATAGCAGGTTGGCAATGGTACTTTTGCCCGAACCAGTAGTTCCAATAATAGCCAGCGATTCGCCCTTGCCTATGTGGAAAGAGATATTGCGCAAAGCGTTTATGCCAGAATCTGGGTAGGTAAAGCTTACGTTCTCAAAACTTACGTCTCCGTCCAAATCCTTCTTTACATCCGCCTGAGAAATAATATCTGTTTTGGTGTTTAAAAATTCGTTAATCCGCTTTTGCGAAGCCTCTGCCTGCTGCACCATGCTGGTTATCCAGCCCAGCGCTGCCACTGGCCAGGTAAGCTTATTCAGGTATATCATGTACTCGGCAATGTTGCCTATCGTTAAACGGCCTTGCATTACTTCGTGTCCGCCCACATATACTATTAGTATGGCGCTAAGGCCGGTAAGCATAAGAATAAGCGGGAAGAACAAAGAGTTGATTTTGGTATAGCTCATGGAGGCCGTCTTGTAGTTGTCTATGGCCTGCAGGTAACGTTCCTCGGAGTCTTTTTCGCGCACAAATGCTTTTACTACCCGTATGCCAGAGAATGCCTCCTGTATGTAGGTAGACATACGCGCCAAGCCCCGCTGTATTTCGGTAGATTTTTTCTGCATCGTGTTATGGATGAGGAAAATGGTAACGGTAAGAAAGGGGAGCGGCAGCAGGGCATAAAACGTAAGCTTCCCATTCACCATAAACATAATGGGGATAATGATGATGAACAGCGAAATAAGATTGGAGGTGTACATAATAGCAGGCCCCAGATACATACGCACCTTACCCACGTCCTCCGATATGCGCGACATAAGGTCGCCTGTGTTGTTTTTGCGGTAAAAGCTTAAAGGCAGCGTTTGGTAATGCGCATAAATCTCGTTCTTCAGGTCAAACTCTACGTAACGAGACATGCCTATAATGGCCTGCCTTTGGAAGTACAGGAACAAGCCGCTCAGCAGCGCCGTGCCCAGTATTAGCAAACCGTACCAAACCAACTGGGCTTCAAAAGCGCTCATAAAAGCAATTTTAGCGTCGCCCGTATGCAGGGTAAGGTATTTTTTAAACGAATCGTTTAGAAAATCTATAATTTTTCGGGTAATAGGCCCTAGAAATACGGAAAATCCGTTGGAGATAAACACGAAAGCTATGCCGAATAACAGGCGAAACTTATATTTTACAAAGTATTTATTTAAATAGGCGAGTGACTTCACTTAATGGTTGTTTGAACATGTAAATCTAACTATAAATTAACAGTTTTCTGTTTAAGATTTGTTTAAAACCTTGCCTGATAATTTAGAGAAAGAACAGCATTTCGCTATTAATAATTGTTTTTTCTCATGGAAAAGGTTTAAAAAAAAATTAATATTGCTGCCTGCAATGGTAAACCTAAATTAAGTTTTAGTTTTTAAAATGCTGGAATAAATACAGAAGAGATAAAGAGTTCTTTAAAATAATGCTTAACAGAAGGATACTACGGATAAAGGTAATGCAGACTATATATGCATTAAAGCAGTCAGAACAATCAAATTACCACGCGGGGTTGGATTATATTAAAGAAGTTTTTTTACCCGATCTTAATTCGGAAGAGAAGCAAGACACTGTAAAACTGGAAGAAAAACGCAAAAAGGCCTCTGGCATTTATGAACGTTGTTTTGAGGATAGCCTGGCTTTTGCAGAAGAAGACGATGTAATTCGCAAAACGGTAGAAACAGCCATAAAAGATTATCATAAAGAAGTAGAGAAAGACAAGCGTAATTTTAAAAAACAGATGGTGACGGGGGTAGATAAGATAGAAACCTTATACATCCGTATTTTTAACCTGCTTCTGGACACTTTTAATATTTCTCCGCTGGATACCAAAGCCCCTCAAAGCCCACTGGCCACGTTAATCAATAAAAATAAAAGCATAACACAAAACACTGGCACAAGGGAAGACGTTGTAACTAAACTACAACTTAACAAAACGTTTAAAGATTTTTTAAAGAAAGACGCAGAAGTGGCAGAATACCTGGCAGATGCAGGCGGTTTGGAAGCAGATAAAAAACTGGCGCAACACCTGGTTAAAAATCTGATAATGAAAGACAAAGTCCTGGAAGTATTTTTTGAAGACTACGACCTGGACTGGCTGGAAAACAAGTCCATAGTGAAAAACATGGCGCTGAAAACCTTAAAGAATACTTCTGAAGCTAATGAGGAATTGCCTTTAATGGAGCTATCTTCTAACTGGGAAGAGGATAAAGAATTTTTTACTGAGTTGTTTGATAGCACGCTGGCCAATGAAAAACAACTGGAAGAGGTGGTGCACAAAAAACTAAAGAACTGGGACGTAGAACGTTTGGCTATGGTAGATTTGATTCTGCTAAAAATGGCGCTTTCGGAAATGATCCATTTTTCCAGCATTCCGGTAAAAGTAACTATAAACGAATATATAGAGTTATCTAAACTGTACAGCACTCCTAAGAGTAAGCAGTTCATAAATGGTATACTGGATTCTACCTCGGCAGAACTGATGGATTCTGGTATAATTAAGAAAAGCGGGAGAGGCCTTATTGATAATAAATAGAATAAGTTAAAAATAAACATAGTATGAGCAAGAGTTCTGATAAACTTCTGATATTACTGGCGGGCATGGCAGCCGGAGCAGCCCTGGGAGTGCTTTTTGCGCCCGATAAAGGGAAAAATACAAGAGACAAACTAAGTTTTCAGTTAGAGAAATACAGGCTTACCCTGCAAGAACTGCTGGATCAGCTTATGCATGAGTCCAACAGCGCACCTCATACCGCGGCCAAAGCCGAAGGGGAACGCGTTATTAACGAAGCAAAAGATAAAGCGGAGAAATTGCTGGAAGATGTAGAAAATCTTATATCTCAGATAAGAGGCAAATAATATAAAATAGAGGAACGGGTTATATAAATAAAGCGCATTAGTGATGAAGAAAGTAACTTTAATACCGGGCGATGGCATAGGCCCTGAAGTAACCAACGCCATGAAAGTATTATTTAAAGCAGCAGGCGTAGAGATAGATTGGGAAGAAGAAAATGCAGGAATAACGGCATTAGAAACAAAAGGAGAGCTGATGCCAAAGTCTTTGCTGCAGTCTATAGAAAGAAATAAAGTAGCAGTAAAAGGCCCTATTACAACGCCTGTAGGCAAGGGCTTTAAAAGTATTAACATTCAGTTGCGTCAGCATTTTGAGCTTTTTTCAAATGTGCGCCCTATAAAAAGCGTAAAGGGAATAGAAACCAGGTTTAACAATGTAGACCTGGTAATATTCAGGGAAAATACGGAAGGCTTATATTCTGGCCTGGAAATGTGGGACGAGCGGTTAGAAATAGCGGATTCTATTAGCCGCATAACTCGTTTGGGCTGCGAACGCATTATAAAGTCAGCTTTTGAATACGCTCGTATGAATAAAAGAAAAAGAGTAACTTTGGTGCATAAAGCCAATATATTAAAGCTGGCCGGAGCTACTTTTTTAAAGGCAGGAGAAAAAATTTCTAAAGAATATCCAGAGGTGCTTATGGATGATCTTATTATAGACAACATGTGCATGCAGTTGGTTACAAAGCCGGAAAAGTTTGATATTATTGTAACCACAAACTTGTTTGGCGATATCCTTTCTGACCTTTGCGCGGGACTGGTAGGCGGTTTAGGCATAGCGGCAGGCATAAATGTTGGCAAAGATGTTGCTATATTTGAGGCGGTGCACGGTTCTGCTCCAGATATTGCAGGCAAGGGCATAGCTAACCCAACGGCGGTAATAGAATCGGGCATAATGATGCTGGACTATATTGGCGAGTATGAGAAAGCAAAAAAAATAAGCGCCGCGCTGGAGAAAACGCTGCAAAACAAGCAGCAATGCACCGGCGACCTGGGCGGAAAAGCAACGACAATAGAGTTTACTAATAATATAATTAACAATCTGAACTAAGACCTACTATAAACAACATGAGATTTTTAGGTAAACACGTTATTGCTGCATCTTTTGGTTTAGCGGCAATGCTTTTTATCAGTTCTTGCGAGAATAAAAGCAGCGAAAACGGCCAGGGCGCAGCTGCCGGGGCCGCGGCAGAAAAGAAACCGCTGGCTGTAACCAAAATTGAATTTGAAAAAATGGAACACGATTTTGGCAAAATAGACCAGGGGCAAGTGGTAGAGCATGTGTTTAAATTTAAAAACGTTGGCGACAATCCATTGGTAGTGTCTGAGGCGCGGGCTTCCTGCGGATGCACCATACCGGAGTGGACAAGAACACCTGTGCAACCCGGCGGAGAAGGCACAATAGACGTGAAGTACAACAGCACAGGCAGAAAGGGGCTAATACACAAGACCGTTACTGTTTATGCCAATACTGAACCAAAGGAAACAGTGCTTAACATTAACGCTGAAGTGATAGAGAAATTAAACGGCCCATTTAAAAACTAGCATTCATAAATAACCTAAATACTATAAACACAATGTTTAACATTTTATTACAACAACAAGGCGGTCCGGGAATATGGCAAAACGTTATCATGTTCGGGGCTATTATCATTGTATTCTATTTTTTTATGATAAGGCCGCAGCAAAAAAAATCTAAAGACCAAAAAACCTTCAGGGAAGGCATTAAGAAAGGCGATAGTATTGTTACTATCGGCGGTTTGCATGGCAAAATTGCCAGCATAGAGGCTGACGATACCATTCTTCTTGATGTGGATGGCAAAGGAACAAAGCTGAAATTTGAAAAATCATCCATCTCTTTGGAAGCAAGTAAAAAAATAGCGGACAAAGAGGCTAAAAGCGCTTCTTGAGCACCGATAGAAAAATATTAGGACTATTAACGGCAGCAGACCTTACGGCTCTGCTGCTTTGTCTTTTTGCGGCTACTGTTTTCTGGTTCTTTAACGCCATGAACCACCACGACTATACTGGCGAAATTTACTACCCTGTAAAAGTTGAATACCCAAAAGAAAATTTAATACCAGTAAAGCCCCTTCCTACAAAGATCAGGTTTAACGCGACCGGTTCCGGTTGGGTAATACTTAGAAAGTCATTACATCTGTATGCTACGCCTCTGGTTATACATCCCATAGGAATACCCGCAAAAAAGGTATTTACAGAGGAGGAGCTACTACCTTCGCTTTCGCACCAGCTGAGTGATATTAAAATAAATTTCCTGCTTTCCGATACCCTGATACTTGACTTTGACTACATAGGAAAAAAACAAGTGGCCTTGCGGCTAGACACTGCCGACCTTTCACTGGCAGATAACTACCGCATAGTTACACCGGTTTATATAGAGCCAGATACCATTACCCTTAGCGGCGCATTGGAAGAAATTAAAAAAACTCCGAATGTGTTGTACCTAAAACTTCAGCAAAAAAATCTTAAAGGCACCTTTAGCGACGATGTTTTGCTAGATGGGTTTAAGCCGCATGTTAGCAGCTCGGTTCAGAGCGTGCATGTTGGCTTCGGCGCTAAACATTTTATTACCTACACAAAAAGTTTTCCCATTTGCCTTATCAACTTCCCTGGCAATGCCAGCATACAACCCAAAGAAGAAGTTAAAATAGATTTTATAGTATCTGAAGATAATGAGGAAACTTTGAGTAACGAAGACTTAAAGGTATGTGTGGATTATGCCAAGCTCGACTCTGGCAACCGTACTGTTGTTCCTATAGTAGTAAATATTCCTTCTTACGTTAGAAGCTATACTACTACTCCGGGCGCTATTAAAGTATACTATGCAGAATAAACCCTTACAGGTAGGTATTACAGGCGGCATAGGCGCGGGAAAAAGCCTTGTGGCAAAAGTATTTTCTGTACTGGGCGTACCTGTTTACAATGCCGACGAGCGTGGTAAATGGATATTGGCCAACGACCCGGTAGTAGTAAACTACATAAAGGAAGAGTTTGGCAATGTGTCTTTTAAAGAGGGAAAACCAGATACCCGTTTTTTAGCCACACAGGTATTTAGCAATGTAGAAAAGCTTAGGAAATTAAACAGCGTCATCCATCCCAGAGTGGCGGCAGATTATGAACAATGGCTGAAGAAAAACTCAGCTTCGCCCTATACTATTAAGGAAGCTGCTATAATGTATGAATCTGGCTCGGACAAAGCGGTGGATAAAATGATAGTAGTATACGCCCCGCTTGCCTTGCGGATGAGGCGGGTGCTGAACAGGGACAGCCACCGCACAGAAACAGACGTGAATAACATTGTAAGCAAACAACTGCCCGACGAAGAAAAAATAAAACGGGCAGATTATGTAATTTACAACGACGAGCAGTCACTTATTATCCCGCAGTTGCTAGAACTTCATAAGGTGTTTTCTTCTACTCGCAGTATATAATAG
>FTLB01843351.1_pt1 | contig 11826 bp, 14 predicted proteins | sample 1658291 | NCBI WGS metagenome assembly FTLB01 (sample SAMEA3914812, study PRJEB12502) | metagenome | biome: forest; material: soil | place: Canada | collected 2011-07-07 | depth 0.1 m
TGCCGTAGAAGAAGTACATGACGGGGTACTCGTCCTGAGCCGGGAGTGTAATAGCATAGTTGTCGTCGAGGCGGAACTGCGGCAGGGTGGCGTCGGGAACACCAAGAGTGGGGTGGCGCGAGTGAGCGCTGAGCTCCTTTGCAGCCGGGTCGATGTACCGGATGAAGAGAGGGCGGAACCCAAGGTCCAGGATGGCGTCCTTGGTGCGGCCATACACGATGCAGAAAGTTGCGGCAGTCGCCTCGCCGTCGTCAGATCCATCATCGTAGGATTTGTGGTCATCGTCTGGGTCCTCTTCTTCGGCATGGTAGAGAGCGGGCGGTGCATCGAGACCTGCTATTTCTTGGATCTCCGCAGCGCTGGGCACACCGGGCCCAAGTCGCATCAGGTATCTGCCCTTGTGGGTTGTGGTAGCCTTGCACTCATGCCGGGCGGGCGGCAAGGCGCCGGAAGTACCCAGACTAATGCCATGCGCGTTTACGTCGCTGTCATCCGTGTTCAGCAGCGCGACGTTCTTTGTGAGCTCCTCGCAGGCCCCGAGAAGGTTGGGATCCATGGCCAAGGATGTGGTTGCTATCCTAGTGGAGAATTGTAAAGAATGAAGCTCGATCCGATGAGACTCTGCTACATGTTGGAAGGATAGAAGAATGGAAGAATGGACATGTCTAGGCGCCTGGGGGCTACTATCTCCGACGCCTTGCGAAGAGTCACATCTCTCCTCGAAAAACCACTATTCGCCCAAGGAACATCACGGAGGAACCTTCGAATGTGCCACAGCCGAGTTGAAGTTTAACATGCTTTGGAACTCGCACTCACTTCCGAACTATCACTATTGAAGGTTCAGCACACCTGCCAATCGACCATAGGTCCATAGCAATCGCTTCTTTCAAGGTGACGAGATATTACAAATGCCTACCACCGCACCCTTAAATGTCACTTCCTACCTCAAGACTCGACATCGACTTCCTTAACCTTCCAGCAACACCAAAGATACAATCAGCCAGATACATGCACGAGAAAGAAGAGAGAAGAGTGAATGGAGTGAATAGAGTGAAAAGGGAAAGAGGGCTTGGGGCGCTTGGCGTCGGGGTTTCGGAGTCGGTGTGATCACGAAGCATACAGTAGACATGCTATTGGTCGACAGCGCAACATACGACGCGGAAACCGGGAGAAGAGGAAGCAAAGAGTTGAAAGGTACGGAGTCGCGGTGGGAAAGGGGCGCCGATGTCCTTATCGCGAACCGTGTACGTTGTCGAGTCGAGAAGGGGTACGAATACAACGTCTGTCGCCTCGAGTGGATGACACTGATTGGCCAGAGTTGGGCCAAACCTCGAAAGCCACTGAGCAATCACAGTTCGGCAGTCCCGACCAGCGGCACCGTTTGTAAGCTCAGGTAAGATATGTTGCATTACAAAAGGACCTGAGCTAGTAGCTGCAGTTGACTGCGCTTAAGCTAACCCGATTAGGCGGCTATGATACTATCTTGATTCTGAACACCACGGCCGACGGAGGAATTATATGGAATTATATCACCAGCCAAATGAGTATTTAAGAAGGCCTTCCCAAGCTCCTCTCTCTCTCGATGTCTTTGCTGCAATCATACAAGAATCTTCCCATCTCTCAACTGCACCTCCATCGTCTCGGCAGCTCAACCCAGCCCAGCTCACCTCTCCGGCACTGAGTAACTACTTTACCTATCCTGTCTTACAAAATACCTATACTTTAATCAATTCGAAATGGCTCCCTCTGTTCTCGGCTTGGGAATTCCCGCAACCTCCCCCTTGACGCCAGAAGACCGACGTGAGGCGCTCAAGGCCGCCCTCGTGCACATGGAGACCGACATGAATGCGTCTGCCTATGATTGGGAGATGCTCTACTTCACGCCCGACATGGATGTTTCCGTCTTGGCCAAGAAGCTGCACGAGAAGAAATGGGACATTGTGATGGTCGGGAGTAAGTGCTTATCAACCCTATCATCATTACCTCCCTAGGTAGTTGCACGAATATGCAGTACCTTCTTAGTATTGTACACTTTCAGGACTACACGCTAATAAACACTCTCCTGCAAAGTGGGCCTCCGCCTTATACCCCCCCTTTTGCCGTTCTTCGAGAAGATTGTGAATATCGTACACGAGGAGCTGCCCACGGCCAAATTCGCGTTCAATGCGACGATCGAGGGGACCCGGGAAGCCTGCAATCGTGTTCTGCCGGAATCGGAAGCTTGAAGGGATTGCTTCCCTCCTTGTATCTGGCAGTCAGTCTCCGGCATAAGCCATGTGTCTTGTAGAACGTCCCCGGTCTGTACGGGCTTGAGCACCAGACCGAACCCGTTTTGAAAGTTGGCTGTTTCTGGGGAGGTATACGTGAGCGTGGGCTTTATTAACCAGACCGGACTGGACTGTACGTTGTAACATTGATGCCTGGGATCAGGCGGTTTGGAAAGGGGTGCATAAATGGGATATTAACTCTGGAGCTTGGCTTAATGGAATTTCATACATTGAATATTATAGACCACTGCAAACAACAGATCCGTCCCAAGTAGTCTCACAGTGTGCTCCTGGTATCTGAAGAAAATCGAAAGTTGTCGGGAAGAGTTGAAAGATGACCAATTCGGGGTAGAAGAGGTCTAAGTTCTGACCCGGATAGTGAGCAGCTACGCGGGTTCTAATAATATATGGTATAGCCACCTAGCTCTCGCCTTCCATCATCGGTGAGCACCAAGGTAAGCAAGTTTAGACAGGGAGTTAGAGAGAAGGTTTCCGATTTTGAATAGGTAGTGTCGAGAAAAATCATACCCAGCAACGTTGCAGCATGCATACCGTGACAACGGCGGGCCGAGGACGAGCCTGACTCGGCGACGGTGCTCATCCCGCACGGCTAGTTAAGAGAAATTCAGGCATAGAGTACACTTCTTGCTGTTGATCGACCAAGCGTCATGCGCAACCGCCACCCAGATCACTGCGGTGGCGTGTGTTCCCAGTCCAGATAGACAACATGATGTGGCTGTTTGCCTGGCGCGGTCACCACCTGCGTCGAGACCGATATATCGTATCCGCGAAGCGAGATGCGATCAGATCGTCTCGCACCCTCCATACCCCGCACTGCCTTGATCGCCAACGCCTCCCTTTCCGCGGCCCCAAAGGTGGTCACATTGAGCCCCTTCCAGATATTCGCGCTGACGATCCGCGCCGACAAGATCGCCGAGTCACGCTCTCTCGCTTTTTCGCCGCCCGCTTGGAGGACCAGGACAAAGTGCTCAAAGTCCGGGTTCGTATCGTAGTTCCCCGGGACGAACTCAACGTGCATGAAGCGGTCGTACGTCATCTCCAGCAGGAACTGGTTGGCGGCGAGATCCCAGTTGGCCTGGGGGTGCACGGTTCGGATGTGCCAGTACCGCTGCCCGGACTTCTCGAAGGCCTTCCAGCGCAGACGCACGGCGTACCGCTCCCATCGTACGAGTTGCTCGATCATGGGCGCCGGGAGGTTGTTGAGGATGCACACGGGTTCCAGGAAGGGCGCTCCGCAGAGGCTCCTCCGGAATGCGTGCTGCCGGTCCGGCGTCTCGCAGAGGCGGACAAACAGGCCAGGCCCAACTTTTTGGAGGAGGATGTATCTGATCGAATCGCCTGGCCCCCGGAAGGGCCGGTCTCGGTAATTGAGGAATAAGAGATACTGATGGCGGTAGCCGTGTACGGTGCTCTGGCAGTGAAGCCTCGCGCTCGGGAAGAAGATGCCTTGGTTGGTCAGAGAGAATTGCGTGCTGAGCAGATGACCGACGTGGCTGCCCGTAGAGCGGACCTCACTGTCCATCAGACTGAGGGTAAAGCAGGAAGGGCTGGAGGCCAATATGGGTGCGAAACCGGACGGCGTCGCCGGTGCGTCCCAAGCGAAGATGGAAAGATCATTGTATTTCCGAATAATCTCGTCCTGCAGCCGGAGGAAAGCTCTCTCGCCTTCGCCGTACAGCATGGGCATGTTGACATTCAAGATTCCGAGAAGACTATACGACATATCCTCGATCCGGGTGGTACAGCGCTTCGCGGCCCACGAAATCCGTGCGGCGATCGGAAAGTCATGGATGTTCTTCTTTGGAGGCACCGTAAGAACGGCCTCGGGGACGCCGGTGATTTCCGAAATCAGTCCGCTCAGTGTGCTCTTCATGCCGATTTCCTGCCATGCCCGGTCGAAGAACCGCAGATGTGGAGGCGCGAGCAGTTCTTGAAGGCACCAGCCGCGAGTAAACCACCGGCACTGCTCCAGCCTGGCTTGGAAGCTCTTCTCAGGAGACAAGTTGTCGGTCTCGACGGCTGCGAAATCACTCAGGTACGCATAGCAGACTTTTGACTGCTGGTACCAGCCAAACATGGAGTTGATGGCCTCCGTAAGCTCGGCGCTGCTCGTCTTATCGATGCAGCATGTGTCCACCCATGCGTACTGGTGCCCGTCCCGCTTTGCTTGGTCGCAAGCAGCGACGATTTTTCGGTACCCCGCCTTGCTGGTGATGCGATCCCAGTCGCTGTCCCGTCTGCTGCTGAATTCCTGGAAGGACACCTCGTCAACGTCCCATGTGTGCGATAGAATGGCGTAGGCGGGGGTATCATTCCCGTAAAACGATTCGAGCAACAGCGTCAGTGTATTGATGAGCCACATGGCGCCTCGACCCGGCGAACTCTTCGTTGCGCGAAACGTTGGAGTCTAGGTCGAGGCCCCGTAGATACCTGGCTTCATAACGGGAAAAAAACGAAGTCATCGCAGAGTTGCATACATCGGTACCTTAGGTACCAACTTGTATCGGCTCCAGCTATGGGTCACGTGATCTGATGCTTCAGAAGAGGCTCTCCTCTTGGCTAAAGCTTGCGAGAGCACATCAGGTGCTGTCTACACCTGTGACCTTCTCTAAATCCTGCTGTACAATAGCCAGAGCATATGCCGCGTTCAGAATCTAGGGCACAGTCGCAGGTGACTTCCTGGTCCTTCTTGCCTAGGAGAAAACGATCTACTGTGGCTCTAGTTATAGACAAAGCTACTGGCACAGCACTCATGTCCCGGAGATATCATTCCATTCCATTATACGTCGTAAAACTTGAGTCATACTTGCGTGTTCTGTGATAAAAATACAATACCTGTCTCCCAAGGTGGTAGATATCGAAATGTAGGGGAGTGACTACACACAGATCTATTCACCAAACTCGAATTTCTCCTCATCCGCCATTCCCATGGCCTGACACCAGGACAAGAACTTAGACGTAGCAACCAGTCTTGTCCCGCCGCCGCTGTGGTGGTCGTCGTTTCGGCCGGTGCCATCATCATCCCCCTCTTCAGAGCCATGAAGCCACATGTCCGACGTGGCAAGAATAGATTCCGTAAACATCAATTTTTGCTTCATGTAAAAGGCCGAGTACAGGTCTATGCGCGCAATCTGGTGGTATCGCGTCCTCATATGCCTTGCGTGGGCCACGGCTTCCTCCTCTTCCGCAATGCGGACGGCAGGCGGCGACAAGGCGCCTAGGAATCGACAGAGCGTGGATTGCATGATCAATCCCGTACACAATGCCTCGCTCCTCAAATCGGCTCGCGATGAGGGAACCCCGTTCGGTACCTGGGACGTAAGTTCAAGGATGTCGAAGCCGCGTCGCCAGGCAGCTAGGTCGGCCTTGATGTCACGGCATCGAGATTCCAGTGAGTCGATGTCAGCGTCCAGGACAGACATCCTGTTCTCTAGAGCGTGGAGAATGTCCGCGAATACACGGGGAATTCTAGCTCCTATATAGGACAGCTGGTAGTACGCCCTGCATCGTGGTGAGAAATCTCTCTCCGAGACGATCACGGAGCGGATGACTTCTTGCCACGCGGGTTCTTCAAAGAAGCAGGGCTGGCGGAGACGCATGCATTCGCTTAGCTGTGAGGACAGTTTAGTAGAGTTTCCGATATCGATATCGGCGGAATGGTATCTCATAGGAAATCGAGGGCCGAGAGCTGGAGTAGGGCTGGGAGTGAACTAACAATCGGGGCGACCATGGAGACTACCAGAGTCTTCTCGAATTCGGTGGTGAACCTGTCTGGCCCCATGGCGCCAATGAAACGATATGCGCCCCATACATGGTTTTCCCATGCTAAAGGCCGTGATGGGTAACTTATAACCTACAAGGTTGCTGATAAGTTGTGTGCGGTGTACATGATACGCAACGTTCTGGTGAGAATCTAGACATACCTCACAAATACTAAGGATCTCAATAGCACAGAGCACATCCGAATTGGCCCATGCTTTATCGTCGTTGACAGCAGCTTGTAGGCTCTGGAGCGCTTTCCCATAGAGGCGGAACTCGTCAGGGGCACTGCCTTGTTCGGGAGATACCAGGAAATGCTTCGCCTTGATTGCCAAGTAGCGGAGGGCGTGGTCGAGACACGAAGTCGCACCATATCGAGCCGGTAGGTGCGCCATGTAGCTGTCCCTACGGCGGGCGATCAATTTCTTCAGAATCGCGGGGTTTTGAGAGAGGAGCGGCCCGGCTCTCTGGCCGGCAGAGATGCATGTGAGCTCGTCCAAGTCAAGCACGTTAAGACCGACATCGGTTACGAGCAGCTCAAACCCACTGATAGGCATTGAACGCGAGGGGACAAACAAACGGCCAAGCTCGGAGGGGCTAAACGAAGGAAACGAAGGATCTCCTGTCGTGCCAGGGGCGGCCCGGAACTGCTGCAGCGCTCGAGCATCTCGCGCCAGCTGGGTGCTGCCCTCGCAGCGGATGACTTCATACTGCCGCTGGTTTTGTTTGTTCCACACACCGGATTTCTTGCGCTTGGATGCGACCTCCTTCATGGCCTGGGCCCGGATGAGCTTGCGTGTCTTTGTGTCATACTCAGGCTTGCCGTTGCTCGTGTTGATCCACTGAAATTCGGTCGCCATGCTTCCATCCCACTCGCTAGTCGCCCGCGGGACTAGGCGTATGCTACGAACAGGGAAATGCGAGGAATGAACCTCTCGAGAGGCTCAAGATGTGCAATGGGATCATCATCTTGGTTCTCTCGGGTATCGGCATAATAAGTGGACAACAAACGCCCTTCCAGCAAATCATACAACAGCAAGCAAGCCAGGGTTCCGGCAGCTTAATGAGGTTAAGCGCTGACGCATGCCCTGAATTGGCTACATACATGGGCGTTACGGAATAAGAGGCGGCCTAAAAGGGTGTTGCTTGGTAGTTCACTCGTGTAAGTGAATGGCAGAGTTTTAGCAGCAGATGTGTATAAAAGGAGGATGGAAACTCCTGCTCAGGACACTGATATTCGTCTCGGTTTTTGTTTATCTGACTATTCTTCTTTGTGTGATTCCGTCGCTTTATCACCACCGTACCTGTTGGTCCCCCCGACATCCTCACCATAAAGTTTTGACAAAACACATTCGTATGTAACCATATATGTTCATCCCTTTCGCTTGCCTGATAAATTGCAGCAGGCCGTTTCTCTCTTGCGACCAAGCTATGTCGGTCACCATGAAAGCCCTGGTATTGCATGGAGCCAATGACCTACGGCTTGACCATGTCTCCAAGCCGACGGCAAATCCAGGCTCCGTGGTAGTCCGGGTCCAAGCAGCTCCCTTGTGGGATTATCTAGTACGATAATTACTTCACGAACTACGTGGCGAACATGAATGGGGTCCTCGGGCTAACCACACGCACAGCCCGAGATTATTGATGGTACTCGCCAGTACCCGCTGGATTGTCCCCTCATATTTGGAACTTGCTGCATCGGTCGTGTCGAGGAGGCTGGGCCAGATGTTGGGTCGTTGCAGCCAGGAACACTCGTATTCTGTGATTACATCGTGCGCTTGCGCGACTCGCCCGAAGAGCGTGTCATTCTTGGTATGCACCATGGCCTTGCACCACATGAATTGTTGCTAATTGAAGTTTGAAACCGATAAAGGCTACTTTGGCGGGCAGACAGAGCAAGAGCTCAAAGTCTCTTCTGCTTACTGGAAAAACGGCTGCTTTGCCGAGTATGCGCGGTTCCCGGCCGAGAATGTCCATCCGGTCGACGAGCTATCGCTCCAGATGCACGATATCGAACACAACCAGCTGTGTGAGCTAGCAAGCCTCATCCCGGCCATGGGCGCTGCCAATGCCATTGGCATCTCCGCGGGCGAGACAGTTTTGGTGCTGCCTGCGACGGGTTTCTTTAGCTCCAGTGCTATCGTCGTGGCGTTGGCCCTCGGTGCCAGGGTTGTCGTCGGAGGCAGGAGCAAGGAGAAGCTTGATGCCCTTATTCAGTACTTTGGGAAAGAAGGAAGACGTCTGACGCCTGTGGTGCTGACTGGTGATGTGCTGGCCGACGCTGCGGCACTGCGCGCTGCCACTCCGGGCGGAAAGGGGGCGGATGCGTACATTGACTACTCACCCCCGATGGCTTCTCAGACTACACACATCCAAGCTGGGCTTTTGGCTCTCAAACGCTACGGGAGGTACGTATATGCTCCTTTATGACACGAGTGGCGATCTACCCGAGACTGACGGCTACGTACCCGGCTCTTACTAGGTGTTGTTTGGCTGGGGTTATCATGGACAATGTTGCGCTACCTTACGCCTTGATAATGAGCCACTGCCTCACGATCAGAGGTCAGTTTGCCCAGAACCGGGCGGACGTGGCGAGAGCAATCAATCTTATTGAGACAGGAAGCATGAGATTGAAAAAGACTATCACGGAAGAGTTTCAGCTGCAAGACCATGAAATAGCCTTGAGGGCTGTAAAGCAGGCTGGCGGCTGGGCGAGGATGGTTCTCTTTCGACTCGATTAGTTTCTGCTTATACTAGTCCTGGGTCAAGGTAAATAAATATGTTAAAAGTTATACAACACGTCAACATATTATCTTGACGCCGTATGGTGCCAGCTTCAGTCGGCTTGGATGATCCAAGATGGGCCGTAGCCCATTAGCTTTTGCTTTCTTTGTTTAAACCGGTCTGCTCTTGATCCTAGGGAGAAAAATGGATGTGAAGTAAGAATATAAGTAGTTAGCGTGCTTAGCTACTATTCTTCTCGGTCGAGTTGAGCAGGGCAGTTACTACATAGGTATAGGATTTCCGTGTTGCTTTGGTTGTCTACCTAACTAGATAGTACCTGGGGCACCCACTGTATATACTGTGCATAGGGATCGTATATGGTGGAGATACAGCGATTGAGGGCCTTAAATTTCGCCAAGTCCAGGTACCATCGACAATAACTATATGCTGTGAGTGGGGGTGTCTTTGGTTGGCCAGAACTACAGTGGGTCAGGCGCATGGGCCAGGTCAACTGTTTTCGAATGCTCCACGGAATGAATCCTGAATTGCGGTTCCGAATTTCAAGACACAAACCGTGTAGGCTCTACCTCCTCGTAGTGTTTCGCCCAGGCAGGTACGATGTCTGGTGATCTGATAAAAAACATCACCGGATGGTACATGCACGCTTCAACTAGATGAAAGGCGATCTTCCCAAGTCCCCATCGCCCCTCTTCTGCAAGCTCCTCTTCTCTCCCCGTTGATTATCACTTCTCTGCCATCAGAGTGTCAAAGAAGGCAGGAGGTAAAAGGGTTACACGCGCTACACTATCGGCGACATACCGAGACGTGCTCGGCCTGAAATCGGACGCACTCATCATGGCCATCCAAGTCTACGCGGAACTTCTGTCGAATATTCGACAGATCTCCGTGGCTGTGACGCTGCCGTCTCCCGCAGACGCGTCAACACAGGCCACCATCGCCGCGGACTGCCTTCGAGTGAAGCACAACGATGAGGTCTGCACTCTCACCCTGCCGGGGATGACTTCCTTCGGCATGGGCCGCCTGCCCATCCCGAGCCAAACGACGACCACCTTGTCGTGGCGCCTACCGCTGGCTCGTTCCGGCAGCAGAGACAGAGGCGGACGAGAAGCACCTTGGTCGGCAACAGACCTCCAGGCAGGAGAGGAGATCCGATGCAGGAATTGTAGCGCGACTCTCATCCCTCGGGGTGCCGTACAGGTCTGGAAAGACCTCCCCAGCGAGAACTGGGCTGAGATGATGGAGTTCTGGCACTGCCACAAGCCAGATCACGAGCATCACCACCATGGAGCAGCCAACGGACAGGCGGACGAGGTGAGCCTCGCGGCTCGAGGGTATGGTGCTAACTCGGCTATCCAGCCGCAGGATGGGGTTGGCTTGGTAGACTTGACAGCATTTCTTCTGCTAGAGAAGAATTGCGCGAATCTCACGGTACGCTCTTCCCTCGATTTTTTTTTCCCTCCGCTGGGTTGATCCTCTCAACTAGCTGGGCATATAGAAGGTGGCCAAGCCGGATTCTATCCTTCCGTGGCATGGTCACCGATACAAATGCCCTAGATCAAAACAAATGTCCTCGCCTGATGGCGACAGAGAGGAACCTTGCCTTCCAGGTGATGGTATACTCCTGTCATTGGACAACCTCTATCAAAGCACTTGGCCACCCGAAGTTGTGGGTGTACGAGGATAGCGAAGAGGCACAAATGCGCGCGGATCTTCACGGCCCGGATGAACCATGAATAATAGCTGACGTAGCTATCACTTTAGTATGGCCAGTCGACGGCGCCTGAGACCCAGTCAGCAGGTCTTGCAGACACAGTTGGTTCCGCGGAAAGTGCCCCGTTGCGCAATCTCCCCGTCTCCTGCGCCGTTTGTGCTGCGTCTCTTGGTTACCACAATACCGAGGCCAAAGGAGTCACCCTCTTCAAGTGGAAGGTGTCCATATCCGGCGACCAGCAGCCAGACGTGTTTGAGTGCCTTGGCTTGACACTGCTGACGATGATGGCGCGGACGGGTTCGTCGAAGGCACTTGTTATTCCAACCCCGGAGCCGGACCGCGATCCAACAGCCCAGGCGGGAGACAAGGCCTTGCACACGTGGATTCTGAATGGCGACATACAATACTCGTCGAGTGGCGCGGTCGCACAGGTGATTCCAGCCGTTAAGCTGCTGTATCGTGTCATCGATCGAGCCGAAGCGGACAAACTGTCCGAGTCATTCGTGGACGGCGCTCCGGATATCAGCCTTCCGGTATCTGAGATCTCGGCCATCGAGGCTGGACTGAACCAGTCTAATTCGCTACTACCATCCAATGAGAGGAGCTTCAAGGGATGGACCGTCGGGCTGTTAACTAAGTGGAGGGATACAGTATGATCCGCGAGGACGGCATACCTTGCATGCTCACGCTTACAGTCGCGTGATTGACTTTGGCTAACTTTGCGGCACCGTCGTCCGCCAGGTTCTCTCTGCTTAGGGCAATAGTAAAAGTTGGGGCTGTGTCCGAAGGAATCACCGCAAACAGCTGAGATAGCTTGAGCGGCACCCAAGACGCTGCGGTTCATTATTTGGCGAAGCTTGGCAGCCTTTTTGGTCGTGACGACCGATACTGCTGCATGGAATCCATTCCCAAACCAGATAGGAACCTTAAATACCTCTTCTAAACTAGCCAAGTCTCAAGAAATCTGCAGATCTTGCAGACAAGATTCCCTCGACGCTGGGGAAGGCTCCTGTAAGGATATACCTTGCCCAGACGGATATATAGGTGTATAGCTGAACCTGCCATATTTGGTAGATGAGAAAAACCCTCGTGAACCCCCCAATGCCTATATTCCCTGGCCATATCATACATCCGGTCAGACATATGTCTTACACTTGTTTAACCCTTTCTTGCCGCGCTCACTCGTTTGCTGACTCTTCTCTTTGCTGTGTTGAGACCATCAACCTGGTCTTCCGCATCCTCGCTCTTTTCTACCTTCTCCACCTTCAGTGGTATTTCTATCTCTGCTATCTTTCGCTTCCTCGTTCGCGACCGCGAGCCACT
>FTLB01025241.1_pt1 | contig 11822 bp, 9 predicted proteins | sample 1658291 | NCBI WGS metagenome assembly FTLB01 (sample SAMEA3914812, study PRJEB12502) | metagenome | biome: forest; material: soil | place: Canada | collected 2011-07-07 | depth 0.1 m
GGAGTGGAGATGGGAAATCACTGCTCGTCTCAGGTCGGCCAGGCTTGGTCGAAGCTCAGAAAACCATCGCCAAGGAGGGCGATCAAGGCTTCGATGGCAGCAACTGACATGGAGAGCTCAGGATCAGACGTGAGAAGGTCTTTGTATGTTTGTACGATACTAAGAAGACACGATGCGTGTTAGCAGAATGCACTGCTGGGGCTCGGAGGCTATTGATTTGGAGAGGGGCAGTCGTACTCGAATGAATCAGTGCCATTTGTCCTCGGCCGGAGGGGGAGGGACGACTCCAACGACGTCGAATCGCCCGTAGCCATTTTGGATGTGATCAGTTGGAGTTCTCGGTATGGAATTCCAGCCGGCGGAAGGCCTTGCGTGAGGAATATAGATTCTCTGAGTGGTAAATATAAGTGGGATGAAGATCGAGCTCTCTCGATGGTGGGGTCAAATATATGACGACCGAAGCCTTGACGAAGTCGTCGAGTTGACGGAGATAGGTAATGGAGAAAGCTCAAATGACTGCTGTCATAAAGTGATCAATAACCTTTTCTCTTGTCCAGTCTCTGGCTGTCTTGTTGCGTGTGGGTCAGCCCCGAAAGATATGTACATAACATTGGGATTAGATTCAGAAATATCTCCAGTAGCTGGCGTTGGTGGTGACTCAATTTCGGCGCATCTTTTGGAACTGCCGGTCTACTGACCGCCTTCCTTTTACGAGCTGTGAGATGCAAGGATTCCAAAACTCCCACCCCGCTTTGCAGGATTTCAGAGCCGAGGAGGGGCATCCGAGGGGTTCAGTCAGCGCTGCAAATCAGCGGAGCCGACCTCTAGCACGGGGTAGCTTTGCCGGCAGCTCAACGGCCAGCTTTAGAATAGCTCTCTGCCTAATCAGGGGTTCTAGGCTGGTTCATGTGTCAGATGCCAGCAGCTTGACATTGCGTCCTCTCTCTCCTTTCGCCTCCTTCGACTGGCACGATCCGATTGTATGAGCGAGCGAACGAGCGAGTGTCCAACCGAAAGAAGCAAAAGCAACTTACTTGATCACTGACGAAGAAGAGCGCGCGCGCCCAGCATCGAAACCCATGGAGTCCATCGATCCAGCTACCGGCCGCCCACTGCCGGCCGACGCCTTGCAGCGGGTGCTCTTCATTGCCAACACGGTGCATGTCTACAACATCCCGCCTCAGACCTCGGCAAGAGGGCACATGGCGGGAACATGGACCGAAGACCCAAAGCGTCACATCTTCACGAGTCGCATCCGCCTCCTCGAGACCGCCATCCCACAACCGGGCGGCGCTCCGGACCAAGTCAAGGCCGATATTGTCCTCGAAGACTCCTCCACCGGCCAGCTGTTTGCCGCAGCCCCTTATATCACCCCTGCCGTCGTTGAGCCGGCCGTCGACAGCAGCCGTTTCTTTGCCCTGCGGGTCCAGGACGGCGCCGGGCGGAAAGCCACCCTGGGCATCGGGTTCGAGGAGAGAAGCGAAGCTTTCGACTTCAGCGTGTCGCTGCAGGATGCTAGGAAGTCCTTGGGACTGGAGGGTTCGAGCTCGGGCCCGCCTGGCAAGGCCAATGCTGAAGCCGCGAAGCCGGAGGAGAAGAAAGACTACAGCTTGAAGGACGGCGAGACCATCACGGTGAACCTCAGCGGTACAAAGTTCGGCCGGAGAGCTCGGCCTCAAGAGAGGTCCACGCCGCTTCAAGAGACGTCAAATCTATCAGCCTTTTCGATACCCCCGCCTCCCGGTGTCTCTTCGTCATCCGGCGGCGCCTTTCTCCCGCCTCCCCCCAGTGCACAAGAAATCAAGAGGAAACGGCTGTCAGCGCAAAACTTGGGGTTCGATGATGGCCAATTCGGCGAATTTGCTTGATCGGGCTGGCTTTGCTGTATCTACTGCGCAACCCAATGCAAGACAAGGTACTTGTGCTGGGAACAAGGGGAGAGGAGGTAATCCGCGAAATTATACAAGCAACAAGGAAAACGCTATGGTACCGGCAATGTCCATTTCTCATGTCCTTAAATACCCATGCTGCTAGAGCTAGGCACCAAAGCTCACATACTCAGTCACGTACTTTTATTACTCCTTTCAATATGCTAGAGTCCAAGCGTGCCTAATCAAGTTTGATCTCCCGGAGTCCATCCTTTCAAGTTCCTAGTTCCCCCGTTTGTGCAAAGCCAAACTTGCGTCGGTGGTGGTTGGCTTGTGAACTGCCGAACCTGGTTGTAGTGATATTAACTAGAAAGCCAGTAAACTCGTACACTTTGGTTCTCCTAGCAGAGTCTGCAATTTTGCTCAGCAGACGCTGTGTGACCTGGGCCTAGGACTTCTGCGCGGTTCTTTTGCGCTGGGCTTACTGGGCTTTGCGTCATTTTCGACTTCCGCTGCCGTTGCACCACCATCGTCTCCCTGTTGGGACCAGAATATCGGCTGAGAGCGCTCGCTCCCGGGAACAAAGGTCGGCGACAGCGGGCTTAGCACAGAAGGCACGGTGTTGGCCACCGAACTCCGTGCCCCGGGGGACTCCGGCATGGCCAAACAGTGCGGCATCGAAAATTGTCTACTCGCCAGGGCTTGTAGGGTAGATCGCCAACTCTGCACTTGCCTCAAGCGGTCGCGCGTCCGGATTTCCATGTATAGCTCGTCCAGCCGAGCGAGCGCCAGCCGCTCTTGGTTTGAGCTCTCGATCATCTTGGCTCCGAGCAGCTTGAGCTCCTTGCGGATCTTGCGACCCTCTCGTACCGTGGGAGCATACGGGAGGCGATCTTCCAGGGCTGCGTACGAGATCAAGAGCCTCATTGCGCGCTCGTCCTGGCGGAGCAAGCTGTCCACGAGATACGAGCGCTCGGACTGGAGATCTTCGACGGAATGGAGAGTGGTGCCATGGGACCAAGCTTGGAGATTGTGGAGAGCCTCAGCATCGGTGGGCGATTTGAAGAAGCCAGGCATGCCATGAGAGGCACCTTGCCAGTTCCTCTTTCCACAAGATGCCGATGACTTCGAAGACTCTGAGCAGAAAGATGGGCGGGATGGGCAGAGTGGGTGCTGGCGATTGGGATCTCCGTCCAGCTGACTGAGTTTCGTCGAAACTCGGATCTGAGGCTTAGCAGCGAGAGCATCCTTTGTGGGAGCTGAGCCTATCGCTTGGCAATGTAGAATCGTGGGGGATGGTTCATTGCCCGGAGAAGCCTCCACGGATTTAATACCGTTCATATGTTTCCTGTTATCGTCCATCGTAGGCCTATGGAGTGTCCAGTTGGATGGTGGCTGTAGAAGATCTTGTGTTTCGAGGTGCAGGCGGAAGAGACAATTTAAGTGGTTTGAAGCCACATGGGCTCTCCAAGCCTAAGCCGCCGAGCAGTGCCTGTTTTTTTTTCATGTATTCCAGAAGCAAGACACACGGTCCCTTATAGACAAAGAGTGTGCGGTTGAGATAGGCACGTGGTGGGTGTTGGCCAGCATAGCAGCTTTTGTTCGAGAGGGAATTCCATGATCGATTAAGTCCCTCGCCTCTGCTGCCACAAAGATGCCGCCAGGGGGCCAATGGTATGAAGCCAGGGCATAATAGTAGCCATGCTCAGTTGTTGGTGCATATACGGATGAGAACGCACGGCGGGCTTCGTAGCCTTTCTTCCCCGTCAAGGGATGCAGGGAGAGCATCTTAGAGAAAGGGAGCCTAGCGTCGCGTACCAAGATTCAGATCACTGGCGCATCTTACGAGGAAGCATACAACCAAGAGCGGCGCTGGCTTCCCCTTCTCTCTTGCTCTCTTTGTTCGATACGCCCAGTCTCCTTGCTCCGCTTTTTGAGTTGGCAAGCTGCCTGGACCCATACCTACCCTACCTAGGTACCATGTGTACCTAAACTTATTTTCCAGTGCTTCATTTAGTTGGCATTCTGGCAGCTTAGCGACAGTGCTTTAGGATTAACCATTATGCAGTGGCACAAGTTTAGATCACTGAAGCTGCAATTCATACACATTCCGTGCCTTGACTCGTGTAGAGAGTCCAGTGAGGTAGATATAAGGTAGGCACTAACAGACTGAGAACCGAGAATGCAATGTAACCTGTATGAGGTGGTAGAGCTAAACACTCCTCGATTCATCGTCAGTGCCAATCATGATGGTGCGGTACTTGGCTGCGGATAGCAGCTACCAGCGGCAAATGCAATTGAGCAGCCAACTTTCCCGCCTTGCGCCCTTCATCGGGAAGCCTCCCTTGTTTTCTGTCACGGTCATGAAACCTACACCGGCTCGTGCTTCGTATTCATATGTTGAACCCGCCGTGCTTCGGGGGGTCGCTGAATCTCCATAGACCCGCGTTTTCCGCGGCCTGCCGTACGACCGAGACTTCCTCCATGGAGACCGCGCGGTTGATTTCATTATATCGTCTCTCGTTCATCTCCTCTTGACCCCCATCTGCAACCGCACCTGCTCCCTGGTTGGTCTTCCTCTTTGGTTTGCCCACGTACGCATCAGGATGGTATTGTTCCATGATGTTGACAAAGCAGTCTTTGGACACTTCATCGGCCAGGAAGCGCATGATCTGTGCTCCCTCGTCTTCGTACCCAGGCATTACCAAGTGCCTCACTAGCAGGCCCTTCTTTGCAATTCCATCTCCCGTGAAGCATAGGTCTCCCACCTGGGCGTGCATGGCCTTGATGCTCTCTCGAGCTGTCGCCGCATAGTCATCCGCTTTCAGCAGTCGTTTGGATGTGGCTGGCTCCCAGACCTTGAAGTCGGGCAGGTATATATCCACCAGGCCATCCATTAATTCTAAGGATTCTAACGAGTCGAATGCAGATGTGTTATAGATGATAGGGAGGGTCAAGCCCTGATCACGGGCATGCAAGATACTGAGCGCAACTTGTGGCACCACGCTGAGTAGCATAGCAACGTATGTTAAACAAGGGACTTTAGTAGGAAATTCAGAAATATACCGGGGCACTCAACTGTTCAGGGGTAATGAGATTGATATTGTGGACAGCCCCAACCTCTTGCAGTTTCAAGAACCAGTCGCCCAGCTCCTCAGGGTTTAGATCCATGCCCTTGCGACTGTGTGCGATGTCGTGATTTTGACAGAATACGCAGCGTAGGTTGCACATGCTGAGCTCAGGACGGCACCGGTTAGCCTTCAGGTGAGAAAGAGGCAGAGAAGAGTATAATGATATACGATCTTCCCTCACGTCGAATAGCGCAACGCCTAGATGAACTAAGGAATGAGTTGCTCACCTGAAAAAAACCGAACCGCTGCCATTGTGCCCTTGAATACACGGCTCTGCATCTATGGTTCAGCATGGAGCCGTAGCAGCTGGTCTGCCTCTGATTGAGGAGCAAGGTACAGCACCTTCGCCGAAATGGGGCGCAATCACATTTACTTTAGCCGTGTCGCCAATGAGGCACATGCCCGTCGTCTCATATCGATTCACTCCGCAGAGCCGCGGGCACAGGTTGCAGTTCCGAAGGTGCGCATATGCAGCTGACCTTTTCTTAGACGATTCGACCGAACTCAGTGCCATGTATCGAGGACTATAGTCGTCGAGTAGGAAGGGCGGAGCGAGATGAAGCGGCCGCGTTTGACATCCCGGTTCAAGGGCTTTGAAACTCGGACGACTGACCCAAGATGGGAGGGCAGCGCGCCGGGGAGCAACTCGGGAGAGGAAGTGCATCATAAATCATTGTAATTCAAATCCCAGCTTCGGCTTCGGAGGGCTATTTTCTTCTCCCTTTTTTTCGCATCGATGATGGAGATAGCTTCGCAACTGCCTCGTCGGTATTGAATTGATGTTTGGCTGTCACTGACTGTGATTGAATGAAGGGTGAAGTTGGAGCTTAACCCAACCAGCGACAGTCTCTTGACCCACCACGTAATGGCGGCCGCAAGGTACTTACGTACCTAAGGTAGTTACAGTAGCTTGAGCGTAAACCGCTATAAGTGTCCATTCTAACTACAGTCAGGCCGGCCCCTCTCTAAGCAGCATACTGTCCCAGGACCAAAAAGGGGGCCTGTAGATATATCTTTGCATGCAGGATTCGGGATATCATACTACCGAAGAGGCCTGATTGCAGACGTGCCGGCTACCGGGTCCGACTGCGGTACGGGCGCATAGCACGGACAATCGGCCCTGACTCGCCTGATACCGAGATGCCACCGGGCGCGACAGGGATCAAGTTGGTCCATCCAAGCCATCTTCCCACATTAGGAAACTTCCAACGCCAGAGTGCTTGGTCCACGTCCACTTATCTATCGGCGTCTATGATGTATTGAACATGACGAGGTGGGCCGGGGGGGCGAGGATGGATCCCACGATAGCCAACTTGAGCCCCTCCTTGAGAAGCTCCCCCTCTGGCATGAAAGCTAATAAGGTAGTTAGCTGTCCCCAGGCGCGAAAAAAAAAAAGGGGAATCTCTTGATCATCATGTTTCGCACATTCTCGCAACTGGGTAGATCTCTCTCAGCATCCTTCTCGACAGCAGCAAAGATGGCCCCCAAGGTTAACTCCCTCAAGCTGGCCTCCGGCTATGTAAGTTGATAAGCGGCTAGAGCAAGAATAAAAAGCATTCTACATTCTCTGAGGCTAACAGTTTTTTTTTTCCCTCCCCTCACAGAACATGCCCCTCGTGGGTTACGGTATCTGGAAGGTGCCTGCTGAAAACGCCGCCGAGTCGGTCTACAATGCCATCAAGCTCGGCTATCGACACATTGACGGCGCTTACGACTATATGAACAGCACCGAGGCTGGACAGGGTGTCAAGCGCGCCATCGACGATGGTCTGATCAAGCGCGAGGACATCTTCATCACCTCTAAGCTGTGGAACAACTACCACGCTCACGAGCACGCCATCGCCGCGGCGCACCGCGAGAACGAGGCCTGGGGCCTCGGCTACCTGGACCTGTACCTCATCCACTTCCCCATTGCCCAGAAGTACATCGATCCCTCCGTGATCAAGTACCCTTGCTTCTGGGAGGATGCTGCCAGGACCAAGGTCGGCACCCTCGCCAAGGTGCCCATGATCGAGACATGGAAGGCCCTCGAGACCCTCGTGCAGACCGATTCGAACCCCCAGGGCATCCTCAAGAGCATCGGCGTTGCGAACTGCAACGCGCAGCTGCTGACCGAGCTCCAAGCCCAGGCCAAGGTCCCCCTCAGCGTCCTCCAGATCGAGCTGCACCCGTACCTCGTGCAGCCGCAGCTGGTCCAGATGGCCCAGGAAAACGGCATCGCCGTGACCGCCTACAGCTCCTTCGGCCCCCAGAGCTTCCTCGAGCTGGGCAACGCCCGCGCGACCAACGTGGAGCCTCTGCTCACCCACCCCGTCATCACCAAGATCGCCGAGAAGCACGGAAAGACCCCCGCCCAGGTGCTGCTCCGGTGGGCTACCCAGCGCGACATCATCGTCATCCCCAAGAGCAACAGCACCGAGCGCCTAGCCCAGAACCTCGACAGCGTCGGCTTCGACCTGACCAAGGAGGAGCTGGCGGCCATCTCGGCCCTGGACAAGGGACTCCGATTCGTACGTTCTTAACCTATTTCCCTCTCTCTCCGTCTGGCCCTATGTGTACGTGAGTGCATCTCTCTTAGCTCTGTACTGACTGTGACGACCCAACAGAATGACCCCAGCACCTTCGACCCCCCAATCCGCATCTTTGACTAGATTGGTAGCACATACGATAAGGAAATTGGGAAAATTCAAAAAGAGAGAAAAGAAAAAGAAAGGTTGAGATGTATATCCTCCAACCTAAAGAAAGAATCCCAGACGATAGAGAACATTAGCTGCGTTGTAGCAAGCGGGAGCAACAATGTGGCTTGAAATAATACAGCTGGGTTGAACACGATTCAAAATGAAACCCGGATATTTATTTCGGATTCTGTATAGAGAAGAGACACAAGATACCCGCAAGTAAAGATATGTCGTGCAAGCTCGTAATTCAAGCTATGAGATCATGTGGACTGCCATAGTACAAAAGGAACTATTGCGGGAGCTCACCGTTGCATGTGACTGTTTCTTGTTCTTTACCTGCCCTAGGCGAGATGTATACGACTGAGTGATAAGACTTTTCAGTTTGAGAATCTAATCTACTGCCCAAGACGGAGGCCACATCCAAGAATGCAAACGCCCATATATACTGGTAAAAACAGGCAGCTATGAGATGAGTTCCCCAGCCTCTAACTTTTTTTATTTCTTGGCTCACTGTCTCCTCCTCTTGCCGCCGCCGCCGCCACCCTCAGCCATGGGCTTCCTCTTCCTCCCTTCTCGCTCCCAGTATGCCTTGCTTTCCTTCTTGTCTCTCGACTCGAGCCTCTCTTGGAAATCCGCTACCTTCTTCCTGTGCTCAGCCCGCTTCTCCTCCTTCTTCGCCCTGCGCTTCTCGGCGACGTCCTTGCGGATTGTCGTGAGCTTCTGCATGAGGTCCCGCGCCTTCCTCTCCTCGCCTTTAAGCACCACGGCGCGCTTCTGCATGTACGTGCCCTTGCGCTGGGGCTTGGTCTTCACGATCTGCGACTTGAAGGGGAGCGAGGCAGCCAGCGCACGTGGGACCTTAAGGGGGTTGAAGTGTCGCTCGACCCTCTCGATCTTGCGGTAATTGCTGTTCTTGTTCAAGGGAGTGGCCATGCCCTGGTCGCGTCGTATCTGGCCCGTTAGCCGCATGCCCTGCCATCCTACCAGGTTGGTAACGGGGTTATAGAAGCGGTGTGGCTTGACTGGGTACCAGGCGCGCAGGAAGACGATGTCGCTGAGCAGGATCTTGTCCTATTGGCGTGTTAGAGAAAGCCGATATCTTCAACAAACGGAAGCGAAGCGAGACAAGGAATAAGACTTATTGCAAACGTACCTCAAAGGTGGCGCGGAAATGGCCATCTGGCTTAGACAAGGCTCGCTTAATCTGACCCCGGATACCGGAGACTGTCTTGATGGAAGCCCCCTCGAACTTGGCCACTTCCAGACCCGAGTTAAACATGTCCTTGATGAAAGCCGTGTTCTTGAAGATTTTGTAAGGAGCGCCCGTCAACTTGAGCTTCTTTACAATCTCGGTCGACTCGTCAACGCCTAGGATCGTCCCGGTTGCCGCGATGCGGAACCCTGGGTTGGACGAGTCCAGGCTCTGAAAACAGGCAAAGCCCGTTTGGGGGGCGATAAGAGGGCCGAAGAATGTCGCCTGGCAATGCATGTGCTGTGCGAGGAACATCCGTGGTCAGTGGCCGGCTTGCGGTAGGCAGTCAAAAATGGGGCAACTCACCTCGGGTGTGTACTTGAGCATCCTTTGTCGGACTCGACTGTCGGACAAGGAGAAGATAGGAAGCGATTGGAACCGTCTCCAACCCAAAGACCAAATCAGGGGATCCCCGTTCTTCAGGATCTTCTTATGCCATCTGTGCTTCTTGATTCGTGCCTGGACGAATCCGAATCTGTCCTCCGTCGGCGACAGTCCACCGACGACGATAGGCATACGCGGCGAGAACCGCTGGACAAACTCGCAAGGGACACCGTCGATGACCATACGGCAGTAGCTCCCAGCTCGGAAGCCTTCCAGCGCAAGAGCCTGGCGTGGGTCGAGCTGATCGTACTCGGACCGGTTCACGTCTAGCTGCTTCTGAATCAAAGCCTTCTGCGCGTCGTACCACTCGTCCTCTGCGAACTCTTCGTTGCCGCCCTCTCGTCTGGCATTGGCTTTATCGTTGGCGAAGCCTTCCCTGTCCTCGACCTCGAAACGAGCCTTGAGTTCCTCCTTGCGCTTGGCGTTCTTCTCTCGTTCGGCCTCCAGACTGAGCTGCTCACCGTTGGCTTCCTCCGGCTCGCCGTGTTTCTCACCTGTCTCAAGGTCCTCGAAAGCTCCGTCGCCCTCATCGTCATCGTCGCCATCGTCATCCTCGATGCCGGAGAAGTCGTCGTCCTCGCCGGCGTCATCGCCCAGCAGATTAGCGCTCGCAAACCTTTGCCTAAGTTCGTCGATGCTCTCTTCGTTGGACCACCTTGCTGCTAGCTGGTCGTAATCAAACCGAGGAATCGTGCGGTCCTCCGCCTCATCGCCAGCCGCCTGCTTGGTTACCCTGAAGAACTCTTCGTCTTCTTCGTCCTCGATGTTTTCCTCCATCTCTTCCCCTTCTTCACCTCTCCACCGCTTCAATGCATCTCGTGGAGACAGAGACTCGTCATACATAAAGCGCGCAAGGTCGATGGACCGGTACGGGCGTCGTTTGCCGTGAAGGAGTTTGGCTCGCTCAGCCATGTTGGCTTTCCACCGAACGGCGGCGCCTTCCTCATCGTCCTCAAAGTCATCCTCGTCCATGTCATCGTCTTCGCTCCAGTCATCTTCGTCCTCGCCGCCCAGAGACCCCAGGTCAGAATCCGAGTCGGCGAAGGCGACGTCTTCACCCTCCTCACCTTTATCGGTGTCCTTGCGGAATAGTCTGCCAAGCTTCTGATCGTTGAACTCCGGCTCGTCGTCCGAGCCAAGGTCAGAGCCAATATCCTCGTCGTCCTCACCAGCCGAATCGCCGTCTTCGGGGACGTCTTCGTCATTTGAAGAGGCATCATCGCCAGCAAAGTGCGCCTGTCTCCGACTCTTTCGTCCGGTATCTTCCTCCTCTGGAAGATGGTTGATCGACTTTCCGGCAAAGAGCTCGATTCCCGCTTGCGTCTGACCGAGGAGGGGTCGTTCGCCACCCTGCAAATCCATGATGAGCTGCTCTCCTTCACCACGCTCAACGTCCATGTCATCCCTGTTGAAAGTGAAGCCTCGCTCCTTGGTGATCACAATATGGTCTCCCGTGACCTTGAGACCGCTGCGATCGGAAAAGGGTGCATAGAGTTTTTTCTCTTTCTCGTCCAGGCGCCGCCTTCCCTGCTTTCCGGTGGCCTTCGCGATGGCCTGTTCCATGGCCGGCGTCGGGCAGGGATCGGGCAAAGCCTCCATGCTCGATATCGCAAAGTCACCAAGGCCAGGGATATGCACACGCTGCCCTTCCGCAGCAAAGTTGGTCCCCCGAAGATATCCAGAGAGCTCAATCGATCGATCGCATTTTTCGTCCTCTTCGATTTTCGTGGGATGGGTGACATCTCGGTAGTTGTCGATGATCGAGTACGGATGGCTGTTTCTCCAAACCAAGGGACTACTTCTTGTCAGTGGACAATTCTTGAACAAGTCCAAGATCAAGACTCTTACCGAGGATTCTTCATGACCGAAAGGAACCTCGAGAGGTTGACGATCTCCCTGTCGGGATAGCGGCCATTGATCACACCAGAGAGGTAGAACAAGTGCGCGCCTTGGTAGAGTTCCGCCCACAACCTCTTCTTCAGCCGTTTCTTCGCATCTTTGAGCGCCGAAGGCTTCCCGAAGAGGTCCAGGTGGGTGAGAATACCGAAGACATTGCCCGGCATGCCAGTGGCGCTAAGAACGTTCAGGCTACAATCAACAGCGATTAGCATTCATAGCCAGCGAACAAGGGAGTTCGAGGGCCGTACAATTCCATGGTCTCCATCTCGAAGCCGTAGTTGCCGTCAATCATGAGCAGAACCACATCCGCTACTTTACTCGCGTCGATCATGGCTTCCAGCTCGTTCGGGATCTCGATGAATGTGAGGCGCTGCTTCTTGGATGTGACTACTGTGATCGGGCCCAATGGCTCTGAGATTGTCTCCTTGGCATATCGTCGGATCAGGGATTTGAGGAGGGTGGTCTTGCCAACACCGGGGGGGCCAACAATGGCCACCAGCCTCGGTGGTGGCTCGTCGGGGAGCCTATCGACGAGAGGAACATGAATACGCTTCTCTTTGATATCGTGCGATCTCGCGGCTTGTCTCGCTAGCTTCCCAGGGTTGCTGAA
>FTLB01721267.1_pt1 | contig 11815 bp, 14 predicted proteins | sample 1658291 | NCBI WGS metagenome assembly FTLB01 (sample SAMEA3914812, study PRJEB12502) | metagenome | biome: forest; material: soil | place: Canada | collected 2011-07-07 | depth 0.1 m
TATGCCCCCCACGCCAGTAAGCAGGGCGCGGGATGCGGCTAACTACTGAATGAAGAGGAACCCAATATCGTGTGCGGCAGATTCACCCACGCCAGGAGGATGTTAATTACCAAACGGGTTCGTTCTCTGCGCTTGTTCCAATCCTAACCTCCACCTAATGATTATACGAGTGCCTTAGTGCTTAGTGCTACTAGTCAGTAGGGGATCCTTTAGCGCAGATATAACGTACAGTATCACGAGTAGAGGTCGCAATATATAATTTAGCGCACGCGGTGATATCCCGTAACCGGAGCCTGGTACGACATAATATCTAGCAAGTGACGGAACAACTTCTCGCAGGCGTTCGCCCTTGGACGTGCCAGACCTGTTAAAGTCCTTAAGACGTCCCTGACCAGAAGCAAAGAGTCGGACATACGAGGCAAAATCGCAGAGCCATAGAGCAGCCAATTCATGTCTAAAGTTGGAGATTAGCTCTCCTATCTAAGGGTACTTATATACTCTACAGAAATAGCCAGCCGTAGTACAATACAATGTCTACACCGAGAACGCCAGGGAGCGCTTCTCCCCCGCCCATTCCTCAATGCGCTCGGCGCTGCCTTCGCCGGCGTAGACACCGGAAACCTCATCCTGCTCTCTCCAAACACGGACAAGGACAGAGCCGTGGTCGTCAACCCAGGCCCGGAACATGCCTCCGCAGTTGTGGTCTTGAATGATCTCGCTCCTGGTCTCCACTACATTGCCCGCCTTATCTCGCACGACGACACACTCGATACCGATCATGCCGCCTTCACCCTCTCCAGCCAGGCCCCACCGGTCTTCGGCGCTCTTTTGAAGCTCCCCGGACGGGCCCGCCACTCTGGACAGGGCGGCGGCTCCCGATACGCCACCGAATCGAGCGATGGAGCCAAATGTACGGGCCGCCGATACCCGCATGAAAGAGTCGCCATTGCCGGTCCCGGACGTACCAATGGATCGCGTCGTGGTCACCCCCGAGCGCGAGACGCTCGGAACCGGGGCATACAGGAACGGCGTAGGGAAGCAATCCGCCATCAGCGCCTGCAGCGACGCGGAGAGCAGGACCGCGGGTCCCGGGCGCCTCAGCTCGGATCCTGCGCTAAGCCCACCGTGCTCGGTGAATTCCTCCGCCCAGAACCCGGCTCCCGTGACCGGCGTGTCGCCAATCCGGCCCGTAAGCTTGTTGGTCAACCCACCCGTGCTCGTGGCGGCGCAGACGACTCCCTCCGAGTCAAGTGCCACAGCACCGCACGTGCCTTGGGGCAAGTATTCCTCTGCGCTCCATGTTCCCAGACCCTTACCGGCCTTCTCACGCTCCAGTCCCCGGACGTGCTCGTCCCACCTCTTTTGCGTGAAGAAATATTCAGGCTCGACCATGTCCAGACCGTACCTTACCGCCAGCGTCTCGGCCGTCGGGCCGTGAATGAGCCCGTGGCCTTGCGCAGAAGGAACGTTCAGATCGGCGGCGGTGCTCTGCGTGGCACGCGTAGCTCCAAGGTCCGCTTGGCCGTGCTCCAGGATCGCCTTCGCGAGCTTGATGGGATTCTTGACCCGCCGCAGGCCCGTGACGCCGACGCCGCGCTTTGCGTAGCCGCGCGAGACCATGACGCTCGCCTCGAGCTCGTTGATGCCGTCGCGCGTGAACACAGCGCCATGTCCGCTATTGAAGAGGGGATTGTTCTCGAGGAGGGTGACGGCGAAGGTGGCGGTCTCGAGGGCCGAGGGGAGGCGGCTCGCGTGCGCGTCTGCGTCGTAGGCGGCAGGGGAGGCTGTGTGCATGTACGCGTGGGTTTTCGAGATCTGCAGATATATATCTTAGTAGCGGACCAGCAAAGGAGTGGCGCGCGCGCTCGGTGGCATCATCACCTACGATTGTCAAGAGAGCTTCTCGATGTTCCTGGTACTTGCCGGGCGTCAAGTTCGCGGGCGTGATGTTTCCGGCCCCGCCGTGGATGATAATGCGGGGTGCGGTCCGCACGCGCGGAGGAGGCTGCTTTTGGTACTCCATTGTCGGTTCTCCGTGTTGTTTGCTCGCAGCGACGAGAAGCAAGGAAGAAGATGGGAAGCTCTCGAGATGTCTCGTTCTGTTCACTCTTCCTCCGAGAGCAGGAACGAAAGCGGGGGTGGGGCCGGCTCTCTCCTGCCGATATTAGTGGGGTTCTAACAACGGTTCGGCCGTAGCGTTGTGTCGCTCCAGAAGATAAATCGCATTGATTGCGATTCCCAGCAGCGATGCCCGCGGGGCAGAGGCCTCGAATGGAGCCGATGGGGTTTTCCAACCGGGGCTGGATGCAATAAGGCCAATCAGAAGGCAAGTAATAGATCACAAAGGTAGTAGCGGTAGCATGCTAGGCTTTGCGGCCTTGGGCTTTTTCCGGTTCGGAGCCGAGAGAGCGTAAATGGCGTGAATATCAGGCAAGCAGATCGTAGGGGCAAGCAGATCTCATGTCTCTATTCTACGGAGACATACTCCGTGGAAGTGAGTGTTCACATCACTAGTGTCAAGGGATATGTTCGTTCTTCGCATCTCCCCAAAAATGGCGATCTCTGCCAAGTGAAGACAAGACTGCTGGCTGCGGATCCGACGCGCAATTTCCAATTTCTTAAGCTGTGTGTCTTGCAGCAGAAGAGGGGGGAGAGAGATCAATTGATTTGCCAAACCAGTCGCATGTCTCAAAACTGCGCTATGTATAAGATACGTATTTTTTTTTTTGAAAAAAAAAAAAAACTCATGCAAAGAAAGAAAGACAATAAATCGAATAGTCTAGGCTGACGATGAGCCCAGCGTCTTGGCTGTTGGTATGAGTGCGACGATGCTCGTTGCAGGACATACAGCAGATGCTAATTGTGCTGGTTCTCTTTCCGCTACCTCGGCAGAACCAGCATACACTCGTGCTATATTTTCGCACTACTCCGTACATACACGTACATGCAGTAGTTTCGAGATGCTATACCACAATCGGCTCATTCGGACGGGTGCGTCAGCTTGGGGGCTACTATTAAAGTAGCGAAAGTAGAATATTTCATGTGGAAAATGCTTCCGTTGGCCGCGACGCCGCGGTTCGCCTCCCTTTTTTCGCGTTTTGGCCCCCTTTATTAGCGCACCCAATCATAGTCTGGTTCGGTTCTAGTTCGCTCCTGCCCTGACGCTGAAGACGGGTCCGCAAAGTTAGGTTTGGCACGATTTGGCTGCGTTCAGAGTTCTGTCTCACGTGCGCGCCCGCTTTTCCCCTGCCCTCGGTCCAATCAGATCGCCTATAGTAGAGTGGGAAAAACCGGGGATGGAAAGGGGCGCTCGCTTGGCTCCGCCTCAGGGAAGCCAACCCATGCAGAGGTGGTGCCTTGAATTGATGAAATTTAGATTCTCCATCAAACTTATTTCACGTCGTCCCTTTCCCATCACCACCCCGCCCCCTCGTGCCTCGTATTCCACTCTCGTTCGGGCATAGGGCATGCGGGAGAGATTCAACACAACGACTCCAAGATGAGATCGAGCAGTGGTCCGCAAGAGCTCCTGGCGCTGGAGCAGCAAGCGCCGGAACCCAGTGAGAATGGCCTGGGGTTCAGCGTCGAGAAGGCCAAGGACGCCGCACAGGGTCTCTCGTTCGGCAAGATGTTCCATTCCCTCCTGGAGTCTCTGAAACCCGAAATCTTGACTCGTCGGCGACACGCCACACGTCGCCCGCTGTCCCCAACTGCGTGGCTCGATGGCCTTCGGGGATGGGCAGCTTTTATCGTCTGCATCGTCCATCTGTCTGTCTATACGCACACCGACATCGAGTCTTGCTTTGCCCAGGATCTCCCCGAGGACGGCTCGGTACCCAGGTCAACGCCGGCGTCGTGGCCCGTGCTCCGTATCTTGTTCTCCGGTGGTCATGCAGCCGTCATGGTGTTTTTCATCATCTCGGGTTATGTGCTTACCAAGAAGATGATCTCGCTGCTGCACGAGGGACGCCGGGACGAGTTCATTGAAGCCGCCAATTCGGCCATGGTTCGCCGGCCCCTGCGACTGTTTTATCCCGTGATTGTCAGCACATTCTGTTTCGCTGCGTCGTGGCACATCTTCAACATCGCCGTGCCGTGGCCCATAAAACAATCCAACATCTTGTTGGAATTTGGTAACTGGATCTCGGAAACTCTCCTGTTTACGTTCTTCTTCCGCCACGGATTTCTCTTCACCCTCTACAACATCCATACCTGGACGATCCCGGTCGAGCTCCGGGGTTCCATGATGGTCTATGTCTGGCTTTTCGCCCTGCACAGAGTCTCGCACCGACTGCGAATCATGCTTACCGCGGCCAGTGTCATCCACCTGGTTTTCTTCAGCGCCGGCTCTTGGTATGCTTGTTTCTATGCCGGCATGCTCACGGTCGAGTGCGACCTTCTTGCATCGAGCGACAGCACAGTTGACGTCAAGCTACCATGGGATGGCGTCATGAAATACCTGAGGAGGCGCCGGATTCTGCGTCAGATACTGCTTCACGCTATGCTCGCATTCGGACTGCATCTGGCTGGTCAGCCATCGTCGGACTGGAAGAAGAGGGCCGACACCCTGGGGAATTGCCCGTCATGGGGGACTCTGTCGACTTTGATTCCGCCTGCGTATGATGATGGTCCTGGTAACCAGAATCACCGCTGGTTCTGGTTGTTCTGGTGTGCCTGGTTTTTGATCATCTCCATCAAAGAGATTGGCTGGGCTCGGAGATTATTTGAAGGCAGTTTCTCTCAGTGTAAGTACATCGCTGCTTCTGCTACGTGGGGTCCTCTCCGACTGACAAGTTGATTTTTCAGACCTTGGTAAACACTCGTTTGCCCTTTATCTCATTCATGGACCCATGATCGGGATCCTCTCCGAGCGTCTCTTCTATCTCGTCGGACTGAAGCAGGCGGTTTCTGAGACAGAGATTCAAAATTTCGGGCATCTGGCCAACAAGTGGCGCGACGCCAGCTGGTGGCCCTTCTCTCCGGGCGGCACACCAGGTTTCGAGCCCAACTTTCTCGTTTGCGTTGCCATCAGCGTCCCGGTGTTCTTGTATGTTGCTGAGTTAGGGACCAAGTTCTTCGATGCGCCGAGCGTCCCTTTTGCTAGGTGGGCATATATAAAGATGAAGGCCACTTCTTCTTCTTCTCCTTCTTCTTTGAAATAAGGCTTCTTGGAACAGGAGTTAGGAAATCAGGTGGGCGGACTTTCACAGCCTGGGGAATATCTTCCTTTGCCATAATAGACCGAACATGGTCATCTTTTCCTGTACATTGTCATTTTACGAGTGGAATCCGCGGACGGCATATAGACCTCTTGGAAGTGGTTGTCTCGGTGCAAAATTTCAGCGTCATACGGTTGTCGTCATATGTATTTGTCAAATGGGAATGGGTCGTGCGATTGGCCTCAAGCCAGCCAACTTGGACGCAATGAAAACACATGATGCCGCGCATCGTGATGGGGAAAGAGCAGAGCTTACTTAGGCTAGTTAATAACAAAATAACAACTTTGGTTAAAACAGCACTATTCGTTCATCTTGTAATCGTGGCGCTATCCATACTGAGATGGCAGATGGCTATAGGTAGTCTCAAACAAGAGGGTAGTACGGAGTAATTTGAGCCCAGTCCTACTTGGCCCTTGTGCTGGCATTTTTGAAATTTCTCCCGTCTTGTCTGCCATTTGTCTCTGCCAGTTCAATTTTCTTCTACGCGTATAACATGTCCCGCTTTCCGAGGCCCCTGCAGACCTTGGGTATCTTGATTCTAAAATATGATTGACCTGTCACCAAGCCCGCTGGGCGAGCCCATTTGTGGGCATGTCACAATATCCCAGACCCGGCGACCCGGCCTATTGTCGTTACTTTTAACTCCCCCACCTAGTTTTCAAAAAGTTTTAAGCCAGCAGAGCAGATTATTGCGGCTCAGATTGCCAGACGGCAAAGCCAGCGTCGTTTGCCGGATAGAAATAAGCCTATTTACCATTCAAAATGATTAGAACGAATTGTAAAATTGAAAGGATGTGTAAAATGCAGGCAGGCAGGCAGCGTGGCAAGAAAACCACGAATACATAAAAAGCCCGACTAAACAAATGACTTACCCACGCATCAAATTCCGCCAAGTCTGCAAAAGGTTCCAGAGATTCCACGTCCACCACATCGCTGTACAGGGATGCCGTTGGTGCCGAGCGGGACGGCGTAGGCAGATGACGCGAGCTTTCATCCCGGGTAGGTGGGAATCGGATGGCGTTGCCCCCGCGATCGTACAAGGGCTGCTGCTGCTGGTGGTGCGCCATGCTTGGTGGGTTCTCCGGGAATGCGTGCTCGTTGGACTCGACAACCGCGTCGGAAGCCGGCGAAGGGTGCGTCGACCGCTCGGTCTGCCTGCACACTTCGAGCCGGAGTTCCTCGAGGATGATGTTGCAGCGTCGGCTCGAAAACGAGTTGGGCGGCGTCGCGCGCGCAATGTGTGCTTGGCACATCTCGGCGATGCTGTAGTGGTCGTCCACGTCGCGATTGGATGCGAAGTGCTGGTCTTTCTCGGCTTCCCGCGGCGACTCCTGGGGAGCAGTGTCTGTCGAGGATGCTGTCGTTGAGAGCCCGGCTGAAATTCTCTTTCGGTGGAAATCTTGGATGGCGTAAATGTAGAGAACGATGACGGCACAGAAGGCGATGTACTGAGGAAACCAGACGGCATGGAAAAGATAACCTTGCTTGACAAAGTCCTCGATGACTTGAGTCACCGTCCTAGCGGCATCTACGCATTGGAGGATGTATGGAGCGAAGCGGCGATACCGTGCGCTGACGGCTAGTTTGGTGTCGCGGCTTGCGGAAGCCGAGGCACGCAGGAGGTCGGCAAAGGCTCGCAGTACAAGCGGCCGCGTCAGGTGCATGATTGCGTGAGCGTGGGCGAGGCGCACCAGAGTATTCTGGCGGCGGAAGATGGGTATCAGAGAAGACGCGCTTACCGTGCCAAGAACGGCGGGCAGGGACTCTCTCCAAGCTTGCACTGCCTCGAGATGCTTGGCGGTTGTAGCAAGGCGTACGCTTTCGGTTATCGGGGAGATAGAATACGCCTCCTTGGAGATCTCGCCAATAATACGAGCTAGCCTAGGGAGCAAGGATCAGTATTGCTGCTCGCTGCGTATCTGGTTCGAAATCCACCTTGAGCCGAGATGGATAACTGGAAGACGAAGAAAAAAAATAGGCCCTACTTTGCCAGATATATAGAAGCATCCTCCAAACAATCGTCAGAAGGGGAGCACAGAGAGACATCATATGCCGTTAGGTCCTCGTCATTTACGCGGGTCGGATATTCTTGATCTATATCCTCGTCCTGGAAGATTCTCGGTCGGCCAAGCAAAACTCCTAGGTAGCGATCAAGCGTGTAGGCTGCCCAAAACGTCCTCTTTCGACATTCATGGGTTATGCAGTTATTTACCTCGGAAGGACTTCGATACAAGCGGCGGCGGTGCATGCCTTGCGCGAAAACAAGTTGTGCCGTGGATCCAAAGTGATACCAGGCCTGGTTTGCACGCGAAGATGCCAAGAGATACAGACACTGCAAAAGTCTGACTTGGACAGACTCGAGGCTGATGTAGCCAATTTCCAATGACAGTCTGTGCTTTGCCGCATTGAAGTAAAGATCGCTGAAACGACGGTTAGCTAAGACAAATTCCGCGCCGACCATAAATCGGGGAAACCGGTGCGGGCCGAGGAAGGAAGCTGCCTCACCTCAGTTGGTAAGATTCATCTTTACTTTCGCTCGGGAAGTTCTCCACATCTGTGTTGAACAAGGTAACGTCGGCGAATATCATCAGTAAGATAGCAGCCGTGGCTGAGGGAAGGCGTGCCACTCGTATTTGAGGCGTTTCATCATACTGGTACATATCAGAAAGCCAGCGACTCACGGTGCCACGATGCAGGAAGCGGTATGTCGGAGAAACGAGATCGAACCACTTGTTGACCATGTCCACTGCATCTTGCCACGACGGCAACGTCAACATCTCCTCGGAGTAATATGGGAAAGTCTTGTCGCCAAACCCAAATACGGATGAAGCCTCGGACGCTTTGGCAAGTGACGTCTCGAAATAGGCATTGTCCTGGTCGCGGCGAAGGCGCTGCAATGCCCTGTTGAAGAAAGCAATGCCAGACGCGGAACCCAAGTACGGACCTTCATGAGCGACTCCACCGGTCAACTCGGGCGATGCCCGTGACTGCATCGAAGAAGATTCAGTTGAAGGGGGTCCTGGATTAGGCGATATGCTCCCCTCCTGCCTGGCTGGGTTGTGCTCAGCCTCAGCCGCAACAGGAGTATCTGGGATTCTTGAGTCCTGCAGTCGCTCATTATGCGGCAGTTGTTCAGAGGATCCATATCTTTCTGAAGGAGTCTGCAGGGGCGTATAGCTAGGCGGAGTAGGCGGTTTGCCCCGCGTGTAAAGAGCTGTATAGTTGCATGCAGCGGAGAGCCGGCGGCACCGCTCGCAGGGCTGCGTACCCGTACACTTGGATCGCCGTCTGCCCTTGTTAGTCCTCCGCCATGACGAAGGGAACGCGGGAATACATACGCTTTACAGGTGTCACAGGCGCGGCTAACCTTTTGACGGTGGGCAGGGGCGGCATGGCGATCGGACGCTTGTGCTTGGTAACGCTGCTCGTCACCCGTCACTGCTGGAAGGCCTTGTCGCTTGCGCTTACGGCTGGATCCATCTTGAACCCTTTCGGCCGAAGCCAAAGGAAGCATGGAATTGATGGCGGGTCTAGAACGGCCGGTTGCTGGCGTGGAGGGCGTCATCCTGATGAATTGCTCTTGACGGCAACTGAGAAGTTGAGGCGGAAACTTTTCCTACGGGCCTAGTCTCGTCTCGGAGTCACGGGCGGAAAAGTTGGGGCCCAGCGATAAATGGGGTAGACTAGGGGGAACTGCTTTCCTCGGAATCATCACATATTTTGAAAGATTTGCTATGGCAATAAATCGAACTTGGAGCACCTGAAAATTCTCAGACTGACCTCTTGCTCTCAATATTTTTTCCATGCTATACTGAATCGCTCTTTGGACGGTCCTGGGCTACATCTCAGCGGAGCTAATCAACCTTTCATGATGAGAATCAATATCACGGATAAGCCCACTAAAAGGGGGCGGATAAGCGCATCGCGTGACAGTCCAACTCTGCAGGCTGTCAAAGCGAGACTCCATAATCAGCATAATATGGAAACACTCCGTTGGTAAGACCTAGTGTGCTAACTTTCAAGAAATAACAAATACACCAGAGCGATAACATCTAAGGCCTGTATTCGCACTCTGCTTTCTCGGCTTTCCCTCCATGACCCATAGGGATCTCAACGGCTCCATCGCCATTAGTGGGATCTAGTTTCGCTTTGACAAGCTCCGTGACACCGAAAAGATCATCCATCTTCTCGAGAGCTAGGCCTAAGAGTCGCAAAGCACACGTAAGCAGTCTGGTCAAGGGTGGCGGCGGTAGCAGAGGGGGATGAGCTTTCAAGACTTACCCTTAGTCTCCGGGATGAAGAACCACGTAAATATGAACAGGCAAAAGCACCAGGAGCAGAAGATGAGATATGTCCTTCAATCAAGTATTAGTATATCCGGGATGACAAGAGCAAGAAGCATTGCGAAAAACCTACCCGTAACCATTACTTCCCACAGTGGCCAGCATGTTCGGCGTGGCACGGGCTATGGCAAAGTTGAAGAGCCACTGCGTTGCAGCAGCGAGGGAGACGTTCATGGACCGAAGGCGTGCGCTGGGTATTTCGGATACGTAGATCCAGCATGTTGCCCCCCAGCCAAACTAGCAAATTTTCAGTTAGACATGGTCTGCATCAGGTATGACAGGATTTGAAGGTCATCGCTTTGGTATAAACTCCCGTGGGAACTTCCTCTCAGACGGGCAGCTTATTCCTGCGGTATGAAGAATGGATGGCGAAAGAGACCACAATTACTCACCTGGAAGAATACAGCAAAAAGATAGATGCAGACCAAGGCGACATATCCGGCTGGAGGAATGCTCTTTCCAGCTACCGGGGGGTCGAAACGAACGTACAAGCCTATGTACAGCATGACGGCTGCTTGCGCACAGGATGTCCACAGCAGCGAGCGGCGTCGTCCGAGAGAGTCTGCTGCCAGTAAGAGATAAAGACTGCAAGCGCAGACTTTCACGATTCCGTAGACTCCGGTCGCAAAGAGTCCGTTTGCGGAGCCGGTGATGCCGAGGTCAGAGAAGATGGTTGGGGCATAGTAGTTGATGGCATTTGTGCCGGTCAGATTTTGCCCCATCATCAAGCAGAAGCTCAAGATGGCACGCTTGCGGTTCCCTGGGATCAGCCACATCTCGCGCTGTAAGGCCCAGAATGTAGAACCGCCGACGAGGATGCGCTCATGCTCAAGTTGGGTGCAGATGTCCTGGAACTCATTGACGACGTAAGGATCGTCGACGGGTAGGTTTCGCACCAAAGCTAGCGTCTTGCGAGATTCTTCCCACAAGTCCTTCTTGGCCAGAAAGCGCGGCGACTCGACACAGAAGAACATGCCGATCATAAGCAAGAAAGCCGGCAAGCCCTGCATCGCCAGGGGCACGATCCACGAGGCATCTCCCGGGATATGTGCATTGGACCCGTAGTTGATCCAGAAGGCAAGCATGACCCCAAGCGTATTGAACAACTGGAACATGCCAGTCAATGCACCACGAATGGCGCGAGGCGAGATTTCGGATATATAGAGTGGTGTTACCATGGAAGCGGCTCCCATACCGACACCGGCGAGGAATCTGCGAGGTCGAAGTTATCAGAATATGTCCGCCGAAGCAATTCTGTACTGTAAGGGACCAAAAGTACTAACCTTCCCACATACATGCAGGCCAGATGCCCATTGGATACGAATTGGAGTATAATGCCCACGAGCGCAACGAAGGCCATTCCCATCAGAGACAGCCGCCTGCCCCATTTATCTGCGATCGCGAATGCTCCAAGAGCACCGGCGAAGCAACCGATCTGCAGTGTTGATACGATGTTTGCCGACAAATTTGCCGTCGCCACCTTGTCGAGTCCAGCAAGGCCAAATTTCCTGTTTTTTACTATGAGCATTGCTTCGTGTTACACCCATGGAAGACAACTCACTGAACAAAGGCTGGCAGTACAAGAACACCACTGATGATACCTGTGTCCATACCGAAGAGCATTCCGGCCATGCAAGCCTATAATAGCACTGGTTTCAGTACAAAAGGGCCCAGGGTTTTGGGGGGGACGTATTCGATGTCAACCGTACCGTGCTTGCCAAGGCCACAACCCGCCATCCATAGATGTCCGGGGGGTCCTCTTTCATGGCATCATTGCGGATGACTCTGGAAAGAAGCGTCATCGTGTCGCCCCTATGGTAGGTAGCTGTGCGTTGGCGGGTAAGAGCTGTGATCAGAGAATGTCGGCCTCGGGTCCTCGCAAGAAACTGGACTGGCTCTCTTGGTGTAGAGTCGATTCACCACGATACATCGACTGTTCAAATTCCGGAGAGGAGCCCCTCTTGATATACTTCCCCCCTTCAACGCCGACAGCCGCAAATCCATTGTCTACCTCGCATTCAAGGTTTCTGGGGAATACCATGCATGGGACCAGCCTCTATTGCGGAGGGCTGCTACCCCCGGATTTTAGTCAAGTGGAGTCTGATTCTACTCAGTTTATTCGCTTCCCCCAATGGCGCGTGCGGGGGAAGTCTTTTCGCCCCTATAGCGGTTCTCCGTTCCAGTGGGCCCATTGTGGTTTACAACACCCCCTATTCCTTTCTCCGTCGGATTTGCAAGTGTCGGAGAAGCAAT
>FTLB01843348.1_pt1 | contig 11792 bp, 4 predicted proteins | sample 1658291 | NCBI WGS metagenome assembly FTLB01 (sample SAMEA3914812, study PRJEB12502) | metagenome | biome: forest; material: soil | place: Canada | collected 2011-07-07 | depth 0.1 m
TGGCTGGCTGGCTGGCGACGAGCCGACGGCTGCAGCCGATTTAAGATGGAATACAGATACGACATAAGTGAGGAAGTACATGGCTGAGGGTAAATAAGGTAGCTGTTCATGCTGCACGTAGAAGGATGCAAGAAGTTGCTAATAGCAACCCGCAGGGGGGGTGATCATGTCATCATCCGCCGTTCCGCGACGTCTTCGGTCAAATAGGAGAGAGATCTATATAGAATAATAGAGATAGAGAGACCTCGTTTCTCTCTTGGCTAGCGCAGCTCATTGCGCGTTCATTTCGATGCCTCTACCCCAGCTCTGAAACTGTGGTTCTCCCGACGTCCTCCAGATGTCTCTAATAACGGGACGAATCTAAGGAGTCTGCGTCGTCCGCGGCATATTGAGAGGGCTGAGATGTCGAGCTGTATCTACCATCAAGTCCCATAGTACTTGCAGCTGGAGAGGGACGAGAGGGGAAGATCGGCTCGGACGATGTTGGCGAATCTATATCAGAGACGAGGTAGGTATGCATGGTGAGCGGCCCTAGTCTGATAGAGACAGTCTCTAGGTACGATAGGACGATAAAGCTATGGGATTTATAAATTCATACGGAAGAGATCATGCTCTTCTCTACGCAGTTAGCATCTCCAGTGACGTCCTCCAACCACCGGACTTGTCTGTCAGACTGGGTAGCAAGACATTGAAACCTAGAATAGAAAGAGAGCAACTAGGAAGCTCAACCCAGGTAGATACTTATCGGCGCGGTAGATGTCGCTGGAGATAAGGCAAAACGAGACCATGGCCAATCACTCTTGACCCCGTCCTCACGTTGGGTAACGGACATGATGCAGCGAATAGGGACCGGGTCGATAAGGCTTGAACACTTCCCCATTCCAAGACGTCCACCATTGGCACCAAGGCTTTATCGCTGCACGCCATGGTCATGGAGATATGACGTATCGTAGCCCAATCGAAGCCAGTGTGAGTGTTGTGAGTGAGCGGATAGCCCAACGGGGCGAGGGGGAGGGCCGTTATCAACGTCTCGGAAGGGGGCAGCATGGTGAGATGCCTCGAGTGTCACACCGGAGACTGTACTGTCGACATGGTTCGATCGTCCAACCGCATATGGAAGATATTTTGCAACCTGCGAGACCCTTCCAATCTCGCCAAGAAGATGTACGCATCTGTCGTTCTTGGATGAGCTAGGTGAGTCCCGGCCGAGAGCCATGACACGCAGTTCGACGCAATCCGTACATCTTGGTGCAATGTGCCATATGTTGTACGTACAGGCCTGGGGCGCTCCTGGACAAGCACACCAGAATGGGGGTACACTGCCTATCTATATACTACAGATACGACAGAACACATATGCATACACTCCCGTATAGGCTGGGCAGGTTCCTAGCCGATATTCTCAGAAACGGGAGGCTTTCCAGCTAAGTAAGACAGCCAACTGGTTTATGGGAAGAGAATGCGCAATGCTACTCTCCTTGCCCCCGTCCTTGCAGATACGCTGCCCGTTGACGCGATCCCGAGGCCGCCTGATGCGATATTATTCCCGCCGATGCGAGCACACCCCGATCCGGGCTCCCGGCGGGAGGAGGGGGTGGTCGTGTCGTCCTGGGCACACGAGGAAGCGAGCATATCGCCTCTGCGTGATACGACGACCCCTACGTTATCGGGCAGGCACCCGCCCCCCCTCCCCCTCCCGTCGAGTTACCTAACCGTCCCGTGGCGGCTTTTGAGGCTCTCGCGAAACCCCCACGACCCCCCGTGCCCTAAAACATACTACTGCCAGGGATCCTCGCGAATCGAGCAATGCGGAGAGCCATGTGGCGTTCTTGATTGGCTGCTCGCTCGGCAAGGCGCGAAAGACATCATTCTACGATGGAACCGGCTCGTCTGGGGTACTGTAGCTCAGGATTATAAGTGTGTATAGAGAAATATATAAATATAAGTGTGGTATACCTGGCATTGAAAGGCTTGGTGTCTCTCTTGGACGTTTGACCGCGACCAACGACCGCGGTCTCTTTTCCAACTGCTCGGCTTATCTTTTTCGGCTTTACCTCTTTTAGCCCGGCCCTCTCACCGGGCAACGCAACCCACGTCCGGCCACTCTCCGTCATCGGCTCTTGGCCAGAGCGCATTGTTCTGGTCTGCCCTTGGTTCCTCTATGCTGCCGCGCGCAAATCTCGGCGGGTAGGATTAATTGGCCCCGGGGCACACACTAGGATCCCGGATGGAACGACAGTCGGCAGACACCACAACCACCACCTCCACCTCCACCTCTAACCCATCGCTGGGGATCAAGTACGAAGTACTCGGGTATTCTGCATGAACCGGTCGCTGTCGTCCCATGAGACTGCGCTAGTGACGTCCGAGTGCGGGACAGAGGGTTCCGGATTGCGTTGCGACATGTGAGCGACCACGTTGGCGACTTTGGCCAGGCGACTGAGACTAGCCACCGCAGCTATTGCTAGTGTGCTCCGTACGCTCTGCTAGTAGCTGGAAGCCCCAGCTCATGTGCAGTATCGTAGCCGAGCTCCACTGAGAAAGACTCGCCGAGAACCAATATCCATCCACTGACTCGAAAGGTGCCTGGTGCTAGGGAAGAGTGCGAGTCCACCAAACAACTGGGAGGACGGCCCGGTTTTTTTTTTTTTTTTGCTGCTCGGCTCTACTTACGACGTACTCCGTCCTTAGATAATATACGAGTAAATGGATACCCTGCCTTGCCTGCGTCCACCCTGCGTCTCCCCTGGTCTCTTGAAAAATCGCTCCGGGGTAGAACGGTCTAGTAGACTCTAGTTGGAGCCCTACAAGTTGCCCTACAAGGTGCACAACCAGGTATGCGCCTGTAGCGGAACCTTGCACATCGAAGTCGTTAGTCACGGAGCAGAAGTTGTCGTGGACAGAGTTTCTTCTGCGGCAGAACAAAACCCACGCCCGTAGGAATTACGTAGACGACAAGTCGGTAGATACCCCAGGGAAGAAAGCGCAAACTGTCAAGAGAGACCGCCGCTCAACTGGCATCCCCCGGTCCTGCAGCTCTGTACGTTGTATGTGCATGCAGGAGCTTAGCCTGGTAGCGGTCGTACCGGAACTGGCCCTGCTTCCGAGGCTCAAGGCATATGAGACACGCCGTTGATCAGAGCTGCAGAACCTGCAGAGGCAAGGAATGCAGCCCGATAAGCAAACCAGATTACCTTGCACAGCAGCGTCGTTGCCGCATCGAATCAACGGCGGGCGATCTATGTCATTTCATTTTTATTTTTAAAAGATTTTCGAGCCAAGGACGTGCCAGGGAAGAAGACCAAGGGCTCGTTATCTCGCACGGCCCGACTGTCGTCTGGGAGCGAGAAACGATCCTACCAAGCCCAGTTATATTTTTTTCTGTTTATCCTCCCCCCTGGATCGTCAGAGTGATAGTAGATCTGTATCCGTACGTTCGTAACTGTGAGCCGGGTCCCCCCTCCCCTCTGCAGTCTGCAACCGGTTCCGGACGGGTCAATGCAGTGCTGAACCCGAAGTCTTCTCTCACCGCTTCGAGCCTACACAACCTTGCTTACCCTTCCGCGCAAACCGAGTCATAACCTGTTTTGCTAAACCTGTATTGATCATCGTGAGGACGTGTTGCGTCTACAAGGCGTCATCATATCGAAAAGCATTACTGGTAGTAGGGAGGAAAAGTTTCGGGCGGTGTACGGAATATTCGGAGGACATACGCGATGAGCTCAACGACGAAATGCTAACTCTGTTTGCCATCACACACACTGCGGCGTGTCATGCCATCTTGGCAGCCGAATGAATCGCACTGGTACAGACAGGTAGGTAGGTGGCCAGTGCCTACAGTAAGAAGCATCTGCGGGACATGGGTAGCGTAGGGGGCAGGGAGTATCGGAGGAGGCTCACCACGCACCCCTCGTCGCAAGACATGCAGCGCATGGGAACTTACGCACGACCGACGCCCCGACCAGCGCCACCATTGGATCGTTTGGAAATGTACATACATCTGGATTGGATACAGATACCGCAAAAACTGGTAATTGGATGGCGTGCTCGATATCAAGATAACATCGGCCTTGGGTTTTTTACTTTTGCATGTGTTCTGAGGCCCTCGACGACAACACGGCAGCACGGGATGGGCTGATGGCAGATTGCGGTTGGAATGTTCGGCTGCCCGCAACCATCCTCGGATCGTCGATCTTTGCAACGACGGAACGACGTAATTCCCTCGCCCCTCTCCTCTCGACTCTCGCTCCTCTGGAGCAAAGTTCGGCCTGGGCTTGAGGTAATAAAAATTAGAAAAAGGTCAAGAGGACACTACGACGAAGGGTCACGAGGTTTATTCGGAGAGAGAGGCGGTTCAGGCGAGGCGTGAGAAAAAAAAATTATTAGCTGGCTAGACTATTCTATCAAAAGCTGTCAAGAAGCGTTGAAAGAGATTCCGGCCCAACCAACCAATCACTGATTTCAATGAGATAACTCATTCGAGTTGTACGTTCTCGACCGAACCTCGGATTGGCTGAACTGGAGTGATTTCGCCCCTTCTAGCCTCTGGTTCCCTTGGTCTCCCTGGTCTCCCTGGTCTTTTTGATTCGGGAGCACTAATAATGAGTCGTGCTAAGGCGCGAGCGCAACAACCATCACCCATGCAAGCCATGCAAGAAGCTAGCACTCACTAAATGCCGCCCCGGACCATCCATACTTTAGGCGCTGTTAGTGGAGTCGCGCAGACTAAGAAACCCCCGAGGTATCCCTTTCTTCTGGCTACTGTATCTTCTCGTTCTTATCTCTTCAGCCCGAAGAGGGAGGGGGAAAATGCTGGCCGAGGCGGTCCAGTATGAACCTGACTCTGGTTCTCGCCTGTCTCGCCGTTTTCGGCATTCGGGGAACTATGCCGATAGTATCGTCATGACTTCCCTCGCCATCGAGTCTGTTTTTTTCTTCGCTTCCACCGGCCAACGGTAAGTACGTCAAGAGAGACGATGCGAATCTTGAGCATGTTTCCGTTGCGCCTCGTCGCGTGCTCATCGCGGTCTTCTTACTTCTAGCCTCTCTACCTTATGCTTCGCCCCGCCTTCTCCCGGGCTGTCAACAGGATTTTTGCCTGAGCCGGTCTTTACCGTGATAAAGTGTGTGGCCACTGACGATCCTCGCACGTAGAGTATTACATGGAGACGCACGCGGGCCACTACCCTCCTTGTCTCATCCTCTCTCTGAACCAGGGAGCTAGGCGATAGCTTAATTTTTTTCTAGCTCATTTTGTCCCTCTTGTTATTCGGAAAAACTACGTAGTTGGTACAGTACCTTATTAGTTAAGACTGTGATCCCTGAGTACTCCAGCAGGGGCCGTTCTGGAAGCCGGAAACGGGTTTCTACTAGCATCACACCCCTTTACTCCGTCCACCGGTCCCCTCGCCCCGAATGCGGACAGTTTTCTCCTGTTATACGGCGTAACTTCAATATCTGCCTCCCGGGTGCAAGCATTCTCTCCACTTACACGCACCCCCCGTACAGACCTCTTCTGTCCCGTCTTCTTATCTCTGCTTCGTCCCGCCGTTTCCTCCCCCTGCCTCTCCCTCCCTCCCCCCTCCTTCTGGCCATCTTGCTTCTGAGGTAAACAGAGTTGCAACGGTTCCCGAGAGGTACCCTGGTCGATTTCATCAAAACCTTGCGGACGCATTCAGACATACCTCCAGCTGCGTCCGCCCTACGGTACGTCGGTAGGTCTAAATAGAGAAGCCACCTGCTCCGAATTTGGATATTGTTTCTCCTTCCCCTCCTCGTATCTCTTTCCTCACGATCCAAACTTTCCAACCCCCCTGGCCTCCCCAAGACACACGCGTGCAGTATTCCTCTGCCGGACCGTGCCCAGCCTTTCGCTCTTGTTCGTGTTCTCGTTCCTGTCCCGGAGAACTATACTGCCCCGGAGCCTCCGACACAAGCCAACAACACCTGGCTCTCGTTCCAGCCTCGTGTCTGTCTGCTCTGTGTCAAAAAGTTTGTCGTAGGTTTCAGAGAAGAGTCGACGCAGTACGCCATGGCTCGAACAAGACAGAGGCAAGCTTGTGTCCGTGATCCGGACGCCTTTCCTACTCTCCAGCTCTTCCTGCTCGGTATGTAGAACTCTATTCGAGCTGAAGAGAGTCTCAGCTTGATACCTCCGCCTTCTCTTTGGCTTTCAGTCCACTAACATCTCTTCAGCTATCGTCCGTCTCGCTGAGCCTGTTGCTCTCACCTCCATCTACCCGTACGCCTGGGCCTTGGTCAAGAAGTTCGAGATTGGCAGCGAGGATGATGCCTCCTTCTACTCGGGCCTGCTCATCTCGGCCTTCTCCCTGACGGAAGCTCTGGTCGGTATCTTCTGGGGCTCCCTGTCGGATCGCATCGGCCGGAAGCCCGTCTTGCTGGTGGGATGCATTGGCACCATGTTCAGCATGATCGTGGTGGGCTTCGCCTCGAACCTCTGGGTAGCGCTCTTTGGTCGTGCCGTCGGCGGCTTGCTGAACGGCAATATTGGTGTGATCCAGACTATGGTCGGCGAGCTGGTGACTCGGCCCGAACACGAGCCACGCGCATATTCCATAAGTACGTCGTATCCTACGATGACGTCTGTCCGCCTGGTTTCTTGTTCGACTGTGCTAACACTGAATCTCTCGGATAGTGCCGTTCGTCTGGAGCATTGGTACCATCATCGGCCCCGCCATTGGTGGCCTTTTCGCAGACCCTTCCCTAGCCTGGCCGGAGACGTTCGGAGGCACTATCTTTGAGACCTTCCCCTACCTGCTTCCCAACCTGATGTGCGCCGGCATGCTGCTCGTCAGCATCCTCCTTGGGTACTTCCTGCTGGAAGAGACGCACCCCGACATGCAGCCCCGCGTCCAACTACCGGACGACACGTTCATCTCGGAGGAGACGCCCCTCATCGAGACGTCGGACGCCATAAAGCGGCCCGCGGTCGATTTCCGAGACGAGAACTACGGGTCGATCAAAGCCCACGACGCGGACTCGACCGGCCACAACAAGGAGCTCGGAAAGGGCCAGGGATTCAGTATATTCTCCCGGGACATCATGGCCGTCATCGTGGCGCTCTGCATCTTCACGTACCACTGCATGACCTACGACCATCTCCTCCCCATCTTCTTCGAGGACACCCGCGCCGCCCCAGCCAGCTCCATCCTGTCGTCCGCCGCGGCCGGGCTGGACCCCTTCTTCTCCCCCGGCGGGCTGGGTCTCTCGGTGCGCGCCGTGGGCGTCATCATGGCCGTCAACGGCGTCATCTGCCTCTTCGTCCAGGCCGTCATCTTCCCCGTCATGGCGGAGCGGATCGGCGTGTACCGGCTCTTCCTCCTCGTCACCGTGTTGCACCCCATCGCCTACGTCCTGGTCCCGCAGCTGCTGCACGTGCCCGACTCGCTGCTCTACCCGGCCATCTACTTCTGCCTGACGGTGCGGAATCTCTTCTCCATCCTCGTCTACCCGCTGCTCCTCATCCTGATCAAGGAGGCCACCCCCTCCCTCGCCGTCCTCGGCAAGGTCAACGGCCTGGCCGCCAGCGCCGGCGCCGCCTGCCGCATGGTCGCGCCCCCGGTCGCCGGCTACCTCTACTCGGCCGGCAAGAAGATGGACTGCACCGCCCTGGCGTGGTATGCCAGCGCCGTCGTGGCCGTGCTGGGTTCCGTCCAGTGCTTCAGCGTGAAGCGCGAGAAGGAGCAGGACACCTCCGAGGAGTGCGGTTACCCCCCTGTGGGAAAGACACCAACCGTGGTGACGGTGTCTGAGATCGATGAATACGAGGACCTAGAGTAGGGGGAAGCAAAGAGGGAATTCTTTTGAATTCTATTTTTTTTACTTTATTTTTTTTTACATTTCTCAAAACACACAGCCAACAACTTTGGTGGTTTTTATCAGCACCAGCCCTTTTCGCACCACGAAACATTCGGCCTAGATTACAACGGCAGCATCGGAAAGGGGGAACCAGCCCAGCCAGTCAACAAAATTTCGAAGAGACGGGTCAGGTTCTTCTCATTACTGGCCCATGAACGGAGCCAGGGACAGGGATTTTCAATCATCAACGACGACAGTACGACTCGATAGACAGAGCGCCTACTAGGCAAGGCGTTACAATGCATTGGCGGTTTTTTTGCAGCTTCCCAGCTGAGCTGAGTACACATTGGAATGGAAATAATAGGAGGCGGTGCGGCGCAGAGTGCTTACAGACTTACACTTCTTTCTCCTGTATTTTCTTGCCATGGAACAGTCCGACGAAGAGACGGACATGTACGGCAAAATAGGGTTTAAGGGCTGGGCGGTTTGGTCCTTCTTTTTTTTTCTCATCTTGAAGAGTATAGACCAGCGCGAATGATACCCTCCGGGATTGGGTGTTGTTCAATGAAGTTATGCAATATCAAATAGAAGGAATTAATTGGGCGCAGCTAACTACCTGACTCTGAGATGTGAATACTTAAGCTGATGCCAGGTGTCTTGTCTCGACTTGTTGTTGACATTCCCCCTTTTTAGAGAAAAAAAAAATACTCAATAAGTTTATCCCCTGCTCGCTGGGACACAATGGCCAGGAGAGATAACGTCATTGAGCTAATCCGTTTTTTCTTCTCTTTTTTTGGCTGACGAATATATTAGTATTCTTGAAAGCTACTCCAGTCCCTCGGGCCGTTAGTTGTTTTATAGTATACAAACTGGAAAACAGAAGAGGTATAAATTGGAGCTCAATGACTAAGGTATGTTGGAGACCTGTAAGTGGGAAACTTGAGCAAAATTGACGTGTCCCACTGATGCTTGTTGCCCAGGTTGAAGTGGGAAAATATTCTCGGCTCTTGCCATTACTTTGTTGATTTCGAGTCGCTCCAGGGCACCAAAATTCTTGAACTTGCCTCAGGTACTAATAACTGCCTTACTCATTTTTTTTTTTTAAAAAAAAAATTCTACAGGATGCCTTGCATTTATTAGCCATTTCACCTTAAGTTTAACTGGCAAAACCACCAGTCAACAACAAAGTGAGAAATTCCCGAAACTGAAATTTTGTAGCGCCACAACTAGATTTCCTTTTTCATCCACAGCCTTCATCATTGACACCACTTTTTTTGCCTCCTTCAAGTCGCATCCTCGGAGGGAGCATAAAACGAGACAACTCACTCCAAGGGCCAGGGGAGTGACCTCATTTATTTATTTCCTCTTCCCCTCCGTACAGCTTTGGTTTCATCTAGGTGAAATTCCCAGATCTTTTTTCCCGCTTCATCATTGCTTCTTCCAAACCCCACTTGCGGCTGTCGCGAGCAGAAAGAGTAGCAACAGAATTCGGGACGCAAAGATGGATGAGATCATAAAGGGGACGGAGCAGATGCTCAAGTCGTCCTCGGATGGAAACGGCGGCCCATCGACTCTCGCGCCCAGCCTGCCGCCCGTGCTGGCGATGAACAGCAAGAGGACGGTGGACGAGGTGTTCGAGGAACTGAACCAGCACCCGCTGTTCATGACGGAGATGGACGCCGACGACAACGAGAACATCGCCGCGCTGCAGGCACTCGCCTACGAGGGAACCCCGCTGGAGAATGCTACTAACTTCAAAGAGCAAGGGAACGAGTGCTTCCGCGAGAAGCGCTGGGCGGATGCCAAGGAGTTCTACTCGAGCGGCATCAACGTGCTCGTGGCCGAGTCGAGGCGACGCGCCAAAGGCGATCCCCCGCGGCCGGAGCAGCTGCAGTCGCTGGAGGACCCGGCCTACGACCTTGACTCGCCGGAGGAGGTTGCGAGCGAGACGGCCCTGCTCGAGCTGCTCTACGTCAACCGCGCCGCCTGCCATCTGGAGCTGAAGAACTACCGCAGCTGCACGCTCGACTGCGCCGGCGCCTTGCGCCTGAATCCCGCCAACGTCAAGGCCTTCTACCGCTCCGCGCGCGCGCTCCTGGCCCTCGGAAAGCTAGCCGACGCCGACGACGCCTGCGCGCGCGGCCTCAAGATCGACCGCAGCAACGCCGCGCTGACGGCCCTCGCGAAGGAGGTTGCGACCAAGAACGCAGTCCTCAAGGCCAAGAACGAGAAGGAGGTCAAGCTCCTCGCCCAGCAGAAGCGAGAGAAGATGCTGCTGTGGGCGGCGATCCGCGCGCGCGGCATCCGCACCCGCATGACGGAGCAGCCGCCCGAGATGGGCGACGTCAAGATGCAGATGCTGCCCGATCCGAGCGACCCCAAGAGCCACCTCAGCTTCCCCACCGTGCTGCTGTACCCGACAGACCTGGAGAGCGACTTCATCAAGGCGTTCAGCGAGACCGAGAGCCTGGAGCAGCACTTTGGCTACGTCTTCCCCCTCCCGTGGGACCGCGAGGAGGCATACTCGACCAACGGCGTCGAGTGCTACATGGAGACCGTCTCGGGCGGTCTCATCAAGATTGGCAAGAAGGTCCCGCTGCTCAAGGTGCTCAGCACGGGCAACGTCGAGATCGTGGATGAGCTGGCCAAGATCTTTGTCGTGCCCAAGGCCAAGGCCGAGGCCTGGGTGAAGGATTTCAAGATGAAGAAGGCCGCGGAGAAGGGAGGAAGTAAGTAAGAGATCGCATTGCTGGTCCGAGTGGGTGTGGCATGATTTCACGAATTAGAGGGAAAGGATTAAAAAACTCGATGTTGCATGTGTACGAGCGAAGCGAACGACTCACCACTCACGGACTTGCTAGCGAACGAGGGAGCCGACCCAGGGGCGATGCATCCCAGAGAGAAGAGATAGCAAAATTAATGATACCCGGATTGTCAAAGCCAGAGCCCAGAGTGGGCCGGACCAGTGAAGATGTGTGTGATAGTCAAGATCTCGCGGCAGGAGTTCTAACAACTGAGAGATAGAGTTCATGAATTCCTGAATCAGACTGCTCAATCTTTCTTCGTCATGATCCAGACTGGTGCCATGGCTGACTTAGGTTTGAGTAGAACAGAACGAAATTCCTATGGAAAATGGAACGAAATAAGAAAAACTACGAAAAAAAAAAATAGGAGAAACTTGGACATTAATCATGATTCCAGCCATCTCCTCTGCCTTGCACAGTCTGCCCTCCCCGTCTTTCTGCTCTTGTCCCGCCAACAATCCCCTGAGAATTCGTGGTTTTTCAAATATCCATGCAATTCTCCAGTGCTGTCTCCTTTTGACATGGCTTTGGCTTCCCAGAGACGACTCCGCCTCGATCACCTCCCTTAATAACCCCTATTATCTCTCCCTGCCCCCCCGGGAAATCATAGCCTGACTGGATCTCCAACTTTTATCCTCTCACATAGACGAAGCCCTGCGCCGCTTCCGACTATGCCTATCGCCATGCCACGGTGTACCAGCCCCCGACAGTGCCGCGTTGAACACCGCAGTCCTCCCTTGGGCCGGGCTCTCCGCCGCCGCCGGCGCTGTGGCAGCAGCCATATCCGCACTGGGGATCCGATCGTGCGCGCGCGTCGGCGCGTTCGGCATCTCCTTCTGCCTCCGCATACCCTCCTCGCCGGGCACCGCGTCCCGCACGCTGAGGTGCATCAGCAGCAGCGCGGCGTTCTTGTCCACGCCGCTGCGGGCCGCGGCGAGATCGAGCGGCTCCTCGCGCTCCGCCGCCGTTGAGGGCGGTGTCATCGACGCCGTGTCCGGGCTCGCGCTCTGGCTCGAGTCGCCGTCGTATGCGTCGTCGCCGGCGCCCCTGCCGTCTGCTGCGCGCTTGCTGAGGTGCCACGGCGGCGGCGGCGGTGGATGGGAGAGGAGGCCGCGCGTGTTGTTCTGCGCGGCGGGCGTGGTGGGAGGCTGCGGGGGCTGGGTCGTGGGA
>FTLB01087131.1_pt1 | contig 11785 bp, 8 predicted proteins | sample 1658291 | NCBI WGS metagenome assembly FTLB01 (sample SAMEA3914812, study PRJEB12502) | metagenome | biome: forest; material: soil | place: Canada | collected 2011-07-07 | depth 0.1 m
GTACTGCAGTATGTCACTTTCAAGAAGAAATTTGGCTTCGGCCGGGTTGGTCGGCGGCGCGTTGAGGTCGGTCAGGTCGTCGGCGGGCGACCCATCTCCATCGGTCGCAACATGGTAGAGTTCGCGTAGCTTCCGTTTCCGCGACTTCACAATTGAGCTGCAAATTATCAGCATCGACTTTTGGGCATCAAAATGATCGGAAAATTGAGCTCTATCAAATAAAAATAATCTGACCTGCGTTCTTCATGTTTTGATCGTAAAACCTTCGATCGGTCGGCGGGCCCGACCTCAGTCATGACATCGGCGACCGCGACATCCGTTTTCAGCCAAACGGACGTCGGAAAAAAGGTGCAGAGTTGTGTTGGCAATTGACGCGAGACAAAAATGGAGCCAAAAGGGATGAGAAATGGTGGTGATGCGATGTTTTTTGATTGAACGTGTCGTGAGCCGACGAGGAAATGGCCTCTGTAAACGGATTTTTCTCGCGGCGACCCTTTTGGCGTGGTGGAGGTTTGTGGTTATCGGATACAGCGTAGACAACCAGTGAGTAAGAACCTACGTTTAAAATTTTTTATTAGGTAAAGGGGGGGGGACCCGGTCGATAACAAAGCGGAACGAACGCGACAGACAGGGAGAAGAGAAGGTAAGAGGGAGCTAACAAGGAGAAGGAGGGGGAAAGCGACCAAGACCCTCTCTTGACCCTCTCTGCCTCTCTCCGCCTCCCAATGCAATTTTTTTTGGGCGGGGGGCCCTTGTACAGTACGTAGTACACCCACCCAGCTACACGCTCAATAGTGACCAAACATACGTACAGTACATAAGAGAGGCTTGCAGCGAGAGGAGAGGCTCGCTCGGGAGGGGAAAGTCTCTTCGCTCATCTCCAAGCATCCGTCGCCGCCCATTTGTCGACCGCGCGCAAACGCAGTACGCAGTACGCTCCCGCCTCCCTTGCGCGCCAGCTCGACTGCAGCTCGCTCAACCGGATTTTTTTGCCCGACTTTGCCTGGGCCACGCCATCGACCCAAATGGGAATCCTTTAGGCAGATGAGCTTTCTCAACTATCGCTGCCATCAATCAGCTTTTGCCTATCCTCAACCATTCGCCAGGCTGCTTCGGTATTGTAACTCTTGTTCGACGTCTGCCGATTTAGTCTGCCAAGTACGGAGTACCTTGACTACCTTATAAAGAGCAGCGCTCAGTAGAATTGAGTAGAAACAAAATCGTCAAGGGTCAATTTCCATTACTTGGTACTTTTCCAAATATGTGTAAACGTGAACGACCGGGGGCATGCGCAAAGAGAGGTACGTTGAATATGAACATAGGAGAATGATGGGGGCTGGAAAAGATCATGTCCGTGGGTCGAAACCAGTCATAATGTGCCGGTTTGGCAGGATGGGTGCTCTAAAAAAAATCGATTTTCAAAAATGGTTTCCATTCGATTTTCGTCCCTTTGTTGAAGGGGCAGAACGATTTCGACTCTCAACCTACTGATAAAATCTCTGGCCTGTCGACTAATAAGAAGAGGCCGATAATTAAATACATAGGGTACTCCGTACATGGAATAGTTGGTGTATACCCCTGTACCGACTCTGCCTTCTCGTGCTTCTATAGGTTGAGGCGAAGTTACGTGGAGGCAAGGTGTCGCGGTATCTTATTAGTTGGCTTGGTTGGGTTACAACGTGAGGCCGCAAAGGTACACCTTGACTTGCCTGTCCTGTCTTCCCTGTTTGACACCCGCTGACAACCGGCACGCTCGCACGAGCCAAGACGAGTTTTTTTTTGGCTTAGGTAATATTGGCCTCCGTACCCCTGTCAAGATAATGTGGGCCCCGCCGTCATCGTACTCTGCACTCCAGACTTGGTAGATTTCTTTTTTTGTAGCTGCTGAGCAGGCGGGTCCACATGTTGCTACCGATATCGAACTTCAACCTGTCGTTGCTCTTCATACCGCAAGACTGTCTGACTGCCATCCTGGGAGGGTGAAACTGAAATGGCAGGCCAGGATGTGAAGCCTTCTCGGGTTGCCATCCAGTTTGGCGCATCATCATCTACAAGCTCCGCGACCAAATCGCGATCCAAACCATCCTCGTCTCTCGGAAAGCGACACCGAGCACACGCCCTCGACCACAACTCCGAATCGGAATCGGAGGATGAGGTGGAAGGGCGACATGAGGAAATAACAGGCTATGGTCCGGGAGGTGCGAAAAAGGACGAACACCCGCGCAAACATCGTCGCGAGCGCTCGCTGTCGCATGACAGGAGTCGCAGACGCTCAACCTCGCGGTCGCGCCACGACGACCGAAGACATGGACACCATAAGAGCAGGGAGACCAGGCATGAACGGCCAAATGGTGACAGAGAAGACGCCCGGCCCGGAGATGAAGATCGGCCGGTTCAGTACGGGTTGACCATCAACCGAAAAGCCAAGGACGAATCGAGGGGCAGGGCGGAGCTTGACAACGACGACGATGGCGAGGATGAACACCGTGGTGAAGACCGAAAAAAGGATCGCGGCCCTAGATCTGCGGACGATGAAGCCATTGCTGCGCTGATGGGAGAACCGAACGCCCCAAAGAGAGGAAGCAATCTCGACTCGGCTGACCAGTACCGCTCGGTTCCGATCGAAGATTTCGGCGCCAGTCTTCTCAGGGGCTTCGGCTGGGATGGGAAGATGAAAGGAAAAGTTGCAGAGACGCGAAAACATGGAAATCTCACCGGTCTGGGTTCGAAAGGAGCCAAAGAAGCCGAAGACCTCGGGGCGTGGGAGCAAAAGAAGAACAAGTCGCGACGCCTCGACGATTACCAGCGTGAGGAGGAGAAGAGGCGCCAACGGAGGGATGAACGCCATGGCGACAGCAGCTACAAACGTGAGCGGGAGCGGGAGCGGGAGAAAGAACGTAACAGAGAAAGACGATAGATTCCGAATCCGCTAGATCCCCTTGCTTGGGCAACTCTAGGTTTTCCAACAAAAAGTCGGTATTCTTCCCAGCTGGCAATTCCCACGGCGCTGTTGCTCTCATAGAGTATTTCTTTCGCTATCGTGCCTAAGAATCTTATTCGGCTTTTGGTTGTCCTGTCTGGCATTTTGTCTCTGTGTATAAGATCCAGCGAGAGATTTGCAGAAAAGTGAGTATGGTTTAGACTTCTCAAGTCGCTCAAAGGCTTCCATTACAGATCCATCAGTGCTAATGCGCAAACAAAGGGCTTCAAAATACACAACGTCAGAGCGCGTGCAATCTTTCCAGTGTCGGTATCATATCATCAGGGCATGTCCCTAATCTTGATCACTGCTTGCTCTCCGCCACGCTGGTAGTGAAGTCAGAAATATCCCCGGAACACCGAGGGTGTCTCCCCTGGGGGGGTGTAGCTCTGTCAACTCCTTCGCACTCAGTGGCCTTTTTGCTGCTGAACTTGCGTGCTGACACGCGGTTGTGGAAAAGAATATTGGGCGTAGGGGGTGAGATCTGGATTGGTGTCGGGAAGGCGGAAGAACGCATAGACATATCCTGCCGCACAGAACCCGGCGTATAAGAAGCCCGTTTTCGCACCCCAGCCTCAATTTTCCTGATCTACGCCTGCTACCATCTTTGGCGTGGGAACGTGATTTTGCGACGCCAGCGAGCATATAACAGCCCCTCGCTACCGCCAATGACAGCGCCCGCAGCCGAATCGAGGGTATCTCGGAAACAACCGCATAGCATACGGAGCCAACAATCAAATCAGACGCGGCTGTGTACCCTATGAGGTCGCCCCCCTACCGCCCAACCTGAATACCTCGGCGGGAGCATTGAGAAGATACCACATCCGACGGGCAGGACGACCACAGCGAGGAGGCCCCCGAGATAGATGGTTCGACGGCAGACTTGTCGCATCAAGCACCAATAATCAATGGTTCGGACGACGACCCGGCTTGAGCCGCAAGAGGGAGGAGGACGCGACATTGATAAGACAACTTAAGACTATTTTAGTCTTCATGCTCTCTCCCACACCTCTCATCCCACTCGATGCTTGCCTAGTACTGATTGCTTTTTGTGTAAAAGTCTCTAAACTTCCGCTTGAACCCGGCGAATGCAAAAAGATATGCGATCAAAGCCAGCCCGTAGCCTTCCATAACGATGGTTCCGGAAAAGGCTACCGAATAGAGGATGAGACGAAGATTTGCTCTCGAGGACTACTTGGAGGACAGGTACTTCGCTTGTCTCTCGGTGGCCTGGGCCAAATTCACATCGAACTCGGTCGCCTGGGAAACCAAGCGGCCAAGGGCTGCCGACTTCGACAGCTAAGTCTGGGACATCGGTCCTGCCAGCGGTTGTGGAGTAAGCCGACGACATGATGAGCACCTTGGTATGGACATCTTCGAGATTGCTCGGCTTGAGCGCACTCTGGTCATTGAAGCTTCGAAGCATCAACAGGGGCCTTTATACACTGGCGGCCAAGCAGAGACATAATCGGTACACATCGCAGTTGAATAACCATACCTCTACGAACCACGTGACGCTACAACACGATACTCTAAACCCGTGCTGGCACAGTCCCCCCTCGCGGAGAGCACGGCAAAGCTTGACATTAGTATCTTCACAATTCTGTACCTTCACTGCCATGGTACTGAAGTCCCCGAGGGTAGGCATCACCGATTCGGCCGATCCACTATGGTCACTCGAGATCACTAAGACGCTACCACGTCGTGCAACGCGGGTGCTCCCTAGATTGTGGAACGACCGACTGGGGTAGATTGGTGGTTCTCTTTATCTTTTACGCTCAAGTTTCAGGACGAGACTCGGGGCCACCCATGGGACACGGAAAGTCTAAGTGGAATTCTGGTTCGGCGAGAGATACACTTACACCGAAACTGCTCCAACCTTAGTCGGATCAGGCGACTACCACGAACGAGCCAGCGATAACGCATACTAGCCACATGATGAAATGCATATACTCATATACTCTTCCGCGGATCCAGGGGCGGAGTGACCGAGGTTATGTATGACACGCAATGGGGGGAACGGCGGGACGCGGGGAAACAGAAGCTTCGCTCGTGCGTCTGGCAAACTGCCAAGGCCGCAGAGTGGGAGACGATGGCGGGAGACGCTCGCGTCGAACCAGTGATGTATACAAACTGCTCCGTAACGGGGACCGGAAGATGGTTAGCACGTATCGTGGCTCGTCTTCTGCGGAGCTGGCAGGCTCTCTCCGCATTTCTCATGCACAAGTTGTGGGTTTTTCTATCCCGTAGACACTCGCTCGAGCCCGCCCTTCTCCTTCTGTGCAACCTCGTCTCCGTGTCTATAACTACTCGGGAATAGTGGTCGGAAGAGGGAAGAGGGGGGAAGGCAAGGGCCTGGTGGTTCGGAGCGTGGCGAGACAGGACGGCCGACCTCGTGATTCGGAGGATACTAGAGGGCGTCTTTGCACGTTTCTCGCGCTCCCTGTTGGCCATAGAAGCTAATCGACTGTATCTATCTACATATCTTTGCCCCCTCCCCCCACCCTAATTCCCCAAGGGATAAAATATTCGCGATTCGAGATCAACCAGTTTGAGCGAAAGTTTCGGCGAACGACGCCGAGTCTCGCCTCGGCCGTCCAAGTTTTGCATAGGACCTCCGAATAGCCTGCCCACCCGCCTGAATGGAGGGGAGCTCGGCCATGACGTTCCCCAAGATCTGGGATTGTTCCCATTTGCCGCGAACCGGGAAACGGGGCTCCGAATTGGATAGCCCCGGCCGCCAAAAAAACCGGCAATCGGATTCCGCCCCTAATTTTTTGGCGGCCCAATGGCGTATTCTATGTGTCGGTCCTTGTCCGTGTGTCAAACCCTTATAATCTACCCCCCTCACTGGTTTCGGTGGTTCTCCTCGAAAGATAACGATCTCTCGGAGCCAATGCGTGAGGTTGCACTGGTACAGAGTAGCAATCGACTCGCCCGCACAGCCTGCTTCCGGTCTTAGGAAAAAGAGGGAAAAGGCGCGTTACCGGCCACAGCCCACTGCGCAACAAAAGACTCTATATAAAGGGAAACGTTCGAGGGTTCTCCTCTTAGATATCTCTGCTATACAGTACTGTTCTCTTCCCGAACGAGCGGGATCCTCGATAGAGGAGGAAGCATCTACTATCGATACCCATCATCAGAGCCTTGCGTGTCTCTCGAAGACGGGTGTCAGGGATCGGAGACACAATGGCAGAATCCTCCAAGAAACTGTGGTGGAAGGAGGGTGTCGTCTATCAGATCTATCCTGCAAGTTTCAAAGACTCGAACGGAGATGGGCTCGGAGACATCCCAGGAATCCTCAGCAAGATCGACTATCTGAAAGATTTGGGTGTCGACATAGTCTGGGTATCCCCAATGTAGGTGTTCCCGCAGAGCCACGGCCAGTGTCATCAGGGTCTGATAGTTGCTGACCAAAACAATAGGTTTGATAGCCCTCAGGTATTTCAATCGATCTCGGCTACCCTAGAGCTGGAGTCGGATAGCTGATGATAGATGCTCAGATTGACATGGGATATGATATTTCCAACTACGAGGAGGTGTATCCTCCATACGGCACCGTCAAGGACATGGACAACTTGATTGCGGCATGCCATGAGAGGTTTGCGCTCCTTCATTTACGCTTGCTGCTTTATTTCACGCTGCTGATATCGATCTAGAGGGATGAAGCTGATTTTGGACCTCGTAATCAACCACACTTCGGACCAGCATGCCTGGTTCCAGGAGTCACGTTCTTCCAAAGACAATCCAAAGCGAGATTGGTAGGCACAGACCTGCCCGCTTGCTTGTTCATTGGCGAGTGGAAATGGCTGATCGTATTCCAGGTATATCTGGCGGCCACCACGCTACGCCGAGGACGGCACGCGTCTTCCCCCGACCAACTGGCGGAGCTACTTCAGCGGAAGCACCTGGACGTATGACGAACTTACGGACGAGTACTATCTCCATTTATTTGCCAAGGAGCAGCCTGACCTGAACTGGGAGAACGAGGAGACAAGGAACGCCATCTACGACAGTGCCATGCGATTCTGGCTCGACAAGGGCGTCGATGGATTCCGCATTGATTGCGTCAACATGTATAGCAAAGGCATCGAGTACCAAGATGCTCCCATCGCCAACCCGAACGTGTATGAGCAGCCGGCATGGATGATCTACGCCAACGGGCCTAGGATGAACGAGTTTCTCCGAGAGATGAACACCAAGGTGCTCGACAAGTACGATTCCATGACAGTGGGCGAGCTCCCCCACACGCCCGATCCGAACCATGTTCTGAAGTACGTTGGCCTAGCGGACAAGCAGCTCAACATGGTGTTCCAGTTTGATATCGTGGATATCGGCCAGGGTTCCTCGTACAAGTACCAGTTCCAAGAGTGGAAGCTTCCGACCTTGAAGAATGTCATCTCCAAGTGGCAGCGGTTCATTGAAGGGACCGACGGGTGGACCACCTCCTTCTGCGAGAACCACGACCAGGGACGCTCGGTCTCGAGATACGCCTCGGACGCGCCGCAGTACCGAGTCTTGTCGGCCAAGATGCTATCCATGATGCTGTGCGCCATGACGGGCACGCTCTTTATCTACCAGGGGCAGGAAATCGGAATGATCAACATACCGGAGGACTGGTCGATCGATGAGCTCAAGGACATCGAGGCTCTCAACTATTATCGTGACATGGAGGCATCGCCCGATGTCAGCCCCGAGACGATGGAGTACATCAAGCGGAGCATCCGAATCCTGGGCAGAGACAACGCGCGAATCCCCATGCAGTGGGACGCATCCGCGTTCGCCGGTTTCACCGACGCCAAGGAAGGCGGCTGGATGCGGGTTCACGACCTGTACCGCGAGATCAACGTTGCCAAGCAGCAGCAGGAACCAGGTTCGGCACTGAGCTTTTGGAAGAGCATGATCAAGTTCCGCAAGGCACACGCCGAAACCCTTACGTACGGCGCTTTTGACGTCTTCGAGCCGGACAACGAGCAGACGTTTGTATTCACGAAGAAGCAGAACGGGGGCAAGCAGATCGCGGTTGTTGCGCTGAATTTCACCGGCGAGGAGCAACCGGTTAGACTTCCGTACGACGGGCTCTCCGTTGCGGTGGGCAACTATGACGATGTTGTGGCGGTGGAGAAAAACGAGAGTGGTAAGGAGAAGAAATTCCGGCCATGGGAGGGCCGATTGTACCTCGGTGAGGCCTAAGGACTTTGTTCGGGCATGATTTCTCGGCGCGCCCGGACTTCTGATCCGCTTGTTCCTGAGATACCTTCTTATATATGAATATACCAAAGGCGGGACGGAGACATCTTGATAAATGGCTGGACTTTGCGAATTAGTATTTTTCTCTTGCCATAGGCTAGAATCAGAGTACAAAAAATTTCCATCCGTCACTTCTATGGGCTACTTGAAGTCCTTTATTAACTCGTACGCCCAGAAAGCTTCGATAACTCACGTACCAAGAAGCTTGCGACTGCTTCGCCAATCCTAAGCAGGGCAGTCTTCCAAGAAATAGGCAGACTCGGTATAAAAAAAGCATAGGACGGACTTCATTTCGAATGTCCACTGGAATCACCGAGAAAGAGACGGTGTGTTAAAGAAACGCAATGCTATTCTGGTTACCTTCCGAGGCTATCGACGCTATGGTACGACTCGATGCATAAACGCACTAGAATACCACTCAACCATCTCGCCGACACCTTGGATCAATGCCCCGTCTCCTACCATGTAAATCCTCCACCCATTATGCCGTGACCATCGCCGCCTTGATCGTGGCGCCAATATCGACGTCGACGGTCGGAGATATCACCCAAACCCAAACTTGGTGGTACGTCCTCCCACTCTTGTTCCGTGTTCTCTTTGGGCCGGCGGAGAGATACCCGTACTTTGAGACTTCTTCGGATTCTAGATTCCTCCCATCATGACGATTGCCCGACCTTCCGCTTTCGGGGTCGGGAAGGATTCTGAAGGGTCGACTCCTCCGAAGTCTGGTTGTTCTCTTCCTGCGCCTCGCCCATTTCACATTCCTCATGCATCTCTTCATCCTCATGAAGCGATGTAAAACGACTTAATCGAGGACTAGAAGCGTGACCCGAAACTTGAGGTAAATTGTCGCGGGTAGCAGTGGGAACCTGGCCACCGTCCTCAACTTCGTCGTCTGACTGTCCGCTATGTTCGCTGGAAGAGCAGGGCTGGGCAGAGTCAAAAGGGACCACAGCTTTCAACACAGGGCGCACCATCTGGCCTCTCTCCGAGGCAAGAGCCCTCATTGAACTAATTCGAGCATCCTTGTCATAAATATCCAGCAAAGGCATGAAGTCGAAGTTGTAGTCATGGTAGTGGGAGTCGTTGTCTACAACACCGAATTCCCTCATCTTACAGTCAACAGCAGACTCGTTTCGAAGAAGAGTGAGCAGCAGATCATCTCTGCACCACGGGTTGAGATCCAGAGAGTTATCGATGCTGTTCTGCATCCTGTCGGGGTGGTAGTTCCAGATTGCCCAGATGTCTGTCGGACTGGACCAGTTCTCTCCCCGAAAGTACAGTACGGCGAAGAAACCACTGCGAGCCTCGCTGGGAAGCTGGAATGAACCCGGAGGCTGGGTTTTCAGCCCCCTCCAATGCCATGTGGGTAGAACGTAGAGCTCTCCGAGAGGTAGTACCGACCGTAGAAGAATATCCCCAATGATACGGCCATTCTCTTTCATGTGAGGCTTCGGCTCGCCGCAGCTCCTTATGTTCCCCGCGACGGTATACGTCGTGGCTTTCATGGCATGACTGGAATCGAAGTAACTGTCTTCCCCGTCCTTGCCAGTCGAGTAAATCCACACGGGAGCTCGGAGCGTCACGAGCAAAATCACACTAACACCTCTCGTTTCATCCGTGACGAGGCAGATAGGAAACGGATTATTTGGCAGGCTGAGTTCCAATTCGATGCTGTCATCGTCGTGCACGAAATAATCAAGGGCCCTCATGAAGTCTTCGCGAGATGGTGAAGCGAAATAAGTGCAGCAATCTTCCTTATTCGCGATCGTCTTGATATGGTCTTGGATGGCGAGATAAGACGCCTTGTCGAGATGGCCATTTTTGATGCAGTCAATGGTTCTCTCGAGTAGTTTAATCGTAGTGTTGGCCGAGTCATTCGGCTCGTTAGCCGTAGCAGAGTTCACGATCGGGGAAGGCATTGTTTCTTTGCGAGAATCCTAGACGACGAAGTCAGTTGGGGAACTCGTTTTGTCCTAGCGGTGAAAGATATTGACCTACCAGAGGTTTATTCAACTATAGATCTGCTGAGCTCTGAGTGAGGAGGGCACGAAGGCGATATGAAGATTGGCAGACAGGCGAACTTTTGCCTGATATCAAATATCGGAGAGCGGCGGAAAGGAGAAGCGGAGAGCGAGTCAGATATCCTTGGGTCTGTTGGTAGATACGCGCGCTCCGAGATCTCTGATAGAGCCAAACGCTCAGTATTATGGGAATAGCTGAACTTTGATCAAAGACGATAGTTGCTGCTGAAAGTCAATAGATGAGCTGCGAGTAGTGTGAGAGACGTTGGCATGCAAGGCACTGCTTTGCTAGACCGGATGGTGAGTTGGGGATAGAGAACCGGTCCACAAGAGTAGAATAGACCAGGTAGTGAGCTAGATATAGAGAACCAGCCAGGAAGAGTGAGCTCTACCAGGTGGTAAATGGGAGATAGAGAGCGTCCGGATGGTGAGTTGGAATTTGAGAACCAGATGACTTTGGGCGCCACAGAATCTATGCAAGATAGGACTTGTCTAAGGATCCGATATGGAAGGTCCAAAGTCATATCAAGTTCATAATGTCTTTGACTGTTTCGATGGAGACGGCGGAATTTACAACCTACCTGCCCAGCAAAGATCAAGGGTTCCACGGTCATAGAGAGTGCTCTGGAACTCCCACCTCTGGCCATCCCGGGCATTTACACTGGGCGGCATGGGCCATACATTGAAGGAACTAGGCCTGTCGAATCACCTGTGAAACAGCACGACCGCGAGTTGAGAATAGTGACCGATAAGAAGTCATCACTGCTACCTGATAGCGTATTCGTCGCTGCAGGCAAGAAGGAAGGCTGGGCAGGGGAAGCTGGAGTTTCCGAGGTATGTACAGTACATCATGTACACAATAGACGCAGTACTCAATACCTTAGTGACTGTAGCTAGATAGGTACCTTGAGGTGAATAGGAGATGTAAATACTCCCCCGGCGCCGCAACAGCATGAAGTTTTACTGTTGCTATGCGTCCATGACCTTTGGGAAGAGGAAATAAAATAAAATAAATAATTCCACTGTACGGTGGCTTTCGGTGAATACGAACACGTATAGGTAAAGTACCAACGCACAAGGAACATGGTACAGAGTACATAGGGTAATATCCATCGATTTCTTCTCAGAAACGTACGGTGTAAGATAGGCGACCCTCCCTCCCCTATTTTTTTTCTACACTGGGCGGCGGTGGGCCGTGCAAGTTGCCGTTTCGGAGGGGCAGCTTCGACCAGATTGGACAATTGGCCGTATCCAGCTTGACCCAAGCACCCAAGCTTGGGCACACACCCCACTCCCAGCCACGCACCACGCACAGGTCTCACCGCTAATAAGGTGGTTTTGTTTTATCTTCTTGGGGCCGAATAATTTCGAAGCTCCCCTCTCTTCTTCACCTCCCACCCCTATATCGCTGGACTGGTTTTGACCTGCGTGAAGACGCTCTGCTGCCCAACATGTCAAAGCCGCACAGCGTTAACGGTAGCGAGTCGGAGTTTGAGTTCATCGAGACTCCCAAGGCTCCGACTCCTACCTT
>FTLB01000523.1_pt2 | contig 11761 bp, 7 predicted proteins | sample 1658291 | NCBI WGS metagenome assembly FTLB01 (sample SAMEA3914812, study PRJEB12502) | metagenome | biome: forest; material: soil | place: Canada | collected 2011-07-07 | depth 0.1 m
TCCCAGCTCCAGATGTGCACAAAGTTGAACATGGCGCGGCTCCAGTCCCAGAGCTGCTCGGAGGCGGTCGGGAAGCGTCGGTAGTGCGGCTCCCGGATGTTCTTGAGGTATCGACTGTCGTCCGCGAAGTCCCGCGTCCACTCGTAGAGCCCGATGCGCAGCAGGAAGACGATGAACAGCGTCGAGATGGCGGGGGGGATAAAGAGGCGGAAGGCGCGGCGGTAGATGAAGGACGCCATCGTGGAGGCGAGGGATTCGTAGTTCCGAGCGCGGATGAGCTTGAGGGGCCGCAGGCTGAGGGCGTAGCCCGAGATGACGAAGAAGACGCAGACCATCGGGGGGCCTTGGTAGAATAACCTGATGAATGGCAGCTTGAGCACGTGGTAATTATTCTCACCGTAGCCCCAGCTGAACGCGATGAAGAAGTAGCCGTAGAAATAGTGGCAGAAGAAGACGAACAAGGCGGCGAGCCCACGCATCCCGTCTAGGTACGCGGTCGGGCCGAGTCGCTCACCACCTCCATTCCGTAACCTGGGGTCCCGCGAGAGTCTGCTTTGGACAAAGCTGGGTAGGAGGAAGAAGCCGATCCGGAGGAGGGCGGATCGCCAAGGCACGGAGCCGAGGCCGTGTATCGACGCCTGCGCCGTAGACGCCAAGAACCTAGCGTGGCCGAAGACCCGGGAATCCACGCCTTGCCTCGCCCCATCGCCGTCAAAGTCGGACAGGGTCTTTTCGTCAAGCAGACCCGTCTTCTCCTCGTATATCAGCGAGTGCTTGGAACCCGCGTGGCCATTCATTCCGTTCATTGTCCGGCAATGGAGGACAGCACCGAGGGCGTTGGCATGCGTGCGCCTGGGTCGCGCTGTACTCCTACGACCGAGGATGGAGGCAGTGTATGGTTAGGAAATTGTGTACCGGGAACGCGTGCCGGGCGCCCAATACGAGAGAGTCTTGCCCTCTTCGATATGGGGCAGTTCAACGTGACAGGCTCACCCTGCTCGCCTCGCGCGGGGAGACTAGCCACGGCGTTTCACGTACGAGCGTCTTGGGAGGCCGCCGCCGTTCTTGGGAAGGGAGACCCCGAATGAAGCAGAGAGCTAGATATAAGGCGGCATGAAAGAAGTAGAACGGCCCGGGATATACCCACGAGTATAGCACGGTAGAAGGAACGGTTTTGCGGTGGTAACGCAAGGGAAAGAAGGCGGTTCGTCGCGAGAAGGAGAGGAAGAGTGAGAGAAAGAGAGAGCAAACCGAGGAGATGGAACGGCTAACTACCGAGAGGAAATTTCGCGAACAGCCTGGCGGGGGGAGCAATGGCATCATGGTGCTGAGGACCTCGTCTACGTAGTAGCTAGCTAGACCTACATACGGAGTAGGCATAAAAAGTACCCGTGTCAGTCCGCCGCCCCGGAGCCACTTGGCTGCTACCGGGTGGGCGTGATCGCCCGAAGGCAGTAGTCCAGTGGGAGAAGATCTCGAGAAGGCTGCAAACGGCTTGGCGGGAGAAATAAGGACGAACAAACGAAAAGGGATGATCGGTGGGTCTACATGGGCCCGTTTACCAGAGACACTGGCAGACTTTGAGAGCTTCTCGGCCCAGACCCAGCTAGAATGTGGGCATTTAGCGCCATCTGAGGCTGAAGGCTTGAGGGTTCGGGACATGCGAGACAACGATCTGCAGGGGCCCTTGTGTTGGAGTGCAGATTGGTCCCTAGACCGAATGATTCAGGTATACCTTTTAGCTCTGCAAAGGGGAGCCATTGAGCCATTGCAATTTTAGTACCGAATGCGACCGTCCTCTCCTGGAAACAACCGTGGCCACTCGAGTCGTCGTCTCTTGTAGCTTTCCTTGGTGTTGACCTGGCCCTGTGAAAATTCCTGTCTTTTTTGTTTTCTCAGCCCACCCAGCCCCCTTATATGTAGTACGGAATACATACAAGTCGAGATGATGACAATTGCGGAAGACGATGGATTGAATTGATTGTCTTCAGACTGACCAACCTGAGAACACTCCTCACTCCTCTCAGTAGCGTCTTTCTCCTCCCTCCTGAGAACCGTAGACCCCGATGGATTCCGGGCGGCTGCATGGCTGACATGAGGGAGGGAGGGTATATGGCTACCTGAATGCAATGGCTATGTGCGAAGCTACTGTAGCTAGGTACAGTACAGTACAGTACGTACTGTATTCAATAGCTCCTAGTTGGGTATTCTTGCCGGGCTCAGGGGAATTGGCCGGTTGGCCTAGGTTAACGGGACTTCTGACGGACAATGTACTCCGTCCGATCGAGGTGTCATTTTTTCCCCCAGCAGACCTTGGAAGGATCCCGACGAGCGTCCAATGCCTTCTCGAACAGTCCTGACCTCCTCCCTAATGCATCGGACTGCAGTAGCGAGAGGAGCTTAGTGTAGGACGCAGGGGATGGGACGAGGGGCTGAGAGCGCTTCTGGGGTGGTGTATTACCCAATATCTAATTTAGTGGCGCTGTCTAAAGCTGACATTACCAGACTACTGTAGGTAAGTGGTAACTGGCTTGCTGTACTACACCCAGACTTCCATTGCCGAAGAGACGAGGGTCTGCGGTCAACTAATAAAGGAGTTGAAGTAGTGCCTGAATTTTCTTCACTTGTGAGCCCTCTTCCTCTAGGATCAGGATATATCTGGAAGGGCCAAAAAAAACAGGAAATGAAGCGAATCAGAAGAGGGATAAGACCACAGACAGACGGCTGGGCGGGCACGCAGGCAGAGAGAGAAACATATTTCGGAAGAATGCGCATGGTTGCTCGGTAGAGCAGGTTTTCTGTTCACTCCCTCAATAGGGCGTTGTTTGGTTGTTGCAACCCCCACAAAACGTATAATCACTCCATCCACGTTCCAGGCCTGACCAATGGCATTGGGTGAGCACCACTTTCTCCAGCCCATTCCACGTTTCGGATCCAGTTTCGCCAGGCGGTCCCAAAGCGACGGCCTCGGTACTATAACTCTTAGAACTCGGTATACCATGGCAAACAAACAGGGGATGCTTGATCAGGTGGAGATGGTCTTGAATTTCTTGATGCTCTGCAAATCGCCCATCTACATCACTAGACTAGGACTCTATCACAGCGGAGATATTACAGACATCTCTGTTCTATATTCCTCCCCTTCCTCCATTACTCCATTGACCTTGAATAGCCCATCCGTCATGCCCCTCGAACCTCTTATATTACAACTGGCAATTCTAGCACCCAACTCCCAGAGCCAGAATAAGGAAGGATGTGTTGTTTGTAGTGTGATGCCCGACCACCATTTTTTTTTTCGAGGATTGTTTGCCCCCAATCTAGTGATACGACTTGAGTCGCTCCCGTTTTATATGTTTGTTTTTCTCTTGATTTTTTTTCTCTCTCATGCTTGCCCATTCCTTTCATATATCCCAGGTCCCCTGGTCGTGGTAAATTCGTAACTGCCATAAAAACGCAACGCATCATAGTATGATCCTACCGAAAGGCTCAGTTGCTTAGCCAGTCGAGGAAATCAGGCGTGAAGTAGCTGATCACGATCGTGGCACCGGCACGCAAGATGCCCTCGGTAGACTCAAAAGCCATGGCCTTGAGGTCGAAAACGCCGGCTTTGGCCGCAGCATGGATCATGGCAAACTCGCCGCTGACCTGGTATGCGGCGATCGGCAGATCGCGACCGAGCTCCTTGGCATCCCGGATGATATCCAGGTACTGGCTGGCCGGCTTCACCATGATGATGTCCGCGCCCTCGTTGATGTCTCGGACGATGGCCCGGCGCGCCAAGCCCGTGCCTCCTGGGGGAAGCTGGTAGCACCTCCTGTCGCCGAAGGAAGGCGCGGAGCCGGCGGCATCCCGGAAGGGTCCGTAGAGGCAGCCCGAGAACTTAGCCGCGTACGACATCAGCGTGATGTTGTGCGACATTCCTTCCTCGATCAGCTTGAGCTTGATGGCACGAATGCGTCCGTCGTTCATGTCGGACGGTGCCACGCAGTGGGCACCGGCCTTCGCGTAGGAGACAGCCACATCGGAGATACGGTCCACCGAGAGCTGGTTGTTCAGGCTGCCGTCGTCCCGCAGGATGCCACAGTGCCCGTGGGAGGTGTACTCGCAGAGGCAAACGTCGACGACGACGTACAACTGAGGGAATCGCTGGCGGATGAGACGGATGCTCTGGATGACAGGGCCTTCTGGGTCGTCGGCCGAGGTACCCAGGTGGTCCTTGCTGCCGGGCTTCAGGGGCACGCCGAAGAGGATGACGGAACGAAGGCCCTTGTGCACCAGAGGCTCGAGGAAGGGGACCAGCTTGTTCACGCCGCGACGGTATTGGTTCGGGAGGGAAGGGATCAGAACTTCCTCGTCTTCTTGATCGGAGATAAAGAGAGGATAGATGAGCATCGACTGTGGGGATAAGTATCAGCATTTGTCGCTTCGGTTTCTCGGCGTTTCGGCTTTGCAGCTTTTTTGGTATGAGTAGTTACGAACCTTGGTGAGCTGGCGCTCCGCCTGCCAAGATCGGAGCAGAGGGTGGGAATAACCACTGTGAAGCTGGCTCGAGATATCTCCCGAGATGCTCACGCTCGTGGCTGCCGTGCTGGCGTAGGACATGGCGCGTGAGATGTGTGAGGTCCGGGAGGCGCGGTCATCTAGGATCGTCGAGGCATTAGACGCTTCTCCGCGGGGGCGTCGAGCGCCATTGGCGTCTCGCAGGGAGAGATCCTGAACAAGGCTGGAGAACGACATGGCGGCGCGGTCCAAGATCTGATCGGGTTGCCGAAATATGATAGTCTCGTATAGATGGACAGTAATGGGGGGTGTGCGCGCGTGATTGACTCGTACGAGCCAGAATGATCACGATGTCGATTTTGAGTCGATGACGTTCCTTGGGAAGATCCTCTGGTGGACCAATACGGCAATCCGAGGCAGGACAGGCCACACGCGCGACAAGAAGAGCAGATAGCTTCGTAACGAAACGTTCAGTTGATACTGGAGAAGAATGGCGGCGAGTGAGGCTACCGGCGTTGGGTATTTCATCAAAGTTCTGGTGGGTAGTAAGCCGAGGGACAGACTTCTGGCCAGGTTTTCTCGGCTTCGGTATTCGGAGATGTCGCCACTTTCCTCTTTCAGGCACGGCCAATTCTCCAATCACCGGTGGCGGATTTCCAAAGCATCCTAGGTCCAAGCGGGGCCTTTGCGTCCGTGAAACAACCCGAAATCCAGTCCCGAGCCATCGGCACGGGTGCATTATTAGAATCGGCTCTCGTATAACGGCAGCTTTCTTCATATAGATTAAGTCCGAAATAAATATAACTTTCATAATATTAGGTTAAGCCGTTCGCTCCCGGGAGCTCTACGGCGTCTCTTGTAAGCCCGCCGCGGAAGCTTGCGCCGCTTTCTATGAATCCTGTCTCCAAACATTGTCAGAACCAGGAGAGCTCGAGTTATCGCCCGGGATCTGGGGAGGGATAGAGGTGGGCGAGAACATAAAGTTTCGAGGCGACCAGGCTGTAATTATCTCGGCTACGGTGCCTCTCTCTCTCTGGCCACTGCTAAGTATGTCTATTATGGCGATATGGTGTACTGTGTAGACAACAAAGCAATAGACTGGAGGGCCAAGAACTTTGCTTAATTACCTACTTACCTTAGCTACCTAAACCTTACACTCCTATGTCTTTGCGCCAAGAATTTCTCTTCACCGAATACCTAGTTGTTGAGGCATACATATTGTCGTATAGCTACTGCTTTGGGCCGGTGACCTTCAGAGCTCCCTGGGTGGAATGCTTGGACTCTACCCTCCTCCTGTCTGGCTGGCAAGTGCCGGTAAGGTGCCAAGCGCATACTCTCTTAAGTTGTGATCGCTTTACTTGGCATATTATATCTGGGCTATCGCCGAGTCGTTGGAAGAGATGTCAGGATAGGGCAGGCTTCTTGTTTCATTTATCCTTGGATCAGGCTTTGTAGACATATATTCTGGAGGTATCCTACTTTATAACTAAGAAGACGTCCAACGAACCTGGAGTACGTATCCTATCCATCCGGACTCGGCAATACGGCATACCCAGGACATCTCCTGGGAACCCATAAAAGAGAAGCTGGGAATCATCCAAGCCAACGACGCCCATGACACTGAGGTTTTAGAAGATTTTTGGAGGGCAAAGCCTGTCATGATCAATGTCAACTCCGGCTTGTTCGCCGCATTCTCGTCCGCAAGCTACGCATCAAACACTGATAGCAGCATACTCAGACCTCTCCATGTCTATCGGAGACAGCAGACAGTTGCAGGTTTCTCTATATCCTGCTGACCTTACGACATGCTGCAACCAGAGAGAAACAGCATCAACTGAATGCCACTCCCAGGTAGAGAAACATGGGAGTGATGAATGTATATATGGACCAGCTACAGCCAGTCATGAAACTTTATGGTATATCTTGTCTATGTAGATACTGGAGCCTTAAACGTTGAAATGGTGCCGTCTTTCTGTAATGAAAATTGGAATATCGTGAAGCTTGAGATGAAGTCTAGATGTGATCAGACGCTGGCTTTGTTGACTTGAGAAATGAGTTCTTGGACAGCACAATTCATCATGTTTCTTGATTTATTTATAAGCGTCTTTGCAAGAAAGACATCTGTCTCGTTTCGTTGTGTGTGAAGCTAGTCTGGAATCACTACAGCTGCAAGCGACATCGACGACGTTTGTTTATGTCGTCGTCGATGCCACAACTTCACCCTTCTCTCTGCAAGAATCTTTTTCTTCTTTCTTTCCTTTTTCTTAAAACTTCACAGAAACAGAATTCAATTTTCCAGGTATGTTGACTTTTCTTTCCTCTCCCCCTGACCTCGCGATCTTCCCCCCTTAGTGGAAACCCGGCCTTCTAGTATGCTGGCCGCTTCCATATCTCCAAGTTGGAGAGTTCTGCTGGCTATTTCCTCGCTCAAACTGGTCTCAGAATGATATTTCCCAGTTCAAGCTCTTTTTGCTGAATACTATGATACACTACAAGGGGACGATACATCGCCTACTTGTGTGTGTATGTGTTGTGTGTGTGTGTGTCAAGTGATTCATGACAGGCGCGGAGTTCTGTATCCTATACATTACCTCAAATGTGTATTGAAATCCCTTGAGCATAGCTGACAGATTTCCATTTCATACTGAAAAGACTTCTTCAGTTTCTACCCAGCTGCTACCGAGTAATATGCCCACCTCTCTTCCAAGATCAGCCCAAGAAAAGCTGACCCTCAACCCAGACATCTCTCCCCAGCCCCCAGTCCCCAGACCCCAGACCATGAACACCAACCGACCAGGTACGTTGACGATACATTTTCTCGTGAGATTTATTCCGGAAAGAAAGAAGAGAAGGCGAAGAAGAGTGCTTCTTCTTCCAATATTGACCCACCAGTTCCCTGATTCCTCGAATCCGCGTAGCCACAAACCCAAGAAACGCAAGCGCGTCCCAGCTTCCTGCCCTCTGCAATTGCTTGCCAAAGCTGAGAATTCTTGCACTAACCACCAAACACTACAGATCTGCAGGAAGAATCACGCGCCGAGTACGTGGCGCGCAGACTCTTGGCCATGAACGAACCAACCCGTCCGGCCTCGCGAGAGGGCACCATCACCATCCTCTACCACGCGATCCTCAACGACCAGACCGAGTCCTCGGTCTCGGGTACGACCAGAGCAGGACAAGTTTCCGCTCAAAATGAGAACCTCGTCACCTCTGGCTCACGTCAGAATCCGTCTCGTCTCGGACCGGAGAGACACCAGACCGCATCTGCTCCTCCTCATGAGCAGAGCATTACCCCAGCGCCTCCGCAAGGAGGAATGTACACCAACTTCTCCCGACCGCTCACTCGCGCCGGTACCGTTGCGGATCTCCGAGGATCCAACGACGAGGACCGCGGACGTACAAGTGATCTGCAATCGCAGCGCCTCGGCGGACCGGCACACGGCCTCATGCCTCCTCCTCCTCTTCGCCCTTCCGGGCTTATGACTCGGGCCGAAACTCAGCCCATCATCCGAGACCAGGAGAGTGCTGCCGACATGCCGTCGACGGCACGAGACACAGCTGCCCAGCCCCATGGCAAGCCGGAGCGACCGAAGCGCAGCCTGGCGCAGAAGTTGAAGAGCCTCCCGAAGACGGTGGCCGATCGACTCAAGCGCCATGAACAACAACCTTCTCCCACCGTGGCTCGAGAGGTGCCCCAAGGATTGGCCTCAACCAGCACGTTCATCCCTCCGATGGTGCGACGCGTGAACGAGGGAAACAATTTGATCGGTCGAATTAAGTCTCGACAGCTCACCGGAAACGATACCAACATCCTGCGGAGACCTCTCCCGGAAGGCACCACGTCGACCGCAGCCCCGCCATCCACTAAAAAAGAAACCCCGAGGACGGAAGTCGGAGCTGCGCACGGCGTCTCGCCTGCGAGTGCCGACCCCTTCACGTCGGTCTGGGACGCTGACAGTCCCGTGAACTCGCCGCTGGCTTCCCCTCCCATCGCCACCTCGACTCCTCATAGCCACCGCCAGCGAGCGACCCGTGGCTCTCCCGTCAGTCCTACTCGGAACATCCAAGCCGTCACCCGTCGACAAGATGTTTCCGGCGACAGTGCCCCTCATGATGTGCAGGATGTCGAGGACAAAGAGGATGAAGAGGACGAAGAGGATATTCAGGGCAGCAAAGGTCCCCGACGATACAAGAGACACCCCGCGCCTTCGCCCGAGGCCCTCGACGCGATGACGACCCAGTTCGACCGAGTCACGGCGCTCATGAACAGAACTCCTCGACCCGGTGAACCGACCGACTCTAAGGCGCGCCTCGACTGGGCTATCGACATGGTCACCACCCCGCCGCGCCCCCGTCTTAGCTCTTCGCTCGCGGCCGAGCCCGGCTCTGGATCTCGTTCTGCCGCTTTGATCACCATGGGGCAGACGCACGGCGCTGCCCGAACCATCACCTACCGTCCGCGTCACCCAGGCGCATTTGAGGACGATGACCTCGACCACACGGAGAACCAGCTGTAGGCAGAGATATCCAGCCTAGGACCGCTGTGGACAGATGCGACGACTGAGACGACCGAGACGGCTGAGATGACCGAGACGACCGAGACGACGAGATGTCCCAGATTGCTTTTGGCTTTGCTGTACACCTCCAGTCTCCAAAGATGGCTTTTATGAGAGGAGGGGGCTGAATCTGTTTTCTTCTACCAAGATTTCCAAAACACGGAGTAGTGTTCTTGTTGTGATACCCGAACTTTTGTTCGCGTCAGCTTTTCGACAGGACGGCGTTTAGCTTCATTCACTCTCCACTCCGAGCAAGTTTGGCTTCAGGAAACCAATATTTTTTAGATAGGAAGCTGAAGCAAGTCTGAGAGACCAAGGAATTTCATTCTCGTTACCAAATTGCATCTGAAATCTACATGAAGTTGGTGTGAAGAACACATACAAAGTGTAGAGAGACCTTTCCATATATCCCTGGCATAACATGGCATGGCACTTAGCATAAGCAATCAAACGTAACACTGAAGAATCAGTTGTAATATTAACTATCATTCAGCCCGACTAGGCATGGTATCTAGAGTCCGGTCTATTACGCGACTCTCTTCCGTATCCAGCCCAGCGTGCCAAGGGGGGTATATATCCAAGTATTCGTATCAAATCATCGACACATCTCGTGCACCTAGCGCCACCGGCAACCACCCGAGAGTATTCGTACAAGTCCTATATCATACACGCCGGTCCGATGCACATGCTCTTCTTAAAAGAGTCTCCATATCCCGTCGTTGGGATCTCGTTTGCGTAGACGCAACGATCCGCTTAGAAGAAGCGGCGGCGGCGGTGGGAGCCGCGACCGTCTGTGCCGTGCATGCGGCGGGTGCCAGCGGCCTGGGACGTGTTTTGTTAGCATTACGAGCCGGCGGGAGAGAAGCAGGAAGAAGGAAGGGGGTGTGACGAACCTTTTCGCCAGGGCGGCCGGTGAGGGTGCCCTTGAGCTTGAGGAAGGCGCCGCTGATCTTGTCGCCCAGTGTGGCGTGGCGCTTCTGGTGGTGCACGCGGTGGGAGAAGAGACCGCCGCGGCGGGAGGTGGTGGTGGTGGTGGTGTGGTGGTGGTGATGGTGATGCATGTTGGCGGTTGAGTAGTAGGTTGTTTGATTTTTGTTTTGTATGCGAGTGGGATAGAGTATTCTCGTAAGAGTGCTTGGTATGTTTAGATAGTACATAGAAGGAAGCGAAAAGAGATGGTAAATTCGGGTCGGCGAACGAGATATATATATTGCAAATGCTTCAGCAAAACGTAAGAGAGGGGATGGCACACGACCAATCAAGCCTCCATCTCGATTCGTATACATTCCATGGACGTCAGTCTCCGCGAACCATCCATCTGGAGTATTGCAACCTTTTTTTTTCCTACGTGACATCAAACCCCGGGTGATCGTCTCTGGGGTCCATCCCTCATCACGTAGGTGGATCGCGATGAATGAACCCTGGGACTCTTGGTATGCCATCATTTGGCTATCTCCTGCCTGCCTGTTGTCTTGCATATCTCGTCACGGTCCAATACGACCGACGTCTTCGATCGGTTTCACTCATTCGAAGCCCCCTCGAAACTTGGTTGTGCAAAGACCCCTAAAGAATAAGTGCGTCATTGGCGTGGCGGGAGGACGCGCTGATTCGCCCCTGAAAAAACAGGGGTCTTGCAGGGGTCCCAGGCGAACAAATGGGAATTTTGGGGTGGAGAGCCTGTGCCACTTTGTGGCTGAACAGGCCAACAGTGCGATGATGTCACACACCCTCGAGCCCTCTCGGAAGTCCCCTCCGGAGGAAATGCTCTCCTTGTCACCTCCGTTGTCTACGAACTTGAGTATTACCCTGGTGATGGTGGTGGCTTGAAAGTGAAACTTTCTTGGTCAGGTTCACACCAGAACTAAGTACCTTAAAGTTAGCCCGTACTTAGTTGATTGGCCATCATGACCCTCTCGAACGGCTTACAAGATGCCCCTTGTGTACAATCTGGCAGTCCGACCAGTTCTGGCAGTCCACCTCAGCGTCCGCGAGGAGTTCCCCCTCCAAGTCTTGTCATGACGACAACGTAACGACTTAACGGCTTGGCAGCAAGGGGTCTGGGGAATTACTATATTTGACTTTCACGTCATACTCTCTGCTGTTCGTTTCTAGGTCTAAGGTATCTATCGCTAAGCGCGGAAAGCCCTAGAAAGGGCAGGTAGATACGGAGGGAGAGAGAAGCAAAAAAAAGAAAATCCTGCTGCTGTTTGCTGTCTTGCGTCTGGATGTCTCTAGCGGGCCGTAATCCTGCTGCACCGACGCCCGAGACACCGGGAGAGCGGGGTACCAACTACCACGAGAGAACCTGCACAGCACAGCTTGGTGGCACCTAAGCCTGGAGGTTCTTCTTGATCTTGGCCAGGTCCTCATCCGAGAACCCCAGCGCCTTGGTGACATAACCGTCGAAGCCACCGTATTCCTTGCCCACGGCGCCGGCGAAGGCATCCCAGCATTTGGCCTTGAGGCTGCAGAGGTTGTAGAAGCCCGGGGCGTCCTGGCTCTCGGCGCCGGTTCCTCGCAGGGCGAAGCTGAGGAGGAGCTCGCGCGCCGGCTCGGTCCCTATCCGGGACAGGAGGAAGTCCAGGGTCACGTCCTCGGAGGAGGCGCCGGCGAGGCTGAGCAGGAGACCCCCGAGCACACCTGTGCGATCTCTCCCGGCTGCGTCGCGTTAGATAGACCGCTCAAGTGATTTTTTTTTTTTTTTT
>FTLB01052856.1_pt1 | contig 11748 bp, 11 predicted proteins | sample 1658291 | NCBI WGS metagenome assembly FTLB01 (sample SAMEA3914812, study PRJEB12502) | metagenome | biome: forest; material: soil | place: Canada | collected 2011-07-07 | depth 0.1 m
CCCACGTGGTCTTGGGGTCGTACTTTTGTCTCCGGCCGCTCTTTCGGCAGGTCACCCGAGCAACATCTGTCTCTGCTCCTTGGACAATGCACCAGCGCTCCATCCGGCCCTCTAACCGGCTATATTTCCGCGTTACTCGCTTCGCTCCCTAAGGGTACATTTATGTCTCGCGTCCTTCTCCTCTTGAACAATTTTGTCCGCATGAAGAGATGGGAAAAGCTGTGGGGGAACCCGATTCGCGCTGGCCAAGATCCAAACCCCTTCTACGGCCTGAACTACAACCAAAATTCCAGTTCCGACCCTGATAAAGCCAAATGGGAATCCCAGGGGCGCATGAGATTGATGGACAGTGGCATGTCAAACAATTTACCCAATCATGTCCTTGCCCGGCCCGAGAGGGGTGCCGATATTCTCATCTCGTTTGACGCTTCGTCGGATGTGCAGAGAGGCTCGGCTGTTCGACGAATCCAAAACTTCGCAGACGACTGCAATCTCACCATTACGGAGGAAACTGAGCTCTTCCGCTGCCCAACTCCGCATTTCACTGGCACTCAGGGTGGTGAACTATCTGCAGCGGCGAAGCTGGAGCTGAAGCATCTGCACCAGTATTCACGGGTTTTCAGGTGCGAACAGAAAGATGGAAAAGAGCTCTATCTCATCTACTGCCCGCTTCTTCCCAATGCCGTGAATCCTGATTTCGATCCATCAGTAAGAAAAGCTGATGCCCCGTGAAATTGGGAGATGGACAAGCTGACCTTATTTACTAGACCGCTTCGTTTTCCAATTCCTATAACTTGGTTTGGACACCCGGACAGATAAAAACATTATTCACCACCGCTGACGCGAACCTCTCCAACTACGCTATCCATACGATCAAGCAGGTTGTAAAAAAGATTTATCTAGCAAATAAGACCAGAAGAGAAGCAGCCGAGTCGGGCTCGCAGCAATGAGGTAGGGTAGTCAAGGCAACTTGGCAAAGATCGGTTAAGCAAAAAAGTATTTAGACTTAGACTGCAAGACGAGGAACTTGCTTAAGGTAGCTAGCGGCCATGAAAAGATAGATTTCAACTCTATTACCGAGGTCACAGTTTCTCAACCCACCGAACTATCTCCTCTGCAACGACATCACTATTCTCTTCTGCGAGAAGCATATGTCCGTTTCCATGGATACCCCTATCTCCCAAGACAATGTGTTCTGTCTGGCTCACACCAGCCTGCCTAAGAAAGGCCACTGTCCCCCAGTCATATAGGGCATGTTTCGATGCCTCGGCCGTGACGACCGCGACCGGAATCTCTGCCAAGTTTACCAATCGCCTCGGCGGCGGCTCATCAGCTTGAACAAAGACGTCTTGCAGACCGGCGGACCGGAGAGTCGCCCTCGTTAGGTCCCTTTGAGGGTCACCCACTGGCGGATCATACGTGATGGGTGCATACGTCACACCGTACTCCGTCGCTTTGGCCCTTGGGCCTGCCACCCCGAGCCCGGAGAATGGTGGTCCGGACGGCTCTACCGCAACAACACCCTTCGTTTGGGCCGGCCGTACATCTGCAACTAGCCAGGCGACTAGGCAACCTAGAGAATGGGCTACCAAAACGACGGGTTTTCCGATGCGGTCTACCAGGGCCGCGCAGGCTTTCTGCGTGGTGCCCTCCTGAAGGGCAAAATCGTCTAGATTGGGCGCCATGGAGGCACACGTGCCATCAAAGACGGGATCACCCCTGGTCCCCGGCCCGCTCCACTGCGTGTGAAGTCCCGCACTCGGCCATAGCGGCGGGTCGGAGGTGGCGGGGCGCGTCCAGGTCGCCTCCACCATCTCAGCCGAGAAGGTGAGGTACTTTCCCGCATCAGGATGCCAGGGACTTCGGCCACGGAAAGCCTGGTCGATGATGTACACCTCGTAGCCGCGGGCGAGGAAGAAGGACGCCCAACCCGGCTGGCCGTCGGGTTTGGTGAGAAAATCCTGCGCGGCGTGTTAGTCCAGGGGCTACCGTCGGAATTTGTGTTCTAGCTGTTCAAGACTTTCCACTCCTGTTCTCCCGCCTCCATGGATCAGAACGAGCGGGTTCTCGTGCAACTGCCTGCCAGGACAGACTGGGGTGAGATGCTCCACGTAGACTTGGCCTCTTAGGAAATGGCGTCCGCTCGAGTCAGTCACATATTCACCGCCGACGTAAAAAGTCTTTCTTGTATGCGCGTCAGCCGGGATTTCCATCTTTATAGCAGGTGGGCTGTTGCTGTGTACGTTGATGTCTTAATTACCGTATCTCTACTGGTGTTGTCTTCGACGTCACCTTTCGTAGAAGAAAAAAAGGATATACTTGTTGAACGTTGCCCCCCCCCGCTCTGCCTCCTAATTTGAGTGTATTATTGGCTTGCCCAATTTCCACCGCGAAATTTCCCCGCGAAGACATTAAACTGTCCGCGTAATCCATAAGCTTTTCCCTTGGAATTTTCTCAGTATTTGCTATTTCGTAGAAACTACCAGCTCAAATGCACAGAAATACAAGTCTTCGTTTCACATGATGACTGTGTGTTATTTCACTGGAGCGCGTGAAAAGATGTGCTTTGGTAACAGGGGTATATTTTCGTTGGGGTGACGCAAAGAATGAATCCACGACGACAGACGCATACATAGAATTGTTCGACTGAATTGGCTATCCACAAGTCGATGATGTATTAAAAAATTTTTTTCGTTAAGACAACGCGTATGCAGTCCCAATGCACCAAGGCCACAATATGCTGACGTGTTTACCTTTATCTTTGCGCTTTCTTTTCGCACTAAACAGTCTGTCTTTACTCTCTCGAGCCGAGACAGTGCCAATCTCGAGATCCATCTACTCGACACTTTTCCACATCGTCTCTAGTTGCATTATTGAAGCGATGAGGCCACCATTGGAAGTATTCATGCCGAGCGCTTGGTTGAACTGTGCGGCACCCTCAGCTCCGGCGTAGGTCTCATAGCCCCAGCCAATCTGGCTATTGCCGAAATTCCCATGCGAACCTGCTGCGGCGGCAATGTTATTGGCGCCGTGAAGCAGGGTAGAGCTCATAAAAAGCGTAGACTGCCGCTGGGCATTCATCCTCATCATCGCCAAGCCCTGCTGGATTTGCGGATACGTTTGCTGCCAAATTTCTAGCCGACGCGTCATAAACGCCACGAAGCCGGCCAAATCGTTCTTGCTACACGCCTCTTGCCACAAAGTACGGACGCGAGCAGAGTAGAAGTCGCACTTGAGCTTGCCGGCATATACTTCATTCCTGGACCCAAAGGCCGACTCCAGCCTTGTCCCTTCGACGACTTCCGCCCAGCACGATGGGCAACACGAAAACATGTCATGCCGGTACCATGTCCCGTTGGTGATCACTTCGCCCTTGGAACACGGAGGTAGCTGGGACATTCGGCGCGCGTAGTTGACGAAGACAGCCGGATCGTCTCGGTCCAGAGCTTGATCCAGCTTCAGACAGTATGCTATCGCCCTGGGACGAGCAAAATTGAAATCGCAAACCCTGGTCTGCCCTGGCGGCACGCGTTTTTGTACCAAGAAATTGGCCGCGCCGCTGGACTCGAAGAAGCACGCATAGCACGCCGCGCATACGTCAAACTCCTCCGCCGGCGGATTCAACGTGTACCATATTCCGTTTTCGATGCCCTGTTCGACGCAGGGGGGGCTGCGCAGGAAGACTTGCGCTGCTCTGTAAAACAAGTTGAAATTCTGCTTCCAGGTCGCTTGGTCCAGGGCGAGGCGCAGCGGGATAATTTTGCTGGCGAAGCAACGAAGCTTTGTTCCTGGCGCCTGCGCCTGCGCCTGGTACATGTGCTGGTCCATCATGGTCATGGACATCTGGTCGTCGTAGCATGCTTCGCACATCCAGAGAGTGTCTAGGTCCGAGGCTCGAAACTTGAACCACGACCGGGAGCTCCCGTCAACCTCGGCCAACCCTCCGCAATGGGGCAGCGCTTTTCGACGCAGACCGTGGGTCACGAACTGGTTCCAGTCGGAAACCCTGGGAACGAGCTTCTTGGTGAAGTCCCAGCCGAGATCGCATTCGTAGAGCTCTCCGGGGGGCTGGCGGAAGGGTGCGCTGGCAAAGTGCCGAACGAAGCTGCTGGGAACAATGTAGTCCTCGTAGCATGCATGGCAGACGCCAAACCGGCCGGCCAAGGCGGGATCGGTGAGCTGAAACCACGCGAACCCTTCGTCCGCGGCTACCGTGACCCCTCCGCCCTTGCACCGAGGGATGCCCCCGCGCCCTATCATGTAGGTTTGCAGCATGTCGAAGTTGTTCTGCCCCAGAGCCTGCCGGAGTACCGCGAGCATCCGGGGGTGGCTGAAGTCGCAAAATCGCTCGGCGTTCGACGGGTCGTAGTCCAGCTCGAAAGAGCCCGCGAAAGGGGTGGGTTTTAGGTGGTCATGGTAGCAGCGGGAGCAGATGCCCAGACTGGGAGCGGCGGGAAGCCGGAACCAGTACTGCTCGTTGCTCGTCGGCCCACGCTCCGGGCATCTCTTGATTATTACCGCTGCCATTATGACAAAATGCCAGGCGCAAGCTGTGTTTTAGAATGAGAAGAAGCATTCTTCCCCCTCTTTAAGAGGATCCCTGGCCGAACTCGGATAGTCGGGCCTCCATAGGCACGGGCAGGCTCAGCCGCAAGGCATTCTACAGTTCGGCATAAATACGACCCGGGATGGGGCCGAGAATGGGTCGTCCGAGGGACCGTACAGCAGCTAATGTTCCTAATCCGAACGGAACTTGTGGGTTCTGGGAAACGAGAATGCCGACATTTTCAAATCCGGATAGCCTTCGGCGACGCCGCGTGGTTTTATCATTAGCTATATTGCCCCTGAGACGGTTCACACGAGTTACCACTAGTCGTCTTGATCAAGAGCAGAAGTTTGGCTTTCTTTCGCGTCTCCATTTTTATTATCTTATCCCGTAACGTTCGCGCCGCTTCAGCGTTGCGGTTGTGGTCTGTGAGGCTTCTTGGCGTTGCCCACAAAATGTGTTAGTAACAGTACTCGCCTTTCTGACACTGTGTCGCCGTCTACAACGACCTTAACAAAGTCGAAGATGAGTCTGATGATTATCGAGCGTCGGGAATCCATCACATATAAGCCGTAATTAGTCGACTAATTAATTTATAACTAGAATTCAGTTCTAAAAATCGAATAATCAGTAATTGAGCACCGGACGTTTCGTGCAAGTCGTCCGAAAGAGCGATTGATCGAAAGACCATATACTTTCTAGTAGTCCGTTCTAATCTTTAGACCAGAGGGCAACCCCATCAACGTGACCATTCACGGAAAAGAAAACCCCGAGCCCCCTTTTACAAAGTATCTCTCACCGTTGGCCGCTTTGCCGCTTGCAGCTGCTCCGAGTAGTGTGCAAGGCTTAGCCACTGCCCCCTGAAAGAGTCTTGTCCTGGCAAGAGGACCCGAGACGGCATGTATCGTCAATAATATGTAACGCAGCATGACTTTTATAGCACGGAGTTGCTTGTCTTATCGTGGGAGCAGAATTATCTCCTTGTCTCGCCAAGATCTCCAGAGCACCCTCAACCATTGCGACAGATTCCCTAATATTGGGATATCCTAGATGATCTGCACATGCCTGCAGCAATGGAAATCTGATTAGGAGGACGTCTCCTTCGCTGAGAAATTGACATCGTTCTGTCCGCCAAAATGCCATTTCTCTTACGCTAGAAGTTCTTACAGCGTCCTACCTCGCGGTAAACTACCGGCAGCCTATGAGATTGACAGGAGGGTCACTTCTAGGCTTTTAGGTTTATGTTTTAAAGAAATGTATAGAATAAGGTAGAGGTGCTACCCGAACATGGAAATGATCGGCTCTCAAAGCTCCAAAGAGCTGTCGTTATTACAACTGATCTGGATCCATAGGGTACTAATCCCAGCCTCCTAAAACGCCGCTTGTTTGCAAGTTCTCTCGATATTTGTATGGCATGACTTCTCGCAGCCCGAAGCTCTTGTCAACCTCAAGAGTTGACGTTTAAAACTGCCGGCATAGAGAGATGGTAGCTATGGTCAAGAAATTGTTAGGGAATCAGTACCACTGGTACTCTGGGCTACAAAGCCACGCACTGTCTTCGCCCAATGTGCTCCACTAAAGACGCGGGTTCCGAGCCTCTCCATGTGTAAGTCCGCGCCCTTGCGGTGTCTAGTGCTAGTGAGGGGGTCCCAAGAGTCCTATATCGTCCAGTAGGCCATACTTATAGCGGTGAATTTTGCGTACCCAAGCGACCAGTCCTCTGCCGGGAATAGCCGGTACTTGTGTCGTAGGTTCCAGTGAATAATCACGTCAACACTTCCATGCACGCAGACCTGGGACATTCAAATGCGCATCAAACTCTCATAGTGGCTTTAGGCGTACTTTGGAAATACCGAGTAATGGCAAGGCTCGACCAAACCGCCGCCGAGATTGAATCCATTGAAGTTTGTCAATAGAACAAACATACGGTAGTTCTCCGACCTCAGAGACTAATCTACAGACTCCTACCACATGCGCTCCCTCCTCCTCTGGCCTCCCAGCTACAAGCGACTACCTGGCGTGCCTGGTTGCCTGGTTAATAATCATAGCATGCGTAATACGATTCGAGCGTAGCTGGACCCTGGAAGGTGGAGCTGCAAAGACAAAGACCCTTCGATTCGCGATCCGATCGACTGAGGGCATGTAACTACGGAGAGGAGCCTTCATACAGCAGCAGGTTCCCTGCCGTGATTGATGGAAATCTGATCAATAACCATGCCCGGCCTGCTCTACTTCTCGAATGCTTGGAAACGTAATCCGATGGCAAAATATCGGGCCGTCGACGTCATTTTTAAAACGGTACTGACAAAAGACTCCCCAAGAGTGAGAATGCAGTAAGCTCAAACAGGCTTTCGATAAGTTTTAGAAACGATTTTGAGCCAGCCAGATCACAGGAAGTTGTTGAGTGTGGCAGGTAAATGACGTAGGGTGGGTCCCGATCGCCAGGTTCAGGGTCCAAGACGTAGGTGTAGGGAAGCAAGCCATCGCCTCATCGAGGATATATAATCACAGCTTTGCCATTTCGACGTAGATTATATTTCTATTCTGATGAAGCAATATATAAGCTTTTCATCTCGATCCAAACCTCCAAAACATACAATAATACTGCATTGATTGCGCAAGTCGCTTCACCATCATCAAAATGAACCACAGAGATCAAAACACTGGAGTCACTGGCGCCGCCAAGACTGTCACCTCCACTCTCGGTAATACCGTCGGCGGCCTAACCAACACGGTCGGCGGCATCGTGGGCGCTGCAGGGCGCGGTCTGGGCGAGACTGTCAATGGTGCAACCGGCGGATTCGGCAAGCCTGTCGGCGATGGCCTAGCGAATGTCACAACTGGTGTCGAGGGCGGCGCACGCGCCGTAGCCGGTGGCGTGAAGGATGCAGGACAGTGGAGGACGAACTAAGCACATTAATGGCTCCATTCAATGGACCTGGATACAGGACGAGTCGACACGAACTGAACACCGGGTCCGGAACTAAGTACTTCTACACGATTGCGCATGGGGACTTGCCGGACAACCAATGCCACATCATATTTGTTGGCTATCCGAAGCATGTCTTGTTATGCTCTTAGCCAAGTAATAGAGGAGGGATGAGAGCGATGGGCGGACAGGCCGATTTCGCCTGGGTCAACTTATAAAATACGACAAGTTACTGCTGAAGCGGAATCTCAGAAGAGATCAGCTAGATAGTCTCTCTAAAATATACCACAACTACAATCGAAATATTTCTTCTAAATTCTTTTAAAATGAAAAAGATGTTTTCTTGCCTATGCTACCTTTATTACGAATCCTTGGCAAGTTAAATCCGTGTAAGTCAGTAACTTATCGCGGCAGATTCCCTGTAAGAATAACCTACCTACTGATTGGGCAATCAACTGATCAGCCCAGTCGGGGCCGGCCCAGGCTAGCTACAAAACTCGGTAGTTAAACTGAGAGAGACTTCACGCAAGGCAATACCCCCAAGACATTGGCCAATCTTCTCCGAGTACCAAGAGTTAAGCTGGGCTATCGTATCATAAGGTGGGGGTTCCGGCAAGGAGGATTGAGTGGGCTTTGGTGAGGGGTTGCATACTGGGGTTTGCTCCGGCTTCTCATCATACCCGCCCGTGAACGAAGCCCTTTATTAAACCATGCCTTTACATCGACCAGTTACAGACATTTTGGTTCACCCGTTAGATCGTTACATCGCCCAAAGCCACGCTCTCACATTGCAAGATGTCGGACAAGAAACTCATCGTCGTCGTCGGTGCCACTGGGAACCAAGGTGGCTCCGTAGCACGTCGGTTCCTCAAGGATACTAGATTCAATGTTCGCGGTCTTACTCGTGATCCTCTATCCACAGCATCTAAAGTTCTTGCGGAGCAGGGGGTTGAGATAGTGAAGGCTGACTTGCACGATGTGGAAAGTCTCAAATCCGCCTTTAAGGGCGCCAACGTCATTTTTAGCGTGACACAATACTGTACGTACCTTTCTAGCAAGTTTCCCAATTCGTGTTTTCCTTATTTCACCGCTACGGGTGTCCTGGAACAATGATCTTTCTCTTCAGCCACCTTGCGCAAATTCCGATGAAGTCCAGCCGTTCATGCTGAACCTCTTTTAGGGCAGCCGTATTTTCGCCCGGACTGTAGACAAGCCGCAAAGGAACAGGGCATCTCCATCCGCAAGCTTGCGTACGACATTGAGTACGAATGCGGAAAGAATATTGCCGATGCCGCAGCTGCTACCGTCGAGTCTCTTGACGAGAATGGCTTCCTGGCTTCCACACTAAGCCATGCAGGGAAGTGCAGCAAGGGAGCGTACACGGAGCTATACCACTACGATGCCAAGGCGGACATTTTTCCAGACTACGTGAATGCGACGCATCCCAAGTTGGCCGAGAAGATGTCTTCAATACAGACGGGAGCTTTCATGACAAGCTACCAGATCCTACCGGACTCCTGGCTACGGAAGGTTAGTCTCAGACTCCCGTCGTAGTCCAGGGACCATGATGCCATATATGTGTTCAGTAGAGAACTAATTGTAAGGATGAGTAGCTACCCGATGGCTCTTTTAGCATGGAATTCAGCACGGAACCCACCAAAGCGGTGCCGCATCTCGATGTCAATGCCGATACTGGCAACTTCGTCTACGCCGTCTACCAAATGCCTCCAGGCAACGATTACATGGCTGAGGGGACTTCTTGTACGTGGCCGGAATGGATCGAAACGTGGAGTAAGGTCACTGGCGTGCCCGCTACGTATAAACAGGTCGCACCGGAGGAGATGATCAAAGCTACCCCCGACGTAGACCTAGGCATTGAAGCCACATATATGTTCTCCTATATGTCCGACCCAGGTTACGATGGGGGGATGGACGTTCTTACCGCTGCAGATCTTGTGAAGGTGAGTTGTGGCCCACGGTTCCTCGTGGAATGGACTGATGCTGATCCTGCGAATAAGGCCGGGATTGCGTGCCCCATGACGTCCTTGGACGAATGGATGCGCAGTCACGACTGGGCATCGGTACTGGCAAAAGAGTCTCGTGCCTAAGGATATGTTGTGGCAACATTGACACCGCCGGAGCTTGCCGAAAACTCGACGTGTATGCGTGGAAGACAGACCAATCCCGTACAGATGATGTTGAGAGTTGTGTGACGCCAAGACATAACTTGGTAGACGCGCATGTCATAAATCAACATACCAAAAGCATGTAGCAGTTGCATGAGACCTAGAGCTTATCCCCTCCGGCGCATTGCGGTCTCCGGGGCCGGGCCGGTCGACTCGGATAAACGCTTACCAAATTGCTTTCTCCACCATGCCAAAGCATGCACCTTCTCACATGACCTCAAGATGCCTGTGACCGTAATATGACCCATGGATTGTTGCTCTTATCTGCTTACCTTGCTCATTCTCTATCTCCGGTGCCGGCGTAGGACTCTCTGCAATTCTCATGTTCTGTGACATGTCTCTTCCAAAAGGTAGTCTTTGGAATCCTACCTGAAGATGCTGACTGTGGGCAACGCTGCTTGCAGATTTCGAAGTAGCCGTAACATTTTGAATGTGCATTCGGTCTAGATTGTGCCGATGAGTGAGCTAACCCTACCTAACTTCAGGGGATGGGGAATCTGAGCAATAGCTGGACAAAAGAGGAAGCCATCCGTCTTTGCTGATTTCCTCTCCTCCACCGGGCTATCGATACTTGGACTAGCTTTGGCTGCCCCACGATGCTTAGGGCCAAGCTCATCCTGTGCTCTGGAGCACGTTGTGACTAAAGTTTTAGAGGAGATCGTGATCCACACACCCGCCAAGGCCCATTCCCCAAGGGCTAGTTTGATATCGAGCAAAGGAAGAAAAAAAATTCAACACTAGAAGAACATGCAGAACAAGAATAGTAAATACATCGTCACATCGAAAGGGGTAACCCAAGTGGGGGTCATAAGTGTGCCTCCTGTCAGCTACTCACCGCCGTAGCATTCGAACTCTAGCATCTCCATCGTCCCATAATACTAGTTGCATCTCCAAGCTCGAAACATGCAGCGTCCAAACTTCGTGAGTATTTGGGTTTCTCACCGACTATCTCGCCACCTACCTTCTCAAGCTACTTACTTGGCCGTAGCCGTTCCAGGCTCTCCAAATTTTGCTCCAGGATGCAGCTCACCAGTTGAAGCTGGGGCCGATAACGGAGGCGACGTCCGAATCCGAGCCTGACGTGGAAAGACTGAGGTCACAAGACATAGGAACAGTATTAACATGGTGCGTGGCCCTTTTTGGCCGTTTTCTCGAGACCCATGTTGGGTTCATATGCAGCACTAGCAAGTCCATCTAGCCCAGTCTAGATCGTATGGGCGTAAAATGCTCTTCTGCGAGCTTCGGTGTCCCCATCAACGTTGAGGAAATTTCTCCCGAACGCTGGGGTCCCAGGTTAGGGCCGTTACTACGCCTCGGGATGGACCCTTGGTGCAGATACTAGCTTGCCAATAGTTCACGATGTTAAAAGCATGGGGAGAGTGGGATATAAAGTCCTATCCCCAGTCTCACCATGATGGTTTAACGGTGTTGTGGCTTTCAACAAACGAGTTTGTCTCTTACATAGAGGATAATTGCCAAGAAAGCAGAGAAAGTTTCATCCAAGCCTAGACTGTTCGCCCCAATGTCAACGCACGGCATCTTTGAGAAGGCCGCTGCTGCGCCTAAGGTCGCCGTCATAACGGAAGAGGTGTTCCGCCCAGATGACTCTACAGAGTATGTTTCAGAGGCAGATAAGGCCCTGGCGGCTATGGGATATAAACCGGTATGGTAGCTTGATTACCCATTTTGGTCGTTCACTCCCGAGATGTCTCACGCCTAACCGAGCTGAAGGTGTTCAAACGCAACTTCTCCAAATGGGCAAGCTTCAGTTTTGCACTAAGTATATCGGGAATCTACGGTACACTAATGTCAACATGGGTGTACGGGCTCAGAGCTGGTGGGGCTTCGGCGATCCTTTGGAGCTGGCTGCTTGGGGGCGCGGGAGCATGGGCCTTGGCGATCAGCATTGCAGAGATCGCTTCCGCTTACCCCACGTCCGGAGCCATGTACTTTGCTCTCAAGTTTGTGGCTCCAGAAGATCAAGTTCCCATTCTGGGCTGGATTGTCGGTACGTCCCTAATAGCCTTCTCGTTATCCTGCCCTTGAGCAATTGCGAACATACCCCTCAGTCGTCGACGCTGCTGACA
>FTLB01843424.1_pt1 | contig 11745 bp, 9 predicted proteins | sample 1658291 | NCBI WGS metagenome assembly FTLB01 (sample SAMEA3914812, study PRJEB12502) | metagenome | biome: forest; material: soil | place: Canada | collected 2011-07-07 | depth 0.1 m
ATATTCTTCCTCTCTTCTAGAATACGAGAACAGACATAACCACTCATCGAACCCTCGAGCAAACCCCCCTCCCTCGACCAGTACTATTCCCTCCCATCCCGACCCGTGGTGCGTCTCTAACCACTCTGGCAGACATGGAATTTCTCAAGGATCTGCAGCACCGCATCAGGGCGTGCCTGGACGCGATCAGCAAGGAAGAAGCTGCGATGCGAGAGATGGCGGCCCTCTGCGACACGATCCTGCCGAACGAGCAGCAGCAGATATTGCGGAACGCCTCGAGGTCCCGGAAGCGTCGTGGCCACCCGGAAGTCGACCAGGATATGGAGAGGGAGAAGGCAGCGCTCGAGGAGCAGATTCTGCGCAAGAAGGATGCCATCGAGGACCTCAAATTTACGTTGCGCACTCTGGAGGTCCAGGAGAGGGAGTTGATGCAGCAACTCTCTCGGTAGCAGGCTGGCATGGGCCATTGGACAACCATTGAAACTCAGTGAGTTCCTCGACGGTGGACATGGCCTCTAGAGTTGGATAACTCCGTCCCTCCACACTTGCTGGCGGGCAGGAGGATGTCAGGCTGCAAGGTTGATTTGGGGATACTCGGGATACTTCGTCCCTGGTGCTGGCAAGAGCCCCGGGAACTTCAAGCTGTAGGAGATGTTAACAAATAAGATAGCCAGCGATGCAGTGCCAATCAAGGTTTTGTGAGGCTACCAAACCAGAGATTCTCAGTAAGCTAGCTGTAAATATTTCGGTAAGCTACGTACAGAGGTTCTCAGTAGACTACCTGGATGCCGTGAGCATCAACGGCTGAAGAACTACGACACGGTTGTACTCATTCTAGGATAACAAATCCTACGTCAATTCTGTAAAGCACATTATTGTCCATGTCCCACGACAGTCCGACGTAGCAGCGTATCGGCAGCCGAGAGCGGTAAACAGCAGTGGTTTTTCTATATTCATTAAGACGATACATCTGCTCAAAGACATGGCATTACTTATCTTACCCAGTGACTTTATTTCTGGCAACTCGGAGTTCTCCCACGCGTTTGCTACCGGCGAGTTCTCGATTAACACAGAGTTCGCGATTACGAGCTCACAATCGTCAGTGTTCGATCGTCAGCTCTCGATCCTGTATCGCAGTCTGCAATTGTGAAAACACAGCCCACCAGTGGCGTCGTCGCTGGGTTCAGCTCATACAGAAAAGAAGCAATTATGCAGCCACGCAATTTTCCATGCCGCACTCACCGACCGTCCATCTCGACACGTGAGCTGACGGGGGTCACCTGACTCACTCATCTCAACCATGTCTTTCTCTCGCCCGCCGCCGCCGACGATGCGCTAATCGACACCGCTTTTCTGCTAGAGACAACTGAGGAAAGCGACCAACGCCAATTATTTAGCTGTCAATTATATCATTAATTGACAGCCCATCGGCAGCTAATATTGCACGCGGTATTCCGTTCTAGAACTCACACGAACCTTTCCATCGCGGCGAAACCCAATTCGCCCATTCTGTGAGATTCAAATGCGGAGGCCATTCCGAGCAATCAATTCTCGAGAAGGCCGCACCAGCCCAAACATCGCTGGAAACCAAGAAAAAACGCAAGAAAGGGAAAATGAGTCCCAGTTTCATTCTCCGCGACGAGGGAGGATCCCCGGTCGGCGAGGCTTCCTATGCCGATAGCTACCAGGACCAGCTGTTCCTCCCTTTTGGCAACACCACCGCCGAGCCGCTGCAGTGGAAGACCATCCAGCAGCTCCTTCACGAGCTCGATCCGCCGCTCTTCAAACTTCCCTTGGCCCTGGAGAGCAATCGAACCCCCAAGGACAGTGAAGAGCAAGACGGCGGCGGCGATGAGGGTCCCAAGGCGCCGCCGTGGGACATGGATCGGGAAGACGGCTATTGGCAGCCCCCCTTCGGCCCGACGACCATCGACGACGATCGGATCCGCGCGCTGGACGAGAGGGCGATCCGGACCTACGTCACGAGCTACGCCAACCACATCCAGCTCCGCTATCCGCTGATTCCCGGCTCCAAACTGTACCCGCAGGTGGCCGACTTCGCCAAGGAGAAGACGAGCACCATGAAGAGCGCCGTGGTCCTCCTGGTGCTCGCCCTGGGCAGGTTGGTCAGCGAAGCACAGTGTCCGATAGATAAGCGCACCGGCGACATGGGCATGCTGTACTACGCCGTTGCCCTGGGAATCTTCGGCAACCAGTACGCAGAGGGCACGCCGCTGGATCGCATCGTCTTCCATATCCTCTCGGGGCTGTATCTCGGCCGTCTCGGGCAGGTGGTCGCGAGCTACAGAGAGATTCTCATTGCGCTGCACTCCACTCTCGATCAACTCGCCGCCAAGAAACAGCGGCCGGGGGCCTGGAACACGGGAGACGATCCTATGCTGTTTTATTTCTGGACCTGTGTCCAACTTGCTTCGTCAGTATCCTCAGAATATCTCCCCCAGAATATCTCCCCCAGAATATCTCCCCCAGAATATGCAGAGTGTCTGCCCCAGATATTTTAACCGTGTAGGTATTGGAAACTAATTGGTCTCTCGCCAGTGACATTGTCGCCAATATCCCGGTGAACTACTCCCATCTGAGCATCCTGCACGGATGCGACGTGCCACATCCAGAGTCCGAAGCCGCCACGACAGCCTTTGGCCGCCTGCCCAACCCGGGCTGGCTCGACAGCACGCACATATACCTCTTGCAGAGCCAGACTTGCTGGACTCTCTACAAGAACCCAATGAGCCGCTCCAGGATCGAATCCGTGCAGAGCCGCCTGGAGCAGTTCCGCGCCGAGAATCCGTACCTGCAGGGCCCCGACATCGAGAGCTACTGGCGCATCCACGTCGTTCTCTACCAGCCGTACCTCCGCATGACGCTCGACTTTGTGTACATGGAGTCGCAGAATTCCCTGTCGACCGAGGACATTGAGTTCGCCGAGAAGGGACTCGAAGCGCTCATGCAGTATCTCGACGCCAGCCACAGCGTGGGACCGGCCGGCACGACGCAGCCGTCTGTCGCGGCTCATTGGTAAGCCAGCACATTACCGGTAGGTAGATGCTCCCGACGCTAATGCGATGCTTCACAGCCAGTGGGAAGCCCTGCTCGTCCTGGCCGCCGCCCAGTCGAACTATTCCCTCCAGCACTGCGTCACCACGCCGAGGTTGCGGACCCTCTTCGCCAACACGGTTCGCTTTTTCGAGGCCATCGTGCAGCCGCCTCGCCAGATCAAGGACGAGAGAGAGCTGCTGCTGAAGCTCTATCAGAGGGTATGATTTGGTCGGAGTCCATGACTGTCAGATCTATGACTCTGTCAGATTCGACGAAACCGTGAGAGTGGTACAAGTAACTGACTCATGAAAAGCTAGTATTAAATACCCGGTCGTCATGAAAAGCTCCATACTTCTATTCGGTAGTCTTGGCCAATTTTTTTATTTTTTATTTTAGACTCTTCAACACCTTTTCTCTCCTTCCCCCTTTCCCACTTCTGCCCTTTTTTTCCTTCCTTTTTTTCTCTTTTATCTTCATTTTCTGTCTTTCCTCTACGCTCACTGGTTACGAGCATGGAACATGGTTCTTGGGGTCACGCTCTCCATCCTCTGGGCTTTTCCTCTACGTTCGCTTTCTATACCCCTGGCAGATGGTTCTTGGGTTTGGTTTCTCGCGGGTCTTGCTTTTCTCTTCCTCTCAGGTCCTGCCTCTCCGTTCGTTAGCTAGCTATACTTCTGGCAGACCTGTTTTCGGGATCGGTTTTTTCTTTAGGCAACGGGTACGGCTCTTAAAACTAGGCGAAAACAAAATAGAATCCAGTATTTCTTAGTATTCGCGGGTGCCGTCGAACGAAGTCACTCCAGGTGTCTCCTAGCCCAATAGAACCGAGTAAACTGTTGATCAACCGTGCGCGCAGTCAACGTAGAGCAAATGGGAACGAGCACACTCGGGGAGTACTGAGCAATCCCCTCCGTCAGTAAACCCCTACGCAGTCAAGGGACAGCAAGTGCACGGCTTCCGTGTGCGGTGAATTTCTTGCGGTAGATTCAATAGCTTGCATGTTTAGACGAGGTTAAAACACGGACTACCAGCTGGCTCTGGAGTGCTTACAAAAGGAGGAAAGCCCCCAATATATACGCAAAGTAACGTACGATATACCCTATGATAGTGATGTTACCCCCTGTATGCCTCCGTTCAGCGTAAGTGCTAACTAGTACTGCCGTGCTAGGTAGAATATTGTCGAACTAATGACCGCTAGGCCAAAAGGACAAAAGGGAAGATCCACACGCCCTTCGGCAGTCGTAGCCGTGATATTACCTGTTTCAACAAATATAGACGTTAGTACGGTGATCATCTATTTCATCGAAGCGTAGTAGCGGGCCTACTACAAACGGCAATGCGCGGTGCGACTCTTAAGTGAGCTTTTCCGCTGGCGAGAATTAGGACTGGCAGTGCAGGACAAAATGTCACCATAAGCGAGCGCTGGCTGTGACAAATTTCTCTGCGGAAGCGCATTGACGGAATGATTGGGCACGAGAACATACTAAATAACTTACCTGGGTAACTCTCCACTCAGTTAATTTATTATGTTGGGTTAATTTATCACTTGGGCTCGTCAGACGAATGACGCGTATAAATCATTAAGTGAGCTGCTGAACCACTCGAATAATTCTCTGTCACGCATGTACCGTAGCCACTAGACCAAAAGTGCGCAAGCGAAGCACCAAGGCGCATGTTGCACCGAGTTGATGCCATAATATATGGTGCCTTTTCTGCGCGACATGGTCACATTCGTCTCGTAAGACTGTCCGACATGCAAAGGAATCACAATTGGCCTACAATTATCTTGTGTACCAAACCTATCATCCGATGGTAACATTTATCGTTTTGTGAGACCATAACAGCGGCCAATGTGATGGACCTTGACGTTAAAGCAATTGGAGCAAGCCGCCCATTTATTCCTTCGTCGCACGAATAGTACTATTGGTCGCCCGCCTCGTTTCGTATCTCGCATTGTCGTCCGATACTGAGCTCTGCAGATGCGGCATTCCACAAGGACCATGCGTCGCGGGACTTGGGCCGCAATCCTGGCTGCGGCCCGATCAAATGCAGCCAAGGGACTCTGTCAAACTCGCGAGAACTCGAAACCAAACCAAATCAAAATCCCCCCTCCATCTTTTTCTCCCCCCCACGTTGTGAGGAAAACCCCATGGTTCCTTATTATCATCCCCCGAATGGGCCTAAGAACCCGCTGCGGCCGGATGCTGATCCCACTTCCTGAGCGTAGGGGAGCAGCGCAGCCGGGGGGCCCTAGCTACAGTAGTAGGGTGTACCCTTGCCACCGTTTTGGCACCTAACTAGTCCCATTTTTCTCCCGGATCGACCCATATTCTCCATTTTCTTGCTTCTCCATCCCGTCCTATCTCCATTCTCTGGCTTCTAGGGCCCAGGAACAACAGGGGGACATATACACTAGCTACCTTGACTTATCGCGAGGGGGTCCATTCCGGTCGGTCGGCAACTCGGGTAACCCGGACAAGTCGGGTCTCAACCCGAGCTTTGGCAACCCCGCGCGTCGCCAAGAGTCAGTGGAGGATATGGAGTGTGTTGGGTTGAGGTTGAGGACCCCTGGACCACGCTAGAAACCGGAAAACTCGAGCAGGATTCCTCTCTTTTGTGTCACCAACCCCCCACCTCCCAGAGTTTAGTAATTGAGGAACCGGCAGATCAAGGCTCCAGTGAAGTCCGCCGTCAGGGAAGGAGACTCGACCCAGAGCGCAACGCCAGCCAGTCTGTGTCCTTTTTTTTTCTTCCCCGCACTAGCAGCGTCGGGACCGAGATCCGATATGGGCAGAGATAAATTACAGAGGGAGAGAGAGAAATGGCAAGTTCTGGAAAAGTTCACGTAATAAGTCTGAAATTCTTTGGCACTGCCAATTATCTCATCAGCGCCGACTGAACCAAGGTGGGAGAATTATGGCAATGAGCGAAATGCCAATGACGACTTGCGTAGTTAATAGTGGCCATCCAGTGCCAATCCCTGAAACCGCTGCGTCTTATCTCTACTACTTTCGTGGCTTTCCAATAATACTTCGTATGCACTTCTTGATCTGCGCTGAGTGGGTTGGGGCTGCTGTCGCCCGCCGCTTGCGTGACATCCGTCTGCAAGCATTCTCGCGAGTTGATGCCATTGGCTTGTAACAAAAGAGTGCAGCTGTGATTTTGTACGCAGGACTAAAATGCTCTATGCAAGTGGCAAAATGTGCGTGCGACCTAGGCAGACGAACACATAATTTGATAGGTTATTAAACGGAGACACAGACAAATACGAGACGCGAAACCCCAGTAGAGAGAGAGAGCGCCGTAATCCAAGCACGACTGCCACACTGCAAACAGTTTACCAGATCCTCCCAGTCCTGCTCCTCCTTGCTCCTGAGAAGAAGAAAAAAAAAGGCGGCGGATTCATACCGCGGGGATCCTGCCCGCTGCTCCTCTCCGCCTTCGTTGGGCGGCCAAAAGCTATCTGTAATTAATTAATGGCTTTCCTATGCCTGTGATTTTTTCACGTAAACTACCACATTCTTAAAGCTGTCCTCCAACTCGGGGAAGACGTGACTATCGTAGTGCGAGAGCATCCATTTCACTCTCGTGGACTCGGGATCGGTACTGCAAGAGTCAGCAAACAGCGAGCAGGACACAGTATGTGGTAGAGAGAGGGAGAAGTAAAGAGGGAAGAAGTGAGTCAGAAGTTAAGAGAGGAGAGAAACGAACCTTCGCTCTTGGCTATCGAACCACGCGCTGGTCTGCGTAAAGACCAGCACTTTCGGCCAGACAATGTCGGCCAGGATCTGCCGCACGGGGATATTCGGCGCCAGCGAGAGCACCGCGCTCGTCTCTTGCACCTCGAGGAACCCTTCCCCGTCGCCCACGACACTAAATCCCATGGACGGCAGGATGGACTCGTCCGCCCAGGAGAAGGCAGGGTCCTGCGTGTAGCAATGCCCCCCCTCGCAGTGGTCGCGCAGCAGCAGCGCAAGGCTGTGCTGGAGGACGCTGACCTCGTTGATCTGCCCCTGCCGCACGAGCGACGAACACGCGAACGCGACCATGTTGGTGATCCGAACGCCCGGCAAGGCGGTCTCAAGGAAGCCCAGGACCTTCGCGTAATGTGCACTCTCGCGCCACTCTTGCTGCACGACTTGCACGGCCTCCTGGTAGCCGTCGATCGGTCCTATCGGGGCCGGCGGGTAGATCGTCTCCGAGTGAACGAACCGGAGCGGCAGGAACGTGTCCTCCCGCCGGTAGTGGATTCGGTCTTTGCTCAGGACCATCGCGATGGTGCGGTAGTCCAGCATCGCTTGGATGCTATGCATGGTGGGTTAGGTACGATAGGGCACGGTTCGGTAATCACGGGAGGATAAACGGGCAAACCGCTTATCGCGTAGAGGGAGGGTTATAATTACCGCAGGCCCCCCGGCGTCCGTCTCCAACGAGACTTTACCGTGCATGGTACCTCGACGCCATCCATCCCAACCATCAGCATCTGCTCGCCGTAGGGAATTTGCCTGACCACGTCGACGATGCGCTGAAACAAGGCTCGAGTATACAACGGCGCGCCATTGTCGTAGAGCTCCTGTATTCTTGTCGCCAATGCCTTGTCCGCTTCGCTCTCACAATCACTGTCGTCGTCTTCCTCCTCCAGTGCGTACTTCTCGAGGAGACTGGGATCCGGGAACACGTATTGCGGATTCATCGTCGACGATCAGCAGCTTATCGTGTGGGGTGCGAAGCGCAAGCTTCGGGTGGGAGAAAATGTTGGGTGCAAGTTTGCCAGTTTCTGTGCCAGTTGGGCGAGGGGCAGATGGCGGGGTTTTTCAGGGCGACAGCCAAAAAAAAAAAAAAAGATACAGCAGATAAATATCGGTCGGAACATTGGTCCAACCCCAACCTCCTTCGCCCGGCGTTCCGAGACAAACATATGCAAGATAATGGGATGTGACTTGACCATAGGTTGTGTGAGTTTCCCGTGCTTTTTATGATATTACAGGAGCATCCAATAAGGTTCGAATTTCCAATAAAACGCTGCAGGTTGGCAGCCTTTTCCTTGGACGAGATTAGCACTGGTGAATCCTTTTTTTGTGGGTTGGGTGCGGCTGAGCCTGCATATCATGTCTCTCAATGTCGCAAATATGTAGGTTCAGCTCGCACCGATTTCACCCGGGACGCACACACACACACACACACTACACATACTTTGCACATACTTCTCTCGCGAATGTGCTCTTTACCACGTTACACAAAAGAGACCATCTGCACCTTGCTATTCGTGCTCCCAAAACCCATGCCAGACAGAGAAGAGTCGAGATGCGCTCTGCAGCCACTCATCTGCGCCCCCGTCCTCTCGCTCGGCGGGATGCGATAGCAGGGACGCGATAATCCAGTGCTGGCTGTATGACGACCCCTCCATCCAAAAGCGGAACCCAATTCCCGACTCGCAATTATACCATGGTTTCGATTGCGCCTCCTCGGTCAAAGAGATTGAAGCTCGGGCGGCCGTGCTCGAGCTGCACAAGGAACACAAGCACAAAAGGCACAAAAGTGTTCGATTGGTCCACGCAACGGCGAATTACGAGCTTCTCGCCGGCGACATGCTGTGATACGGCATCATTATCGTAAGCCTCCCAGAGTGCTGAGTATTGTAAGTAGCAGCAATTGTCATTCCAAGCTAGGGTTTATCCGGCCGATTTTTTGAGCGCAGCTTTAATCACCGTCGCACCTGGCCTCCTAATCTTGTGCCACCACGACCGTGCGATATCCGTCGCGGCCATCTTCTCGTCGCCCTTCCGTCTTCCGGAAGGATGGAGCACCCGTATGATCGCTGACGGGTTGGAGAACAATACCCGTACACGGCTTCCTCCTCTTGTGGTTCGGTCAATGTCAAATTCCGATCCACCACTGGCAGGCATTAAAATGCGGCCGCGAAATGAAATAAGTACGAAATATTTCTGCCTGCTACAAAGAAATTTAAGCGCGAATGGAAGCCGAATGGTACGTTGGGCGACGCTGGCCAGGATCAAGACACATCATACAGGGTTTGACCAAGCTGATGCCTAGAAAGTTATTTAGCGTGATGATCCAGCGCAAGGTGAGCATACGGGGTATGATATGGGCTTTTCAGTGCGAGCGACAAGCTGGCGAGGCAGAGAACAAAGAAAGAATGTACTTCAAGATGATACATCGTTGCCAGCCTCGAGATCGACACAAAAGGGACCTAACGCGCATTCGCGTCGGTGTCATCCTCATGGTATACAACTACCAAGACTAATACGAAAACAACATCTGTCGTCCAACCATACGCATCGGCAGTGACAACAACATACTCTTCGAGCTGTGTCGAACGAGATTGCGTATAATAAATTGGGGGCCGGGAAAGATTGCTCAGCCAAACGTTGGGCTCCTCGAAGGTCGCACAAGTTCTCACTGTCCTTTTCCTTGGATAAGGGCAACTCTGGAGACAATGTCCACTTTTTCCCCTTCGTCCTTGGATAAGCGCAACGTTGGAAGAGAGGACCTGCTCTTGCTAACTACACACTTTGGTCACAAGCTGACCAGGTTGGCTAGTCATGGTCGGTTTTAACAAGCTTTTCTGTGGAATTACATCATTCTTCTCAGTATCGAGCAGTAAACCATCGACCAGGATCTAGCTGTCTGAAACTATGCAGTAATAGTAGTATCTTGATTATCTTGATTGACGTATAAACCTAACTGAGACACGTCTCAAACATTACTCTCGGTTTCTTGTCTGGCCATTCCTGAGCTGCTTTGTCACGTGGATCCAGTTAAATAAACCTGAAGTTAAGTTTAACTCAACTTGTCTGCGAATTAAGCAGTGGAGCTTCACATTTTCACCTCTAGCCTAGTGGTTATATGCGTGACAGTCGTTCTTTCCTTATCTGACATTTCCTCCACCAGTGGCAGCATCTCCTAGAAAACCCGCAAAGCAAAGCGGGACTAAGCTACTGCCGCTTCGACAATGGCAAACCGGTCCTTTTCCGAGTCCAACTCCGCCAGCACATCAAACGGGAGCGTCACCATCGGCGTGGTATGGCCAAAATCCACATTAAACAGGATGGGGAACGGCTTCTCGGCGAGATCACCCTCGCAGAACAACCCCCTGATCACGCCCGCATACTCGTCTCTTCTCGCCTCCGTGTTGTACCCAAACGGCCGTCCCACCACCAGGCCCGCCGCGTCCTCGAAGACCCCCTGCGCGATGAGATCGGCGAAGCCGGCCTGCACGCGCTCTATGGAGTTTCCGGACTCGTCGTCCTCGCCGGTCGCCGTCTCCAAGAACACGATGCGGCCGCGCCAGTCGGGCACGATGGCGCGGACACCGCCCAGGCGCGCGACGACGGTCAGGCACCCGCCGAAGAGCCGGCCGCTTGCTTTCCCGCCTCGGAGCCATGTCCAGGCGGGGGCCGCGGCCAGGTCGGGTGGTTTCGTCGAGGGCGGGTCCCAGAAGAACGGCGCCAGCTTGGGCGCGTAGGTGGGTGACCGCGCGACATCGCCGATCGGCTCGGGCTTCTCGATGGCGTCGAAGAGATGCTCGGCGCAGAAGGCGAGCGGTGACGCTTTGTCCTCGACGCTGTTGGGTGCGCCGAGTTCGGGGATGGCACCCGGCCCGTAGAAGGTGCGCAATCCGGCCACGGCGTGCAGAAACCAGTGCAAACCCGAGATGTCGGAGTACCCGACTACGATCTTGGGATGGGCGCGGATGCGGCTGTGCAGCTCCGTGTCGCGGAGCAAGGCAGGTAGTAACTCAGTGAAGGACGGGCCGCCGATGGTGCAGATAATCGCAGAAATGGTAGGGTCTCCGAACGCGCTGCGGATTTCCGAGAGACGGTTGGAAATTGAGGATTGGATCCCCGTGTCTGGCGTGAAGAAAGTGCGGACCTGGTAGCCTCGAGCGGTGAGCACGGCCGACGCCCTTGACATGACATCCGGTAGTTTGTCATTGAGCCGCGCGGACGGCGAGATGACGCAATTGTTGCGCCGGGCCTCAACGCTGGGGGGGTTATGGGAGAAGGCATCTTGAGACTTGTATTTTGTGTCAATATGCTTTGCAGTAGTGTGAAAATTGGATAGAAAACTCAATTGGGAGCTCTTCTGGATTGTGTCTGAAATTGTTTCGCTGTGAATATATGGGGCTAGTATTGATTGGTACATTATGCAACGACGGCACCATTTTATACTTCGTGCTTCTCTTGAAGAAACTAGCATGAGTCACCCCGGGTAATGGAGTAACGCAATTCACCTTGGCCTGCCCTACCGAGTTAGCAGAATAAGCCGAATAGAGTATGTATGTGCAGTTTGCGTGGGCTTCATGCAGTCTGGAGGCGCTCATCGTCTTGTTGTTCCGGCCTGCTTACCAATGTTGAAATAAAAAGTTTAGGGTTAGGGGCACTATACCTCTCTCACCTGCCAGAGTCACCGCAGATCGCGCCAGCATGCAAGGCTGTTAGGTATAGAATTGGTAATTAGTTACAGAATTAGTCATCACGCGTAGATCTATCCATCAGGCATAAAATTATTCATCTGATATAAAAACAAAGCTATAAATGGCAATTAGTTACCAAGTAGATAGGAAATATTGATCTACGAGTAGAAAAATACGTGATGAATACCATCTGTACCAATGCAGAGTGAAGCTCGCTTTGCGCCTTTGGACTACCTACCTAGGTAAGGTAG
>FTLB01730209.1_pt1 | contig 11744 bp, 7 predicted proteins | sample 1658291 | NCBI WGS metagenome assembly FTLB01 (sample SAMEA3914812, study PRJEB12502) | metagenome | biome: forest; material: soil | place: Canada | collected 2011-07-07 | depth 0.1 m
CGCACGCCGTCCAGCGTCAGGGCCATCCAGATGTCGTCGCCAGCTCCATCAATATTCAGTGGTTCGGGCTCCCGATCGCACCAAAAGAAGCGATCCCACGGAGGTTCTTCCAACTTCCCAACCATATCTCGCCTCGGAAGCCCGATCATGTCGGCTCAGTTCTCGCCCAAGGGACGAACCCCAACTCGGTTCAAACCTCGCCAAGAAGCACCCTTGGTCCTTCTCCATGTCACTCTGCTGCCTCTCCGCTGGATGTGGGGTGATGTGATCAACAACATCGACACTGTAACTCATAGAGACGCGAAAGCGGAGCATGGCCGCGGTGGCGCTGGTGCCAAGCCCGACTTGTCAGTTCCGTTGCGCAATCTGCGGGACGCCTGGCGGCAACTCCAAGATCGCGTAGGCGATACGGTACTCGAGAGAGGAATTTTGCTCCCACATCCTCAGAACGATTACGAGGTCCTCGAGGAGCGCCTTCTCGAAGCCCTTGATCTTCCTCTACGCCGGAGAGCTAGGATCCTCGAATGTGGTCACTATGTCGGCCCTACTAACCTCACCGCCGACGATGAATTCTCCCAAGACGAGGACTCCGAGGACGAGTACGGTTCGCACTCTAGGTCCAGCCTCTCCAAGGCAGACACGAGGCACTGGTGTGGGACTTGCAAGAGCGAGATCAAATTTGAGGATCTTGGCCCTGGCAAGATATTCCGCGTGAAAGTCTACGCGAGCAACGGCCTCATGAGGGCTGGCGCCTGGGCTGCATGCTGGAAGGAGATGGAACGGGTGGATATCGAAGTCGAACCTATCGTTGAATCCGCCATCCAGGGCGAGTTGGAGAGGCTTGCTACTCTCCAAGATGAGGCGGATTACGAGCTCACCGACGACGAGAACCAGGGCAAAGAGGAAGCCCCGGAGGCCGACCTCCCCCCTCATCCCGACTCTGAGGTGTCCCGGCTTCATCGATCCTCAACCCTCCGGGCTCCTGATCTCTCTTCGCCGTTGCTCTCAAACGTCAACATCGCTCTGCACGCTTCACCTCTGCAACCACCCGCATCCGCCATTTCCCAGCTTGACACATCATCCTACGAGTCTACTTCCCGCGCCACGCCGATCCCCTCGGTGTCTCATCTCGAACCTCCTTCGTCTAGGGAACCCTTTGACGAATCGGAAGCGCGACGAATTCGCGACGAAGAGCGGATGAGAGAGATCTACGGAGACGAAGAACCATACCTGCCGGCCGCGTCGCATCACCACGCCTCATCGCCTTCTTCTTCCATGCGTGCTGAGCAGGCCACCACGGGTCCACGCCATCCGGACTCGTATATCCCACCTCCTTCTCCGAGATCACCGTCCGAGGAAGCTTTCGAGAGACGCGAAGCGCGGGACAACATGAGACGACCGTATCAGTCGGCGTCGCTACCCGAGCTGCTGCTCGAGGTGATCAAAGTCTTGATGAGAGACCCGAAGAATGTCGCCATCGTAGCTTTGTGCATCCTCGCCATGTTCCTGGTGGTCCGTCCATCGCCCCCTCAGCTTCCGCAGCAAGATCTCGGTCGGTATGAGCACGTGGTTGAGCAGCACCCCACTGCGCAGGTACCTGTGGTGGACATGATGACCTCGATGAAGACGGTGTCAGTTCTAACCGAAGTGGGAGCTATCGCCAACACACCGGTAGAGATCAAAGAGGAAGCAGTGGCAACTACCTCCCCGTCGGCTTCGTCGCGGGAGAAAGAGACCAAAATAATCCGTACCGTGGAGACAGTGACAGAAACCGTCGATCAGGAACCGGCAGTGGAGACTATATACGAGACGGAGACAGTCAAAGTGACGGCCTCTCAGCAACCGTCCGTGTCCACCGCGGATAGCCCAAGCCCGACACTTACTGAGACGGTAGAGTTGGAAGACACAATCTTGGCTGACATAGAGGAGTCTCGAGTGGCGGAGGAGCCTCAACTTGCGGGGGATGCTGGAATCGCGGAGCAGTCTCGCGTTGCGGAGGACCGTCAGCTCCACGATGAGATCTAAGAAAGGTTTCCTAGAGGATCTTAGATCCCAACGAATGGGGCTCATCTTTTTTAAAGGCTAGCGACCGAGGCGCTGGCTATTTGTGTTTGTTTCCCTTGATATGCTGGAATGAAATTGTACATGTACCATCTGGCATGAATGCCAGGCTGGGATGACGATACCATGGTTGCCCTTTTCGCTTGGACGAACCGCAATAGGCGGTTTTGATGATTGTAATGCTCCTATAACGATGTTTGATAGATCAGATGCGCCCCCGATAATATACCTACACTCGCTTATCTGCTCTTGAGAGTTCCCTTGACATGGACAGCCCCCTCCCGTATCGATTTGACGAGCTCCAAGCCCTTCAAAAAGCCCCCCTCTTTATTGATTGTGACTGGCTCCTACGGTTGGCTCGAAAGATATGTCTGAAGTGCTCAGTCATTGATGCATCACAAACCCTCTAGAGAATCTCGTAGCAAAAAAAATATCAACTCATATTGGTGGGGGTATCACGAGATCCCTACGAGAGGTAAGGTACCTATGGTTATTAGCTTTCCACCATTGCCCCGTCATGTTTATGTCCTCCCTCCCCCCAAGTCCAGCGCTCTCTTTAATCCCTCTTTACTGTTAATACCCTCCTAACTCCTTAGACTCCTGACAGGGCACACGAAAGAGAATGCTCTGCGCTCGTCGCGCGTTGATATCTGGGGCAATACGCCTTCCAACTCTCCTCCTCTCCCCCTCCTCCTCCTTCTCCTTCTCGGCCGTACGCAATGTTCCGACAACTGTTCGGCGTCCCAGTGCGATCCTTAAGTGCCGAACCCAAGGGGCTCCTCGGGGCAATGGTCTATCATAGATAATAAACCGAAGCATAAAAAAAAACAACCAACGCCTAGCCCTGGTTCAGCTCAGTCTAAAAAATGCTGCCAGGATCCAAATGCAGAAACAGGGGAAGCCCCCTTCAGTCTTGGGAGACCTCTTCATCCTCGGCCCGCTCCGACTTCTCGGTCTCGGTTTCGACTTCCGAGATGTCCGGGTGGCGCTCGGGGTCTCGCGGTAGCTGGTAGTCGCCGTCCTTCTCCCTCTCTTCCTCCTCCTCCTCCTCGACTCCGGTCTTCTCCTTCTCGGCGAGGTAGTCTCTCGGGCTCGCCAGCGGGCTCGTGGGCAGGCCCCCGCCGATGCTGCCCGTCACGCTGTCGGCCCGCCCGTGGCCAAAGAGACCGCTTCGGATGCTCGCGCCATCGCCTTGTGTTCCAGCGCCGGCGTTCAGACCCTGCTTCGCGTAAAAGCTGTTCCTCTCGCTCGCTAGAATACCCGTGGCGGAGTAGATGCTCGTCCGTTCGGCGCCGACGGCGCTGGCCCCGCGGTGCAGCCCGGGCGTGGTTGGGGCGATTCCGTCGATGGTCGCGCTCAAGACGCTCAGGGGAAGCGACTCGCGGCTGCCGCCGAATAGCGAAGAGGGGGCGAGAGCGCGGACCGAAGCATCCGTGTCAAAGGACCGACGCCGCCGTTGCTTCGAAGACGATGCGAGGGTGAGGATCGAGGCATTGTCGGTGAGGAGATTGTTGGCGGTGGCAGTCGCGTAGGTGGTCGGGTGTCCGGTGGACTGCGTCGTAGGGGTAAGGTGCGACGGGATGGCGGAGGCGGGGGACGCAGTTGGGAAAGGTTGGTTGAAGTGAATGGTGGCAGAATGCTGGTACTGATGCCCGTGGTGGTTGGACTGCGAACCGGGGTTGTTATTCGTACCGCCATTCGCCGCAAGTGACTGAATCGTGGTGAGTGTGGTCGCAAGGGAGCGAACCGAGGGCGCCGGCGATGAGAAGGTGCTGTCGCCTCCCCTGCGAGACTCGACGCCACCATGGGCCGTTCGGCTTGTACCTCCTAGCGACGAGGCTCTGTGCGACGGAGCAGTGATGGAGCGGGATGTGTCATGGTCGGTCGAGAAGGTCGGAGCCATGGACCTCGCCCCTGCCGTGGCAGGAGGCTCGTGTTCGGTCGAAGTCCGCCCGGACACGGAGGAAGCGCTCGCGGTTCGCCCGGTGCGGGCTGTCGACAGAGAGGGTTGGCTATCGTACTGCCTGTTTGGTTCGATACGACCGGACTCGGGGTAGGGGTTGTTATTCTTGGACGGTCGCTTCTTGGTCGACTTTCGCTTCGAGCCCGGAAGGCTGCCATCACCATGACCGCCGGCCTTGAGGTTGGCCAGCTTTTTCATCAAAGTCGAGAACGGCCGGCGGCGGCCGGATCGATTGGACCGACCTGGAAGAGTGTTAGCCACAACCGGGGCGCACTGAATAGCTGAAATCCGAATGTAGGGACACCGCGCTCGAAATGGCCGGGGGAGGGTCATGACGGGTCGCTCTTGGGCGTGGTCTTTTGCACTTTTCATCGTTGCGTGCGCGTGGGGGAGAGAGTAGCAAGAGGCAGAGCGGACAACATACCAAGTGGCTGAGGAGAGGTCTCCGTCATCGCCATGCTTTTGAGGAGCAGACGCGACAGTCTCGCCCGTTGGGGTGTGTCGACACGAGCTTCGAGGGAGCGATGTCGCTTTGGCGTGTCGCTCCAAGTGCGCACCGATAAAAGTCTCCGTCGGTTCCGCCGCCGAAATGAGGCAGAGACAAATAAAAACCAAGACTTGAAAGGTACGATAGAGTGACAAAAGGCAAGCGACGGACTCTTGTCAAACCCCAAGTGCCTAAGGCTGCCTGGGTGCCTGGGTGGTCTGGGTGTTATGAATGTTTCGAAGATGCCTCGGCGGATCGGCGTGTCTCGTGTTTGGGCGTGGAAAGTGCTGTCGTGCTGTCTGTTGGCGGGGATGAGAGAGGCGTGAAGAACGAGCGAGACTAAGGTGTCGGAAGGAACCTGGACGACCTTCGCGGATCAGGATTGGTAAGGAGCTTGGATCGATCGCTTGAACGACAAAACGTGGTGTTGGATGGGCATCATTTGTGGTTTGCCTTTTCCCCAGCTGTCCGTGTGTGTTGGCCTCGAAAGTTAATGAGCCCGCTGGGCGCAAACGTAAATCAACGATAATTAGCACCTCAGGCTAGTCATCTACACCCACACCTTCGGGTTGCTGGGAAGCTGGGAGCTGGGAGCTGGGGCTGCTGATGCTAGGGCTGGAGGGGGGGTGTGGACTGATCAGCGATGGGGATTCGCCCGCTAACTTTACACTGCGATTTGCCCCAATTCCCAATTTGTCTGCGACGGGGCTTGGATCATCTTTGGTCCGACACCCGAGTCCGACACCCGAATAACATGACCTGAGGCTTCATCACGGGAATGACTTGGGACTGCAGAGTCCAGACAATTCGTCTATCAGTTACAAAGGTACCTTGAAATCCTAAGATCCTGGGCTTCAGGTTACCAGACGGAGATTTCGGTTTGTGCTTAAAGGCAGCGCCTGACCCCCTTGTCGTCGTGATCTTCCTCACGACGTCACTCTCTCGATGCAAACATGAGCTGTAGCCCACCCAGATGCAACAACACAGTCGACGGAGCAAGGTAGTGGAGCAGCAGATGCCGATGCTGTACTTGGCGTCGCCATGTCCATCCAGCTGCTTCCCGGAGATGTCATCGCTCAGATCAAATCATCAATAGTTGTCACGTCGTTAAACTCGGTGGTGTACGGCCTGGTACGCAACGCGTTGGATGCAGGAGCCACCAAAGTCAATATTTCACTAGATTACGGTCGTGGAAATTGCTCGGTAGAGGACAACGGGATCGGTATCCCTCCGACGGATTTCGTCGAGAATGGCGGCCTAGGGAGGCTGCATCGTAGGTAGCCCCGAGACATTGTGTTATGACATCGAAGGTACAGATACCCTAACGTTTCGTTGCAGACACTTCTCGTTACCCGCCCCGATCCGACGTACATGGACAAAATGGCATCTTCCTTGCATCTGTGGCGGCACTGTCACTACTCATGATTACTTCCCACCATCGGGAGTACGCGTCACATAATTCCATAACCATCCATAACTCCAAGGTAGTAGCCCGGAATATTCCAGCGACCCCGGAACAGAGACTCCTCAGCTTTCCCTCTGGTTCTCGGGTCACGGTTCGGGATCTCTTTGGGTCTATGCCAGTCCGAGTAAAACTCAGGGCCAATAAAACGGACCGCTCTGGATCGTCTCGAGACTTTGACCAGCTCATTTTCGGCCTGGTGGCTCTCCTCATTGCTTGGCCCGGGGAAGTCTCAGTTTCTGTCCGAGATACCAGCAGTCAAAAGGCGACCCGCCTGCAGGCACCAGCACCTGCGAAGCACGGCGGCCGTCCGAGAACCGGGGCCAAGGATCTTCTAGTGCGGGTGCCAAAGCTACTCCTCCAAGCCTCCTTGACCGATGCTGACGCTTCGGACTCGTGGGTCCCAGTTGAGGCTTCGGCGCCTGGAGTGACTATTCGAGGCTGCTTTTCTCTTCTGCCTGCTGCCACCAAGCGAGCCCAATTTATTGCCGTTGGCATTCAGCCGTTACTCAACGAGTCCCATTCCAATGTCCTCTTCGAGGAAGTGAATCGGATTTTTGCGAGCTCCAGCTTCGGCGCTGTAGAGGAGAAGGCCAACGACGAAGAGGAACGGGATCGAGGGAAACGCACGTCCTATTCTGCTAGGAAAGCACGGACTCGAAAAGGTGTAGACCGGTGGCCAGTATTCTGTCTCCAGATTGTTTTGGACGCCCAAGTCTCTGGCCCTCCCGTCAATATAGATGACTTCCTCGATGAACGACGACAGTCTCTCGGCCCAATCACCAGTCTCCTTCAAGTCGTGGTCTATGAGTTCCTGAAGAAGCATCACTTCAGCCCGAGTCCTCTCAACGCCACGAGAGAGGTAGACCCCCAGGATTTGACATCCGGGGGTGGGGACCTCGTCAGTGCTGCAACGGTTGTTACACACCGACCTATCAAGTCCGCTACTGCTTCGAGAGGAACGCCAAGTAGGAGAAACTCGCCGAAGCCACCTGGATCACGAGGCTCAAAAGGCCTACAATCGGCAGCCCAGATAGGCAGCGAAAGGGCTGGATCGCCGTTTGCGCACTGGTCACGGATTAAATCCGGGGGACCGATTCGACCCCCGACGAAGTTGACTCAGGATACTAGTGTGGGCGATGGTTCTGACGCTACCCCCTCTCCCACACCCCGCCGTTGGATATCCGAAGCTGGGAAGCTGCTCAGGCCGCCGTTTGCCTGTGATGAGGGCATAGAGTCAAATTCAGGCTCAGAGTCCCCGGAAGCAGCGAGCAATGACGCTGGGTCACGAACCCCTACGCCAGGCGAGGACGTCGTGATCTGGGTGGATCCTATAACCCAACTCAGAGCAGCAGTTGATACGAGAACTGGTTTTATTAAATCAGGTGCCCGCACTGCAAAGCGCATGTCGCTGTCCTCAGACTACCTCAGGCGCGGTGATGCGCCAAGTGGGGAGTCCAATTCCATTCCCTGGCTCGCGAATATGTTATCAACCTGGAAGAATCCGGTCTTTGAGCCAGCAGAACCTCACATCGAAAGGGTTCTGAATGCATCGACGTCCTTCGGGGCGGAGCCAGCACCGACCCAAGGGGCTTGTCATGGCTGCAGCAATCTGGTTTTCAAGGGTCCTGGTGAGACGTCATCTGTAGCCCTGCCGGGACGGATTTCACGGCGTGCTCTACAAAACGCAGAAGTTGTTGCCCAAGTTGAGGCCAAGTTTGTCCTGTGTAAAGTCCCTCGAGACACAGCGGGCAGCGACACAGCAGAGATGGAGAAAGAGGGTTATCTGCTCGTTCTCATCGACCAGCATGCGGCAGATGAGCGATGGCGTGTGGAGGAGCTGATCAAGTCGTATTTTATTGCCGAGCAAGGCTCCTGGAAACCCCAGACGGAGCTCCTCGAACGGCCGTTACGGTTTGACCTTCCAGCGCAAGAGGGTGAGCTGCTGATTCGATTCAAAAACCATTTCAAATACTGGGGCATATATTTCGAAACGTTTGTCCTCGAAGAGAAAAAAGCGCAACCGATTCAGAAACGACCGGCTGTCAAGGTTGAGATACGAAGCCTGCCACCGAGCATTCTCGAACGCTGCCGTCTCGAGTCACGGCTTTTAATCGATCTAATCCGAAAAGAACTGTGGCGATTGCACGATGGAGATCATGTCGCAAACAGCATCTACAACACGCCTGCGGCAGGGAGCGATAATCCGGGGGCGGACTGGATCTCCAGATTCCACGGTTGTCCCCAGGGCGTGCTGGATCTTATAAACTCTCGGTCCTGTCGCAGTAAGCTTGCCACTCGCGCTCTCTCTGTAACTGACTCGAGTTGTTTTCTAACCTTGCTAGGTGCTATAATGTTCAACGACCCTCTTTCTCTGGAGCAGTGTCGGGATCTTCTCAGGCGCTTGACACTATGCGCTTTTCCTTTTCAATGCGCACACGGCCGCCCCTCGATGATTCCGCTAGTCGATCTTGGTCGGGAGATGAATGACGGCAGACGATTTAACGAAATGGGCTCTAGTTATGACTCGATGTCAAATTTGATGACCTGGTGCCATGCAAAGAGAGCAGGGAGGAAGTAGATGGACCTAGAATAGGACATGGAGCTCCAATGGCCGCTGAGCACTTGATTTCATGAAAGTGCGGCCTTATTAGTCCCCATAGATGAGACGCACTTATACAAAATAGTCCTAACAGTCCGCGAATCTGTCGGTAGTGAGAGCAAGCTTCGCTACCGAAGTAGATATGGCGCGTGAGGCAGGGTAGCGAAGTGGGTGGCTGGGTGAAACCACGAGCCCAACTCCTAATCCAATAGAAGTATCGTTTCCATAGATATACTATTTAAATCTCGACGATTACACAGATATAATAGATGTACGAGGCTCAACTTTTGAGGCCATCCAAGTAATACTCGCTCCACCACGGGGATATCGGGTTGTCAGGTTGTTTGTAGGGTTAGGGTTAAAGGACACGGGTTGAGAGCTTCGCCATCTCGAGCGGCGTCATCGCGCTCCACAGGCACCAAGCTCGCTTCTCCATCTTGCCCATCACCACCGAACAACGAAGCTTCTCTGAGTGCGTGCAGCAAGTACCACAAGGCGACTCCGGACAGAGAATGGGGGCGTAAATATGGCGCTCAGCGTAAATACACTACTTCTCCCCATGCGCTTCGAAATGAGCTAACGTTCGCGCGCCAAATCAGTGGAAGTCGTTTGACTTCTTCGATGTGACCAACATCAAGTTCGCCGACGACGATACCCGATCGTTCTTCGAGAGCCACGATATTACCTCTGTATGCACCGGCTCCGACAGCCTCTTCCTCGGAAGCCGCGATGGGTATGTTCGGATCGTCGGCGCCAGCTGGAAGGTCGTCCGTAGCTTCCAGGCTCACGATGCGGGGAGCATCACCCACATGCGCCAAGTCGAGGGGACGAGCTTGCTAGTGACTGTTGCGGTACGTAATACCCTGCGGGGACACCATAAGATTTGGGCTGCTGCGCCGAAGCACTCAGACCCGCGGCTGATGCGTTCTTGCTACCTCTAGGGCGACCTCGGCGAGCCGATCTTGAAAGTTTGGGCTCTGGATAAGCCTGTCAAGAAGACGGGGGATCCTACGTGCTTGAGCACCCTCACGATCAACAATGGGCGCTCGCAGTTTCCGGTACGTTCACTGGCCGTCTTTCTTATGTGTATATACTGACTGCGGAGGCGCCCAGGTCTCGGCGTTTACTGCGACCGACGACCTCACGCAGGTGGCGGTTGGCTTTGCGAACGGTGCCGTGACCGTGATCCGCGGAGATTTAATACACGACCGAGGAACCAGGCAGCGCATCGTCCACGAATCCGACGAGCCGATCACCGGTGTCGAGCTCAAGGCCGAGGATACCCTCACGACCCTGTTCATCTCGACGACGGCTAGGATACTGAAGTTGGTGATCTCCGGACGAGGACAAGGCCAGCCCCCGCGGACGGTTGAGGATACGGGCTGCGGCGTTGGGTGCATGACTGTGGACAGCAAGACTGGCGATATTGTCGTCGCACGGGATGATGCCATCTACCACTACAACTTGGAGGGACGCGGCCCCCCGAGCGCATACGAGGCCAGCAAAGTGCTGGTGTCGGTCTTCCAAGATTACGTCGCTGTTGTGTCCCCTCCGTCCGCGTCGTCATCGCCGGAAGGCAACATGCCTCGTCGCGCCTTCGGTGGACCGGCCGGCGAGGAGACCTTCTTTACCCTTACGCTTCTGCAACCCGACCTTCGGTTAATAGCACACACTCAGTTCGCTCTGACGCACGTCGTCTCCATCTTCCAAGTATGGGGCGATCTCTACACTCTGACCCAGGATGGAAAGGTCTATAGATACCACGAGAAAACTCTGTCGCAGAGGCTAGGGATGCTCTACGAGAGAGATCTCTACAACCTGGCGATCGAGCTCGCACAGAAATCCGGCATGGACGGACACCACCAGAACGTAATCTTCCGCAAGTACGGCGACTTTCTCTACCAGAAAGGCAGCTACGACGAGGCAATGACGCAGTACATCAAGGCCATCGACAGCACGGAACCTTCGCAGGTTATCCGGAAATTTCTCGATACGCAGAGGATACACAATCTCATCGAGTACCTCGAGGAGCTGCACGAGCATCACAAGGCGACGGCGGACCACACGACTTTGTTGTTGAACTGCTATGCAAAGCTCAAGGACATCGAGAAACTCGAGAAGTTCATCAAGTCACCGGGCGACTTGAAATTCGATCTCGATACCGCGATATCCATGTGCAGGCAAGGCGGATACTACGAGCAGGCGGCGTACTTGGCCAAGAAACACGGCGAAAACGAGATGGTAGTGGATATATTGATCGAGGATTCGAAGGCGTACGGCGATGCCCTGGACTTCATATGGCACCTGGAGCCAGAAACGGTAAGGCCCAACAACAGCCCGATGGATGCAGCTTATGATATCTAACTCGAAGCTAGGCATATCCGTGTCTGATGAAGTATGCACGAGTCCTCATTGAGCATTGTCCCAAAGAGGCAACCCAGATGTTTATCGACTACTACACCGGCAAGTACCAGCAAAAGACGGACCCCCTGCCGGCTGTGATTGATGCTCCGGCACATTCCAACGGTGGATTTGCTGCCGGTGCCGCCAGTGCTGTACAAAATCTGAGCAATCTGCTTCCCTTGCCTTATATGAATACGTCGGCGGTGGCATCACCTGCGACGCAGGGCAATGTCCCTCTTGCGGCCCCTGGCGTGAGAGTCATCGCAGACCAGGAAGCGCTGTCGACGCCTTCCTACAAACCACCGACTCCTAGGACCGCCTTTTCCTCCTTCATTGACCACCCTGACGAGTTCATTGTCTTCCTCGAAGCCTGCCTCGAGGAGCAGAGCTTATCGGAATCCGACAAGAGGGATCTCAATACGACCCTCTTCGAGATGTACTTGCATAAATCCGCAGAGAAGAAAGGGGAAGCTCGTCGTGAGGAGTGGGAGGAGAAAGCTAAGGCACTCATCGCCGCCAAGGGCGGAGAGAAACTTGCCATCGAAGAGTCCAACATTCTCCTCCTGTCCCACCTCTCCGACTTCCGCGAAGGGACCACTCTGGTCAAAGAACAATCGGGTCTTCTCTTTGACATCTTCCGCTCCTACACCTCGGCCAAGGATACCCGTGGTGCTATCAAGGCGCTGCGGAAATATGGCCCCGAGGAGCCGCAACTGTACCCCGCGGCCCTATCCTATTTCACCTCGGACACCCGCATCCTGGAAGA
>FTLB01002053.1_pt2 | contig 11732 bp, 7 predicted proteins | sample 1658291 | NCBI WGS metagenome assembly FTLB01 (sample SAMEA3914812, study PRJEB12502) | metagenome | biome: forest; material: soil | place: Canada | collected 2011-07-07 | depth 0.1 m
CTCGTTGGATGGGCCGTGGAACCGGATCAGAGACAGGAGCACAGAGTAAATCTGCCCTGCCAACTCTCGTGTAGGAGCGAGTATGATGGCTTGGATATGATGCCTTTTCGCGGGTTCGGGTTCTCTGAGGACTTTCTGCTCGAAGGATTAGAGCGCATTTCCGGAAGACAGGATGGTTCAGAACAGCCAACACCAACCTGGACAAGAGGGATGATAAATGAGAGTGTCTTTCCGCTGCCGGTGACAGCCTCTACGACAACATCTTTGTTGGTTCCAAACAACTCCAAACAAGCCTATTCGACGGTTAGTTGCGATGTATATTGAAGGACCTCCTGGTAGGCACGCACTTGTTGGACCGGGGTTGGGGTCTTGAAGTTGTTGAATCGTAGATATTCTAGAATAAACTCGGCGAGCGGGGGCGTTAGATCTTCCCAGCTGCGCGCCTTGGTCTTCTTGGCAGGAGCCATGAGAGCGACGATCCGATGAGCAGCCCTGGCTGCACGAAGTCTTGAACTCTCCTTCGTCGGTGTCGACTTACCGCGATGTAGGTCTTCAATGAACTTTTTGGCGGACCGCTCTTATCGATAAGGTTGGGTGGTGGAACCCACCCCGCAGCAAAAACTTTGATTGGTGAGATTTGAGCCACACTTTTCGTGGCTGGCCGCCCACAAACACACAACTTTTTCGAAGAAACCCGCCGATTATCACGAAACAACAGTCCACCGTCGACAAAATCAGCCACGAGGTCTAACTTTGACATCTCGAGGCCGGAACACCACGAAACGAACGACAACCTTATCAATCACTTCGTTGGATTGTCAAGATGGTGAACGTACCTAAGACCAGGGTGCGTGCAGCAACATTCGACCCAACCAGCGCGATATTCGATGGCTAACATCCGAACAGAAGACCTACTGCGCGGGCAAGACCTGCCGGAAGCACCAGCTGCACGCAAGTGATACCCATCCCACGACAGCATGAGGAGATATGGAGCAGGCGTAAGATAGGAGGGGGACGCCGACGAAACGGGAATTGCAACCAGGGTCGAACGAGACTGGCGATGGCTGGGAGGAAGTCGAGAGCACACTGCTTCTTGGCCTGCCCTCCCTCCCAGTCTGCCCGCTGCGTGCTCCCTGTGCTTCTACCGCATCGTTCCACGACGACGCATGCAGACACTAGAGAAAGATTTCAGACGGGCGAAGGAGACAGCTTCATGGGAGAGTTCTTCTTTGATTCGTTGTTGTCCTTCGAAGTCGCCGGTGGCCACTCGTGTCCCTCGAAACGCATACCGACTGCCTGGGATAGCCTGGTTCTGTCTCGAAATGTCTGCATGCGTTGTTCGATCGTCTTCAGTCCTGATCTTGTTCCGAGATGTCGCTGGCGCAAGTGCTTCCATTGATCATATCAATGTGCGCTCTCGGGACAGAGACGTGGAGGTATCCTTTCGAAACTGGCCAGCAGAGCTAACACCCTCATAGAAGGTCTCCCAGTACAAGGCTGGCAAGGCTTCGGTCAGTAATTCTTGATCCTATTTGCCCATTTGGGCCGATCACTAACTTGCTCTGCAGCCTTTCGCCCAGGGAAAGCGTCGTTATGACCGTATGTTCTTCATCGCTCTATCCAACCCGATGCTCCAGCACCGATTGTCCCTCCAAATTAAACGCCGTTCCTCAGTCCCGGTGGAAGCTCATGTTGGTTGGGAATCCATTTGTGCTGGGCATAAGAATGCTTTGATGCCTGCCACTCCACAAATGACCTGACGCAGGCTTCTTCCCCTGGGACTGAGGTGGCCGAAACTAGAGGAGATATAGCGTCTGGAGCTGCGTACAAGAACTGGGACTGACTCCTTGCAGGCAAGCAGAGCGGTTATGGTGGTCAGACCAAGCCCGTCTTCCACAAGAAGGCCAAGACTACCAAGAAGATCGTTCTCCGGTTGGAGTGCAACGTGTGCAAGCAGAAGAAGCAGCTTCCCCTGAAGCGTTGCAAGCACTTCGAGCTTGGGTATGTGATCCCTAAGCCTGCCTCCAGTACCTCCCATGACTAACTCGTGCAATCAGTGGTGACAAGAAGACCAAGGGTGCCGCGCTTGTTTTCTAAGTTTCGACATCTCACGACCGCATGGCAAAGATCGTTTGGACTTGATGGATCATGGGTGCTGCTCTCAGCTTTGCACACGGATAATGTGCGGTGTTTAGCATCCAACGGCTCTGGGAAACATGGAGTTGCGGATATCAGACGTTCATATCTGATAGGCGAGACAAAATCATTCGACTTGCTCTTCCAAATTTCTCAGTCCGGAGTCGACCTCCGACCAAGACGAGATCGTCCGAAACTTCTTCCCAAACTTCCCAGACTTGATACGTTCCTGTCCTGTCTCCCTGGTTCAAGTGCATGTACCTCATATTCTTCTTCGGTTCGTCTTGGCATTCTTGGTTACGATCCTATTACCACGTAGCTGGGACCACATGCCTCTACTCGTTAAGCTCGTAAACTCGTATATCTTAGAGACTGCTCCCCCCCGGCCTGCACAAAATAATGGCGGGAGGCTAACCCTCAGCCAAGAGAGGAAAAAATGAATTAGCAGCACCGAGGCATCAACGGCGTCACGGAGCGCCAGAATGTCCGGGAGCCCCGTAGGGTTAGGGTCCTGTGGAGAAAATACTGGGGCTCACGTGGTTTTAGTGGCGATTTGTCACCATCACATGCAGCAGAGTGTTCCCATCATTGAGATTCGTTGGTCGTAAGCTCGCGTGCCCATTCCGTGCTTGCCGTCCTGTTGGCCTAAAATTTTCCAGTTTTCCTTTCTTCTTCGTCATTTGGAGCTACGGTCTTAACTGGTTTGACTGGCGTGGCTGACTGTTGAAATCTGTTCGTTTCACCAATCGAAGACCGCTGATGTCAGTCGGGCTCCGAGGAAACCTCCATTCCGCTGTGTTGAAAACCTCCTCCGCCGTCTCCAAATCACTTTTAATTCTCACGGAAATGTGGTAGAGCGTGACTCTGCCACATCCAGTTGTACCTTCACGCTGGATCCATTAGTGCCTACCTCTGCCTTCTTGCAATTCCACGAAGCCGTATTTCGGGCTCTCGCATCTCCCTCTCCCAGCCGAGCCGCCCGATCTTCGCGAAAAGACCAACATCTGCAGTCCGCCCTCCTGCCTTTCTTCGACCTCCGCCGAGTATTCATCGGGACTATCTGTCTTCCAGGCCTCCCGCCGTTTTCATCCGCCATGTCGGTGCGCCGGACGAGACAGGCCGTTCCCGGCACCCCCCGTGTCATCTCCCCCAGCCCGACGCCGTCCGAGAGGGACGCGGCTGCGGCCGCGCTGGGGGCCTCGCAAGATTCATACTTCGGCCCGGTCACGCGATCGGCCGCGAGGAAACGGCCGAGCACCCCGCAGCGGGTGGAGGAAGAGCTGGATGAAGACAGTTCCGACAGTCGCGAGCTGCGGAGGGCTCGGACGCGGAGTCGAAGCCCGATACAAACGCGGAAGCCCACAAAGTTGACGGCAGCGAAGCCCGCAAAGGCACCCGACGCCGATAAGGCCAACGGCGCGCCCGCGCCGAACGGCAAGCACGTCGCACCGGTGGAGAATGGTCACCTATCGCCGCCTACCCCTGTCGTCTATACCGGCTGGACCTGGCGGGATTTCAGTCGCAGCCCAAGCCCTCTCGGCCTCATTCCGATCCACCGCCACTGGCGAACCTTCGTCCACAAACATGAGGTGCCAAGGAAAGCACTCCACGTATCGATCGGATTTCTCGTCATCTGGTTGTACCTCTCAGGCTCCCAGACCTACTCGGTTACTCCCTGGCTCCTGGGAGCACTGATACCCATCGCCTCTGTCGATGTGCTGCGCCATCATTACGCACCCTTCAACCGGTTTTACGTCAGAGTGCTTGGCGCCCTGATGCGCGAGAGCGAGTACGCAGGCTACAACGGTGTCATCTTCTACCTCGTGGGGGCTTGGGCCGTCTTGTACTTCTTTCCCAAGGACGTCGGTGTCATGGGTACCCTCCTCCTTAGCTGGTGTGATACTGCAGCCAGCACGTTTGGGAGGCTCTATGGGCGCTACACACCCCGCATCAGGCGTGGCAAGTCCCTTGCCGGATCCCTTGCCGCATTCCTGGTGGGTGTGGGCACCGCGGCTTGGTTTTGGGGTTGGCTCGTCCCAACGTACGGCCCGATGGCCGGGGATGAGACATTCATGTTCACTGGGTCCCTTCGTCTCCCCTCAGCCCTCACTGATGCCGTGGGCTTGACCCAAGCCCAGGCCACTGTCTCCGGCGGGCTAGCGCTGGGGATCATGAGCATATGGTCGGGTCTCGTGGCTTCGCTTAGCGAGGTCGTGGATCTGTTTGGGTGGGATGACAATCTGACCATTCCCGTCCTAAGTGGATTGGGCATCTGGGGCTTCCTGAAGGTCTTTGGTTGAATGTAGCGGTGTGATGAAAACAGATGAAACCCGGGATACGATCATTGGTGGTATGGGCAACTGCATTGGTTGGCGTTTTGGGGGGCAACAGCTGGGCTAAGGAACAAAGGTGGGAGGGGGGCGATGGCAACCCTCGGTGTGGGAAAAAAGCCTCTCTGGCATAGACCTAATATTTTTGTTGATCGAGTCGGAGGCAGACGGAACGACCTTGGATGTAACGCTTCAAACCTGATAGGACGCTAGATTAGAAGCTACGACGCAGCTCAACCAACGACCTCTTTCTATCTCCCAGCTCGGCCGACGTCTAGGCTCTAGTTTGCAGTAGCTCATTCAATCAGAAACATCAGGGCATGGTCTGGGATTGTTCCAGCCTGCTCCGGCCCAAGGTACGGGATTTACTTTTCCTGCAGTGTCGTTCGGTTCGCAGAGGTAGTGAAGCACATGATGACACAAGCGCTCTCTGGCCTGCAGCATGAACCGATCTGGAAATGAGGGGCGATAGGAAAACGAAATGTTGGGACAAGTTGCAGGCCTCGTCACACAAGGGTCGATATGATGTCGTGCAGCTTGCTCGGGAGCCGCGGGGGGGGGAGGGGGTGGTTCGGCCTGGGAACACGGCGTCGGGACCCTACCAACGCCCGGGTAGAAGCAAAGTAGTAAACTTAGGGTCAGCTCGTTGATTGGAAAGGGGGCCAGGGTCGTGAGGGGGGAGAGGGGGGGAGGAAGAAAAAAGCATCCAAGTTGAATAAAGTTATGCTCCTCATTAACATTTCAGGGTAGAGTACGACTATGTGTGTATAGTAATTGCCATGGGAGTTACGCTACTCGAACCTTGCTGATTTGACTTTGGGTTCCTGGTTCCTTTTCGGTGGCTTCCCTTACCTTAACCCTTAATTAAGATTTAACTAACGATGGCATGAGCTTATGCAAACCTCAAGATGGTTGCGAAGCTGTATCGTGAAACTCGTTGATTTGTTCGTTATTTGGCAATTTCGATGCTCCTACATACCACCTCCTCCTTTCCCTTGCGTGCCTTGGTTGTTGCGTTGGTGGTCTGCGCAGCCCCCAAGGCAAAGTTTAATTCCTGCCTGTTTTACCAACAACAACATCGTCAGAAGGTCGCCAAAACCGGAGGGGCTGCACCTCGCAACCAGAACCGAGTGAGGACGCGTCTGCTGGACCAAGGATCTAGCAAGGACAGCCCTTCTTACGTCGATGCCGAAACTTTTTGGCTATTCCCTCCTTCGTCTTGGTGCACGCTACACACACTGAATTGGTTGCTCATTCATCCACTGCAGTTCATGAATGCTTTTCTACTCGCGCGCTACCTCGGCCAAACCGGTCGATCCTCCGCACAACGTCGGGTTTGAAATGTTTGTTCCATCAGAATCTAGCCAAACGCCCCAGCATGGCAAAGTCGATTTTTTTTTCCCTCCCCCTCCGCCGCCCTAAGGCATTTTGGGAACCTGTCCCTTCATGTACGCTCGCCCATTGCTGACCTCTCACAGGCGGTCCCTCAAGGCCGGCTATGAGGCAGCCATCCTATAGCATCGTGCCCAGTCATCAATCGAACTGCAGTTCCTGTTTGACCGCGTCGAATAACACCAACCCAAAGCCCCTAGGTTACATTTTTTTTTCGGGCACGTATCCACCACCCAGGCAAGAAAGCCTCTGACTGGGTTCTGGTTCCTTTCGGCCCATCGATCCCAATGACGGTGGAGGTTTGAAGCCTCTTTCCTGCAGCAACGGCTTGGAGTCTGCCCAGGCGACATGCAGGGTGGGCTTGGTGCATGCAGGTTGATGCGTTGTCCTCTGCTGCTTGTCCCGAGCTGCATCTCGTCGCAGCACGCCTGTCAGAAGAGGATCGAGCTCGAGTTCAGAATTCTCGATGAGGTCTTTTTCCCACGGGGTTTTCTTCCGATCGGTTCCTCGTTGGCACCTATCCCTGGTCTCGTTGATGTGCTTTTCTTGCTTTCCTTCCCTTTTCTGTCGTCATCGTCAATGTACCTCAGCGCTGATGAATATGGGCAATCGCAGTCTAGCCGGATCCCACGAAGGACTACCAACCGTCTAGTGATCCGTCGGTTCCACGAGGTATTACCCCGTCCCAGATCTATATCTGAACGGCTTCCTCTATGTGCCCCTAGCTCATAGCCTTTCTCATACTCTGCAGCTCGGTCCTCTTCCTCGCTCTTTGGCTTCCGTTGTTCTAATGTACAGACCAGCATCTTGCGAGGGCGGTGACTTGGTTCTCATGTAGACTGCTGGAATGGGCCCGCCCTGAACACGCTCAGGAATTCTTTTTGCCTCCCTTTCATGCCATTACGAAAACGACTAGGGCGGGAGACTTGGGAGGATGGGGAAGTTAGGAACGGCCACGGGTCAAGGTACTTGTACAACTGACCCTCGGGCAGACCCGAGTAACAAGACTGATGTCTTGCCCACGGTGCCTCCCTCCAAGGCGCGCCCCGTCTGCCCCGTCCTTGAAATTTCTGAATCTTTTCTCTCTCGTACTCGCCCCCTTCCTTAGATGGCCTTGGCAAGTGGGCTTCAAGATACCGGGCCTTTGACCAACGGAGCCCACGCGTCCAACATCGCTCCGGATGTTCTGGCTGCCTTAGTCCTTCCACCCATGACTAACACTCCTATCGGTCACGGAGTCGCCTCCAGCTTCGACCCTTGCTCGTTGCATCAGTAGAAGTTAAAAAGGCACATAGTTTCGGAGGGATTACCAGACGGAAGTCGAGAGTACTTGTGATTCTGAACATGTCGAGTACTTCCATGTCACTCCGGAGCTGGTTGTGCAACCGCCCCCTCCCTTTGGAAGATCCGCACGGAGGCAAGCCACGCCTTCCACGGCGGAGAAGTGGAAACGACCGCCACCGCATGATGCCTTGCATACTTCAAATTTCCTGCCCATTAGTGGCAGTGCGTACACTGGCGAGCTGGGTATGTGCACACGGGCTGGTCCTTAACTGGACTAGAGAGGCAGGCCGCGGGGTGCAAAACGGTGGTTCATACAGCACACCCTCAAGTTGCGAAGTCCAACGAAGCATGAATCAGGGACCTGAGTAGAGCAGCTCTACCTTAGTGACTGTGTCTCGCCCCTCCTCCCCTCGGGGATGACTCTTGCCCGATTTTTAATGCTGCCTTCCGTGCCATTCAGGTCCTAGGCTTAAGTTCATGACTTGTTGCTTCCATCGACATGATTAAGACCAAATTACCTTGCCTTACCTAATGTGACCTTGGATGTTCCTGTTGGTCTCCATCCTCGTTTGTTAGAAAGGGGTTCCCTGTTCTTCTCCTCTCGAAGAAACGCCGATATGCATGGGGAACGTGGTATTAAACCCATGTCCTGTGTACTTCCATCCTATGGTCTATCTCGCCAAGTGCGTGTACATAGATGTCTCGCTTCTTTTCTTTTTTTTTTCTCTTCTACAACAAGGAGGGACAAACGTGGGGCTGACCTGATGCCCCTCATCATCCCGCCTGGTCGAGAGCATGGGTGGTTCCGACGTAAGATGCACCCCGCCATGAAAGAATTATAAAATAAGGATAATAAATTCGAATAAAATAAATATCTCCTTCGGAATCGGAGAGGGGGGGGGAGGTCTCCAAGAGGTACCTTAACCTTCACTCCTCTCCCACTTTCGCACTAGAAAGGTTTCGGAATATTCCAACTTTATGGCCAATAAAACGACAGAGAGCTGCTGATTTTCCCAGCATTTCCCATCGAATGCCATCCCTGACTTCGTTCCCTCGCGCATCGGTTTGGGCACCAAGACATCCAGAAGCACGGGCCTGGCAGGCAAGTTGACTTCCTCTTCTAGATAAAACCGTGGGACATAAAATCATGGATGCACCCTGACTCCCCCTTTTATTTCCTGAAGGTTGACAACACATCACACACACACACACACTCGCACACCCGAACTGCCCAACCCGATGCACCTCTGCCTGACCTGAGTGTGCAAACGTCTCCGTTCTTCGGTTTTTTTTTTAGGAATCTGCTTCCAGATCCTCCGGACCAACGAAAAGACACGTTAGAAAACAAGGGAATCTGACGCTGCTTTTGCCATGGCTCTCTAGTACCCCCCTCCCCCTGGGGGGTGCCTCCCTAGCGCCAGCGCGCTTGAGTAGGTTGGATGTCATCAGCTGTGTAGGTAGTCCATGGGTCTAGCAGTACGAAGTAGCTGTACTTGGGGGCCTGCCCTGCTCCGCCGCCGATCGACCGATGGGACGGGTATCATTCCGGTCTGTCCAAGGTTCTCTAGTATTGGATTCTCTTCCTCGCACAAGTCACTCGCCCACACATGCTTTTCTCGTCACGGAGCGCGCCGGTTTCGTTGGCTCTTACGTCTCTTCACTTTCTCTCTATCTTGGTACCACCAAGATACGCAAGTGGTATCCCCTCCGGGCTTTCTGTCAAGGCACTTCTGACAGCCGACCCTACCCTTCCGTCCATCGGTCGTTCAGCCTAGCCCGTCATAAGCAGCCAAAAAAAAAAAACCTGCCCTTACCCTTATACACATTAGACTGGCATATCGTGTGTCTTTTATTTTTATTATTTTCTTTTTCTCTTAGGGGTTTTTTTTTTTAGTCTACCGCTTGGAGTTTCTCTCTAGGCTCGTCTACCACTCGTATCTTACCCCATGAGGAAGCAACGTGCCTCTGCGCTCACCCCCTCCCTCTTGCCTCCCCTTCAGCCACCACGTTTGGTCCTGCCGTTGAGCCTCCGATCTAGCTTGGTCTCTTCCGTATCTGTGCCTTCCTCTATAGTTCCTATTTGCTTTGTCGCCCACGTAGATGACTGCCTTCCCTGCTCGCTCATTCCCCGCCCCCGTTTCCCGTTCCTCGCCTTCGCGCCCCCCCGTCATCCATCCTTTCATCCCACCTGCGGTCCCCCTTAGTTCCAGGCATGTCTTTTGCCTTCTTACGCCCCTCCAACTGGCATGTCCCCGGCCAATACCATCCGTGATAGGTGCCTCTCGGCATATGCAAACGTTGTTCTGATCCTTTTCTCTGATAAATCAAAACTCATCTGCCGGCCAATCCGAACCTTGTCCACCCGGCCCATGGTCCCCAGGGATCAGCTCATAGACCATGCCATGCGTCCCTCTCTTTGGCTGCGTCCCCGCGGTAGGAGAGCTGGTGGGTAGCTAAACCACAGTGTGTCTAGGACCGTACCCATCATCTCCGTCGTCGTCCTATCTCCCACCGGCCACGAGCGGGGTTCTTTCGCCATGGTCGACGAATAGACTCGTCATGGCTTATCCAGTTGAAGCTCATGATGGCCGAGGGTCGTCGACCAGGGTGCTCTGGAAAAAGTATAAAAGGGCCCTTCGTCGACGGTCAAGCTCGTCGTTCTTCTTTCTCCTTTTCTCAACACTTTCTTCCTGATCCTCAGAGCAAAGAGCACACTCCCCAAGAAACCCAAGTTGCCCAAGACACATCTTGACCTCCTAAGAGTCTCCCATTCACATACCACCTTGCTACATCCTACTCCCTCACACGTACCATCACCACCCACAGTGAACCACCCACCTCGTGTGATTCAATCTACCTTCCAGCAGCCAGCCTCAGCTACCCACTATCTCACCTATCACCTCATATTCTTTCCCTAAGAAAACCACACAAGATCCAGCCAGCGGATTTTCACCATCACAATGGCCGCCTACGACTCCCAGTACTACACCAGTGACGCCATGCCTATTCCTCACTCTGGCAAGTACCAGTATGATGGCTACTACCAGAGCACGGATAGCACCTACTCCGTCTCTCCCCCGGAGGTTGATGGCTCCATCACCTCTGGATCGGGCATTCCCTCGTACAGCAATTCGGCGTACTCGATGACCAATTCGAGCTACGCCGGCAGCAACGCCGGCGATTATAGCCAGTGCGATGACAGCTCCATCTCCGTGAGCGGAATCGACATGAATGAGTACATGCAAGATCGTTTCCACGATGCGTACGATCCCATTCCTCTCGACCGCGCCACTGTTGTGCAGGCTCAGACGTAAGTTTCTATCCACTCAGTTTCCGCAGAGCCGTTTTGTGGCTTCCCCCAGTCTTGCCAGCATTTAATATGCGGGCGGGCGGACGAGCACCGAGTATTTTTGGCACTCGCAGATGGAGAATCTCGGGATTAGCAAGAATCCTTCTGTCACGAACATGAATTCGCGGCTAACCGTCTAAAATAGTTCTGGAAAACTGAACAGCAAGCGCCGCGACGTGCTAGATGCGCAGGCCAAGGTCCAAGCACGCCTCGCGAAAGCCCGCGCTCGCTTTGCCGAGGGCATGGAAGATGCGCAGGAAGTCCATGCGACTCTTGAGTGGACGCAGAAGCAAGTTTCGTACGTTTGAATTCTCTACAGATTGGCTGCGCGAGTTCCCAGCGATTTCCACATGCCTGCAGCTCTCGGGGATTTCGAGAGCCCATGCATGGCAGGAATTGAAAATCGAGGGAACAAGCCCGCCAAGCGATTATCTTGGACACAAAAACCAGGCTGACTCTTTTCTTCTCCCTTCGAACAGATCCACAAAGTCAAAGACGTCTAAAAAGCACGGCAAGGAATATGCCAAAGCGCGGGCGCGATACCCGTCTCCCGAGTACTAATTTTTACGCTTCTGAAAACCGCGAGTCTGAGTTTATGCTCAGAGCTTCGCGTTTGTTGTTTTCTACTAATCTCCTTTGTTTTCGGCGGTTCGAGTTTGCAAGTTTTCCTGGATGGTTTGCATACACAAAACTTGGATTCGGTAACTCACGACATTTTAATTGCGTCCCACGCCCAAAGAAAAATGAGCAGGGAAGGAGCGAGCAGCCTCGGGGACGAAGTGACGTTGAGTTGACGAGGCGCGGCAAAAAAAAAATAGGCGCGGCGCTGACCCCGTTTCCCTCGCTGCTTTATGCCCTGTAAATTACCCACAGGAGTGGCAGCGGCGGCAGCAAGAAACGTGGGAAGGGCCGCGCCGTGCAGCGAGACGGACGCTCCCACTCATCTCACCCCCCCTCCATTTCCCCACGGGCTGGGGCTGCTGCGCGCTCCCCTCTCTTCTCACAGCGCGGGGCGGCTGTTTCACGAAGTAATGACTTATGATTGGACGAGCGAGGACGACGCCGAGGGCTCTGGGGCGTCTCTGCAAAAAGTACAGGTACAGCGGCCACACCTCTCTGCGGAGGGGGCGGGACGCGAGGGCCAGGGGGCCAAGAAGACTCGATGAACAGGCGCCAGGGCTGCAGTAGCGGCTGAGGTGATGACCTAACTTCCAGGGAGCCACAGAACCTGAGAAGCAGGC
>FTLB01002732.1_pt1 | contig 11731 bp, 13 predicted proteins | sample 1658291 | NCBI WGS metagenome assembly FTLB01 (sample SAMEA3914812, study PRJEB12502) | metagenome | biome: forest; material: soil | place: Canada | collected 2011-07-07 | depth 0.1 m
TTATTTAATCCGTAGTCAACACAAGCCTTAGCCGCTTCAGTAGCATACCCTTTACCCCAATACCTTTTGATAAACCTATAGCCTACATCGTAGTAGTAGCTATGGTTGTTTATTGTTTCTGTAATCAGCTTTAAACCTGCCCAGCCTGTAAAGTTATTACTATTCTTTTCTACAACAGCCCATCGCCCTATACCATTAGTTATGTATTGTTGCCTTATAAATTCTATTGATAGTCGGGCTTGCTCTATACTTTCTATTGGCTTATTTCCCAGGTAACGGTGAACTTCAGCATCAGAATCAAGTTCAAATATTCCATAATCATCCGTAGGAAGTAATTCTCTTAAAATTAGTCGTTCGGTTTCTATATAAAATTTCACGGTTAATCCTGTTTGTAGATTCAATATAAAAAAGATTTGAGTATAGCGCTATATGACATTCTTTTTAATTGAGCTAAATTGATGTGGAATAATTGTGCTAAGACTTACATCATAAAAATAACACTCTTATATAATAGTATTATGGACGATAAGCAACTTGATTTTATGAAAATGGCTGTGGAGCTTTCTTTACAGGGGCAACGAGAAAATAAAGGAGGCCCTTTTGGGGCGGTTATTGTAAAAGATGGCAAGGTAGTAGGCAAGGGGTACAATAAAGTAACTTCCACTAACGACCCTACTGCCCATGCCGAAATAGTAGCTCTACGCGATGCCTGCCAAAACCTGGGAAGCTTTCAGCTAGATGGCTGCGAAGTTTATACCAGTTGCGAACCTTGCCCCATGTGCTTAGGAGCTATTTATTGGGCAAGGCCTACCGTTGTTTATTTTGGAAATACAAGGCAAGATGCCGCTAACATAGGCTTCGACGATTCTATGATCTATGAAGAGATAAAAAGCGATATTAGCAAAAGGAAAATCCCTATGGTGCAAGTGGGGGAGGAACTAGCCATTCATGCATTTGAGGAATGGAAAAGCAAACAGGATAAAATTGACTATTAATACATAGCGTAAATGGAAACCTTTCACGAAGATAAAGTTTTTGAAAAAATAGTTTATGCGGGAAAAGATGTAAAAAATAGGGAGTTCGAGCGATGCACTTTTAAACAATGCGATTTGGCTAATAGTGATTTTACAAATGGCCGGTTTACCGACTGTAAATTTATAGATTGTAATTTAACGTTGGTAAAATTTAAAGGCTCTGTACTGGATAATGTACAATTTACTGGTTGCAAATTGGTAGGCATTAACTTTAGCGAGTGCAGGGACTTTTTACTTAGCGTAGAGTTTAGCGCTTGTATACTAGACTTATCCTCCTTTATGGCAAAGAATATGTCTAAAACCCGTTTTGTAAATACTTCCCTTAAAGAAGTAAATTTTGCGCGGACTAACTTAACTCAGGCACAATTTGAAAATACTAACCTGGAAGGCGCAATATTTAACGACACTTTACTGAAGGAAGCTAACTTACTAACAGCATTTAATTTTTACATTGATATTGAACTAAACGATATAAAGAAAGGAAAATTTACCCCCTCAGGGGCATTGAGCCTGCTGGTAAAATACGAACTACAGATTGAGTAAGTAGTAATAGATACTATGTATGCTGTACCATCAAAGTCTCTCAACTCTGAAGTATTATTTATTGAAAAAGCAGACTGTTCTTTTTACTTTACACTTTAACCTATACACTTTCAACTTAATTAGAATGCATGCGCTAGGTTAAAGAAGAACTGGGCGTCTTCCTGTGAGTAGGCATAGTCTAACCTGATAATAGTATTTACGTTCCAGGCAATCCGCAATCCCAACCCTTCGTTATAGCGGTAGTTGCTAAATTTATTAAAGTCAGAAAACCCATTCCACACCCCTCCAATATCAAAAAATGGCACAGCGCTAAGAGCAAAGTGTTGTTTAAATAAGTCGAACTGGGTAAAGCGATAGCGCAGCTCCAGGTTGGCAAAGTTCATCAACCTTCCTAAAAAGCGGCTTTGTTTATACCCACGCAGGGTAGTAGGTCCTCCCAGCCCCTCTATACTACCTTCGGAACTCCACTGATCCTGGTACTCAAAAAATGGCGCGTTGCCAGCTGTATAGCCCATGCCATAACGGCCTGCAAATATCAGCTTCTTAAATACAGAGGGCAGAAGCTTCTTATAAACTTTTACCTGCCCAAAGGTTTTATTAAAGTTGAACTTTGATCCTAATGGACGCAGAGAAAGCTCGTTGGTAACCTCCGCAAAAACACCTTTGCTTGGGTCTGGTTCCAGGTCCCTCGTGTCCCATACTGCACCCACCTGCACAATGTCTATAAAGTTTTTTCCCAGCCCTACTATTTTACCGGCATTATAGTCCTGTGTTATGCGGGTGGCGCGCTCTACTGCTCCCTGATATTTTGTTGAGCCGTCGTAGGCGCTTATGTTTACCTGTGCAGCCTCAAAACCCACTAAAAGGCGCATTTTGCTATCAAAGTACACATGCTCTATGCTTACGTTTAGTATGGCCTCCTGTTTGGTATAGCCGTTGTAGTAGTGACTGGTAGAGTCGTTTTGTACGGTACTTAAATTATTTTCATAAGCCTTATACCTGGAATTAGTAACAGGAGTCGCATTATGGTCATTATTAGGATAATAACTAAGTTTGTCAAGGCTGTTCTCGTTTATGCCAAAGTAAAGCAGGTTAGGGTTTATCTCATAAGCCGCTTCCCCGCGTAGTCTCCATTTAGTGTTTAATACATAAGGAATATCTACCCCAACGGCAGCTTCGCGCTGGTTTTTGGTGGTGTTAAACAATACAGCAGTAATTTCTGCCCTGTAGGGGGTATATTTAAAAAAAGGGTCGGTTTTTTTTCCGTTAAAGTACAGCGCGCCTTCTGCGCCATAGCCAAAGCCGTTTATGGGGTCAGAGCTTAGTTCCGGCACCCCCGTTACGTATACACCTTCTTTCTTATCCGCCAGGTCTTCATCCGATAGCTGTTTTTCATCGGCAATGGCAAAAGGTAATTCACCGGTGGTATTCACAGGCGGAGGGGTTTGTTGTGCATATGCTCCTGCCAGGGCTGTAAAAAGTAGCAGCGCGCTTAGTTTCAATTTCATCTTATCAAATATTAATCGTGCAAAAATAATCTATAAAGGCATATTCCGTGTTAAGGAATTGTTAATTATTAGCTGCTTTAACACAGCAAGGTTATAGGACAATTTTGGAAGATTTTTGGAAGACTGATTTTGTAACGAATTAATAATAAAAACAATTTAAAATTGTTGGTAAGAGAACTAGTAGAACATAGTAAACACAGAAAAAACAGCTATTGTTTATTATATAACTATTTAAAAATAAGAGTAACACAATGAATTAGTAACGCCTTATCACGCAGCCGATGGCTTTTTTCTCATTTACTCGCAAAGCTTTATCGTTAGCAAGGCAATTCAAGGCATCTTTCAGGTAATTGTAGCTTACATCAGAGTCTATTTGTGGGTTATCGTCAATAGCTCCACGGTAGTGAATAATAAAATGTCCGTCAATATTTTTTAATACAAAGCACTCGGGAGTGCGGCTCGCCTCAAAACGCCTGTTTAGGTTAGTAACCTGGTCGTCTATAAGGTAAGGAAAACTATAGCCTTTCTCGTTAGCCCTTTTAGCCATATCCTCGCGCGATTCCTCTACTGTGCCTTTTATAGCGCTGTTGGGGTTAACAAGAATAAATTTGATTTGCTTTTCCTCATACTCATTTGCCAGTTTTATGATCCGCTCTTCGTAAAGTTTTGAATAAGGGCAAGTATGGCTACTGAAAATAATTACCACTCCTTTTTGGCCAGCATAGTCTGATAGCGAAACCCTTTGGTTATTAACTGCATTTACCAGCGAGAAGTCTTCCACCCTGTCTCCCAGGCTATAGGGAGGAGGCTGCGGAAGCAGAAATGCGCTGATAAATAAAGAAAATAAAAAAGAGTTCATAGGTTATAAGCAATTAAATGATTTTCAACTTTTAAGTACCTTACAGTATAAACGGTTTTTATCCCTTCAAAGTTTAGTTCTGCCTTGCAAATCCCTTCATTATCTAACGTAAAAGGATGAACAAATATGTTATCTCTTAGGCTTATTTTTCGTTTGCCATACAGCTTATAAATTACCTCCTTCACACTCCAGTATACGCAAAGGCGGAGGGTCTGGTTTAAGGAAAGCGCTAATTCGGAGTTATTTAATACCCTGGGTACCACATGGTTCATTTTAGGGCTTACCAGCTCAGTATCTATGCCTACAGGAGCTTTTTTGCATAAAATTGCAGTGGCTATGGCCTTGGAATGGCTTATAGAAATAGAAAAGGGGTAATTATTTAGGTAGGGCTTGCCGTGCTCATCGCAATAGGCGCCCATATATTTTTCTCCTACATTAGTTACCAATGCTTTTAATGCCAGCCTGCTAGCCAGCCATTCCCTTTTTTTTTCGGGGTTATGTATTTTGTCCAGCCATACCAAATCGCTGCCCTCTGGCTTTAGCAGCGCCATAAGCTCTTCCAGGCTTTCAGTAATCTTCCATAAGGCCCAGGCGCGTTCTTCGCTTATCGGCTCAATTTTTTCTAAGGGCATTTTACAGCTAAATATATTCGTCAATAATTGTTAAATTTATAAAAATTAATTTCTTGGCTGCCGTTAAAATAGAAGTAAATAAAATTCATACGCTTACAGGCCACAGGGACTGCATATATAGCCTTGAGCAAACTGGCGAGCCCAATAGTTTTTTCTCGGCGGCGGGGGATGGAATGGTGGTAAAATGGGATTTAAAGAACCCCGATAACGGCGAGCTGATTGCCAAAGTAAAGAACTCTGTGTATTCGCTTTGCCATTTACCCAATGAGAACCAACTTATTGTTGGGCATAATTTTGAGGGGCTGCATCTTATTGACCTTGCTACCAAAAAGGAAATAAGGTCATCAAAAATTACCGATTCTTATATTTTTGATATAAAATACTGCAACGGACATGTATTTGCAGCAACGGGCGATGGCACATTGGTTATTTTATCGGTTGCTGACCTTTCTACCATAGCAAAAATAAGGCTATCAGAGAAAAGTGTGCGGACGATAGCCATTTGCCCAGAGAAGAACTTTTGCGCGGCGGGCTATAGCGACAACTACATACGCATATTTGACTTACGAACGCATAAACTGCTGCTGGAAATTCCTGCGCATGCTAATTCCGTTTTTACGCTGGAGTTTTCTAAAGACAATCGCTTTTTAGTAAGCGGCAGCAGAGACGCCCATTTGAAGGTGTGGGATGTGGACTCTTTCTTTGAGCCAAGGGAATCTATAGTAGCGCATATGTACGCTATTAATAGTATTTGCTATAGCCCGGACAAAAACTTTTTTGCCAGCTGTAGCATGGACAAATCTATAAAAATATGGGACGCGCAGCAGTTTAGGCTGTTGAAGGTAATAGATAAGGTAAGGCACGCTGGGCATGGCACATCTGTAAATAAATTACTATGGCTGCCGTATGAGAACTACCTTATATCTGGCAGTGACGACAGAACAATTTCGGTATGGGACTTAAAAAATTTGAGCAATGAAGGTTACACCAATTGAGATCAGGCAGAAAGATTTTCAGAAAGTTTTTCGCGGTTACGAGAAAGAAGAGGTAGACGCTTTTCTACTATCGCTCTCGCAGGAATGGGAAAAAATGCAGGACGAGATTCGCGAGCTAAGGAAAAAGAGCGAGGCGACAGAGAAGGAAGTAAACCGGCTGAGGGAGGCGGAAAGCTCTTTGTTTCGTGCGCTAAAAACTGCTGAAGAGGGTGGGCTGCATGTAGTAGAGCAGGCGAATAGGACGGCTGAAATACACGTAAGGGAGGCGCAGCTAAGGGCAGAGGGCCTTATGAACGAAGCCCGCACTAAAGCGCGCGCTATGATTGAGGAGGCCGAAGAAAAGGCCAGAGAGGTAACTGATAAAGTTAGCGATGAGGTTAAAGCCCTGCATAAAGATTATAAACACATACAAACGCAGCGGGAGCAATTGGTGCAGGAGCTTAAGAAGCTGATGCAGGAAACGCTGGACAGACTTAACAAGGCGGGAACTACTCGCCAGCTGGATATTCCTATTATGGAAAAGCCTGTGGTAGAAAAGCCGAAGCCCAAACTACAACAGCCAGAGCCGCCTTCCTATAAACCTGAGCCGGAACTTCCATCGTATAAGCCAGAGCCGGAACCGAAGCAGGAAGCAAATGGCTCAGCTTCTTTTTTTGATAATATTTAGTACGGGACTATGGACTACGTAGCCGAAATAGCGCTGGAGGAATTGGAGTTTTTTGCCCATCATGGCTACTATGAGGAGGAACGACTGAAAGGCAATACCTTTACTGTTGATGTAAAGGTGAGCCTGCCTTTTAACGATAGCAATACCGAAGATATTCATACCACTGTTAACTACGAAGGACTATATAAAATAGTAGCGGCTGTAATGGCAGAACCGGTTTTACTATTGGAAACCGTGGCCGCCACCATTATAGAAAAACTTTTTATACACTACCCGCAACTGACACAGGCAGAGGTAAGCGTAGCCAAGCATAAGCCGCCTATTGAAGGGGCCTGCGCCCGCAGTAAGGTTACTCTTAAAAGAAGCAGGTAGTAGTATTTAGGCGGTTGTTCAAATAACTGATCTGGGATTAAATCACAACTTAGGTTAATAGCGTTGCTAATTGGATAATACACCCTTGTCTGTTGGCATAGGCTTAAACAAAAGTCAAACTATGATTTTCGTCACTTTTCGCTACCTCCCGGGCTATCCACTTTCAACTTTGGCCTTAAACCTTTATCTTTGTAGGGTAACACTTAGTCTGAAACTAAGCATTCGTAACATGGATTATTTAATACTACTTTACTACTGCTATACCCCTATAGAAGAGCCGGAAGCTTTTAGGGAACAGCATCACTTATTCTGCCTTTCGCTAAACCTGCGCGGGCGCATTATTGTAGCCTCAGAAGGCATAAACGGAACAGTATCTGGCCTTAAAGAAGACTGCGAAAAGTACATGGCAACCCTTAAGGCAGACCCTCGTTTTGCAGGTATAGACTTTAAAATAGAAGAATCTCCCAAACATGGTTTTCAGAAGCTGCATGTGCGGGTAAAGCCTGAGATAGTCCATTCCGGGCTTACACATATAGACCCTAGAAAACGCACAGGCAAACACCTGGAACCCGCCGAGTTTAAAAAAATGAAGGACAGCGAGGATGTACTTATACTTGATGTGCGTTCTATTTATGAGCATAGCATAGGTAAGTTTAAGAACGCCCTTACACTTGATATAGAAAACTTTCGCGACTTTCCTGAAAAGGTTAAGGAACTGGAAAAATACAAAGACAAAAAAGTGTTAACCTACTGTACCGGCGGCATTAAATGTGAGAAGGCCAGCGCCTACCTGCTGGAACAGGGTTTTAAAGATGTATACCAGTTGCACGGAGGTATTATTAAATACGGTATAGAGGAAGGTGGAGAAGACTTTGAAGGCAAATGCTATGTATTCGATGGGCGCGTAATTGCAGATATTAACAGGGTAAACCCTAAGGTAATATCTACCTGCTATGTATGCGGGGTAGAGAATGACCGCATGGTAAACTGCGCCAATTCTGTTTGTAACAGGCATGTGCCCATTTGCGAAAACTGCGGCTGGGAAATGGAAGGGGCCTGTAGCGCCGAATGTAAGGAACATGATGAAAAGCGGCCATACGACGGCACGGGTTACTATGCCAAAGAACTAAACGGCTACAATCCTCTTAAGGGACTTAAGAGGAAATAAGCTACTGTATTTTAAACTTAAGAATCAATGTCGGTAACTGATAACAGGGCAATCGTCCACATGGACCTTGATTCTTTTTTTGTTTCCGTAGAGCGGCTAAAAGACCCTTCTCTGATTGGAAAACCCATTGCTATAGGCGGCAACCAGCGTGGAGTGGTGGCTTCATGCAGTTACGAGGCCCGAAAGTATGGCGTACATTCCGCCATGCCCAGCGTAAAGGCAAAACGGCTATGCCCCGATATTATTTTTGTAAAGCACGATATGCTGGCCTACAGCCAGTATTCCAGAATGGTAACGGATATTATAGCCCGTGAATCGCCCTTGTTTGAAAAATCTTCCATAGATGAATTTTACATTGATATTTCTGGTATGGAAAAGTTCTTCGGCTCCTGGAAGTGGGCCTGCGAACTAAAGCAAAAAATAGTGCAGGAAACAGGACTTCCCATATCGTTTGGGCTATCTGTAAATAAAATAGTATCTAAAATAGCAACCAGGGAGGCCAAGCCCAATGGGCAACTGCATGTGCTTGCCGGTACGGAAAAAGCGTTTCTTGCCCCGCTTGCTATTGGCAAAATACCCCATTTGGGTAAAAAGAGCGAAGAGGCCTTGCAGGCGCTGGGCTTTACTACCATTGCCGATATTGCCAATGCTCCGGTTAAAAAGTTGGAAAAGATACTTGGCAGAAATGGGAAGTACTTTTGGGAACGTGCAAACGGAATAGACAACAGCACGGTGGAACCGCATTGGGACAGGAAATCCATGTCTTCAGAAACTACGTTTAGAGAGGATTCTACGGACAAGGAAGCAATACGCATCATCTTATTCAAAATTGTGGAAGAGCTATGTTACGACCTGCGTAAAGAAAACTTCTTGACGGGCTGTGTTGCAGTAAAGATAAAATACTCTGATTTTGAAGTACAAAGCATGCAAACTACCATACCCTACACAGCCTCTGACCATTTGGTAATGGAGCGTGTACAGGAGCTTTTTAAAAAGGTATATAAGGGCGTAAGGCCAATACGGTTAGCAGGGGTAAAGTTAAGCCATTTGATTTATGGCAGCCCTCAACTGTCTATGTTCCAGAATGAAATAAAAAACCAAAGCCTGTACAAAGCGATGGATGATATACGCAAGAAATACGGAAATGACGCCGTTGGCAGAGCGTTTGAATAATTAAATCGCTGGCAATTTTGTGTTTTAATAAAGACGTTTAAATTTGTAGCAAGTCTGGAGTTAAATTATTTAACTTGCCTTATTGCATTTTAAAACCGATTTTTAAGCCTTATTAATAAAAATATGTTAAAGAATTATAAAACAGTAGCTATTATTATTGCCTTGTGCGGGTGTTTGCAGAGTTGCGGGATTGAAACCATTAAGCAAGGGCACATAGGGGTAAAAAGAAAATTCGGTAAACTACAGCCTAATTCGCTTACCTCTGGTTTGTATACTTACAATTTGTTTACAACCAGAATATTACAGCTTCCTACTACACTTAACAATATGGATGTAACGCTAGACCTTCCCTCTAAAGAAGGTTTGCTGGTGTCTACGCAGATATCTGTTCTTTATCGCATTAAGGCTGAGTTTGTACCAAATATTATAGCCACCATAGGCAATACCAATTACGAAGAGGTAATAGTAATGAGCGTTTTCCGTTCTGCTGCCGCTAACGTTAGCTCTAGGTTTTTTGCTAAAGACATGCACACTTCCGAAAGGGCTAATATAGAAAAAGGCATATTGGAACGCATGCAATTATTGTTGGCCCCTAAAGGGTTTGTGGTAGAAAATGTATTGCTAAAAAGCATAAGGCTGCCTAAAGGCCTTGCCAATTCTATAGAACAGAAACTTGAAGCAGAGCAGGAAGCGCAACGTATGGACTTCATCCTTAACAGGGAAAAAAGAGAGGCAGAACGCAAGAGAATAGAAGCAGGCGGGGTAAGAGACGCTCAGGTTATTATTACACAGGGGCTTAACCCACTTATTATTGAGTGGAAAAGCATAGAAACGTTTAAGCAACTTGCCAATTCTCCGAATACAAGAATTGTAATTACCGACGGAAAATCATCTGTAATGATAGGGCAGGATAAGTAATTGTTAATTACTTAATTCTCATCCATCCAAGCGGCGCTTTTTATTTCAAAAAGGAGATATTCCAAGTCCCAGTCGTTTAAAAGAAATTCGGCATAGAACTTACGATCTCCTTTTTTAATAAAGTACCAGTGCCAAAGCTTGTTGTACTTCCAACCTTGGGCTTCTATGTTCTTTTTCCACTGCGCTTCTTCGCTACGGGGAAAGTAGAACTTCTCTACCAGGCACTTGCCATTTTCAAAGTCAAATTCCCGTTTCCAATGTTCGGTTTTGTTCTTTATAAATATTTTACTGCTTAATACTTCCTGCTCCTGACTTGCAGAGACAGGGTATTGGGCCAATACTTGGTTTTGTGTTTTTCCAATAGCATCCTGAGCCTGGCAGAATAGGGAAAAACCACTGAAGGCTATTAGTATAAGAAGCTTAGTCATATAATGTATAAACGTACAAATTTACCTTAAATTTAAAATTTAGGGGAAAAATACGATAACCTTTTTCATATTTCTGTAGTTATTTTTAATATACCCAACTCAGATTGATTATGGCAAAGGCAAAAAAGATATTTCATGTAGTAAAATCTATTCAGGGATGGAAGGCTGAACATCCAAACAGCGATAAGTCGTTATTTCGTTCCCCTGTTAAGAAAGAGGTGATAGACAAGGCCATACAGCTTGCCAAAAAGGAAAAAGAAAGCCAGGTAATTGTATTTAAAACAGACGGCACGGTGCAAGAGGAGTTCAATTTCCCTCAGCAGAAGGTAGGGTAGGGTGTGCCAATCGGCATATTGATAACCAATTTACTATTGGCGCACAAACATTCATGATTGTTTTGGGCATATAGTTGAATAATAACCTTCGTTACTGATTCTTGTTAAGAAAGACAGTGTAATGTTTAATGAAGTATTTTAGCCCGCAGGTTAAGCGCTTGTTCTTCTATGTATTTTGTGGTAAGTATTGCCATAAGAAAAGAAACTGCTGTGTAAATTAAAAAGCCTGTCCACGAATCTCCAAAATAGTAAACTACGGGAATGATGAATATGAAATGCCATAGGTAAAGGTTGTAGCTGCAATAGGCAATAAATTTTAGGGGCTTAAGCCCGGTAAACTGAAAGTTCAACAGCGAAAGCATCATAATGGCGAAGCAAAGGGGAGCAAAGGTATTGAGGAAAAAGAATTGAGAAAAATCGCTAAGGTTGGAAGTTAGCGCCATAGCCCCCAGTAGTAGCGCACATCCAATAGTAAATATGTAAATATTCCTGGTAAGGAAATAAATCTTGTCCTTATAAAAATGAATCAGCAGGCTTAGCAATACCCCTAGCGCGATGGCGTCGAAGCGGTTATGAGAGTAGGAAGGGTACTCAGCCACCATTGTGTTGTACTCAATAATTTTTAGCATCCATATAAGGACTATAAAAGCAGCAATAAAGTACAGTAGGTATATATCTTTTTTGAACAGTCGCGGTACTACTATAAAGAGAAGGGGAAGGGTGATGTAAAAATGTTCTTCTACACAGAGCGACCATATATGGTCGAAGGCGAGGCGTTCCGGCGGGCCGCCGTAGTTTCTGTAAAAAAATATATACTGCGGCAGTTCCTTTAACAACGGCACCTGCTCGGGGGCTATGGGTTTTATGAAGAGAATAGAAAAGAGGTAGCCGAATAGCAAAAAGAAATAGTAGGAGGGGAGTATTTTAAATGCCCTTTTTAAAAGAAACTTTTTATAGCTGACGGGCTTTTGGTTGCTAAGGTCGCCAGTCAGTGAGTTGGTGATAAGGAAGCCTGAGATAACAAAAAATAGGTCTACGCCCAAGCCGCCGTATTTATAAAAGTAAGGCACAAACTTACCAAAGTGGGTAAGTAATACGC
>FTLB01000549.1_pt1 | contig 11719 bp, 18 predicted proteins | sample 1658291 | NCBI WGS metagenome assembly FTLB01 (sample SAMEA3914812, study PRJEB12502) | metagenome | biome: forest; material: soil | place: Canada | collected 2011-07-07 | depth 0.1 m
TCAAAGAAAAACATAGAATCCGGGTGACTAAAGCTGCTGCTCGTCGCCAAGCTCGCATGGCTCGGGTTTCTTTCTACTCTAGCAATTCGAGCCAATTCTCTCTGTCTTGGTGCCTCTCAGTGGAGCCACTCAGCCCCGGTTTCAGAGTGGATACCCACTACGGGCTTGCCACGGACGGATTGACGTCGACAAATTTCAAGAGTCCAGGCAGAGAGAGACAGACGTCCAACAAGGAAGAAAAAAAAAGGACCCTTTGATTTCGTTTTGCGACGGATCCCCAACAACATCACTCTCGCCCCTCACCTTCTTCCCCTCCGCCGACGAGAACACGCTCTTTCGCAAACCCCCCGGGTGATTTTTTCGGTTCCCTTACCAAGGCTTTCCTTTCTATCCGGCGCCAATTGGGAAGACATGCGCTCGTGATCGGCCTTTCGCATTTCTCCGCTTCGCATCCTCCCCGTTTCCGACTGAGCCGTAGGGCCCCTCCTCGCCCCCGAGCCCGACGACGAAAAGCGACGGCCTCTCCTCCGACTCGGTGACGCTCCCTACCACGGTCAATAATACCCTTCGGAAACCCCTTCGTATCCCAGTTTCCATTAGCTTTCCGACCGTTTATTATTCCCAATGTCAGGCAGATCTCGCCGCGGAGTGCGGTTCCCCAACCGGCACAATGGACACACCACAGATGGCCGGCGACCCAGTTTCAGCGATGTCAGTGTCAGCGACGAGGGCTCTCCCACCAAGAACCGGTCTCCTTCGCATCTGGCCAACATACAAGAGGTACGTAAAGAATCCTGCGATCCGGCCACTTCTGATCTGGCCTCTCTTGCGCGCCCCGTCCGCCAGAGGTCGCGGTCCCCTCCTTCTTGGCATCGGTTTCGCTAACACATGCTCCCGGTGTCCGCAGAAGCCACCCACCGCTGAGGAGAAGAAGGCCGAGTACGAGAAGAAGAAGGCAAACTTCTTCACCCGAACCTTTTGGACCATTGTCATGATCGGCGGCTTCTTCACGGCGTTGTTTATGGGCCACGTATACATCATCGCCATCATCACGGCCGTCCAGATCATCTCGTTCAAGGAAGTCATCGCGATCGCGAGCGTGCCCAGTCGTGCGCGCGACTTGCAATCCACCAAGAGCCTCAACTGGTATTGGCTCGCGACTACCATGTACTTCCTATACGGAGAGAGCGTCATCTACTACTTCAAGCACATCGTTCTGGTCGACAAGGTCCTGCTGCCCCTCGCCACGCACCACCGGTTTATCAGCTTCGTTCTCTATGTATTCGGTACGTATCATGGTCCTCTGCTGAGCCGCTGGGAACTCTCGCGTTTCAACGCCTTTTTTGCGTTGAAATAGCATGGCACTGTCTCTCTGCCGTCTCTCCCTCCCTCCTCTCCCTCTCCCTTCTTCTCTCGTTGATCGGAAATCTTCACGATGCCGCCAAGTAGAAAAAGATAGCAAGTTGACTAATATTTTTCCTCCAGGCTTTGTCTTCTTTGTCGGCTCTCTCAAGGCCGGTCATCTCAAGTTCCAGTTTGCCCAGTTCGGCTGGACGCACATGGCCCTGTTCCTCATCGTGGTGCAGGCGCATTTCATCATGAACAACATATTCGAGGGCATGATATGGTTCTTCCTCCCGACCGCCCTCGTCATCACCAACGACATTTTCGCCTACATCTGCGGCATCACCTTCGGCCGCACCCAGCTCATCAAGCTGTCGCCCAAGAAGACGGTCGAGGGCTTCGTGGGCGCATGGGTCATGACCGTCATCTTCGGCATCTTCCTGACCCACTTCATGATGCAGTCCAAGTACTTCATCTGCCCCGTCAACGACCTTGGTGCCAACATCTTCACGGGGCTGAACTGCGAGATCAACCCCGCCTTCATCCCTCAGACCTACGTTACGCCCCCGCTCTTCTTCCTCCCGCCCGGCACGACCTTCAGCATCACCATGGCACCCATCCAGATCCACATCTTTTTCTGGGCGACCTTTGCCTCCCTGATCGCTCCCTTTGGAGGATTCTTCGCCTCCGGCCTCAAGCGGACCTTCAAGATCAAGGATTTCGGCGACTCGATCCCGGGACACGGTGGCATGACCGACCGCATGGACTGCCAGTTCATCATGGGCTTTTTCGCCTACATCTACTATCACACTTTCATCGCCGTCAACAAGGCCTCTCTCGGGGACATCATGGAACTGGCCATCACCGGCCTCACCGTCGACGAGCAAATCGAGCTGGTACGAGGAATGGGGAGGTATCTCGGAAATCAGGGGCTCGTCGGACCCGAGGTAAGACATTTTTCTTCCCCATCATCCCAAAAACGTGTACGCTTCGACTAACCAGCAGCAGTTTCTTACATGTCTAGACGTCGCATTGCCTGGCAGGAGTTAGAGCCCTAATAGCGGCATGGCGAGCTGGCTCGGGGGTGGCGGATTGGGATACTAATGATGGCTATTGATCCAAGAGAGATGAAATCAAAAATATGAACAGAGGACAATGCACCGCCAGGGGTGTGTGTACATTGCCAGGCATTCCCATAGGGAGAAAAAAAAATAACTACAGTGAGACGAATGGGCTCCACGCATCATTGGGCAGATAACCTTCTGCAACCACCTCCGCTTGTTTTTTTTTTGTGTCGGATATGAGATGGAGTATACGGACCGACTGCATAGGCCTGCGAACACCGGCTGCAGCTCCAGAGCTTCTGCATGGCGGTTGCTACTAGGCATAACCAACCATGGGCGAGCATTTGTAAAAATAGCTACTGAAACCTACCTCCACGCCACTTCACTTTGAAGCTCCCTCTCGTGCTATCGTTTTCCTGGCGGACGTACGAGTCAAAGCCACTGCAGCTTTCTCATCGCAGCAAGGTTTCATCAGTTGTCCGCATAGTGAGGACCTCTCTCTGTCTTGCATCCATAAATGTTGCCCATGCACTGCCGCTTGTCTCAAGGCAAGACAGCAGACAGCCACAAGGGACGCTCCCACTCCTCGCCGGTGAGTCGATGACCACTCGAATGGGTTTCCTCGTATTCCACCTACAGCACATACCTTTGGTGCTATACTATACAGCTGGCGAGTTCTCGGCAAACCGAAGGTCCGTCCCGGACGTAAACAGTGCCCCGAAGCTGCATCATGCGGGGGAGGGGGCCTTCGCCGCGGAGAGAGTCACATGGAGCTTCTCTCTTTTCGAGGCGGTTGACCATTCCTGCAGCTTGGGATCTTTAGCGGGGAACAGAAGCATCTCGACAGCTCCCCCGCGATTTTTTTGGACCATCGCCTCCGCTTCGCTAACTAGTTAGTTCTCGGCAATAGGCGCGCCGCCGCCATACTCAGTAAGTTCCCGCTGCGGATGGCGCGCGCCGGGGAGAATCAGAGTCCCCGTGCTTGAAACAGGTGCGGACGGTAACTGTATGTGGAGAAGGTGTCTCAGTACCTAGACTAAAACTCTGTGCCGTAGATTCCTGGATTGTCAAGATTGCGTACTGTATAAGTGACGGTTACAAGAGTGAGCGAATGAAGAGAATAGGGACGTTGGCTTATTCACTACCAAACATACCTGACGCCTTTATCGCGTAAGAGTATTTGAGAAGGCTACTTTTAAGGTATCCTACTTCGCTGTGAGCCGTGCCTGATCATGCGCGTCCACGTCCATGGGAGCTACACAGTGACTATCGCCAGTGGACGGCTACTATTATCAACCCAGACCGAATACTCGGTTCTTCCACCCAGATTGAACCTGGCTGGTACTCCAGAGAAGCGCAGAGGTTGGCTGTAATGCGATCATGAATTTTCCCACCGGTGAGGAGTGCCGAAATGTGCCTCTGGATATGAGTGGATTACACTTGGCCGCGCCGCAGCACATTGGCCCCAGGACAACTAGGCGAGTCCTCGGGTGCATACACTCAAGTCACATGAAAGCGAGCAGCAGCGGTGTCTGGTCGTGAAGCACGAAGGAATCAAGTCTTGCAAGAGACAGCAGAGGAGCCCGGGGCAGCTACATTGAACATCTACCTCGAGATGCAAGCTGCTAGACCCATTGGCATCGCCCTGTTCTCGACCGTGCCTCTGTTCATTACGATGTGGCCTCGGTACGGCCTCTTATTGCAGTCTGATATTGGTGTCCAAGTTGGTGGGCCTGGCCTCAAACATTGTAATATCCATCCACAACCACCACCGCGACCAAGATCTCCATTCAACCGTGAGCAGCGACCACACATGGTACCGCGCAGACGTTTCTCGTTTTAGCCGGCCATATGTTTCCTGCCAAAGACGAGAGTACCTGGTAAATTGTCTTCCCCCCCCCCCTTTTCTCCGCTCATCAGGTACTCCAACAGGCTGAACCACCTGGACGCCCAAGATACCAACCCGAGCTCCTCTCCACACCAGGGCTTGGCACGGCCAAGATCGCTAGCCTCTTCGCTATGAGCTGCCGAAGTTATATGAGGGGCTGCGCGGGTGCCAAGGGACGGGGTAGCAACAATAGTCCAGATGCGGTGGTTAGAAAAACTCCCGTCTCTGATTCTTATTAGTGAGTGCGGTGGCCCAGCTCCGGAGTGGCTAGGGAGAGAGCCAGCATCCGTCGAAGCGCGCGTGCAGGAAACCAGACGATATGGCATCAAACACCGAAGAGCGTTGGACAGCCCATTGGCGCTGCTTTCTGGCCTGCGGGCTGGTGGTTCTCAGTCCCTTCCAGTATGGCATCGACTTTGGCATGATTGGCGGCCTGCAGGCCATGGTGGGCTTCCTGAAGGTGAGCATCCGTCCGACCAAGCCTACGATCGGATCGAATGAGAAGAAGATAAATCCTGTACTCATTATTTGCGTCTTCGGCAGATCTACGGACACCCTGCGCCTGCTACGGCCATCGGGTGGAATCTCGACACCACCCGGCAACAGCTGATCTCTTCGCTGATGACGCTAGGTGCGTTCATCAGCTCGGGGTGTGCCGGCTTCATCGCGATCAAGCTAGGCCGCAAGGGGGCCCTCTGGTGCGCTTGCCTCCTGTGCGCCGTCGCCAACATCATCATGATGGCAACGGAGAACATCGGGGCGCTCTACGCCGGACGGTTCCTCATCGGACTGGCCAACGGCATGCTCATGACCTTTTCGCAGCTGTACATCCAGGAGAGCGCAACAGCCAAGCACAGGGGCTTGTTCCTGACTCTTTTCCAGCTCTCCACGTCGACTGTATGTGCTAGTTTTCCCGGGTTGTGTCTCTTGCCGAGTAGAGTAGGTACTGATATCACATTGTCCAGGGAACATTGATCGGCACCTTGGTAGACTGGGCTACGTCGACGCGGCCGGACAAATCTTCGTATCTCATCCCACTCGGCCTCGTCTATATTGTCCCACTCATCATATCCGTTGCTCTTATCTTCATCCCCGAGTCGCCTCGCTGGCTGATTCTTCAAGGCAAGTACGAGGAAGGTCGCAAGGCACTGCTGTGGCTTCGCCCGACCGACGCCCGCGTCGACGACGAGGCGACGGAGATTCGAGCGGCTATCGAAAAGGAATTCGAATTGGGTAGCAGCGTGGGCCTCCTCGACATGTTCCGGAACGCCATTGACAGGCGACGCACTGTACTCGCCGTGTGCGCTGTCACGCTCCAGGCCGCATCCGGTTCTATGTACATCATTGGTACGGGACGCTCTCTCGTTATTCGTTACTTGCATTGTGTCACAGGATGGTCTGCTGACAAGTATCCCAACGACAAATAGCGTACAAGGCATACTTCCTCTCCATGTCCCACGTCGCCAACCCCTTTGCCATGACCAATGTCCTCAGCGTAATGGGAATCCTGGCCATCATCTTCAACTCCCTCATCGTGGTCCGCTGGGGCCGCCGACGCGAGATCATGATGACCGGCCTCGGCGTGTGCGGCATCCTCCAGCTCATCATCGCCATCACGTACGACAAGAACCCGGGTCAAAGCGTCACGGGCAAAGTTCTCGTCGCTCTGACGTGCCTGTACATGATGTCCTACAACGTGAGTCTTTGCCACCCGAATCTTTGCCTTAGGTCCTATGACACAAAGTACTGACGATTCATCGCAGGGCATGATTGCCGCGTACGCCTGGCTGGCGGGCGGCGAGATCCCCTCCCAGCGGCTACGCAGCTACACGTTCGGCCTGGCCGCGGCCATCGGGTTTCTCGGGGCGTGGATCACCACCTTCACGGCCCCGTACTTCATTAACCCCGAGTCCCTGAACTGGGGCCCGCGGTACGGCTACATATGGTTCCCCTCGTGTGTCATCGGCGCCCTGTGGGTCTTCTTCTTCTTGCCAGAGACCAAAGGCCGTACTCTGGAGGAGATCGACGAGATGGTAAGAAGCAAATACCCAGGTACTGATATTGTGAAGCCCACGTTTTGCGGTGCTAACTTTGATATCACTCACTGCTAGTTCGAGGCCAAGGTGCCTGCGCGCAAGTTCTCGTCCTTCCAATGCGTGGGCATCGCTGCCCTAGAGCAGAAGTCTGCGGTGGAGGAGGAGCCGGAGACGTCGGAGAAGGTAAGCCCACGCACAAGTATCCTATTGCTTTTGTACCTGTCGTTTACTAAAGGGAACTTGCTAGACCACTGCACAGGCGCAGCATCGGGAGATTACGGCCTAAAGGACATCTGCAATGGAATCTACGTGGTTCAGTCTCTCACGCGATGGCTTGTCGAGAGGTCATTTCTGTCGTCGCAGGGAATGGCGAAGTCTATAGGAAGTAAGATAGTCTTTCGGAGTCTGGATAAATATTATTTATCTTGCCTCCCTATACAGCGCCGTAATTCAGAGTGTTCTTTTAATTCCAGCATCGCAATTGTGCTCAGCAAGATTCACGGCCAAAGTTCCATGATTTATATACAAAGACGTAAAAAGAGCGGCCGAAACTAAAGAGTGCTGCAAATGGTTGCGCGCACTATGCTACCTCAATCTTCCCCGTAAGACGGATATCCCTCGAGCTGGCGCCGATGCTGACGCCGAAGCTGCCGCTCGGCACGATCCAGTTCTGCGATCTCACATCCCAGTAGCTGAGGTCCCTCCGCCGCAGGTTGAAAGTGGCGGTGCCGTTCGCGCCGGCGGCGAGGCTCAGCTTTTGGAACCCGCGCAGCTGCTTGGGCGGCGCCGCGGGCGCGCCGGACGGGAGCGTGATGTAGAGCTGCGGCACCTCGGCGCCGGTGACGGACCCGGCGTTGGCGATGCCGCAGGTCACGGTGGCGATGGTTTCCCAGAGATCGGCCTTCCCGCCGGACGTGACCTCGCCGGTGGCCAGGCCCGACTTGACAGTGCTCGTGACTGAGATGGCTGAGTACGTGAAGTTGGTGTACGCTACGGGCGTCAGTTAGCATGGGTCTTGTCTAGTATCATGTCATGTGTCCGGAGACATTGGAGGGTTCCTTACAAAGACCGAAGCCGAATTCGAAGCGCGGCGCAATACCCGCCTTGTCAAAGTGCCTGTAGTCGATGAACAATCCCTCCTGGAAGTTGTCGTCGCCACGACTAGGACTAGAGGCATAATCACTGGCGCGTTGCGCGATGGTATAAGGGAGTTTTCCGGAGGGAGAAACCGCGCCCCAGAGAACATCTACAAGGGCATTCCCGCTCTCCTGACTCGGCAGGCCCGCCCACACGACCGCCTGGACGCCGGGAAGCGCGAGGATGGACTCGAGTATGACCGGCCCGACGCTGTGGACGACGACGATGGTGTTCTTGTTCGCGCTGGCCACCGCCTGGACGAGCTGGTTTCCGCCGTGCCAGGGATCCAGATCGTTTCTGTCGCCGGCGACCCTCTCCACGGTGATATAGCCCTCCCCGGAGTCGGACGTGATGAATACGATCGCGGCGTCGGCGCCGGACGCAGCCGAAGCGCCGCTTGAGCTGTCAGCATTGGACAGAGTCACGGTGGCGCCCTCGCTCTGTCCTTTCGCCTTGATGACATCGTACGGAGCGGAGAAGTAGGGGTAGTCGGCCGTTCCGGATCCCCACCCCATGCCCAAGGCCCCCGTGTTGCACCCGCGGTCCTTGCAGGAGTTGATGCCTTGAGGATTGCTGACCGCGGCAGATCCGATGACGGCGATCTTGCTTGGCTTCTTCAGCGGCAGGATGCCGTTGTTCTTGAGGAGAACGATGCCGTCCCGAGCCACGGCTCTCACGTTCTCTTTGTGGTTGCTCTGGACGTTGGCCTTGATATTAATTCCGGGGTAGCCCGAGCTCTGCCCCGTCAAGTACCACGCAGCTAGAATTCTCTTTGCCATGTCGTCGAGACGTGCTTTGGATACTTGGTTACTGCTGACTGCGCTGTTCAGCTGGGGCCCCCACAGAATGGTCTTGCCGTTGTAATCGCTCCCCGGCATCGTCATGTCCATTCCGCCGTTGGCAGCGCCGGTGGTCGTGTGCTGCGCGTTCCAGTCGCTCATCACGTACCCCTGGAAACCAAGCTCGTCCTTCAGAATGCTGTTTAGCATCCTGGGGCTCTCGCACGCCCACGTGCTGTTGAGCTTGTTGTAGCTGCACATGACACTGGCCACGTTGGCGTGGACGGCGTCCGCGAAGGGCCAGAGGTAGAGCTCGTGCAGAGTACGGTCGTCGATGTTGCTGCTCATCGTCTCGCGGTTCAGCTCCTGTTCGTTGCCGATGAAGTGCTTGGCAGACGCTTGGACTCCGGAGGATTGCATCCCTTCGATGGTCTCGGCCATGGCGATGCCCGTAAGATACGGGTCGGGGCCGAATCCCTCCCAGTTGCGACCGCCGACGGCGTGCTTCCCCAATGGACCGCCCACGGGTCCGAGGAGCACGTTGACTCCACATCCTTTGGCCTCCGCTCCCATGAATGCTCCGCGCTGCCTCATGAGCTCGGTATCCCACGTGGATGCGGCCATGATACCGGGTGTGAAGGCTGTCACGCCAGTTCCGTATCGGACCCCAAGAGGGCCGTCCTGCAGACACAGCTGCGGATACCCTATCGACCCAATAGCGGCTGTGTTGCCTACGCAGGGCCCTTTGTTCCAGCCGATTCCGCTCACGAGGCTTACTTTGTCATTCTGCGAGAGCTTAGACAGCGCAGAGCTGGCCTGTGAGTACGCCGCAGCCCACGATCCAGCCCCAGTGGCGAAGACGTGATCTGTTGCATCAGGTTCGACCTGTGCTCCTCTGGCCACCGCGGCCAATGCCAGCGAACAAATCGTCCGGAAAGACATAGCTAGCGCAAGGAAATCCGGCCTGACTTTCTCGTTCCACTCGAGGGTGCTGGAGTCACACGCGAGGAGAGTCGGTCTCCCTGCTCTCCATATCGGGAACTAGCGCATCTTATAACCAGTATGTACCAAGAACCAGCGGTCCCGCACGCAGGAACCATCTGTATCTTGCTCTATCGGCCTCCAGAAAGCGCGGTATAACCCCACAGTCTCGTATCGAAGAGAGTGTACGCTCACTATCCAGTCCCTCAGAGGGGGGGGCACGGCGGCAGCCGTGACCCCGCGAGGCAGCTTGCCATAGGGTGATTTTGCCTCCTTCGGCACGTGTCAAAGGAAATATACGAGCGGTTCTCGGCATTGGGTGCGGCATCGACACGTTCCTGGAGACGATGAGGAGCCTGGGACGGAGACGAGTGTGGGGGAATTCGGCATGAAACATAGTCGTCCTAAAGCGGTCGTGTCTCTTGCGTGTTCCGAGGACGCCTTCTGGGATTGTTGTGCTCTTGTCGTCCGGCCCGCCCAGCCAGATATTAATTAGGCAATTTGCGCGTCCTGGTGGCTGATCGTCGTTAGTTTCCTGGCCATATAGAACCCCCGCCGTACACATGAGCCCGAGAGATGCTCTCCCATAAGTGGCTACCCGCGGAGTGCTTCAGCAAATTGGAACAAGCATCGTAGATTTTCCGGGAGCATTTTCACGGTCGTGCTGCCTTTGTCAATTCGCTGAACATATGAAAGGGGCATCCATATCCGCTCTCTACCGTCGGGCGCCGCTGCGATTGCGGATGCCGAGTTTCAGTATCTGCGACGCGAAAATTCGACGAGGTCAGCCGGTTAGAGCCATTTCGTGCTCCGCGCTGGGAGACGGAGAGGAGTCGTGGCGCTGCCCAGCAGCCGGTATTTCAAACCTAGCTGGTATTCAGGCTGTGATGGATTCAGCTGAAGAACCTGAAAATCTGGTGCAAACCCGAAATCTGACCTCCTAGAAACTGCATTAACTAAATTCTTCTTCAACAGAGTTACTGACCTATCCGAATAATGCGTCGTTCATCATTTTGGCGTAGTTGATATCTGACCCCTTTTTAAAGTGTTTACTTTTGAGGTTCTCCCCCTGAATCCACATCCGTATCGCCATCCGCATGAGTCTCTTGATATGCCTGTGCTTCTTTTGATATCACAGCTAACTAACGAATAACTAACATTTCGTACTAAGAAAATCATCCCCTTCCTGCGGCCTGAGTTCCTTGGAGACCCGGTGCAACATTTGATATGTCTGAAGTGTATCTGCCGAGTCTACCAGGGTTCGGATTATATGCGTACCGTAACCTGAATGCCTAGTATCAACCACCTTGATATAACCCGAGCTGTGTCATAAGCCTAGGGTGAAGCTGCCAACCGCACCTTGTAGCATCTTTTGGTATTGTGTGCCGTAGTAAAGCAGACGAATCTGAAAACTCAGATATAATGTTCCTTCAATTACTCCTTTTACCACACTCTCCAAAAATAAACTTGCCACATCACGCGGTCTTCCGAGGACTCATATCTCGTAAAAACTCGTTATTTTTACTGTAGAGAACCTCGTGATGGGAACTAACATCCTCTTATCGTCCAGTCTTCCGACGAAGCATCCCGGCTCCCAAAACGACTCGGTGGCCCCAAATAGGAAAACCAAGCCTCGCATCCCCTATTCGACTGCCGTATCATGCCGAATTTTGTCTTAGGTTCTGCTTGAAGGAGCAGGACATGACCTCTATGCTACTGTCCCCGGCTCTGAAACCTGCGTCGAGGTTCCTCTGTCTCAGCGATGATTTGAACAAAGCTGGCTAAAATACTTGGCACCTATCGAGAAATATAGGGACTTATGGGAACCATGTCAACATTGAGTTTGTATACGTACACATGCCTTCAGTTCAGAGTTTCTGTGGAGCAAAAGATTAACGATTCCAACTGTACGAGAGAGGATGCTCCGCAAGATCGACGAACTCTCATCGATTGGGGCATACAATCCCTTCGTCCGGCCAGGAAGAATTTCAAAGTCTTGCATGGTCATCTTCCTTTAACTACTGATACGCCTGCAAGTCGCCCAGAGACAACGTACGCTGAAGTTGTTCCTCCGGGCGTTGTTCATTGGTAATCGTCGGTTCCAGTCCTTTGAATAAAGGTCTTCCACAATAGTAGATCGTGGAATGAAGCCTTGAGCACCCTGGGGATGTTTCTCGCCGGCGTTGCCGTTCCTAACCCACGAGAAAAAGTCCCACTAGCTATGGGTGGCAAGATCGAGAAGCTGTTTTGCTGGTCGTTTTCTCGGTCTATCATTCCCCGAGCTCCTTGCTCAAACATATGCATGGAGCCACTCCACAAGACGATGGGGAAGAGGAAGGAGTCGCGGACGGAGAATATACAGTGATTAGCGTCTAAGTCTGTCTTTATATTCTATTTGCTAAACAACGACACAGGGGATATGTGGTTATATACGACACATGTTCGAATAAATAACGAAGAGAGTATGGCAGACCAAGAATTTTCCATAGA
>FTLB01830285.1_pt1 | contig 11711 bp, 14 predicted proteins | sample 1658291 | NCBI WGS metagenome assembly FTLB01 (sample SAMEA3914812, study PRJEB12502) | metagenome | biome: forest; material: soil | place: Canada | collected 2011-07-07 | depth 0.1 m
GCACTGGTGCGAGCCAGAAACACGTCAGCATCCGGCTCGGTCGGCTGGAGGGGGATTGAGAACGCTCACCTCTCGAGGGATCCGGGGGTCATGGTGGGGGTATCGCCAACACTCAAGCTCGCCGACTTCTTGGTCTTCTTCTCGAAGTATTTCTTAGCCAGGGCATTGAGCTTTGCGCTATAGTCTTTTTCGATGGCGGCCCTCTCGCGGTAGAAGCCCTGGATATCTTCGAGCCACGCTATGCCGCTGGCCACCCAGGTGTTCGCAGCCTTGAAGCCATCCTAGAAGAAAAAAATCGTCATAGTCAGTCTCGACCGATATCCCAAACGAGCCACCACACTGGTCACGTTGTCTTTGCGCACCTTCAGTTCGCTGCCGAAGGTCGGCGCGGCTTCCACCTCAGCCATGACTCGCTCGCTGTTCTGTCGCTCGCCTCGGGGACTTTATTCTTTGCTTCTCGTAACCATGAATGGTAAATCAAGAATTATAGGCATGCGAATAAAAAAAAAAGGGTACGTTGCAGATACCGACCGACTGGGACGCATGAGAGGTTTGTCTGGTCCCTTAACTAGAACAAGGACACTCTAAACCGGCGACACAGACCGAGATCGAGGGGGCAAAGGTGGGGAGGGATAACCCCACCAATGGATGGGCGCCCAGCAGTGAGGAGTGGCTAAATGCACCCCAATTTTCAGCTGCAGCTTTGCGGAATGGGGAATGGACTGTGGAACTTGGGGCGCACTAATTGAGAGACAAAGCCACTGTCTCGCTGTTTGCCCAGCAAGACCAATGACAGCCAACGCTACCTTTCACGGCGGACTCACATTTGTTCGCATTCGAGGCATTCTTTCCAGGTAGTCTACTTTGTTCGAATGCGTAAACTGTGTGGCTTTGAAGAAGGCTAGAAGAAGGCTGAGTCCAGCCTTCTTCTTTCTGCTAGCTAAGTTTTAGGTCGTGCAGAGAGAGTAATTATGCGCAGTGCCATGTTAAAGTAGGTGGTTTGTCAAAATCTTACTTTGGGCAATGTCTGCGATGTTCAGCCCTTTTTGTGACGATCATTTTGAAGAGGTATCTGTAAGCTTTTGACGAATCAAGAACCCGAGCAATGCGGCATCCCTCGAGTCTTACAAACTCGAAAAGAAAAGAAAGGTAACTTACCTTGGGTGCCTTACATACTTATTTTACCTGACCTATCTTACCTACGGTAAACCTATAAGACCATACTTTACCTTCAGCAAATTGCAGCACTGATAATAGATAATAATACTTTTCGTTATATTGCCTGCAGCTTCGACGGCCTCGACCTTAATTCCAAAACCTGAATTTCCAGGCCAAAATAACCCCGCCAAATGCAGGGGTCGTAAACCCCACTATCATAAAGGCCGCCGCTTCTTTTCTCAGAGAGCATTGGAAAACACAAACAGCTTCTTTGAAGCTGCTCCAGACAAATACCAAACATCCCTGGCACGGCTCGTTCTTGACGCGTCACTTGTCAATCAGACTTTGTTTCCTCTTGCAAAGCTCCTTTGATCTAAACACAACTTTCATCGCTCTGCAAAGGCAAGAAGCCCATAGGTACCCCTCCTCCCATCCGTTCATATTATCCCCCCCAGTTGCAGTTTCCATCTCAACTGTGTTACCGCCTTCTTCTCTTTTGATCTCCGCCAGTCTGCGGGAGTCCCAGCAAGCACCAGAAAGTTGGCCTCTCTTGCCGCTGTCTCTCAGTTGTTCCTTACTCTGCAATCCCAGCCTCAAAATCGGGGTTCTGTATTGACTTGTACCGCGTTATAGGCTGCTCATAATTCAACATGGCCGATCTTGCGAGCCGCATCACTCGACCGGAGGGTGCTGCTGATAAAGATGCCACCCCCGCCAAGGACGCAGCTCCCGCCTCGGCGCCAGTTGCAGACGAGCCTCAGGGCGGCATCATCGAGTCTACCTACGATGTCGAAGTCAAGCTAAGCGACCTGCAATCCGATGCCGACAGCCCTCTCTACTCGGCCGCCTCGTTCGAGCAGCTCGGCCTGCTGAAAGAGGTCAACGATGGTCTGCTCGCATTGAATTTCAAGAAGCCTTCCAAGATTCAGGAGAAAGCTCTGCCGCTCCTGCTCTCCAACCCGCCGCGCAATATGATTGCGCAGTCGCAGTCGGGCACGGGCAAGACAGCCGCTTTCGTCCTCACCGTCCTCTCCCGCATCGATCTCAACCAACCCACCCAGCCCCAGGCGCTCATTTTGGCTCCGAGTCGCGAACTGGCTCGGCAGATCCAGAGCGTGGTTCAGAACATCGGCCAGTTTTGTACGAATTTGAACGTCGCCGCCGCTATTCCCGGTGCGGTTGACCGAGAAACCGGTATCAAGGCTAACGTCGTGGTTGGAACGCCGGGAACCGTCATGGATACCATCCGGCGCCGTCAGTTTGACGCGTCCCAGCTCAAGGTCTTGGTCATTGACGAGGCGGACAATATGCTTGATCAGCAAGGCCTCGGCGAGCAGTGCGTCCGTGTCAAGGGGTGAGTATAGATACCCTAGGCTACATCAAAGCTCCTATAATCACAAGAGCCGCGATATTGGACCCTGGGAAACACTAACATTTCTCTCTCTCCAGCCTTCTCCCCAAAACGATCCAGATTCTTCTTTTCTCCGCTACCTTCCCTGAGAAGGTCATGGTCTACGCTCGCCGCTTCGCACCGAATGCCAACGAGATGAAGCTTCGCCAGCAGGATCTCACGGTCAAGGGCATCTCTCAGATGTACATGGACTGCCCGGACGAGCAAAAGAAGTACGAGATTCTCTGCAAACTCTACGGTCTCATGACCATCGGTTCTTCTGTTATCTTTGTCAAGGTCTGTCATCCTCCCCCTACCTCTGCTGCATAACCGTGTTTACGTACATACATTCTGACCAACGCCACGCAGACCCGTGAGAGCGCCAATGAGATTCAGCGGCGAATGGAGGCGGACGGCCACAAGGTCTCGGTCCTCCACGGTGCCTACGAAGGTCAGAACCGAGACGCCCTGCTCGATGATTTCCGCACCGGTCGCTCCAAGGTGCTCATCACGACCAACGTCTTGGCGCGCGGCATCGACGTGTCGAGCGTTTCCATGGTCATCAACTACGACATTCCCATGCTGGGACCCGGCGATAGGGAGCCCGATGCGGAGACGTACCTGCACCGAATCGGACGAACTGGCCGATTCGGCCGTGTCGGTGTCAGTATCAGTTTCGTTTACGACAGGAAGAGCTTCGATGCTCTTTCCAAGATTGCTAGCCACTACCAGATTGATCTTATCCAGCTGAGCCCTGACGACTGGGACGCGACGGAGGAGAAGGTTTGTTTGTTCCCGCTGCCCCGCCCCTCCCCCCTCCCCCCCACTGGCTTGTTGGTTATATTTTTTTCAGGCCGACAAGAACAACCACTAACAGGAACATGTCCTTAGGTTCAAGAGGTGATCAAGTCAAGCAGAGCCCGACCGGAGTATGTCCCTAGCGCGGTTTAGATCCGAGACTTTGTTGGTGCAGATAGCAGCCTCTTGAGTGATTCTCCACTCTGGCTTGGGCGTCTCGCCAAGTTACTGGGATACAAAAGGTCGGCGCGTGGGCGCGGTGCGATGAATCCCTGTTCTGTTCTGCAGTAAGCCTGAAGGGGGAGAGAGATAATCTAGCCAAGTCACCTGCAGATTTCCAGTGGCCATACGAAGTGCGTCCTCTGGATGGAGGAAAAAGGCGTCCTTGATATCATTCTAGGAGTCGGGGGAGTAATGACCGAGACGAAGGTGTGATAGATACCAATGAAAAAAAACTGCAGTGAAATGCCTTAGGTACCACCTGTGTTGTTTCGTTGCCGCTACCATGTGTTGCATGGTATGTGCGACTCATGTATGTGTGACGAGCTTTTCCGCTCCATACTGCGTAACATACTACACTTGATACCAGGATTTTGTTTTGAATTATGTGAGCCACGTCTCTTGGGCGTTTCGCCAGAGCGCCGTACGGACTCGCGTATCTCTCTCGGCAGAGTGTTTCATTGGAGGCCATTATGTACCTATGTACAGTGAGATTGCGACCCCATGAATCGAGAGCACTTGCCTCTTTGGTGGCTTGGTAGGTTGTTGACATGAGGTCCGAAGGCTTCCCGCTCAACTCCCCGCCGGCCCCCCGGTTCAGTCCAGGTTAGTAACATGAAGTAATCAAAAGACTACGGGCGGCTCCCAGAATTGGATACTACAGTATAAATCAGAGTACAATAAGGTACCTGAATGGGCTCCAGGAAGATCCGCGTTGGTGGAGGATTGTTTCGGTGTTGTGTTTTTTTTCTTCCTTTTTGCTGAGAGGAGAGGGAGACAAAAAACCAGTTACTTGATCGTATCACAGACCAGCATAAACTATGCATTGTGAATTTTGTGACTGCTGCTGCATGTTTCAGAGTCATCTGAAGGATGACGTCGAGTACTCGGCATCCGTCTAGATGGGATGGCGGTTCTTTCGAATCTTGGCTCGGATGCTCTTCCACGCCGACAAAGGCGAAGTGGAGGTTCCAAATATCCGCCCAGATGTCAAGCTACGCGCCGGCCATTGGCCCTCGCCGTCAGAGTACATCTCCAGCACATCTCCACTCGCCGCGTGAAGATTGGTGCTGGGGGTGAAATTTGAAGCTCTGGGAGCCTCTGCTAGCGCTGGTAACTGGAGAGTGACTGGAAATGAAACGACGCTACTTAGTACGCAGCATTTCCACCCAGCGGCCCGCTGCCCAAACAACGAACCCCGACGTTTAAGCGCCGTGTAAGCGCGCATGCAGCCCGCAGCCTATTCGTCCATTTTCCCCAGACGCAGCCCAGATGCTGCATCGCGTAGCACCTACGTTGCTCATTGGTCTTCCTCGCCAGCATGGTACCGCCACGCTTCCTCTTTGGACCCCAGTTGCGATCCTGGAGGTCCCGAAATATGGCCAGTCCAAATGTCGCCATGCAACGGCCGCCTGTTCGACGCGCATAGTGGTGAGCGAGGGTGGCTTCCGCAAGTCAACTCTTCGTGGACCTGCTGGCATCTGCCCCCATCTACAGACTTCGGTGGAGGATCTAGCGCGCATGGAGACGGCTTGGACGGGTGGTTCCCTTGCCAGAGGAACACAAGGTTCTCGCGTCAGAACCCGCGGTTCCACAGAGGCAGAAAGAGCCCCGGGCTGCATCCTATGAAGCGGACGGGCCACGGTACAGCTGTGTTCCCTGCGACTCTGGCCCTATTATGACACTTCGTTCCTGCAGGCCGGCGGCAAGCACCCGTCTCTGCCATCTCTGGGGCCTACGCTCGATGTTTGTTCTGCATGTGCATATCTGCTCAGCCAAGGTCTTAAAAGGGCCGCCTATGGAGGCGACCGGCCAACAGCTTGTTCTGCTCCCGTCGGCCATCCTCACTCGTGTCCTTGCGGTTCTTTCTTGTTCCTCTACGGATCTCTTTCGTTTATTTCATATTCTGTCCTTCTCCTCTCTATCTCTCTTGTTTCCTCTGTCCCTATCTGGGTTGCTTCTGGGTCTCCGTTTCAGGCGTTTCTCGTTCCAGTTCCCAGATTTTGTGATACAGGCCTGCTGCGGAACAGATCCATGGAAGCGGCCTCCTCTCATGGTTCCCTCTGATACATGACCCGCCTCGAGACTCCATATCTCTCTTTCCTTGCCTTACGACCCGAATAGACTATGAGATGCTGGTCATCTCTCTTAATGTCCTGCATCTCGATATAGGTACGGGTCGCCTGCACCTCCAAGCTGTACCTCCCCGTCACTGACTTTCTTGTCCTTCTCTTCCGCAGACTCCGCAACACCCTTCGATCGGACTCAAGCCAACCTGGCTTCCTCGCTTCTACGAAGAATAAGCAATGGGGCCTACAAGGTTAGACCGAGATGCTAGGACACTGCGATGCTTCTTATGAAGAAAGAACTAACACATCCAAGATGGTTTTCTTTAAAATGGCGATCAAGTCGCTACTGTACCTCACACTCTGGGCTGCGGCAGCCGGCGTAGCAGCCGGCGCGCCTACGCCAGCCGTGCCCAACGAAGTATTGAACTTCGTACCAACCTGTGCGCAGAACTGTTTTAGTTCCTTCATCTCACAAAACTTCAACATCAGCGCGTGCGAAGACTCGCCATCCCTCCAGTGCCTGTGTACTCAGACCGGAAAGTCTGGTTATACGATAGGAGAAGGAGCCGTCCAGTGCTTGCTCGCGGAGAACGGTGAAGGCGTCTGTAACAATGGAGCTCTGACCGGTGAGTGGCCTGATAGTACTGTCTACAAGCGGCAAGGAACAGCACATGACTAACTGCCACCAGAGACGTCTCCTGTTGTGTCCACGGCGTACGGCATGTGTGCTGGTATCTCGGAAGCCGCACCAAGGACCCACGCAACCATCGTGGCTACGCTCTTCGCCTCATCCGGCATAAGCTCGTCTGCGACGCCTACGCCGGCATCGAGTAGCCCCGTAAGTGTTTCTGCGACGTTGACCCCAACCCCAGCGGTTCCGACCCCGAGCAATAGCACGACCGCAGCGCCAGACACCCAAGGAAAGTCGGACAGCTCGCCGACGCTGAGCACAGCCTCCATCATTGGGATCGCGGTAGGGGGTGCTGCTCTTCTCTTTCTCATGGTCGGGCTCCTCGTCCTCACAAGGTGTGTGCGTCGGAAGCGGATGATGGCCCGGAGCTCCGGCTATGATAAGATGAGGGAGTCGTGGAACTTTGGACACAAGAGCCACGAGAATAACCTGCAAATCTCGAAACCGATCCACAAGACGCCAGTGGAGATGGAATTCAGACGACCAGGCGACTTTCGAGACCCCAGGGCCAGATCTGACAGCATCGGGGTAGCAATCTCCCCGCCTGGTGAGGTAGCTGCTGTCCAAGGTCCTAACGTGACGCCGGTGCGCACTCCGCAGGGAAGATCACTTACACATCCTCGTCAATCACCGCAAGCCCAGGCCCAAGCAGAGCAGTCGATGAGCAGCCCGATCCGACCGATCTTGACGCTCAGCATTCCCAGAGAGGAGGCGCAGCCTCCGCCGCGGGCACCTCAGATGCCTGCCGGAAGGTCTGGAAACGCAGACTTGAGGGACAGCGTTGTGACAGAGTTCGCCGAAGACGGAGAGTCAGACCACAGAGCCACTGCCAACACTCAGATCTGGCGCCCGCCACCGAGCGATCCTCAATCCGCGACGACGTACTATGTTGCCGATAAATGGGGTAACTGGATCATGGCAAGCGCGAATGGCAGTCAGCCACCGCCGCCACCTCCCGTCGAGATGCCAAGTCCGAGGGACAAGACCAAAGCCGAGAAAGCGAAGGATTCTCTGGCTGCGCAGAAGACTGACGCCGAAATTTCCTCATCGACGCTGCTCGAGCCGACCCGATATGCCCCAGTGACACCTAAGCTGGGCTCTCCGATCCGATTCCGAGAGAATGGGTCCGCTCCACGCGCCACTTCAAGCATCTACTCCGACTTCAGCCCACCTCAGATCGTGAAGCCGGGGCCGGAAAATCCCCTGCCACCCCCGAAACCATACATTATAGTCCCGCGGGACAAGTACAAAGCAGGCAAAACTATGCCAACGCAGGGTACCGACACTGCAGCTAGAGCACGAAACACAGCCGTCCGCCGCTCCACGGGATGGGAGCATCGCCCCTCCCGAGATTCTGCCACAGATATCGAAGACGACGTCTCGGATGATGAGGTCTTCGAGAACGCCGGGCAGGTGGACCTATCCCCCGTGATCGAGTCACCTCGCGCCACTGGTCTGTCTCCTGTCTCGTATCCCAGAATCCAGCCGCGCACTCGGGCTGCGGCATCGTCACCAAGGGCGGAAACCGGCGACGTGATGGCTGGGACGGGTTTCGTTCCGCCCCTTCGCACCCAGACCGCTCAACTAGCTGCTGAGCCGAGTCCACCAAAGGGTCCAACCGCCACTATCCCGTCCACGAGTCCTCTGCCTCAAGTGCCGCCCAAGACAGCAGCGGCTCCCCAGCAGTTCACGGCCTATAAGCCCAATCAGAAGGGCTTCCCTGCGCGAACGGTCAACTTGAACCCAAACCGAAACCCGGCCCAGATTCTGACAGGGTCGCCCGAGACAAGGGTTGGAGCGTTCCCAGCCACCGGTCCCGCTCCCGCTCCGACGGCTGCCGCCGCACGTGAGGAGGGAGCAGTCCGGCAACCACCAGCTGTCCAGGCGGCCCCGCGCGTCATGAGCCCGGGGCAGCAGCGGAGACCCTCCCCTCAGGTGTTGAACGCCGGTCAGGAGTACAGGGAGCGGGCCGATCCGCAGAAGGCGCCCCCGCCGGTCACGTCTCCCGCCGCAGTCGGAGGATATCATCAACAGCAGGGCAAGACATCTCCGGCGGCGACCTCTCCGTTCCGATCGCTACCACCCACTCGGCCGGCGGTCCGCCAACAGGAGCCCCCTCAGCCACAGCTCCCGAAGCTGCGACAGCAGGAGCAGCAGCAGCAATGGCGTCCGTCCTACCAGCCCCCCTCGAAGCAACAAGACCAACAGCGGCTGCGGCAGCTTCAAGACCAGCTTCAAGAGCAGCAGGAACAGCAATGGCTACAAGAAGAACGGCAACGTCAGCGACAGCAGCAGCAGCAGCAGCAACAGCAGCAACAGCAGCGGCCGCAGCAGAATGCACCGATGATGGGCGCTCCTAACGTTGCGTCAAGCGCTCTCCTCGCCAAGAGGCTCGGCTCGGACCGTGCGGCAGCTCTGGTCCTGGGCGGGCCTGGCTCGTCGTCCAAGAAGGCTCCAGGGTGGAAGCGCGAGCTGCGCGAAAGTCAGATTGCTTCACAGGGGCAGGAAGGCCAATTGGGACAGCAGCTGCCAGCGACGCCTAGCTGGCTGCCGCGTCTGACGCCGACCAGGAAGGGCGATGATCTCTTCCTGAGTGTGCAATAGTCGCGCCCGCAGGCAGGCAGTAACCAAGTGTCTGTAAACAACGGTCATGCTCAACGCGTTTTCTTTCTCTCTCTTTTTTTTCTCGTCACACCTGATATCTTAAAATACTTCCCTTTTAATCATCTATCCGGCAGTTGCCATCCCGAGCGTTTGCATCCGAGGACGGTCCACGCCCAAACGCTCATGCCCACCATATACCCCGGCGAGGTGGTCTTGTATTAATAGGCTGGGCGAAAATTCAAGAGGTACAATGGCGTTCACGGGTGTTGTGCTTTGCTTCCCTTTCTTATGGATTTGCATCCCATGGGCCAACGCAATGATGTTGGGATACCCTCGGGCTTCATGTGCGCCTCAGCACGACGTTATGAGGATTCATACATGGAAAAAGAGATGTAGTTGGCATTTATAGGAGTGGTTTTAAATCCAAGAGTTTCTTCATTGGCCTGTCTTGAGATGCCATCCCATAGTGAACCAACTTGCTCAAATCGCGCAGAAGAAGTCTGCAGTGTCTCAAATCTAGCTATCTGATGTACTTCGTGATTTCATCGACGGCTTCCTCCTTCAACTTCTTATAACTACTACCCCCTCCCCTTTTATGCCATACCAAACTCCTCTTCCGTGCCCATACGTGGCAGCAGACGAGAACGAGTGGTGCCATCTTGGCAATGGCAACTGCGTCACCCTACGGGTGCCAATGCAGGCTGGCCCGCGGAAGGGACACTGTCTGTATATCATCTGCTACTTTTCTTTTCTAATATCAATGACTAATACTATTTATGGGCATAGCCATACCCAACGTGCTTATCCTTTTAGAATCTTCCGCGTGAGGTCAACGTGACGCGAGCGAGGGTGGCTTACACTGCCTTGTCTATGATTGCTTACTTCCACTACGAAGCCCAAAACACAGATGGTAGCTTCATAAGATTCTTCAGCCTATGGGTATATAGCTACTGCCGAGACAAGATTTATGCAAGAACAAAGATTCCACAAGATTCTTTGACATGGTTCCGTAAACAATGGCCTCTAGATACAAGCCCGCCTCCATTCTGAACCACCCAGGCACTGATGCTCTTGAATCGGGCAGCTGGAGACATCAACTCAACGCGTGGACCTATCCGATAGACAGCGGGATTGTTTCTTATCCTGGACTGCTGGACTGGACGACGAGAGGATTTCCCTGTGCAACCAACCCAATGTTTGCTTCATGCTCGTGCCTCCGTTTACTGCGTCCCTCTTGCCCTGGTCCAAGGCTCAGGGACTACCAAAGGTTGACTCTGCTCTTTAGTACTAGGCATATATTCTCTTCAGCTTTGATAGGGTATGGGTTGCGAAGCCTGATGGAATAAGAAGACATGACGAGATGCCCAAAGTAAACAAACGTGCCTACCTCTACCTCCTGACGTCACGTGTTGGATACCGCCGTGGAACGCCGAGTTAGTAATGAAGACCTTGTGCTTGGCTCTATCTTGGGATATGCAATGCCAAAAGAACTCGCCTGAGGTGATGGCAGGGTCGGGAATCCTATGAGACCATTCGTTGCATGCTTTATATGGGTACTGTGGTGGTTTGGTTGTGTTTGGATTGCGGCGTGGGCCAGTGAGGGACAGCAAGGTTATCTTTTAGAGAAACAGTTTGTACTCAATTCGTTTTGTGATAAGTGTAGAATGACGGCTCCAAAACAGTATATAATATACCAGATATGTAAGTGTCTGAATGAAATGCAGTATCTTTGTAGCTATCTACGTGATCCTCAGCACCGGACTCGGTGGGCGATCGACCTTGGATACTTGATGGATATCAACCAGTCACCGTGGTTTAGGCCACATAAAAGGTACCTAACTTCAGCAGGGCTGCATTTCTGAATCTGTAGACAAGTAGATGCTCGAAGCATATACTCTTACCCCTATATCTCTCTCTGCTAGGAGGCCTAGACTTCTTGAGAACCCGCCTCGTGGTCCCATCCCGCGCTCCCGGCTGTTCCTGCCAGTAAATCCAAGGTAGGCAGACAGTTAGTTCGGAGCAAGCAGCCTGGTTTACATGTCATTTCTGTCCCACGCAAAATGATAGTTAGATCGGTCGAGAAGAACTAGAATCACCTATCCCGCGCGGTGTCTGCTAGTTTGTCTCGAAGCCAACCCTTGACTCTGACGAGAGCGCATATGTGATAAAGGGCCGTAGCGATTTGCAACACGCTACCCCGCCGAATAACATCTCATTGCTGGAGTCAATTTCTCTGTCTCTCAGAGCTGCGCAGCAGATATGACACGCGCCAAGGCCAAGAAACAAGCCTGAATTGGCGTGACGAGGAGAGGGTGGGAGGGGAGAATAGAGGAAGAAGGATGGACGCACCCTCGCACATGGCTAATGCGAAGAAACACGTTGATCTACGCCTCTTCCTGCTTCCTTCCCATCCACGTGTTTCCCCCCCTTTTCTGGAGTCCCGGTGCCGTGGTGGGAATAGGGCCTTGGATCGGGAGACCAGTGGCGAGAATGGGGGTATGCAACGATGCGATCTGTCCTCCTCGCCGCAGCGATGCTTCAGGGACTTTTCTTGAGTTCGACTTTAGCTAAAGACCTCACTACGCGAGAAGGAGCCAGGAGAATAAGCACTATGTGCGTACATATGCGAACACAGACATTTGTGACAATCAGGAGGAGTGACGGCAGCCGCTTAAGAAGACAGCTTCCGTTGCTCTGCCTACGGCATGCAGCCAAGTTCAATAGACTCATGATTCTGCGAGCCACTATCTTGGCCGGCTAGATTTTGGGGGGGGGGGGGGGG
>FTLB01002466.1_pt2 | contig 11708 bp, 7 predicted proteins | sample 1658291 | NCBI WGS metagenome assembly FTLB01 (sample SAMEA3914812, study PRJEB12502) | metagenome | biome: forest; material: soil | place: Canada | collected 2011-07-07 | depth 0.1 m
AGCTTTAGCTTTGAGACCTGCCTAGCCACCAAGTACCCCAACGACAAGCGTGCGACTTTCACTTATAAGATTTAATTATGCTACAGGCCTACCACAAGTCCCTCTTTACATTATAAATCTCTTTAAATTAACCTAAGTTTTACTACGTAGATTTTCCTGGGTGACGTGGCAGGACACTCGCGTGCCTGGCTTATATGTATGGAACACTTCCAAATTGAAATAGAACCAAGATAGCACCGAACAGTAGGACCACCAAGTGAAATGGTTAATTTACTACGGAATACGCTGCTATCCGGAATCTCCTAACAGTCTTCGAAGTTTGCCAGGCTTGCTTCATGTACTAAATGGAGAGACTCTTCGGTTCGGGCAGAATGTAAGGTACCTACGGCACCTTAGGCAAGGTTCCACAGTACCTAGTTACTATGGAAGCGGCAGTGGAAGCTCCAACCCCGCCACTAAGAGCAATTAAGCCTGGCAGGCTCGCACTAGTAAGCTACCTCCGCTACTATAGGAGCTCGGGCCACTAAACCAAAGTCCCGAGCCCCAGTCCTACGAATGTCGCAAATCTGCAACATTGAGGCTCGGAATAAGCTTCATCTGACGTCAAATCGCAAGCTCTTTACCACTGTGGTCTTCACCACTGCGGTGCGAGACATCTTCCCCTGCCAACGTACCCAGCCCCTTCCGATCCCATTCGAAAAAGAAAGGTCCAGCAGAGCGTCGAATTTCCGCAACCAACCGCTACACTCACCATGTCCTCCCGCTACGCAGCAGCGCGTCCCCGGCGTGCGGGCGAGGCATTCGCGCGCGCCCACCACGGCGAAGAGCCCAGCGATGGCCCCTCCGTGAAGAAAGTCAAGTTTGACGTGCGCAACCCCTCCGCGCTCGCGCCCAGCGCCGAGGATGCCGAAGACGCGGACGACGACGTCCTGGCGGCGGACGTCATTGGCGGCGGCGGCCGGGCGACCAAGCGCGGCGCGGTCAACATTGACGGGTACGACTCGGATTCGGACAACGAAAATTTCAACGCACGCGCGGAAGCGCGCGGGACCAAGGGCACCGGCGACGACGTGGATCTCGCCGCGGCGATGGACAACTATAATAAAGAGTCGAAGGACGAGGAAGAGGAGGAAGAGTTAGACATGTTCGGCGGCGGAGACGATGATTCCGACTCGGGGAAGAAGGAGAAAAAGGGCAAAGGCGTGGGAAAGAAGGATAAATCTGTCCGATTTCTCGCCGCCAAGGACATCGAGGGCCAGGTAGCTTCGAGTCGCAGCGGAGGCACCGTGCACCTGGATGACGACGCCGGCAGCGAGACCGAGGACGAAGAGGACGCTGAGCTGGCACGGGAGGAGGAAGATGTCGACGAGGAAGTTGGTGCAGGCGGCAGCAAACGACATGCGCCCAAGATCGACGCCTTCAACATGCAGCAGGAGCAAGAAGAAGGCGCGTTCGACGAAGCTGGAAACTTCATCCGCAAGGCGGTTGAAGCAGACGCTGTGCACGACCGCTGGCTCGAGGGTCTCAGTAAGAAGCAGATCCGCGCGGCGGCGCAGATGCACGAGAAGCGGGATGCGTTGGCCAGGGAGAAGCAGCGGGAGGAGGACAAGATTCTCACGGCCGACTTATTCCGGGATCTGATTCTGAACTTGGAGAGAGGCGAGACCTCGCTCGAAGCGCTGGCTCGGCTCGGGAAGGGAATCACAAAACCAAAAAAGGCCAAGCCCATCCCCAAGTGGAAAAAAAAGAAGCAGCAGCAGCAAAACAGCGACGCAGCTGACGAGGCGATGGACGTGGACAAAGCAGACGGACCCGACGAAGAGAAACAGCGCAAGATCAAGGAGGCAATAGATACGATCACCGATGCTGCGGATAAGCTCTTAAAAAGAGACTTCCCGGATATCTACGACACGGAGAGAGAGCTTCTTGTCCGAGAATATCGGAACGAGGCAGGAGAACCATGGGTTGACCCCCCCAAAGCAGAAGAGGACGAGGAAGCTACGAAGGATGGGCAAGCGTGGGAGTACCGATGGACAGACGGACGTGATGATGCGATACAAGGGCCATTTGATGGACCGACCATGGGAGCTTGGCAAAACGCCGGCTACTTTGGCGACGGGGTCGAATTTAGACGTGCAGGAGACCACGGTGGCTGGACAAGAGCCGTTAGCTTTGTATGAAACATGCGGCTTACGATACCCCGGGGCTGGAAATCTCAAGGCCATGATAGTCGTACGAGAAAACTTGACAGTCGCAAAAAAGTGGAAAGATCTTCGCCAGAATCTGCTGACGATCTGAGATCCTCATTGCGCTTTACGTTTTGTTATACACGATCCGAAAATGATCTATCCCTTCCAGTCTGCTCCTGACCTTTTTACCAAATCCTGAAACCCCCAACGCCAGCAGACAACCTCTTGACTCGAGCGAGGTAATCTAAGAAGTATCCATACTGTCACCTCCATGGCCATTAGTGGTGAAGTCCACGGCTCCGTCATTGCCAATGAGGCGTTTCTCCGACTCGGACACAAACTTGACACTCCGGGTGGGGTCAAAGAAGAGCTTGAAACTCCGCTGGACGTCGTCAACGCTGACTTCCTTCGCCCGTCTCTTGGTCGATATGAGCTGCGAGGTGGCGATGAGGTTGCTCGCGTAGCGCAGGCCAGCCTCCTGACCGATCTTGGTGAGCAGGGCAAGGGCGTCGGCGGAGAGTTCAATTTCCTCCTCCTCAGCGCGGATGGAGAGGATCTGGCGGATCTCGTCGGGGCCGTAGGCGTGAGTTTGAATAATATGCACACGATCCAGGAAATCGAGGGGAAGACCGTGAGGGCTCTTGTAGTCGGTTCCCCGAATGCGCGAGTTGCCCCGATTGCTAGCCATAATGACTATCGGCGCCAACTCGGACTCAAGGGCTCTGTTGATGTAGGAGAAGCATTCGATATCCAGCAGGTGTACTTCGTCAATAAACAGCACGCCGGGTACGATCTCAGCCTTGCCCTCCTCCTTCCACTCGCTCACTTTGGTGTTGATCTGATCCCGAATCTCGCTGCGAATCTCGCCAGTGTCGCCGGCAAAGAGGGCCAGGAACCCCTGGGTTCTCGAGTTGATGACGTCGATCTCGTGCAGCGAAACGGTATGTACAACCTCCTTTCGCTTCTGAATTTCGCCATCGGGGCACTGGAGGAAGCGAGTGTCGACTCCCATCGCATCGTAGTCGCGCGACCGGGCGTATGACCGACCCAGCTTGGTGATTTTGCCGGAGGACTTGTCTATCGAGATAATATCTCCGGCCATGACGCGCTCCTTGGTCATGGCATCGATCATCTTGCTGCCCATGTCGTAAATCGCTTCCATGTCGGTCGTCTTGATGGTGAGCTTGCCCTGTTTGGCACCGCCGGTCACGCTTCTGTCGATCTGGATTTCCACCACTTCACCTTCCATTATCTCACTCTCCTCCTTGATCTTGACACCGATTGACTTTCGGAAGGCCTGTGTGAGTGCTTCGGTCTTGGACATCTCGAGCGAGAAGATTTCTGAGGATGCGAGGCTAGTAAAAGGAACGTCGGCGCCCAGGGACTGCGCCATACCCATCGCGATCGCAGTTTTTCCGGTGCTGCATAGCATCACAGCTAGTCAGCGATGAACGGGAGCAGAGGTCTGAGCAACAATCTGGGGATGGGAGGCGCACCTAGGAGGTCCGGCGATCAGAAGGGCATGTCCGGCAATCTTGCCCTGCTTGATCATCTCCAGTACGACTGCCGCAGCTTTGCGCGCCTTTTCTTGGCCGACCAAGCCCTGTGATGACTGCCTCGGCTCAAGCGTGTCGGCATCGACTCCAAGACCGCGAATGTGGGAGTGGGCCATGATCAGGTTGAGACCGCGAAGGTCTCGAGTCTCCGAGACGGTAACGATCGGCTGGGACGCATTAGAATCACCTAGGGAAAAAAACAAGCGTGGATAGACCAGCGGGAACCAGGGTTACTACGTACTGCTGCCATTGTGATAGATATTTGGGATGTGGGATGGTTTGACTGATGGCGACAGGACGATTGCGAGAAACACGTCTCGAGTGTTTTCACTCTCGCGAGGCTGACAAAAATTGTGGAAGCTTGGACCCATTCCCCGAGCCCGTTTACCTGGTCGCCCAAAGCTGCGGGTGAGATTCCGGTTGGTGGGGCGCGCTTATCGCCAGAAAGAGCAACGGAAGTCTGAGCGTGTACGAAGTAAAAAGATGGCAAATCTGTAGCTGCTGTGCTACTTCACGACACCTCGTATAAAGTAATTAAATGCCTGGGGAATGTTGGGCAGTTCGTCTGAGAGCTTAAAAGGGTGAAAGAGCTCCAATTTCGATCAAATCCCGCTTATCGTGGAGCCTATCGTTTGAGCTCATGGCTTTCTGTAATTCAGGAAGCCAAGATAGGGAGCTGTGCCCCCCCAGAAAAGAAAGCCCTTTGGCATTGGACATTTGCATCGCATAGGGAATAAGGAGGTACTTTTCACTTGGGCTACTGTTCTACTTGGGCGAAGAGACAGGAAATCGCCATCCAGATCATGATGGGAGCGAGCAGTGTAGTGCCGAGTGCACTGCTTCAGCAAGCTTGTTGCCACAAAGAAGAAAAGAAAATATTGTAACCTACGTTACCACGCGTAAGACCATGAGCTTTCTTTTTTGAGCTGAAGAGTGACACACTGCTCTGTGTGGCCCAAATGGGATCCGGACCAGTGCATATCTGATTATCACTTAATCTGCAGAATGAATGGATGTGACGATAGGCCTTGCTGGGATAGTGAAACTCGTCCACAGACAGCGCAGCCAATGGATGTAGAGGCGATTCTCATAATACCGTTTTATGTATGTATAGTTTAGAGTTAGTATCTGTACATGCCAAGCTCAACCTTCCCTACCATGAAGCCATGCCACTTGCTGAAGGTGCTTTTTTTAATCCGCTCCTACACCATATGGTGGCGCTCCTCAATTTCTTTCAAAGAGGCAGACAAGGGATGAGATAACCTGAACTTTAAGCGAGAACATGCTCTTCGGCACTCAGAAAACAAACTTGCAGGTTGTCAAAAGGGTATTGATCGAGTTTAGCTGGATTGCAAACGGAACTGACGTAGCGACTAAGGCACCTTGCATAAAATATGGAAACTACAAGACTTGCAGGCCGATATCGTCGCTCAGCTCAACCTTCAGTGTGTAAGTTACCTGTGGTTTCTACGGTAGGCACTTACCTTAGGTATCTAGGGAGGTAGTTGCTAATTCCCTCCTGTCAGATTAAGGTAAAATGGTTTCCTAATGTGACCCGATCAACAGGGGCTCTTTCCTTGAAGCATGCTACGGATTTCACTAATAACGGTAACTATTTCGACGGGGCAGAGCTCCCCTCCTCGCACAACTCTTACCATGATTATCGACCAAATCAACTGATTTTATTACTACTTTTTAATAATTCACTCATATGACGTATAATTTTTTTATTCTAGAACTACCTAAATTATTATTTAAAAATAGTTTATAAAAATGATTAATATATCATGCTAGCTCAAGGTTTACCACTAACCCTAACCCTTAAGTACTGTTATCTGAGTACAAAGGGCTGCAAATTGGGATGGAGGGGCCCACCCTGTCTGAATATCGCCATGGCCACTTGAGCATAGGTCGCGCGCATGGGGGGGTTTGTCGTGGCAAACGCCCAACTTTCTTCAGCAACGTCTTGTTGTTTTCTACAGTCTTGTCCTACTTTTCTTTCCTCCGTTCTACAGCCGTCACGTTCTTCTCGTCTCGTTCTTCTTCTTTGGAAGATTTTCTACGCTGCTTGTTTTCTCTCGAGCAGACTAACAGCCCATACGAGAAGGTCCTGGATTTTCTAACTGCCCCGAGCCCATCCTCCCGTGGCTCTTGTTTATTCTTCCACAAACCTAAACCCCCTCTCATCCCCAGGTGGATTTGCAAAGACCGTTGGGTGCTACCTGAAGGGACGTTATTATGGAAAAGACTGGGCTCGGAACAGCTGAACAAGATACGTAAGTTTGATTCTCACTCAAACCTGCCTGGGCAATCTACCAAGGCAAGAACCAACTTTTGGTATCTTACCTCTATCAACCCCCCCCCCCTTTATCGAAATCAGAGAAGCAAAAAGTTGGACAGCATCAACCCATATTTTGCTTTTATTCCCAGTTCCCAGTACCCAGGACCCATTACCCAGCACTCAATACCCTCTCTTCTTTGTTCACGGCTGCTTGCTTTTTCTTCACGTTGAATTGGCTGAGTGCAACCAGTGGCGTTTTGGGCGACCCATGCTATTTCGTCTCCCCTGGCAGCTGAAACTGGTTTGCCGACTTTTCAACATTTCTTTTTGTACCTCCCCATCAGCCATCGCATATTCTTCTTTCTACCATGTTGTCTTCTGCTCAACAGCAATGAGTTTACAGATAACCTGTGTTCCTAAGCTATTCCGACGGCGCGGCCAGCCCAACGAGCAGTTTGGGACCCCGTGATGCCTAGCCACAACAATACCTTTGGGCTGCGGCCAGAGGGGCGCCGCGGCCCCTATCGCCAGGAGAGTCAACGGCTCGGGAGAGATAGGGTTTTTTCCCGCCGCGGCTACCGTGACGATGACTGGGACCGTACCGGGCCGCCTGAGGGGGACCAGAACCGAGGCTTTTCCCGGGATCGGGACGCAAGGAAAGGCAACGACTCGTGGGGTCAGGAGAAGGAGCGTAGTCCCAGATCGTACCGCGCTGTGTCGCCAAGCCGACGCGGCCATGGGGACGATTCTCAGCAGCGACCGCCAGCGAATGAGCCTTCTCAGCGAGAGCCTGGCCTGATACGCCAGGCAAGCAAAGGTGAGTGACAGTCACGATTCCTCCTCGTCACTACCCCATCGCCCAATTCTTTGCGCAGTGTTGACACTAGAGAGGCTCTGCAACCCTTCAAAACTCGACCGAGAGCAACCGACCGAGCACTGTCCAGTCCATGTCTCGAGTGTTGCTAAATTTTGCCAAGGTTGTCGCCGAGCAGGCGAGCCTGAATGGGAAGAAGAGGACCTTGGACGCCGTTCTCAACAAGCGAAAAGCGGACTACGACAAGTCCATGCCCAAGCATGCGGAGTTTCCATCTGTTCCCGAACTCGAGAAAAAGTTTCGCGAGAGGGACTTGAAGCAGCGCAACGAGCTCAATGTCGAATTGGAAGAAAATGAGCGTCAGATGCAAGGCATTTGTGACTCTTTCGTCTCCCAGCTGCTAACCGCTCTACCGGGTCTGAAGGAGAACCTGCAGCTCCAAGCGCCGGTTCCAGCGCTCCAGGAACTCGATCCCAAGTTGGAAGAGTGGAAAACCAGCGTGGAAAAGGCATTCCAAGACAAACTTGACAAGCAGGCAGCAGCCTTCGCCCAGCAGCACAGTTCCTTGGAGGTCCAACTTCGCAAAGAGTTAAGCGCCAACTTCGAATCAGCACTGGCGGCCCAAGAGCGCAGGCACACTGATGAGATGGAAGCTCTTCGTGGTCAAATGCAAGAGAAGCTTAGCAGAGACATTCAGGCCGCCACGGAACGGGCAAAAATACAAATTGCGTCTCAATCCCGAGAAATTGAGAATCTGAAGCAGAAGTTGTCAAGCCACACCGACAGTACGCTCGCCGCGTGGAACCAGCAGTTTACAGCACTCGAGGACGCCAGCAACCGTGTTCGAACGGACTGTGAAGTCATCGCTGGCAGGTGGCGAGAGTTGTCCTCCCAGTTGGTGCAGCATGACGAGCGATCCTCGAAGCTGAGAGCCGACCTCCAGTCTGTGGAAGAGATACTCAAGAGGCAAACACAAGCCATTGAGACTTATGATCGGAAGCTCGAGGCTTATGATGCGGACTCTCTGAACGACTTGGCAGAGCTCTCCATGGAATGGCCCAACTTGAAGAACGAAGTCAGTTCTTTGGGATTCCAAGCTGAAACTCTGCAAAATATGAAACAAGATATGGTTAAACTTGAACGAGTCGCCACATCTCTGCTCGCCAAGGTTGAGACCGCCGACAAACCTACCCAGGTATTTCTCTCCGACTGGATGCCTGATATTGACAAGCGAATCAGTGAACGCATCCAGGCGACAAACAAGAGATTCGCCGAGGAATGTGGCAAACTCATTGACCTAACAACACAGGAGCGCCTCGCCCAGGAACAGGCGTACAAAGCCGAGTTGGCTGCACTCAAGTCGCAATCCCAATCGGCTGAGCCGTGCCCCTCGCCGCCGGATCCCTTGTTGGAAAAAAATAAGCTCATGATTGAGAAGCTTGAGCAGGACGTCGAGAAGCTCAGCAACGACATTGCCATGTTCGTGCGACGGCTAGATGAGACCAACCAAGTGGTACACGATGCCAAGAATAAAATCAGCGAGAAGCACGGTGCTCTCAGCTACCAGATAACGACACTAGACAACCAATTCAACAACCTAACAACGAATACCCTCGCGGAGAGTATACTTGGTTATCTCGAGCAAGTCTACCCAAGCCCGCGACAGCTCATCGAGAACGACCTGGTGCTCGACAAGCTGGTGAAGGAAGTCGGTGCGAGAGTGGGCCGCCTGGAGGCCGCACAAGCACAGCTGCAGGGTCCGGCTATGGCCCGCACCGGAGATGGCGCTCCGCAGCCAAGCAGCAAGAAACGAAAGCTTGACTCCTAAGCGAGAGAGTGCAGGTCTGGTCTGTTCTTCCAGGAGTTGCCAGGGCTTAGGCCGATTCTGACAACTTCGATGAGATTTGACGAGAAGGCGGATAAGCATGTACTTGGCTGGGTAAAGCTGATCCCAGTCAGAGCTTTGTTCAATTTCTGTGTGAAACTGTCAGACCAACAAGCTCCCCATCAGTTTACCTCGCCCTTCCCTTTTACCTTTATTCTGCTAGATTGGCATGGCGCACTGGAGTCTTCACCGGGGGGCATGACCGTTCTGCATTGATGGGTGAAGACGGGGAGCATTTTGCTCCCAGAGTCATCCGGGCATTGCTGGAATCGATAGAATGGCCCGCTTGTAGCATTTGCTGAGCTAGAGCACTGGAGAGAGCATTCGAGTGTGCAAGGCATTCATCCGCACCAAGTCTACTGCTGTCGGTCTATTATGTAGTGTAGCTGAATCGATACCCTATTTCTCTTTGCCCTTTTCTCCGTGTGACTGGATATTTGAACATGAGACTTGGCCTTTCATCTAAGACGCAGTCATTCGTCTAAGACGCAGTTCATTGGGTGATGCTTGCCGAGCCACATCAGCCTCACTCTGGTAGCGCGGGTGTACTTGTACAATACCGCCCACCACGCATTGGATCGTATATGCCGTAAAGCGGCAGTCCCGCGGGCGTATATGCGATTGGTATGCCACTCGTCTTACCTTCCTGAGGTACTTTATGTACGGTGCCTGGCTGGCTCCCTTAGGTATCTTAATATTCCCTGCCTCTCCTGCCGATCTGTCAGATAGGGGCAGAAATACAAAGTGGCACGCTTGATACAGTATCCAGGCTGGACCGTGGGGGATCATTTCCTACAACCCCTTGAGGTATTTGGCAATGTAACTGAACTTAGAAGACACAACGTACAGCCTTCACCACGGACAAGAGCAGCTGATAGCTGAAAGCTTAATCACCCTTTCTGATTGGTTGTACTACGCTTTTCGCCGCAATGGTTTTGGGGGGGTGGAGGACACTTGCTAGTTAGTGATTCTGAAGGTTCCAGATCAATTGGAAACTGGCTCAGCCTCGGTCCGCCTCCTTTCTTCTCGATGCCTCAGAACCTCTCGGCCTCGTGGAATGAGGTACCCTAGTTTCCTCTGTAGACAATTGTTGCATTTGTTCACAGTGCCACACAGAGAGCCTCTCGATCGTCCGAAAGCAGCAGACTGACGAGGCAAACTGGCGAGGCAGTGTGCCAACAATAGAGTCACATTTTTGGCGCCCTGCAACATTCTTTGACTCGGCACGGGAAGTAGATCTTCTAGCAAGCGTTCCCAGCTAAGGGCCTACTCTCGAGCCACTGCATCGCAGCATACTCGAAGAAATGGCTTCAACCATACGGATCCTTTCTCTGGGTAAGACGATCAAGCTTCTAGGAGATACAAAATATGTGACTGACATAACCGGATGGCGGTGGAATACGGGGGCTATCGAGCCTCATGATCCTCCAACGGATTATGAGCGACATCCGCGAAGCGAACGGCCTCGATTCTGACCCGAAACCTTCAGAGCATTTTGACCTCATCGGAGGAACAAGTACCGGCGGGTAGACGAAGAAGGCTCTCATAGATGGTGGTCGTGTTATGCTATAGCGGCTGACTGTGGAACACCGATCATAGGATCATCGCTACACTCCTAGGGCGCCTAGGACTGAGCGCCAGGGAGGCCATTACCGCCTACAAGACGTTTGCACAGGAAGCCTTTCGGCCGAAGCACTGGATTAGGCTGCCAGCTCCGCCAAACGGCACCCTTTCTGCCACCGCTCTGGAAAGCGCCATCAAGAAAACAATAGGAAACTACTGTAGACAAGAGATTTGCGTCGCGAGGCGCCGCACAAGGCAGCCTACGGAAGAGACCTGTCCTCATCGAGAGGAGGTTTTTCGAGATGATACCTGCTTGAAGACGTGAGTTGATCCCTCTCGCTTGGTCCAAGCAACCGCTGACAAGACAAGTGTGGTCCTGGCGGTGACAAAGGAGAACTTCAACGCACCTGCCACGTTGTTCAAGACGTACGATAAGTCTACGGGGCTCAAGGACTGCAAGATCTGGGAAGTTGTGCGAGCCACCTCGGCAGCCACCACATTCTTTAAGTCGATCAAATGTGTACTCGATGAAATCGAGTTCATCGATGCTGGTTTTGGATACAACAACCCATGCCGAGTTCTTCTGGAAGAAGCAAAACGACAGTTTCCAGATGCCCAAGAGTTCGAAATCTTGAGCATCGGCGCTGGGCTGGGAGACGTCGTAACCATAAAGAACAGCAGAGTCTCCATCTTAGAAGCGCTTAAGGACATGGCGTCCAACTCGGATAGGGTAGCCAGAGAGATGGACGATCTGTTTGAAGAAGGCAGTGACATGTATTTCCGCTTCAACGTGGAACGGGGCCTAGAGGATGTCACTCTCTCTGATTGGGAGAAGACAAGCCGGATCGCAGCACACACGCACAACTACATCAACACGTTGCCCAAAGATGTGCGGCAGATATGGACTGACTTGAAGGACCTCTGTGGCGAGGAGTCCGAGAAATGCCGTCGCGCAGCATTCTATGTGGCTTCAACGCAGGCGGATCTGCCCATACTCGAAGCCCAAGTAAATAATTCGATCCGCGCGCCCTCTTCGCTGTGGTCCCACGAGAGATGTATTATCAGGTATATACATCTTCTGCTGCGGTTCGGGCAGCAGGACCAAGCCGCAGACTGTATTCGGAGGACGAGGATCGCCTATCGGAAAGCAGGGCTTACTATGAAGGCTGCTGAGAAGGCCTTTGCGACACTCGAAGACGTGCCGGTACGTTTAAGTTTTTTTTTCCTTCTTTTTTTAGTCTTTTTTTTTCAATCCGGTCTGCGCCATTGATATTTTTCTTTGCCTATCCCGCTAACGTGGATCGTACTCTAGAGCGCCGATATCTTCTCTAAAGATATTCAGATATTTGTCAAGAGCCTGAACGGCGCGACACGGACGGTCCAAACGACGCCTTCCGCCACTGTCGAAAGTATCTTGTAC
>FTLB01788099.1_pt1 | contig 11708 bp, 9 predicted proteins | sample 1658291 | NCBI WGS metagenome assembly FTLB01 (sample SAMEA3914812, study PRJEB12502) | metagenome | biome: forest; material: soil | place: Canada | collected 2011-07-07 | depth 0.1 m
AGCCTGGCGTGCTATGGGCCGGCACACTTCCCGGCGGACTGTTTCGTTCGACCAATCGAGGCGACAACTGGGAATTGGTGCAATCATTGTGGGACGTGCCGGAACGCAAACAGTGGGCCGGCGGCGGATATGACACTCCGGGCATACATTCGATTTGCATCGACCCACGCGACAGCAAGCAGATGCTGATTGGCATTTCCTCCGGCGGCGTGTGGATCAGTTCAGACGGCGGTGAGTCCTGGACGCTACGAGCCAAAGGCATGCGTGCCGACTATATGCCGCCAGAACACGCGGAAGATGGGGAGATACAAGATCCGCACCGCATCGTTCAATGTGCCGGTACGCCAGACGTATTTTGGTGCCAGCATCATAATGGAATTTGGCGCACGGCCAACGGCGGCATCTACTGGGACCGGATCAAGCCACAAAAGCCCGATATATCGGACTTTGGGTTTGCTGTCGCCGTACACCCGCGGGACCCGGATTGCGCATGGTTCGTACCCGCTAATGCAGATCAACAACGAATTCCAACCGATGGTGCGCTAACTGTCACGCGCACCCACGATGGCGGTAAATCGTTCGAGGTATTGCGTAGCGGCTTGCCGCAACAGCATTGTTACGACTTGATTTATCGACATGGCCTGGCGGTGGCAGACGATGGAAAAACCCTGCTTATGGCGTCAACCACCGGCAGCCTGTGGACTTCCGCCAATGGTGGCGACGACTGGCAGCAAGTGTCCGCAAACTTACCGCCGATTTATGCGTTACAGTTTGTCTGATTTTATTTTCTGTTTTCTATACCTGTATTCATGACGCTGTTCCAACTGATACGCAATTTTGTCTACCGTCACTGGACAGCGTATGCCGCCTCGGCATGCATGCTGACCGGTATTACCCTGTTGAGCGCCTTCATCCCGCGCAAGATCGGCGCCATCATCGACTTGCTGGTCGCCGGTCGCTTGGCCGGCAACGAATTGCTGTTGCAATTGATGATTCCGATTGCAATGGGCGTGGTGATTTACTTCCTGCGGGTCGGATGGCGCCTGCAATTATTTGCCGCCGCCTACCGGTTTGGCATGGAATTGCGCACCAATTTGTATGCGCGCCTGTCGCTGCAGGGCCCGGCCTTTTATCAGCAGCAACGCACCGGTGACTTGATGGCCTTGGCGACCAATGACGTCGACGCAATTGAAATGGCCGCCGGTGAAGCGATGCTGGCCGGCTACGATGGCAGCACCACCCTGATCATCGTATTGAGCATGATGCTGTGGGGCGTCGACTGGCGCCTGACCTTGGTTGCCTTGCTGCCCTTCCCTTTCATGGCGGTGGCATTCTGGTTTGTATCATCGCGGGTTCATGATGCTTGGCGCGACTCGCTGAACCGTTTCAGTGACCTCAACGATCATGTGCAGGAAACGCTGGCCGGCGTGCGCACGTTACGGGCCTTGGGGTTGGAGCAACGCAGCGCCGCACAATTTGCCAAGCTGGCGGAAGATGCGGCAAGCACCAGCCTCAGCGCGCAACGCTGGGAAGCGGCATATGAACCGGCGGTCGGCATTACGCTGACCAGTGCCGCCTCGCTGACCTTGATATTGGGCGGTTACCTGGTTTGGCACGGGCAATTGAGTATCGGTGCGCTGACCAGCTTCAGCATGTACCTGGGTTACTTGATTTGGCCGATGTTCGCGGCTGGCTGGGTATTGTCCTTGCTCGAACGCGGCAAGGCTGCCTGGAAACGATTGCAACCTATCCTCAATGAACCTCTGGCGATCGATGACGACGGTACGCTCGATACATTGCATGCCGGTGATTTGGTCTTGCATGCCGTCACCTATACCTATCCCAGCCAGGCAAAGCCGGCGCTCGATCAGGTATCGCTGACACTAACAACAGGCAAAACGCTGGGTTTGGTCGGAGCGACCGGTTCAGGTAAATCGACCTTGCTGCGCCTGATCTTGCGCCAATATGAGCAGCAAAGCGGTGAATTACATTGGAGTGGCCATGCGCTGAAAAATTATCAACTGTCGACACTGCGAAAAGCCATCAGTTGGGTGCCGCAGGAATCGTTCCTGTTTTCGGCGACGATTGCCGACAATATTGCGCTGGCCAAATCCGATGCCAGCCGTGAGCAAATCGAGAACGTCGCGAAGCTGGCGGCCGTGCATGACGACATTATGCGCCTACCCAAAGGCTATGACACCATGGTCGGCGAACGCGGTATCACCTTGTCGGGCGGCCAGCGGCAACGAGTGGCGATTGCGCGTGCGCTGCTAACCGATAGCCCGCTACTGTTGCTGGACGACGCATTGTCGGCAGTCGATACCGGCACCGAAGCGCAAATCCTGCAGCATCTGCAAGACTTGCGGCGCGCACAGAGTGTCCACAACGGCCGCAGCGTGATCATTGTCAGCCATCGGCTCAGTTCGGTGGCCGACGCCGATCATATCGTCGTGCTGCGCGACGGAAAAATCGTCGAGAGCGGCACGCATCAAAACCTGTTGGCGCAAGAAGGCTGGTACGCCAGCCAGTGGCAATACCAGCAATTGGAAGAGAGTCTCGATGCGCTCTGAAACTTGGCAAGCGGTATCCCTGCTGCGCCGCGCGGCACGCCCGGAACGCCACCACTTAATTTTAGGAATTTGCTGGCTGGTCGTAGCTGCCGGGCTGGAAGTATTGGGGCCTCTGCTCGGCAAATCGTTGATCGATAATCATTTATTGCCGCACTATCTTGATTGGCCACGCATGATCGCGCTGGTGCTCGGCAGCCTGTTAAGCGGCTGGGCCGCCAGCATTGTGCGCTATCTGCAATTGCTGCGGTTGGCAGGATTGGCCATGCGTTCGGTCCGGCGCCTGCGCGAGCAGGTCTATGAGCATGTGCTGCGCCTGCCGATGGCATTTTTCGACAAGGCAATCACCGGGCAATTGGTAAGTCGCGTCACCAACGACACCGAAGCGGTCAAGACTTTATATATTCAGGTGCTGTTCGTGATGCTCGACAGTAGCATCGTGATCGTCGGCACCATGACAGCGATGGCCTTCCTCGATTGGCGCCTTATGCTGATCGTGGCGACCCTGCTCCCGATCGTGATCGTCATCGTTTGGTTCTATCAGCGCTGGAGTGCGCCGGCGGTCAGCCGCGCGCGCGAACTGCGCAGCGAAATCAATGCGCAAGTGGCAGAATCGATAGGCGGCATGAATGTACTTCAGGCGACTAACGCCACGCAACGCTTTAATGCCCGCTTCGGCAATACCAATCAGTCGCATTATCAGGCACGCCTCGGTGAGTTGCGTGCCAATGCCTGGCTGTTGCGACCGGCGCTGGATATGCTCAACATCATTCTACTGTCCGCCGTGATTTACACTTTTGGCGCACATCGCGTCACTGCCGTCGAGGCCGGGATACTGTATGCCTTTGTCAGTTATATCGGCCGGGTGGTCGACCCGCTGATCCAGATCACCTTGCAATTCAGCCAGTTGCAGCAATCGGTGGTATCCACCGCGCGCGTCAATAAACTGTTGCAGGAACCGGGTCCCGAGACCAATCAACACGATGCGCGAATCACGGTAGGTGCGGTCGTAATTCACGACCTCAGTTTCGGCTATACCGCGACGCAGCCGGTGCTGCATGACCTGAACCTCAGCATTCCAGCCGGAAGTTTCTACGGCATTGTCGGCCACACAGGCAGCGGCAAGTCAACCCTGCTCAGCCTGCTTCTGCGTTTTTATCATGCGCAGAGCGGATGCATCGACATCGACGGCATTCCGATCGCCAGCTTCGGTGACATGGCGTTCCGCGCCAGCGTTGGCCTGGTGCCGCAAGACCCCTTCCTGTTGGCAGCAAGTGCCCGCGAAAACATTGACATGGGACGCGGACTGAGCACAGAGGAAATTGAAGCAGCGGCCCAAGCTGCGAAGGCGCACGACTTCATCTGCGCTTTGGAACAAGGCTACGACACCGCATTGGGTGAAGGCGGCGCGCGCCTGTCCACCGGGCAAAAACAATTGATCGCCATCGCCCGTGCATTGGCCGGCAAACCACGCATCTTGTTTCTGGATGAGGCGACCTCGCATATCGATAGCGAAACCGAACAAGTCGTGCAAACGGCACTGACGGAATTGCGCGGCAAAGTAACCATCATTGCGATTGCCCACCGCCTTTCCACTATCCGCGATGCCGACCGCATTATTGTATTGAATCATGGCCGCATCGCCGAATCCGGTTCGCATGATCGCTTAATGGAAATCCCGTCAGGAATTTATCAGCGACTGTATATGCTGCAGCAGTTGAGCGAATAGACGCAAAAATTAAGCTATTCGGCAATGAGATAATTCGCTTAAAACGGCATTGATGAAAATTAGGTAAGATAAGCCTTCGCCGTATTTACCCTTTAAATCAACGAATAGAAAATGGAACGTCATGGATAGTTCGAGGTGGATGGTCTACGCATTGGTTGCCCTGATCAGCATTCTTAGCCCCGGCCCCGCGGTGCTTCTAGCGATTTCAAATAGTGTGCAGTTCGGGCTGCGGCGCGTGGTGTTCTCGTCGCTTGGCAACGTCATTGGCGTCATGCTGGTTTCCGGCCTGGCGATGATTGGGCTTGGCGCTTTACTGAAATCGTCTGCGCTCCTGTTTGCCGCGCTAAAGCTGATCGGCGCCGGTTACTTGATCTTTCTCGGGTTTCGGCAATGGAAATCAAAATCAAATGTCTTCGACCGCACCAGCGACGTAACCGGCGGCCCGCAACGAACCAACCGGCAGTTATTCGCGCAGGGCGTGATGCTGGCGTTGACCAACCCCAAGGCCATCCTGTTTTTTACAGCACTCTTCCCGCAATTCCTCGATAGCGGACGAAGTTTACTGCCGCAATTTTCCATAATGACCGCCACGTTCATGACAATTTCATTCGGCTCATTGATGATGTACGGATTTTTGGCGCGTACTACAAGAAAATGGTTTTCCGTGCCACGCCATGCGAGCTGGTTCAATCGCGTGTCGGGTGGATTATTCATGCTGCTGGGCATCGGCTTGCTGCGACTTAAGAACGCGCGAAGCTAGTCCAGGAAGCGAACAAAGGAGGTTTCGGTGACTCCTGAAGAATCTGAATCATTCAAAGCCTCCTCTTTTCATGTGTGTGAGCTCCGATACCTGTGTTAAATTGACATTTCTTCGAATAACAAGATTTGATTTGCGATTCATCCATTCAGAACAGGGGAAATACATGAAACAATACGGCGCAGAATTTCTAGGGACGTTTTGGCTGGTGCTCGGGGGTTGCGGCAGTGCTGTGTTGGCCGCTGCGTTTCCGGGTCTGGGAATCGGCTTCTATGGTGTTGCGTTGGCGTTCGGCTTGACGGTATTGACCATGGCTTTTGCGATCGGCCATATCTCCGGCTGCCATTTGAATCCGGCAGTTTCCATTGGCTTATGGGCTGGCGGACGCTTTCCGGCGAGCAAATTACTACCTTATATTATTGCGCAAGTCCTCGGCGCTATCGTCGCCGGTGGTGTGCTGTACGTCATCGCCAGCGGCGGCCCGACTTTTGATATCGCAAAAGGCTTTGCATCGAATGGTTACGGCGATCATTCTCCAGGCCACTATTCATTGCTGGCCGCACTGGTCACTGAAGTCGTCATGACCATGTTCTTTTTGTTGATCATACTCGGCGCCACCGATAAGCGTGCGCCGGCCGGTTTTGCACCGATCGCCATCGGCCTCGGCTTGACCTTGATTCATTTGATCAGCATTCCAGTTACCAACACGTCAGTCAATCCGGCGCGCAGCACGGGTGTCGCGCTGTATGTAGGCGACTGGGCGACCGCGCAACTTTGGCTGTTCTGGGTAGCACCTATCATTGGCGCTTTGCTTGGAGCGATGGCTTACCGTTTAATCGCCGGCGAGAAAAACTGAATTCCAGTTTTGATTTGAGGTAATCGAACAGCCACCCTCGGTGGCTGTTTTTCTTTCAGCTGGTTTCCCATCCTTGATTCACTGGCCGGACGCCGCGAACACGCGCAATCTGTGGCCATCCGGATCAAGAGCAACGAAGGTATAGCCGAAATCCATTCTGGTCGGCACCTGGGCAATCGCCAGTCCCCGCTCCAGCCAATCGGTGTACAAGTCGCTCACCACGCTATTGTCGGCGACAGCGAAAGCCACTTCACCGCCGCCGGCCAACGTTGCAGCGGGTTGCACCGTATGTTTAGCCCAGAGCCCCAGCATGACTCCGGAATCCAACGCAAACATCGCAAAAGTCGGGGATGATTCCACTGCTGGTTTACCGAGCAGATTTTCATAAAAAGCCACGCTGGATGCGGGGCTGCTGACGTATAAAAGGATGAAATTCGGGTCAATCATGATTACTCTCCGATAAGTGGGGGAAATCGGTTGATGCAAGGTGTCGTCCTTGTTCAACTTGACTCCATCCTATCGAGTCCTACTGTCAGTTTCTGTCAGCAGCAAGCTTGGTTTCCTCGTTTTCTCGCCATTCTTTCAGGAGTGCTGCACGTCGGCGCGGATAACGCTGCCCTGCGCTCGTCAGTTGCACCACCCGATCGGCACGAAAATGGCGAAAGCCTTTGCGTAATTCACACCAGGCGACAATCACGTCAACCTGGTCGAAATAGGCAATGGCGAATGGCCAGACGGTGCGCGTCGATTCCACACCCTTCAGGTCGCGATAGGTAATATCCAGTTTATGTTCGGCGCGAATGGCACGTCGTATCAAGGGCACATCCAGTTCGGACTTTATAATCGGCCTGCCGGGGCCGATCAGCAAGGTTGAGGCGTCGAGCGTATCGCGTAATTCCACCGGAAGCACCGCCGCAATTTTCGCCAGCGCGTTGCGCGCAATTGCACCGAACCGAGTATCGGCGCGCTCGGCCACCCAGCGCGACCCCAACACCAGCGCTTCGATTTCATCTTCGGTGAACATCAGTGGCGGCAGCAGGAAGCCGGGGCGCAAGACATAGCCAAGACCGGATTCGCCGACGATATTGGCGCCTTGCTGCTGCAAGGTGGCGATATCGCGATACAGGGTGCGCAGGCTGATGTCGAGTTCACCCGCCAAGGCAGCGCCTGCCACCGGATAGCGGTGGCGGCGCAATAGTTGAATCAAATCGAGTAGGCGTTGGCTGCGGCTCACGGAATCACTTCTCTCGTTTTTTGGGAAAGAAGCATTTCACCATAAAGCAGGTAATCAGCCAAAGAGAAATTCTTTCAATATTCCTTCAAACGCTTGGCGATCAATTCGCCAGTTGCGCCGGGAAGTGTATCGAACTGGTTCTTCATCAATTTGTCGAGGCGATCAAGGCGATCGGCTGGCGGCGGGTGAGTTTTCAGCAATAGCGAAAAATTACTGTCGACTGCGCTTTGTTCTTGCAGTATCTGGATGACCGCCGGCAAACCATAGGGATCGTAGCCGGCACGCGCCGCGATCACGACGCCGATGCGATCAGCTTCAAATTCGTCTTCCTTGTCCAAACCTTTCGAATACAGGTTCTTGGCGAAATTGACGATACTGTCCTTGATCTGTGAATTGCCGCTTTTTGCGCTAGCCAGGTCACCCAACAAGGACGCTCCGGCATTTTTTTGCACCGCCTTCAAATAATGCTTGCGCAACACATGGCCGATCTCATGCGACAGTACACCGGCCAATTCCGATTCACTATGCATACGCTGCACCAGCCCGCGCGTGACGAATATATAGCCACCCGGCGTGGCAAAAGCGTTGAAGCCAGGATCGTCCAGCACCGCGAAAGTCCACGGCAGGTCTGGGCGCTCGGTTTGCAGCGCCAGGTAGTGCCCCAGCGCATTGACATAGCGTTGCATATGATCATCAGCCATCATCGGTTTGGCGCCCAGCAAGGTGGCGGCAAAATCTTGACCGATTTGAATTTCCTCTGGCTCGTCGATACCCTTGACCATCTTGGAGGCATTGCCAAACACGTTGCCAAGATCAACCGGATTACTCGTTCCAGGAAGCTTAAAGCTGAATTGCGCGCTGGCCGAAGCGCACACCAGGGAGATTGCACATGCTGTCATGAGTTGAGCAAGATAGCGCATGTCAGTTGCTCCCCGAATGTGGCGCATTGCTGTCCGCCGTACTTGGGTCCGGCAGATATGGGACCGTGGCAGTGGTCAGCTTCGATCGTTTTCCAAACGCCAGCGCAACATTCTTGTCGGTGGCGTAGGTTTGCATTTTCTGGAATTCGGCGGGATTAGCCTGCGCTTTGTTCAAGTCTTCCTCGGTCATGCCGCGCACGCCGGTGGTATCGGTGCCGGAATTGGAGGTCCGTCCCGATGCCAACAAGCCACTCAACCCCGTGGAGCCGGAAGCAGCGGTTGGCGCCGCACCGCTCTTGGCATCGAAGCGCAAATTCAACATGCGCACCCACCCGGTTTGCGCACCGGATTTAACCTGGCTCCATGCCCCGCGCCGCTGCAATACTTCTAGTGTGGTATTTTCCGGCAAGGTCGCCAAGGTTGTGGCATCGGACTGCGAATCGGCGTGCAGTTCGGTGGCGCGAATTGTATGTGCAGATTCGGTATGTGCAGATTCGGCGAGTGCCAATCCGACAAGCGCCAGGCTGGCAGCAAGCAGCACGGTAAAGGCAAAAGCAGATTTCTTCATGCATTTTTCCTCTTTGGCTCGTACAACTCTACCTCGGCGGCGCGCCCCTTGACGGCAAAAGCACCACGCAATTCAAAATCGACATCATGCGACTCACCACAGGCCAGCATGGTTTCACGACTTACCAGAACGCGCGCGATTCCTTTCGTCAAACCTTCGACCCGACTGGCAAGATTGACCGTATCGCCGATGGCGGTGTAATCAAGCTTGCGGCGAGCGCCGATAAAGCCTACCACAGCGGATCCCGAGTGTACACCGATGCCAACATCAAAATCGATCATGTCGGAGTCTTCTGCCAATAATTCTTTTTGGAAACTCACCAAGGTTTCCTGCATCTCCAGCGCGGCCGCCACCGCCCTCTTTGCATGTGCCGGATCATCGATCGGCGCACCCCAAAATGCCATGATGCAATCGCCGATAAACTTGTCCAAGGTGCCGCCGTGTCGAAACACGACCTCTACCTGGCGATCGAAATAACGGTTCAACAATTTCACCACTTGTTGCGGCGGATGCATTTCAGAAAGCGTGGTAAACCCGCGTATGTCCGAAAACAATACCGAGATTTCGCTGGTGCGCCCCGACATGCTTTCGATGCTTTCACCTTGATCGACGATTTGCCGCACCACTTCCGGATTAAGGAAGCGTTGAAATAGCGAAACCGCTTGCTCACGGGTACGTCGTTCGCGCAGATAACCGGCAATCGCAGCGGCGAGAAACCAGATCCAGGCAAAGATCAGCGGCGTCGCCAACGGCACCATCCATAGGCGCGCTATCGCTTGATCCGCCAGCGCCAGGCTCAACCCCGACAACAGTATCAAACCCACGCCGACATGGAGCGGATTGATGCGGCGCGAAAAGGCGATTACCAACACTGCAATCAATACGACGCCAAACAGAAGCGGCCAAAATGCCGAAACGCGCCGAATCGCATGGTGATTGATCAGGTTATCAATTGCCGTTGCCAGCACATCGACACCTGGGTAACTGGCACCTAGAGGGGTCAAATGATGATCAAAGGTACTGGTCGCCGAGGAGCCGATCAGGATAATTTTGCCGCGAATTAATCCGTCAAATTGATGCAGCTCAGTGGCATTCATGTTCGGGCGCTGCTCGGTCAACAAGCGATATAGCACACCGTAGGAGTAACGTGTGCGGCCCGTGGCCGGCCAACTCATCAAGAACGAATCTCCGCCCGGCAAACTAGTGCCAAGATCGCTTGCCACCCGAGCCGCTAGCGAAGGCAATTGCCAGCCCTGAACAGCTTGCTGCAAACGCTGACGGCGCAGCACGCCGTCAGCGTCGACTAAGCTGTTGTCCAATCCGAGACGCCAGGCATCACGCTCAATGGCATTTGGCAGCAGCATGATTGCCGAAGCCGACTGTGGTCCGCTGCGGTCAATGCCGAAGGCTGCTTGTAGTTGTTGCAGCGGTGTGGCTATGCCGTGCTGATCATCAATCAACGTGGCTGCCAGATAAGCGCGCGGCGCCAGCGCCTTCAATGACTCCGAGAGGCGGGCATCGCTTTTCGGACGCCGGAGATCGCGTTCGCTGAAAGCGACATCGAATACGATTGCGCGCGGCGCAAATTCCGCTAACGCATCCAGCAAGTCAGCGTGTACTTCGCGTGGCCAAGCCCACAGCCCGGCGATTTCCTCCATGGAAAGCATGCTCTGATCGTCGATATCGACTACGACGATATTCGGATCCGCCTTGAATTGATCGGCATGATGTCGTATAAATCCATCTGCAAGGCGAGATTCGATTGTCTCCAACGCCTGTAATCCGAATAGTTCAAGCGCCAAGGCAAAAACCAGCAATATGCCGACCAATGCATGCCAGCGCGCCGGGCCACGGCGGATCGATCGAACAACGGTTCGCAAGGCGTTTCTCCTTCTCCGATTTTTCTTATCAGGGCATCTTATCCAACTGCATGCAGTTTTAGCAATGAGATTCAGGTATCCGTGTTCTTCGTTGTCAAGAACATATCCTTAAAGCAACTTCTCCACGAAAAACCCAGCCTTGTCTGTTAAACTAACGTTTTTCCCTGAATAAGTTAATGGCTTGCCAAGGACTTTTTTAAGAATTCGGATAAGATAAACCGCTAGTGCGGATTCGCTTTTGATCGATCCCGGATTGGAAGCGCCGTATCGATGAACCTTGGTAGTCACATCCGCTCAATGCCCAACCCTGCAATTCCAGCGTCACCGTATTCCAGCAACGAAGAACGATCGAAACATTTGCGCATTATTGGCAGATTGGCGATCGAAGTTCATCGCTCCATCGATGAAATCGAGCCTCTGTATGAGGACATATTCGCGCACTTGAAAAACACAGCCAGCATCCAGGATTACCTGCCGATCCTGGTTTCCAGAAGAGTCAAAGAACTACTCATGTAGCACTCCCGGCTTTTGGTGCAAACCGACGGCGTGATGCCTTCCCGTCGTGATAAACCTCAATCGCAAAAAAAAAGCCGCCTGTAAGGGCGGCAAATTCCATTCGTAAGGAGGTATCAGAATGGACGAGGAGGACTGCATTATGACGGCTCGATATTACGCCAGCATGACACTGTCATCTATCGCACCCTATTCCGCAGGCAAGCACTCGCTTCGTCCGAAAGCTGCATCACTCTGACGATACCAATTTTAGCAATGTGATTTCGGAAGGCGCCCAAAGGCGTTTTGGCGGCCCCCAGTAGCCAGTGCCGCGACTGGTATAGACCCACAATTCACGCAAGCGATTCAATCCCGCAGTAAATGGTTGTTGTAAGGGCACGAACAAGTTCCACGGAAAAAATTGACCGCCATGCGTATGGCCCGACAATTGCAAGTCGAAACCCGCGCTGGCGGCAGCTTCGGCTGAGCGCGGTTGGTGCGCCAGCAAAACCTTGACTGCAATTTGCGATGGCGCGCCTTTTAACGCTGCATGCGGATCACTGCGGTGCGACTCATCGAAATGATGCGCGCTGTAATCGCTGACACCGGCTACCAGCAAAGTGACATGATCGTGCCGCAACAACACATGTTCATTCATCAAAACTGTCAAACCCAAGCGCCTGACTTCGGCGATCCATTCATTGG
>FTLB01843303.1_pt1 | contig 11700 bp, 8 predicted proteins | sample 1658291 | NCBI WGS metagenome assembly FTLB01 (sample SAMEA3914812, study PRJEB12502) | metagenome | biome: forest; material: soil | place: Canada | collected 2011-07-07 | depth 0.1 m
CGCTGCTGAAGATGTCCCCAGTGTTAGCTAGACAGAACAGCTGCTTCACCGTCTCGTATTCTTCGGATATCTTCAATCCATAGTAGATATCGTGTGAGATCTCCTCCATAGTCTCCAACGCCTGGTCTAAGTTAGAGCCTCGCTTGACATAAGTAAGTGCGTCGTGGAACGCGCCCGAATGCTCCGTGGGAACCTTGATCGGGCCGTCGGCGTCGTAATTGGGAGCCTTCTTGCGTGGTGCCTCTTCCTCAACTTGCTCTGGGTCGACAATCACGATCGAGGAGTCCACTGGCAGTCCCTCAAGCGCCGGATCAATTTCGTCCGGAACATTGATTTTCGCCTCCCTTCTGCCGGTCTGGATGTTGAGCCGCACATGGAGTCCTTTCGGCAATTCCTGATCCTCATGGACTATCTGGAACTCATCGGTGGCTTGGAAGATCTTGGGATAACACTCGGCCTCGTTGTCCGTGTGACAGATAAGCTCGACCTCAGCAGAGGGTGACGGGGACACCGCTCCGGCTGAGGACACTGACGATGAGGCAACACCAAATGTGAAGAGGGCGAGGAGAATGAGACCTGCCAACTTCACCCAAGGTAGGGACGACAGCCGTGATGTTGATCCCGCCATACTAGTAGAAATGTGTATATTAAGTGTGTGTGGGCGGCTGTCTGTGTTTCGCTGAGAAAGATGAGGATGGAAGTTTGATAGGGGCTGAGCAGGGGGTGGTTTAAAGATGTTGCTACCACTTTCTTCTCTTCAAGAGAAACAGACTCTAAAATATTGGGGAGGTCGAGCCTGGAACGGTAACACAAGACCGAGCGAAAGATAAAGAAGAAAAAAGAGTAGATTTAGTCAAGTTCAAGTTGAAGACAGAATGCGCATTCTTTCATGACTGACTCAGAGCAGAAGAATCCAAAGGAAAGGACAGTTGGCGATTCGACGAAGTTTTTGCCTCGCTCCCTAAATCCCTGACGCCGTCGCTGTCATTTTGGTGCCTACAGCGATGAGAAATGCTCGAGGTGGCGGTTTTTAGGGGATCATCTCACTAATGTTCGCTGGAAAACGAAGCATTGTATTTGGCATTCGTCTATTGGTCGAGTTTGCCGATAGACGCCAGCCACGGAACAAACGCCGCTAGCGCGCGAAGGGAAGTGGCTCCGCTCGAATCCGGAAGCAGTGTCGAGTGAGCGACATCACCTTCACTAAAGCTCTTGCCGAGTTCTTCCCAAGAGCATCTCCAGTCGCCCAGCCTCCAATTGATCGCGATTGCGTTGCCCGATACAAGATGCAGGCGTTCAGACAGCAGGCCGCCTCTGTCGCTCGACGAGCGAGGCCGACTGGCCTCCGGACGAAGCGATCCTATGCCTCGGATTCGCACGGCCACCACGATGACCACCATCACCACGGCCATACCGTAACAGAAAACTTCGGAGTACGCGTCCCTCTCAGTCAATTGGCATTGGATTGAAGCCATGAGAACCGATTACTGACGCATTGATCTCGCATTAGGTCGGCTTCTACGCTACCGTCGCCGCTATTCCCGTCGCCATGATCGTCTACTCCGCCGCGCAGCCATCGAAGGACGGCGAGCCTTCGAGCTTCACCAAGATGTTGAACGGATACACTCACTTGAACGAGGACTGGGAACGCATCAATACGGCCCGAACCAAGATAATCGAACAGGCAGCTCACGACAAGCACCTGCTCTACTCCGCCGAGGGAACCAAGCACATTGACTTGAACTACCCAGAGTACGTCTTCCAGCTTCACTCTATCTCCCCCATACTTGTGGCCTCTATCATGCATCTTAAAGCTCTCGGATCCTTGATTTTTTTTTTATGCTGCCGGAAGCTATTGTGGCAGATCCTCTGCCCTTGGCTATGGGACATGAGTTTTCCAGATGCGGATATTAACCTCATTTGCAGAGTATTCCAGCACGGATCACCAATTAATGTGCCCGCGGGTCACTATGCCAACCTCGACAAAGTCGTCGCCCACTACAGGAAACAGCATATCGAGGAGGAGGAGCGGAAGGTGAAGAAGCTGGAGGCGGCTGCTAAGGAGGCGTAATTGGTGCGGGGCGGCTCTGTATTAAAAAAAACCCCATATGGTACCAGCGCAGGTATCATCAAGTAGACCTTTAACCAATCATTTGTCAAAATATTGCTTCTTGACCTCACATGCCTTCTCGGCCCTCGCGCCCACTCTCTTTCCTCTTGACCACTTCACACGCGACCACCTGCAAAAGATCCAACTTCGACTGACCTGACTTGCACACTGGAGGCAAGCACTGATTAAAATGAAGGGGGAAGGAAGTCCCGGCTTCTCACCGTCTGAATGACACTGGTCCAAATATTTGCCCACGAGGGCCGGTATTTCGCTCTTTTGACTAAATAAACATCCCCAACCACCATCGTTCCCCAGTTCAAATACGATGCGCGAGGAATCTCGCCGCGGTAATCGAGGCGATGCCCCCCTTCCGCACCATGAATCGGCAGCAGCATCGGCCACAGCCTCGGCCCCGCGATCCGGCTTTGACGCATCCAAGCAAGGAAAAGTGCGCATCGAGTCCGCCTCAAGCACGCCGCCGCTCGCCAGAACATAGCTAACCGTGGGGTAGATTCCTTCTTCTTCGCTGCACATGCCCCCCGCGGACAAACCCGCGGTCGTGATCCGGTTTGTGGACAGCACCATGGGGCTCGGCGTCTTCGCGGCTCGCCCTATCAGCCGCGGCGAGTTTATCTTCCACGAACGCCCTGTCATCACAGGCTTGTTCAACGAGCAGGACTCGGACAACGCCAACGACATGAAGACGCAGGAGGAGGCGGTCCAGGCGTCGTTGACCACGAGCACGCGACTCGCCGTCGGCCTCGCCTTCCCCCGCCAGGCCGCCGAGGTGGGCCTCTCCGTCTTCTCCCAGAGCGTGCCTGACCCTCTCCCTTTTGGTGAGATTGGCACGAAGCTGGTGCACGGCATCCTCGACCCGGACATGGGGGGCGACGACCTCGAAGGGTACCTGAAGTACGTCCGCAGCGTATCCCCTAGCGAGACGCCCACCAAATCGCAGCGCCGTAAGGCCTGTCGCGACTTCTTCAAAGAGTATGCATTCCAAGTCCGGCCGCCCAACTCGGCGACCAGGGCGCCGAGCCAGGAACCCAGTAAGGCTTGCATCTACCTCCTCGGCAGCCTTATCAATCACTGCTGTGCTGGGAGCCCTGGCCCGAATTGCGAGTTTCAGATCGGCCCCAGCGGCCTCTCCAAGTTCGTCGAGGAGAAGGCCATCGTGGTGAGAGCCAGACGTGACATCCCCGCGGGGCAGCAGCTCAGCATCAACTACGGCAAGCTGCGCAAGGGATTTGATTGCCACTGTGAGACTTGTGACCGGAAGCTTCCTCGAGCGCGAGAAGCTTGCATTATGATGTGAATGAATACGCTAATGAAGGAAGCGTATGCTGCCGGCGTTAAGGTATCGTGCATTTGTGGTGGAGAAGCGAACTGTGTGTGTTTTTCTGAACGTCTAGGTACTCTTGTGGTCTCTACGTCAGGTTCTTGGCACGGCTCATAACCCATGCTTAGTTACGTAGGAGCCCTCTGCAGTGCGAAGAGAATTGTATTTTTTACAGCCGATTCTTGTCACGCAACAGGACGCAAAGCTCACAGTGCGGGATTCACCCCAAGCGATTGATATTGGCTGTGTTTCATTACTGCCAAAGCTGCACTCAATTCATCTCTATCATTTCTTCCGATAGCTAGAATAGTGCAATACCACGAGTAGAACCATGACCGTTTTCGCCAAATCCGTGATTGACTTAATGCAGAAACCATCCATAGTCCGCCACCCTTACTTCAGAGGAATGAAACGCGAAGAGTGAGTGGCACCAATACCGGGCCTGCCGTGCTTGACGGGCTTGCTGTGGCAGGGGTTAGCGCCGTCTATGGATTTCTCGTTTTCTTTCCAAACGCCTTTGGGAGCCTTGTGTGGATGGGAGATTCGGTACGTACTATGTGATAGAAAACTCGCCGAGGTAGTGACCGACCATCTCAGGCTTGATCTCGACCTGGTTGAACTCCTTGCCGGAGTAGATGCCGATGACGCTGCCGATCATCTCGGGAACGACAATCATGTCACGGAGGTGAGTCTTGACGAGGTCGGGCTTCTCGTTGGGCTTGGCCTCCTGCTTGGCCTTTCGGAGCTTCTTGATCAGGCCCATGGGCTTGCGCTTGAGACCCCTGTTGATCCTGCGGCGGGCACGGGCGTGGACGACATCGCGGAGCTCATCGGAGCCGAGGTCGAGGAGGCTAATCACAATACCCAGTCAGCATATATTCTGTCATTGTCGAAACCCAGAGCATCTTCCGCCCTCGTGTTCGTGTGACCTCGCGGGCCATCCAGGACTGTTATCTCGCGATGGGTGGGCAACGGCGTGTGGAAAAGTGGACGACATACGCATCAAGGTCGATTCCTCGGTAGGAGAACTTGCGGAAGGTTCTCTTCTTCTTCAGCTCAGCGGCCTCCTCGGCATTCTGTTTAAATGATAGTTAGCGACTTGCGCCTTGAGCGTTGCGACCTCATTTTCCCCAGTCAATCGTCCCCGGTGCAAGAGAATCTCTCCCCTTGCCGAATCGTCAGGGATAAAGGGCGTAGACGTACGTATTCGTCGGCCATGTTGGCGGTATTGTATGATGAGGACTTCGCTGTTCGATAGACACTGTATCGAAAAGCGAAAATCTGCGAATTTGGCGCGGTGGATGTCGACGAGGTTTGCGTTGGCTGGCTTGGGAAGCGGGTTGAACTTGACTAGCCCCACTCACTCAAAATTCGCTGGTGTAGGGTTCTGCCCTCTCTTAAACCCCAGGTGCCCACGGTGCCTTAGCCCCAGTGGCGGCGAGATTGTGGCTTTCTGATTACATAACTGTCAAAATAGCCTGAAAGACCCGCGCTCTGTTCACTCACGACTGAGTCGACCCACTGTTTTTGAGCAACAGCTCACATTGGTCACAGATGGCTTTGTTGAGCCCTTGTTCTCATTACAGTGCCACGAGAGCCATGTACCTCTGAGCAGAAGTGACCAAGCTTCAAAACGACTCGAGGGTCTCAGTACTATACTATGTGGCTACCGGTATTGTTCTATGCGCTCCTACTCTATCACACTGTCCTAGATACTAGAGAAGACATCCAGGCTCGTCAACGCTGTCCCTGTCGATGAAAACATCAAGTTGTTGGCGCAGGAGCTTCCCAGGTTCGCATTGTTGATCCAGGCCGGCTCCCAGTAGAACAACCCGACTCCTTTGCTCGTGCCCGAGATTACACTCGCCACGTCTTTCATCCAGGTAGTCTGCCCTGCGGCCGTGAATGGGATGCTCGAGGCATCGCTCGGGAAGGCTTTGGATGGCGCGGGACAAGAGATGGGCCAGTCTGTCTCGGCTATGACAATCTCTTTGTCCCAGGCGCTGGCCATCTTGGCTAGACTGCTCTTGAGCGCAGAGAGGGTTGCCCCCGAGTTATAGAATGGATAGTAGGACACGCCCATCATGTCGAAATCAGACGCAGTGAGGGTTCCCTGCTTCAGCACCGTGGTGTAGAAGTAGTTTTGCGTGTTCCAGTTCCAGCCGTTATCGATGTGAATCATGATTTTGGGCTTAGGGGTTAGATCCGAGTCCTTGATGCCCGAGGCGGCCGAGTGTAGAAGCTGGGCGATATTGGAATACGACGACGTCCTGCCGGTCGGCCACAGCAAGCCAGCTGTGATTTCATTACCGATCGAGATAATGGAGGGCTGGATCCCGGCCGCCTGGAATTGATTGGACACGTCTTTGGTGTAATTGTACAGCGTTTTGGTCAGGTCTCCCAACGCTGTCGGCCATGCAGACGGAATCGCCTGGTGCCCCGGATCTGCCCAGGTATCGCTGAAATGCAGATCGAGATAGACGCCGAGGCCTACGGCTTTGGCCCTCTTGGCTAGCTTGATATTGTATGCCATATCGTAGTTTCCTCCGGATGGCTTCACCCAGACTCTTTGTCGGACTGTGTTGACACCGCTGGCGGCCAGAATCTTCTCAAGGGGCTGCGATGCTCCATTGGCGGTCTTGTAGGAGTACCCAGCTGCTTCTTCAACTATCACCGAAGACCAGTCTACTCCTTTATAAGGAAGAACTGCTCTCGCCGCAGAAGAAACGAGAAGTACGGTGCATAAGAGGAGCCCCATTTCGGAGATATCGAAGCAGTGAGACAAGCTCCGTGACCGTGGGGAGCGAGCGCGGCGGCGATATCAGAGTATCGTGAGAGTTTGGCCGTTTAAGGTCCGCGATTCCGAAAATCAGACGTGCATCTGCCAGCGGGGAAGTTCATGTTCAACGATTGGCATAGCAATTCCGGAAAGGGGGTTAATCTAAGCGGAAGGCATAATGTTATAGCAACGACACGGGACAGGCTATGAGACCTATCTAACCAATCCTGCTAAGCAATTTATACGGCCCAATAAAGATCGACTCGACTCGATCGAAACCCAGGAATTGGTGATACGTTCAACCATGAGATCTCCAGTGTGTCGAATTAGACAGCTGAAAGCTTCAATTGGAGATGAAACGTAGACGGACCAGCCAGGCTGCTCGATGCCAAGCTGAGCTCTCTTGTAGAGTTGTTTAGCAGTACTGGGTTGTGTATTCTCCTTAAAATCCTGCATCATGAATATTGTGGACGTCGATATATCAGTATGGGGCCCTGCAGCCAACAACTGCTTCTGGTATTATCGTCTGGCCATCCATTGAACTATTGCGCAGAAGTTTCGTTCTTCAAGGGAAGTGAACTGGGTAGCTCATTTGGAGATTTATACACAAATAGTGCTACACATGGAGTTGGACAGATATGTGGCTTCCAAGAAACAGCCAGATAGCCTACTCGGTCCCCCCGGGATGCTGATGCTGAATATGCTTGAAATGGCCAGTGAAAAGTGACAACATAGTGACGATATTTTGTTCTCCCTCAAGATCTCTTCGACACGATCTTGCAACAGGCTAGTTCTGACCACTCTCTCACACTGTGATTAACACAGTCGTACCATTTTGTCATCTCAAGAACAGTACAAGAGACCTGGACAGTACATGCAGGCATTACAATAGAAGAGAACAATGTGTTGTGACTGTATATGAACAGTCTTCACTTACAAGCCCATTTTCTCTATTGTCAGATAGCTCGACTACAAATATCCATCTCAAGATGCTCTCTTCCACATCAATCCTTCTCGTCTTAAACACACCACACTCCTACTTTACCGACAAAAGTATCCTTACCTTGAATTCCTCCAGCTATCTTCCTATTACCCCTTCAATACCAAGAAGCATCGGGAATTCTAAGTTGGTGAGAGAGCTTACTTCTGTATTGCCGTCTCTACTCCTCAACATGGTGTTCTTTGCCCGTGACTCGGTCGCTAGACCGGTTGCGTTCTTATTGAACATTGTTGGAGCGGTATTGGCCTTGCGTATCACATACCCTGGCATTAAAAACTTTGCTTGCCTCTTCTTCCTCCGATATCTCCGCCTCATCGTTCATATCATCGCATTCTGGCTGTATCGACCGGCTCCCCTACCAGCAGCACCAAAATACTCGGAGAAAGATGTCACCGTCATCATCCCCACCGTTGACCCTCATAGCTATCTAACTCGCTGTCTAGAGAGTGTCACAGGGAACAAGCCTTCCGCTGTTATCATTGTCACCGCCGGCCAAAAGCTCCGCCAGGAGACGGAGGCGGTCGTGGAAGATTGGCTGAAGGGCCGCGAGGGCAAGGACAATTCTACCAACATCACCGTCACAGATGTGCCTGCACCGAGCAAGCGTCATCAGATGGCACAGGCTATTGGGATGGTAAATACCAAGTTCATTGTCGGCGCAGACGACTCGGTTGTATGGCCCTCTGAGAATCTAATCCGGTCTATCCTGAATGCCTTCGAGGAGAACAGCAAGGTAGGACTCGTGGGCACCAACAAGCGCGTCCGCCGGATCTACACGGGCTCTTTCTGGGCCCAGTTCTGGAACTTTATTGGATGTGTCTATCTTCGACGCCACAACTTTGAGATCCGGGCAACGAACGCCATTAATGGAGGAGTGTTCGTTGTCTCTGGTCGGACACTTGGCATCCGAACGATCATCGCCCAGGACCCCAAGTTTCTTTACGGATTGACACATGAGACGTGTCTTGGACAGCCCCTACTCCCGGATGACGACAACTACATCCACCGGTACATGATCAAGCATGATTGGGATGTCAAGATCCAGTATTGTCATGAGGCAACGATCGAGACCAACATTGGTACATACCCGCGATTCCTCCAGCAATGTCTTCGCTGGGCGCGCACGACCTTTCGAAGCAATCCGGTGCTCTTGGCGCAGGGCAAGATCTTGGTACGCTACCCTTGGACCTCGTTCGCCGCCATCATCACGGGTATTTTAAACTTCGCTCTCGTCATCGACCCTCTCTTGGTCTATCTCTTCATCCGGTCGGAACTGTATCGAGACTCGGACGATCGTGTGCTGCTTCTCAAGTGGCTCATCGCGTGGGTCCTCGCGAGCAAGCTGGTGAAGCTGCTACCGCACTTTGTGGACCACCCCGGAGATGTCGTATTCTTCCCAGGCTATGTTGTCTTCTCTTACTTTCACTCTCTCCTCAAGTTTTATGCGCTCCTCACTTTCTGGAATTGCAGCTGGAGTGGGCGTAAGCTTGACAAGCTTACCACCGACGAGAACGACGAGGATGCGACCCATCCTTAAATGACTAGAACCTTACATTGGTGAGAGAGTGCGGACTGGGTGAGATGAGAAAGCTCGCGTATTTCTCTTGCATTTTACAGCTTGTTGTGATTTTGAGGCGGAGTTCAGCATCGGACACGGGAGTTAACATTCGGTGGAGGCTCAATATGCATCTTGTCCCATTACGGGATTGCAATTGGATCCCAGTATGGGCCACTTGGTGCGAGAGCTGCTGGCTGATGATTTTTTAGTTTTTGATTTTATACTTTTGAGATTCTTCTTAATGCAATCCCTTTTTTTCCCTTTCCTTTCCGACTGCAAGCCGAATCAAGCCCATGTGATGCCCCTTTCCTTGCTTTCAGATGTGAACAGCCACTCTTGCTACCCCATAGACATATAGCGTAGCTATATCATATATTCTCAGGGGGGAAGATATACGTCAATGGTCATCGCTCATCATCTGCGATCCTCCAAACCAATTTCTCCCCGCTCGGAGCTTGATCCCTCAGCAAGCTCAGCGCCTTCTGAGCCCTCTCCAACAGAGTCTTCCCCTCCACCACGCGCGTCTTATTCGGCTGGACGACGCCCTTCTCCAGCAGGGCCGGTATGATCTCAGACTGCAGCCGGTCCTTGAAGAACTCGTTCTGCAGGTAGAAGTGCGTCCGCGTCCCTGCGAGCTGCACGCCCTCCTGCCACTCCCTAGGCAGCACCTTCGCCACATCCATCTCGTACTCGGGCGGCTGGTCAGCGCTAGCGTGCACGTTGATGATGGGCAGCATGACCGCCAGCTTGGTCCCGCGCTCCGCAATCTTGCTTAATGGCCGCAGCGTACCTTCCAGGGAACCGATACAGTCGATAACGTACGGGATGCGGGGCTTTCCTGTCTGCGGACCGACGTGGTCCAGGATCTGGTCCACTACCGCAGCGTTGTTGTAGTCGAACGTCGCGGTAGCGCCTAGCGTCTTGAGCCAGGCATGGTGCTTGCCGCTCGCGACGGCGAGGATATTCTCGTATCCCCAGTGGCGGAGGACCTGCAAGGCAAAGGTCCCGACGCTGCTTGCGGCGCCCCAGATGAGAATAGGTGCAGTGCGGATTCCCTCTGCCGGCTGCTGGACCGGCCACGGCAGCGGCAGCTCGAGATCGGCCGTGATGGTATGGATGACGGTGACCAAGTTGGCGGGCACCGTCACCGCTTCCTCCAGGGTTAGATTTCCCGGCAGTCGGCTACACATAAAAGTTGAGGTTGTCAAATATGTCTGGTGGCTCTTCTCTCTGGGGGCGCGGTGGGCAAACCCGAAGACAGTATCGCCAAGCTGCAACTTAGGGCTGTGATGGTCCGGATTGGCCGGGTCGGCAGCGCCAAGAGCTACCACCGTGCCCCCGAACGAGGATCCCATGACATGAGGGGGGTTGACCAAAAGCCCACCATCGGCTTGGTGCAGGTCGAGGGGCGTGGAGGAGGTCCATAGGACATGGACGAGAAGTTCGCCGGGCCTCGGTGCCTCGGTCGGGCGTAAGGCGATCTCGAGAGGTGCCCGGGCCGCGACGATCACGACGGCAGGATGGGTCTCTGGGACGCCTGCAGGGAGAGAGTCGGCCATTTTGAAATGTGCGAGAAGAGCAACAGTCGAAATATACCACGTTAGGTTTCTGACTTTGTTTCCTCTTTTTTTGTTGACTCACGACGCTAGCTCAGGGGGGTCGAGTTCAGGGGGGGGCTGAGCTGAGGTCAAAAGTAAACAAATGCACTCGTCCAGGGCTGCCTTTCAAATGCGGCTGCTTGCATCAGCGTTTGACGCTATGTCGCAATGCCTAGGGCTGCAGCCTTCCGGGCGCCCTATAGTCTTTATAACAACTCGAATGCGCCCTACGACGAACGTAAATCGCAATAGAGTTTAGCATCTACAAGCTAGTCCCTGGATTATTCTGCTTCAACATGGAGTATATAGCTGGAGGAGGCGTCATTTGTAAGCGGGGTGATTTCTAAGCTCCTTCGCGAGGTTGCGACCGTGCTGAAGTCTCACCTGCAGGCCGGACATAACAGATGAGCCTATTAGAGCCGTTGTTTGCTTGATCATGTGTTCCGGGGAGTACATTCGACCTGTCAATGCTGTCCAACACATCGGATTCGAACCTCAGGGCCTATTTTGAGAAGCGCAAGTCTGGACTGGCAAACAAAACATACCATATCGGCAGCGGTAGAGTGATGCAATTATTTGCATGAATGGGTTGTCGGGAGAGGGAAAAAAAGAGATGGCGAGTTTTGAAGCAGTTGGAGAAAGATAGCTCGGAGAATTGCATCACGACCAGGTGGAAACGCACCAGTCTTGGTATGAGAAGAATAAATCATAGAAAAGTCTAATATAAGAAATATATCCAATGTGTGTACCTTTGCGTTAACTTCCCCTTCCCCCCTTTCCTAACCCCAGGAGATCTTCAGCCCCCGAGCCCGATATGTGATGACCCTATCCTTGGGCTTTGGGGTTTCCGCGAGCCAACCGTGGCGCGAGCGACGGTCACCAACGAAACTCTCAAAGCCCAAGGCTTGTCTCTGCCATCACCGCCGGTGCTCGGGAGTGAAGCCGCCCAGGGCGCCTCGTACGAGGTGCCATGAGAGTAAAGCAAACCAAAGGAAGCCCACATTTCTATCTCGAGCGCATCGCACCATGCAGTGCGAATGAGCTCGCAGCCATTTTAAATGTGTGTCCTTTTGTAAACCGCCGAGTTCCCGCGCCAAATAAGAAAACGCCTCCTTCCTATGGCGTGTGCCATTGACCAGCCTTGAAGCAACATGGGTATCGATATCGAAAGATGATGTAGTAAAGAGACTATGCGACCGAGATCCGAGATTAAAACGCTCTAGTGAGATTCGAGAGCGTTAAAGTCTAGAGGGACCCATTGACGGGTAAGTCATGGAGGTATAGTCTATTTCCGTGATACCATGAGCCTTGTCGTA
>FTLB01010374.1_pt1 | contig 11678 bp, 5 predicted proteins | sample 1658291 | NCBI WGS metagenome assembly FTLB01 (sample SAMEA3914812, study PRJEB12502) | metagenome | biome: forest; material: soil | place: Canada | collected 2011-07-07 | depth 0.1 m
TTATGAAGATTTTTAAAGTCAGAAAAATATTTTTTCTAAATAAGAGCTTGAAGGGATATAGCAAAATGTCTGAAAGCTTCATAACTCTACTACTAGTATTCTCTTTCTTTATAGTAATTAATGCTTGCAGCCACAAAAAGAAAGTTATTACAAATGAAAAAGTATGCGTTTCAGATTCTATGCATAAGATCATAACGCTGGACACCATTCAATTGAGGCCATTGGTACAAGAAATTAAACTTACTGGTAAAGTTACATTTAATGAAGATAAGGTAGTAAGAGTATACCCTCCGGTAGGCGGCGTAGTAGAAGGTATTCACGTTTCCTTAGGCGATAGAGTAGAAAAGGGACAAGTACTGGCCAGAATACGAAGCTCTGATATGGCAGGCTACGCATCTCAATACAAAACAGCTCTGGCAAATCTTGCCATTGCAAAAAAAGAGATGAATACCAACAAAGAGCTGGCAGAGACGGGAATAATTTCACAAAAAGATTATCAGGAGTCAATAAACAATTATGAAATAGCGTTGGCAGAAGTAGTAAGAACAAAACGAGTGGCGCATATACTAGGAGATTCTACCCATGATTTGTACGATATGCGGGCCCCAATTTCCGGCTTCATTATTGAAAAGAAAGTAAGCGAAGGAACAACCCTACGAACAGATAACGGAGACAATGTTTTTACTATTTCTGATTTGAAAGAAGTATGGGTGATAGGAAATGTATTTGAAAATGACATTAAGAATATAAAGAACGGCGATAGCGCTGAAGTATATACCATGGCCTACGATAAGCCTTATAAAGGAATAATAAAAAAAATAGCAAAAACCATAGACCCTGCAACAAAAGCCAGCCAGGTGCGGGTTATTATTGCCAATCCTGATTATCGCTTGCAACCGGAAATGTACGCTAAGGTATTAGTGAGAGGCACTAATGCCAATATTACCCTTCCGGCTATTCATAACGATGCTTATGTATTTGAAGAAAACAACTATTTTGTAGTAACGTACAATGGAACTTGCGATTTGAAGGTGTTAAAAGTAAAGCCTTATTCGGTAGTAGGCAATATGATGTACCTGCAAAAAGACGCTCCATTGGGTACGCGCATTATTCGTAATCACCAGTTGTTATTTTACGCTCAGCTAAATAATAACCAGTAGCATGATCGGGTTTCTAAGGGCTATCATTACAACGGCGTTACGTAATCGTATTTATGTAATACTATTTGCCATAGGCCTCATTATTGCCGGGTTTATTTCTTATCTAAATACGCCCATTGTTGCGTTCCCCGATTTAACCAATACCAGAATTACTATTATTACCCAGTGGCCAGGCAGAAGCGCACAGGAAATAGAACGTTTTGTTACCATACCCATAGAAATAGAAATGAACACAGTGCCGCAACGAACATCGGTGCGCTCTATTTCGCTTTTTGGTTTATCGGTGGTGTATGTTGCGTTTGAAGATAATGTACAAGATTTTGAAGCCAGGCAGTATGTAATGGATTACCTGGGCGACGCAGATCTGCCCGATGGAGTTCAGCCAGGTTTAGAGCCTCCCCAAGGACCTACTGACGAAATATACAGGTTCACCCTTAAAAGCAAACAGCTTTCTCCGCGCGATATGAAATCCGTTATGGACTGGTTAATCAGCCGCGAAATCAAATCGGTGGAAGGCATAGCAGACATGGTGAGTTTTGGTGGGGAAGTAAAAGAATATGAAGTTGCCATAGACCCTGGCTTACTTAACAAATACGAGCTGTCTGTACAAGATGTATTTGATGCCTTAGCCAAAAGTAACCTGAACGTTGGGGGAGATATTATTGTAAAAAGTGAGCAGGCTTATGTGGTACGAGGATTAGGTTTATTAACAGATACCGTTTCCATTGGCAATGTAATTATTGATAACTACGCGGGCAATCCCATATTGCTTAAGAATGTAGGATTAGTACGTGAAACGCATATCCCCCGGCTCGGCTATGTAGGTAGGGACTCTTTACCCAATACAGTAGAGGCTATTGTAATATTAAGAAAAGGAGAAGATCCCGCGCCTGTTATAGTAGCCCTAAAAGAAAAAATAAAAGACCTGAATGAGAATATGCTTCCGGTGGACTTGCAGATTGTGCCTTTTTACGACCGCAGCGATCTGACCCGCTACACCGTAGACACTGTAAGGCATAACCTTGTGGAAGGGATGATACTGGTATGCATTATAGTGATGCTATTTCTTGGCGATTGGCGCACCACAGTGGTAGCCTCTTTGTGCATACCCTTTGCCTTACTATTTGCTTTCCTATGTTTACGCATTATGGGAATGTCGGCCAACTTGCTTTCCTTGGGCGCTATAGACTTTGGTATTATAGTAGATGGAACGGTGGTAATGACGGAAGGACTTTTTATAGTACTAGACCAGACCGCTGAAAAATATGGAATGAATAGGTACAACAAATTGGCGAAGCTGGGAATTATCCGAAATGCAGCTACGGAACTTTCACGATCAGTATTTTTTGCCGGTCTTATTATTCTTACAGCCCTTATACCAATATTCTCCTTTCAGCATGTGGAAGGTAAAATGTTTTCCCCTCTGGCTTTTACCTTAGGCTTTGCTTTAATAGGAGCGCTAATTTGTTCATTAACCATTGTGCCGGTTTTGCTTAGTTTCCTGTTAAATAAAAACGTAAAGGAAAAACATACTTTTGTTACTAAAGCAATTCACTATGTCTACGAGAGAACGCTCGGCTGGTGCGACCGGCATAAGGCGATAGTATATATTGGCGCAGGTTCAATATGGGTGATAGCCTTGTTCAGCGCTCGCTCGCTAGGTACAGAGTTTCTTCCTCACCTGGACGAGGGCGCTATTTATATAAGGGCAAGTCTTCCGTACAGTACTTCCTTAGAGCAATCTATTGAAATTACAGAACACTTGCGACACATTATGTCGGGTTACCCGGAGGTGATAAGCGTAGTATCGCAAACTGGAAGGCCCGACGATGGAACTGATGCCACTGGCTTTTTCAATGTGGAGTTTCATGCGCAACTATACCCAGAAAAAGAGTGGAAGAAAAACTGGACAAAGGAAGATCTGGAAGCGGATATGCAGCAAAAGTTGCAGCAATATCCGGGCATTGTATTTAATTTTTCCCAACCTATATCAGACAATGTGGAAGAGGCCGTATCTGGCGTAAAGGGAGAACTTGCCGTTAAAATATTTGGCTCTGACCCTGCACAACTGGAGCAGTTGGCTACCGTAGTATATGGAGAACTGGGAAAAGTGCGCGGTGTGGCAGACCTGGGGATAATTCACCTGACTGGCCAGCCCGAAAAACAAATTATACTTGATCAGGATAAGATGGCAGCGTATGGCGTAGCTACTCAAGACGCCCAATCGGTAATAGAAATGGCGATAGGCGGCAAAGCGGCCACTCAAAAATACGAAGACGAACGAAAGTTTGATATACGCGTACGTTACCTTCCAGAATACAGAACCAGCGACGACGCCTTAGGGAATATTATGGTCCCTACCATACATGGCGGCAAGGTTCCATTTAAAAGCATTGCTACAATAAATTCCACCACCGGAATGGCTTTTCTATATAGAGAAGAAAACAGGAGGTTTATAGGGGTAAAGTTTTCTGTAAGAGACCGCGATATGGGAGGAACCATACACGAGGCCCAACAACTGGTACATGCCGCGTTGCCTAATCTCCCCAAAGGAATACATTTGGAATGGAAGGGAGAATACGAAAACCAGGTGCGCGCTACGGATAGGCTTAAAACAGTAATTCCAATAAGTCTGTGTTTAATTTTCATATTCTTATTTACAGCATTCGGCAGGTTGCGCGATGCGGCATTGATATTCCTTAACGTCCCGTTTTCTCTTATGGGGGGCATATTGGCTTTGCATGCTACCGGAACAAATTTCAGTATTTCTGCTGGTATAGGCTTCATCTGTTTGTTTGGAGTGTCTGTGCAGGCCGGGGTAATTCTTATTTCAATATTTAAACAGAACCTAAAAGCAGGTATGAGCCTGCGCGATGCCGTTTACCAGGGAACTTTACGAAGGGTAAGGCCTGTATTTATGACAGCCTCTATGGCAATTCTGGGCCTTTTCCCGGCAGCTTTAAGTACTGGTATCGGCTCCGAAACCCAAAAGCCGCTGGCTATTGTAGTTATTGGAGGCTTGTTTACGGACATGATTCTTTCTCTGCATATTTTCCCTCTGGTGGTGGAATGGGTGTACAGCCGCAGTAAAAAAATATAGATTTCCCCCAGCCCTTAATTGTTATTTGCCGGTAAAGTTCTACTCCCTGCCGATTTTAATTTCTTCTCCTGCCTGCTGCCTTTTATTTTTGATTCATAATTCAGATGGGCAGTAGGTATATATAGTTAATCAGTTTCTCATGGTAGTAGTAAACCTTCGTGCAATTAAATTCCCATAAGTTTAGTTGCACGGGGTTTATTAATAGTAACTAAGAAACATTAAATATAATTTTTTAAGGAATCTCTTGCTTTTAACTATGCAATCTTCAATAAAATAATACATGAAGTTGCTTTTGCGTAAAATTGTTAACAATTTTGTTAAACAAAAAAGTTTACAGAAAGGTAAATGGACGGCAAGCAGACCGAAGAACATATAAAAGAAACGGCAAAAAACATTTTCTTTGCAAAGGGAAGGTTAGGCGCTAAAACTCAGGAGATAGCGGATGAGGCGGGAGTGAATAGAGCCATGCTGCATTACTACTTTCGCACCAGGGAAAAACTGTTTGATACGGTGCTGAAAGAAGCGCTGGACGAATCGTACCAGGAAATGTTCAGGATAATAAGCGGCGACCTGGCTTTTGAAAAGAAAATACAGCAGGCGGTTAGCCATATAATAGACCAGAAAATTAAGTACCCCTATATGGAAAGCTTTATTATAAGCGAGATTATAAAAAGGCCGGAATGTATAGTGGAGATGCAAAAAGAGAACGATAAAAAGAATGAGGTGAAGAAAAAGTTTATGAAGGAAATACAACATTATATAGACGAGCATAAGCTGCCTCACATAAAGCCGGAGCATTTTATGGTAAATATGATGTCCCTTTGTTCTTATCCCTCTATTGCAAAACCGTTCTTGCAGCACCTGTTCAGCTTTAACGAAGAACAGTACGGCAAGTTTATACAGGAACGCAAACAGGTAGTAACAAAACTATTATTAGGAAAAAAATAAAACAGATATAAATTATAATTAGTGAATTAATAATACCATAGAATGATGAATGATTTTTTTACAAAATACAGGCGAGTCTTTGCTTACTTGTTCTTAATAGCCTTTCCGACTTTCGGTTTTGCCCAAAGCGACACGGCATTCTCCATTAAAGATTGCCTGGAATATGCTTCTCAAAATAACTTTCTTATTCGCGTGGCCCGTTTAGAACAGGAAGTAGGGATTAAGCAAATAAAAGAAGTGCGGGGGCGCGCCTTGCCACAAGCAAAAATTACAGGTAGTCTTGACGATCGTACAAAACTACCATTATTAGTTCTACCTCCTAACCCTGTTTTTCCAGAAGGGATAAGGGCTAAATCGGGGTATCAATTTAGCGACAACCTTACCGGAGAAGTTACTCAAGCGCTTTTTGACCCTACCGTACTAATAGGAATAAAAGCCGCGAAGTTCAATAACCAGCTTTATAAGCAGAAGACCTATCAGATAACGATACAGGCGGCTTTGGATATTGCTACTGCCTACTACCAGGTAGTAGTAGCGCAAAAGCAGATAGGTTTTTTACAGGCCAATGTGGCAAATACTACTAGGACGCTTGCCAATACGAAGCTGCAAGTGGAAAACGGCGTGGCTAAGCCGGTGGATGCAAAACGTATTCAGGTAAACCTGACCAATTCACAGGCTCAGTTAAGACAGGCTCAGTTAACGCTGGATCAGTCGTTGAACGACCTTAAATACAATATGGGAATGCCTCTTGAAAAGCAGATGCTTCTAACTGACACAATACTAACTTTTGACCACGGAGAAGACTTTCTTCCCCCAGGATCAACATTCTTCGAGAACCGTATAGATTACCAAATTCTGAAGTCGAATTTAGCGCTTCAAAAACTAGATATAAAAAACATAAACAGTGGTTACCTTCCCGTCTTTACAGGCTATATCAACTATGGCTACGTGGGCCAGGGAGCTACTTTTGGCCTTTATGAGAACCAGACAAACCATTGGGTGCAATACAATACGTCTGCTTTAGGCGCGCGTCTTAATTTCCCTATTTTCGACGGCTTGCAGCGTACGGCCAGGGCGCAGCAGTCTATGATAAAGGCCAAAGAAATACAGCAGAATATGCTGAGGATGGAGCAAACCGTTAATCATGACGTAACGAATGCTTACCTACAGTACAGGAACAATGAACAGCGTATTGACTATGAGAAGCAGAATGTGGAACTTGCCCAGGAGGTGTACCAGATAACTCAATTACAATTTCGCGAAGGCGCAGCTACCTCCACGGAGGTGGTTGATGCGGAATCAGCAATGCTGACGGCGCAAAACACGTATACCCAGTCTTTGCTTCAGTTGTATACAGCGCGTTTAGCGTTGGAAAAGGCCAAAGGGAATTTAATACAATATCTTAACTCAAAACAATAGGCATTAGAAAAATATATTTTTTATGAAACGAATTTTAATAATAGCAGTAGTGGTGTTAATAGTTGGGGCGGTGGCGTTCCGTTTGGCCAGCGTTAAAAAACACGTTGATGAAAAGAAGAAAGTTAAAGAAGAGGTTAACTTTACCGTAGCGGTTAATGTTGCTCCGGCGCAGTCCCGTATGAGTGAAGAAAATTTAGACCTAGTGGGAACAGTTGTCGCAAATGAAATTATTGATATTAAAGCCGTTGTGCAGGGAAATATTCTGAACGTAGATTTTAAGCTGGGAGACTATGTAAAACAAGGGCAAGTTCTAGCTCATATTGATAGTAGGATAAGGCAATTGGCAGTATCCAATTCCGAAGTAGCGCTGGCAAATGCAGAGCAGAACTTTGAGAGGTATAAGAACTTGTACGAGGGAGGCGCAGCCTCAAAATCCCAATATGACCAGTACAAACTATCTTACGACAATGCTAAAATACAGTTAGATCAGTCTAGAAAAGAACTAGGAAATACATCTGTAACAGCCCCCATTACGGGTTACATTACTGAAAAGAACGTGGAGATCGGAGCTTATGTTAGCGTTGGCAATTCCATTGCTACTATAGTAGATGTATCTAAACTAAAGGTAAAGGTAAATATTCCGGAACGCGAAGTATATGCTTTAAAGATAGGAGATGTAGTAAACATAGGCGCAACCGTTTACCCTGGCGTTGTATTTAAAGGTAAAATTACTTTCATTAGTTTTAATGGAGACGAAGCGCACAACTATCCGGTAGAAATATCTATTGAAAACCAGTCAAAAAACCCATTAAAGTCGGGCACTTATGTAGATATTATGTTTAACCAGAAAAGCAAAATAGCGTCGCTTCAAATACCAAGAGAAGCGCTGGTAGGAAGTATAAAGGCTGGGCAGGTATATGTAGTAGATGCTAGCAATAAAGCCCATCTGCGGGATATACTTATAGGCCATGATAACGGAAAATACTTGGAAGTATTAAAAGGATTAAAAGAAGGAGAATTGGTAGTTACTTCAGGACAGATTAACCTAAAGGATGGTTCTCCGGTTAGTGTTATTAAACAATAAACATCAGAAGCATGTCTATCACCGAAATTTCAATAAAAAGGCCCGCGCTTGTAATAGTAATATTTACTGTGCTTGGCATCCTGGGAATGCTCAGCTACAGCAGGCTAAATTACAACCTGCTGCCTAAGTTTGAGTCGCCCGTAATGACGATCATGACGCTGTATCCCGGCGCTGCCACCGGGGAGGTAGAAACCTCTGTAACTAAAAAGATAGAAGACGCGCTGTCTTCTCTGGAGAATCTGGATAAGATACAATCGACTTCGCAGGAAGGCGTTTCTATTATAATAGTACAGCTTCTGCAATCTGCCAATGTAGATCAGGCGGTGGAAGACGCACAGCGGAAAATTAATGCTGTAATGTCCAACCTGCCGGATGATGTGGATGCGCCTACTATTAGTAAATTCTCTACAAGCGATCTTCCTATACTTCAGATGGGAATTACTGCAAATATAGACCCCAGAGAGTTCTTTAAATTGGTAGACGATAGAATTTTGCCGCAGCTCTCTAAAGTAAAGGGCGTAGGCCAAGTTACTGTTTTAGGAGGAGATAAAAGGGAAATTAAAGTAAACGTTGACCCAGATCGTTTAAAGGCGTACAACGTTTCCTTGAGCCAGGTAACACAGGCCATTTACAATGCCAATCAGGATTACCCTACAGGAAAAGTACAGGGAACAGCGCAGCAATATAGCCTTCGTGTAGCGGCTAAATTTACCTCGCTGGAGGAGTTGAAAAATCTGGTAGTAGTTACAAAGCCCGACGGTAGCAGTATTACTGTTCAAGACCTTGCTGAGGTTGGCGAAGGAATAGCAGAGAAAGCAACGCTGAACCGGATAAACGGACAAACATCTATTGGGCTTATAGTTCAGAAGCAGACAGATGCTAATGGCGTGGAAGTAAGCGATAAAGTACGTAAAGAAATTGCCAATATTGAAAAATTATATCTGACAAAGGGCGTAAAGTTTAGTATAGCTAACGATAACTCTGTGTATACACTTGCCTCTGCCGAAGCTGTGCAGCATGACCTTATGCTGGCTGTAATAATAGTGGCAGGCGTAATGCTTGTTTTCCTTCACAGCCTTAGAAGTTCGTTAATAGTAATGGTAGCAATACCGGCTTCTATGGTTTCTACCTTCATACTCATGTTTGTGGCTGGCTTTTCATTGAATCTGATGACGCTTATGGCGCTCTCGCTCGTTGTAGGTATTCTGGTGGATGACTCCATTGTGGTGTTGGAAAATATATACCGGCACATGGAAATGGGTAAAGACAAACGAGTAGCAGCCCTTGATGGTAGAAATGAAATTGGCTTTACAGCCCTTGCCATTACGCTAGTGGACGTAGTGGTTTTTTTACCAATGTCTTTGGTGTCGGGAATGATAGGTAATATAGTTCGTGAGTTCTCCCTTGTGGTAGTATTTTCTACACTGATGAGCCTTTTTGTTTCCTTTACAATTACGCCTATGCTAGCTTCGCGCTTTGGAAAGATTGATCACTTTACTAAAAAGACACTTTGGGGGAGAATATCCCTAGGTTTTGAGGCGGCCTTTGCAGGACTACAGAACTGGTATGCCGATGTATTAGACTGGTGTTTAAGACATCGTAAGGTAGTGTACTTATCGTCTTTCTTATTATTTGTTGGGTCTATAGCTTTAGTGCCCCTGGGTTTTGTAGGATCAGAGTTTTTTGCCCAGGCAGATAGGGGAGAATTAATTGTTTCTCTGGAATTGGATCCGCAGGTTACTGTATATCAAAATAACCAGGTTACAAAACACATAGAACAAATGATACTTTCCCGCCCGGAAGTGAGAAGGGTATTCAGCAATGTTGGTTATGCCAGCTCACAAATGGCGGGTTCAGCCGTTAATTATCGCTCGGAAATGACGGTTATACTGGTAGAAAAGAAAGACAGGAAGATTTCATCCGATGAATTCGGGTCTGAGATCAAACAAGAAATAAGCAAAATTCCAGGAGTTAAGGCTAAAGTAGCGCCCATAGGTATTACAGGTAATGCCAACCAGGCTCCTATACAAATAGTCTTAAAAGGTACAGACCTGGACTCTGTTAGAAAAGCCGCCGAGATGACAATGGCAATAACAGAAAAGATCCCAGGCACGGCAGATGTGGAACTTTCTACAGAGGATCCTAAACCAGAGCTTCATGTTAAAATAGACAGGCAACGGATGGCCGCCTTGGGCTTATCTTTACAAGATGTTGGCAGTACCCTGCAAACAGCTTTTAATGGTAATGATAAATCCATGTACCGCGAAGGTCAGTATGAGTATAAGATTGATGTATTGTTAGACCGTTTTAACCGTTCCAATATAGGAGATGTAGGAAGCCTTATGTTTATAAATTCTAAAGGGCAGCCCGTTACGTTAAATCAGTTTGCAGATGTTAAGCAGGAGCTGGGTGCTACTAAACTAGAGCGTAGAGATCGTATTCCGGCAATAACAGTTAATGCGCAGGTTATAGGCCGTCCGGTAGGTACAGTGGGGGCCGATATACAAAAGATAATAAATACTAAAAAATTACCAGAAGGGGTAAGTGTAGAATACGCTGGCCAGTTGCAACAGCAGTCCGATGCCTTTGGCAGCCTGGGTATAGCCATGCTAATTGCCATCGTATTTGTGTACCTAGTTATGGTTGGCTTGTACGATTCCTTCCTGTACCCATTTATTGTATTGTTCTCGCTGCCAGTTGCTCTTATAGGAGCGCTGCTTGCTTTGGCGTTATCTATGGAAAACCTCAGCATCTTCTCCATTATAGGTATGATTATGTTGATGGGTTTGGTGGCAAAGAACGCTATCTTGATAGTAGACTTTGCAAACCATTTAAGGGCGCAGGGGCATTCTGTACACGATGCCCTTATTGAAGCGGGCAAGGAACGTTTAAGGCCGATTATGATGACCACGCTGGCAATGGTGTTTGGTATGCTCCCTATTGCTCTGGCGCATGGCGCAGGCGCAGAAACCAAAAACGGACTGGCATGGGTTATTATAGGCGGTCTTACCAGTTCTCTACTACTTACACTGGTGCTGGTTCCTTCTGCTTATATGAGTCTTGATAAAATAATTAGCGGTATACAAAGAAGATTTGGAAAGAAGACTGAAAAGCCAGTACATGCTTCAGAGTTATCTAATGTTTAGTTTTGTTGTTAGTTCATAGTTGATTGAGGAAGTAAACAGCCGTAAGCTTAATTGTCTTGCGGCTGTTTGCATTTATGTACTATCTGATTTATATCTGGTAGTATTAGAATAGATTGAAAGGTATATTTATTTCTGGTTAAAAATAGTTTTCTTAAAGAAGTCCAACCGGTCAAGTACAAAACCGCCTCCTACTATATAAATACCCCAGCCGGCAACCCTTCCAATATCAATAAATTCAGGACCTTCCCATGAAGCTTCATTATTAAACAACATCATAAATGGAATAGAAAGCAAAAAAGAAGTAACAACAGAGAATGGATCTACATCTTTTAGAATCCAAATAATAAATGTCATTATAAAAGGGAATCCGAGAAAGATTATTCTTGTATGATCCCCGCCGCCAAAAATTCCTAGAAGAAGCGCTACAAGCGTAGTTAATAAAAGAAAGCCGCCTTTTTCATCATGTACATGCTTCTGTTCTACTTTCTTAAAACTTAGAAATAGTAAAAAGCCAAAGGCCATGAAAATGGCTACAAACCATCTGGAAAAATGCATGGGGTCTTCTAAGCATTCCATAATTATAAGTAAAACTGTTCTTAAAGATCCCTGGTAAGGTTTTATGGCAGGGTAAAAATAACTATAGGTTGACTTTACCAGTATACAAAGAACTAGTGCAATAAGAACATCAACATTAAAATATTTTTTCTCTTTTTTTATCAGGTTAAAAACTATCAGATAAATAAATAAAAAGAAAATAAAAGCTATTATTGACTCTTTCTGTAAAGCTGCTACAGGGCCTAAAATCCAGAGCCATTTATTGC